>Ga0066388_100003176_pt1 | contig 10508 bp, 9 predicted proteins | sample PanSoiMetaGPlot6_FD_64539 | JGI IMG/M metagenome (GOLD analysis project Ga0066388, IMG submission 64539) | Tropical forest soil microbial communities from Panama analyzed to predict greenhouse gas emissions - Panama Soil - Plot 6 (Hybrid Assembly) | ecosystem: Environmental > Terrestrial > Soil... | reverse complement strand
CCGCCCCAGAACGGGATCGACGGGTTGACCTTGCCGAAGTCGGAGGGGTCCAGCTTGATGAGCGCCAGGTCGTTGAACTGGCAGGTGTCGGCGTCGGTCTCGCCGAGGCCCTGCATCGTGAGCCACGAGTTGTAGACCATGACGCCCGGCTTGGACGCACCGGTGACCTGCACCTGGGTGCCGACGGGCAACGATCCGGACGTGCATCCGTTCGTCTCCGTGTTGCCACCAGTGCCCGAGCAGTGCGCGGCCTGGCCGATGTAGACGGTGTTCGACGCGTCGTACAGAACGAAGTTGGCGGTGCATTGCGCACCGTTCGTGAAGGTCTGGACGCCGGGGTGGACCGGCGCGGTGGCGGCCGGTGCCCACGTGGGCACCGCACCTGCGCTGGGTGCCTCCGCCGCGATCAGCGGCACCGCCGCGGTCGCACAGGTGACGACGGCGGCGAACGTGCGGGCCAGGAATCTCATGCAGTGCCCTCCTTGGGGACGTCCGTTGTGCCCGATTTCGGCAGTTCGGGAGCATAACGCCCAAGTCGGCAGATTGCACGCTCTTCCGGCGGTGGACCGACCGGCGTCCGACGGCTTGCCGGGCGCCGGCGCGGGCAGCGGCGAAGATACGGCGGCCCCTCGAGCGAGGAGAACGTCGTGGCTTACAGCGCGCTCAAGCGCCTGCTGATCGGACGTCCGCTGGCGTCCCGGGAGTTCGAGCACCAGCGCCTGCCCAAGCGGCTGGCGTTGGGCGTCTTCTCGACCGACGCCATCGCGTCGACGGCGTTCGCAACCCAGGAGATCCTCGTCGTGCTCGTGCCGGCGGCTGGCATGGCCGCGCTCGGCTATCTGGTCCCGATCTCCTTGTTCGTCGTGGGGCTGCTCGTGATCGTGGTCGCGAGCTACCGCCAGACGCTCTACGCCTACCCAAACGGTGGCGGCTCGTACATCGTGAGCCGCGAGAACCTCGGCACCAATCCGGCGCTGGTGGCGGCGGCGTCGCTCCTCGTCGACTACACCCTGACGGTCTCGGTGTCGGTCGCCGCCGGAGTCGCGGCGATCACGTCGGCCATCTCGCCTCTCCGCGGGTACGAGGTGGAGCTCGCCATCGCGCTCATCACGATCATCACGCTGGCGAACCTGCGTGGGGCCAAGGAGTCGGGACGCCTCTTCGCCCCGCCGACCTACCTGTACGTCGGGATCATGACCCTGCTCGTCGTCTGGGGGCTGTTCCAGACGTTCACCGGCAGCCTGCAACCGATCCCCGTGAACCACCAGGAGCTCGCGCACTTCACCGGGGGCGAGACGATGCTCGGCGGTGTGACCTTCTTCCTGCTGCTGCGAGCGTTCTCGTCCGGCGCGGTGGCGCTGAGCGGGGTGGAAGCGATCTCGAACGGCGTGCAGGCCTTTCGCAAGCCCGAGTCCCGCAACGCCGCGATCACATTGACGTGGACGGCGTTCATCTTGGGGGCGTTGTTCGTCGGTATCGCCGTCCTCGCGGATCAACTGCAGCCGACGCTGTCGGAGAACCAGACGATCCTGTCGACGATGGGCCGCGCCGTGTTCGGCGGCAGTGGTCCGCTGTACATCGTCCTCCAGGCGGCGACTGCCGCGATCCTCACGCTGTCGGCGAACACGGCCTTCGCCGACTTCCCGCGCCTTTCAGGGATCATCGCCCGGGACGGCTTCCTTCCCCGTCAGCTCGCCAACCGCGGCGACCGGCTCGTGCTCTCCAACGGGATCCTCGTCCTCGCGCTGGCCGCCGGCGCGCTCGTCGTCGGATTCCGTGCCGACGTGAGCGCGTTGGTCCCTCTCTTCGCCGTCGGGCTGTTCACGGCGTTCACGCTCTCGCAGGCCGGGATGGTCATGTACCACCGGCGCAGGCGGGAGGAAGGCTGGCGCCGCGCGCTGGCGATCAACGGAGTCGGGACGATCGCCACCTCGCTCGTCACCGTGGTGATCCTGGTCTCGAAGTTCACGGAGGGCGCCTGGATCCCCGCGGTTGTGATCCCGTTGCTCGTCCTCCTCTTCAAGGGGATCCACCGCCACTATCGAACCGTCGACCACGCGTTGACCGTCGAGCCCGGCATCACGATCCCCGAGATCCAGCACACGGTCGTCGTCCTCGTGGGCCCGAAGATCCACCTCGGTGTGATCCAGGCCATCGCCTACGCGAAGTCCCTCCGGCCCGACTTCTTGCACGCGGTGTCGGTCGCGTACGACCCGGAGCAGGCCCAAGCGCTCCGGGACCAATGGGCGCGCTTCGGGATCGACGTACCGCTCGACGTGCTCGACTCGCCCTACCGTGAGATCAACCGACCGGTGCTCGAGTACGTCGAGGAGCTCGACCGGCGATGGAGCAGTGACGTCGTCACGGTCGTCATCCCGGAGCTCGTCGTCCGGCGGTGGTGGCAACAGCTCCTGCACAACCAGACCGCGCTGTGGCTCAAGGCCCGGTTGCTGTTCCGCGAGGGCACCGTCGTGACCTCGGTTCCGGCCCACATGCTCGAGTCCGGACGGACGCGTACTCCCGTCCCCAGCGCCACAGGCGCCGCCACGACGAGTCAGCGCTAGGCGAGCACGTCCTTGCTGGTGAAGCGGGCCCACGCTGCCGTCGCGAAGATTCCGACGATCACCGCCTGCACGATGAGGTTCAGCACGATCTGGTTCCAGTACACCGGCGAGCGCAGGACGTCGCCGAACGACAGCCAGTAGTGCGTGAGCAGGAAGGGGTGCAGCCACGACAGCGCCGGCACCGCGTCGAGCACGCCGCTGAGGACGGCGACGCCGACGGTCCCGGCCATGGCACCGACGGGCGCGTCGGTCAGCGTCGAGATGAACATCCCGATCGCCGCCAGGCCGAGGAGCGACAGCGCGACGAGTACGGCGGCGAGGCCGATGCGCAGCGTTCCCGCCGCGAGCGACAGCGTGTCGCCCGACAGCGTCGTCACGTCGCCGATCGGGAACAGGATGGAGCCGGCGATCAGCCCGGCGAGCGCGACCGCGAACGTGGCCACGAAGCAGAACAGGATGACGGTGGCACCCTTGAGGACCAGCAACCGTGTGCGGCCACACGGGCGCGACAGCACGTAGCGCAGCGTCCCGAGATTCGCCTCGCCGGCGACGGAGTCGCCGGCGATGATCGCGACCGCGAGGGGCAGGAAGAACGGCAGCGTGACGGTGAGCCCGACGAGGGCGGCGAAGACCCCGTTGTGCGTGATCTGGTCGAAGAAGCGGGGACCCTGTCCCGGGCTCGGCCCCTCCCCCGAGAGACGCACCGCGACCGCCACCGCGACCGGCACCGCGGCGAGCACGAACAGCAGCACCCGGGTCCGGACGCGCCGGAACAGCAGCCCGAACTCAGCCAGCCACATCGAAGCCCTCTCCCGTCAGCGCCACGAACGCGTCCTCGAGGCTGCGCCGGTCGGTCGTCAGGCTGCGCACGCCGACACCCGCCATCACCAGCGCCCGGTTGCACTCCTCCGGCCGTTGTCCGTCGAGCCGGGCCGAGACGACCTCCCGGGTGACGACGATGGGGTCGAGCCCGAGGCCCTTGAGCACCTCGGCCGCGTTGCCGGCGTCGGTGGTCTCGACGCGCAGCATGGCGTCGCCCTGACCGCGCAGCTCGTCGATCGCCCCCTGGGCGACGACCTTGCCGACCGAGATGATGCCGAGGTGGGTGCACAGCTGCTCCACCTCGCTGAGCAGGTGGGTCGAGAGGAAGACGGTCGAGCCCTCGGAAGCAAGCTCGCGGACGAGGTTGCGGATCTCGCGCGTCCCTTGCGGGTCCATGCCGTTCGTCGGCTCGTCGAGGATGAGCAGGTTCCGCGGCCGAAGGAGCGCGGCGGCGAGCCCGAGCCGCTGCTTCATGCCGAGCGAGTACGCGCGGTACCGCTTGGTCGCGGCGGCGGCGAGGCCGACCTTTTCCAACGCGGTGTCGATGCGCGCGGCGCGCGTGCTGCGCTGGCCGTCGGGGCCGGCGGCGTCGATGCGCTTGAGGTTCTGCCGGCCGGTGAGCCACGGATAGAAAGCGGGCCCCTCGACCAGAGCACCGACCTGCGGCAGCACCCTTGCGCCGGCGGCCGGCATGTTCTCCCCCAGCATCCGGAACGACCCTGCCGTGGGCCAGACGAGCCCGAGCAGCATCCGGATCGTCGTGGTCTTGCCCGATCCGTTGGGACCGAGGAAGCCGTACACGCTCCCGCGCGGCACCGCCAGGTCAACGTGGTCCACGACGGGGACGTGACCGAGGTGCTTCGTCAGGCCCGACGTCTCGATCGCGAGATCAGTCATCGTGCCGCGACCTGCGTTGCAGCCGGCTCGAGGCCTGCCGGCGTGACGGCGCCGGCGACGATGCTCCCGTTCGGGAGAACGAGCAGGCTGAACACCGGCGTCTGCAGGAGCTTGCCGGTGCCGTAGGCGCCGCTGACGCTTTTCGCCGTCCGGGTGAGGTCGTCGACCCGCCAGAAGCTGAGGCCCGTGGTCGCGACCACCTCGTTCCAGCCGTTCCCCACCGTCGCCAGCCGGAGCAGGGTGTCGTTCACGCCGGTCACGGACTGGACGTCCTCGAGGGCCAGCTGACGTTCGCGCTCCGCTCGGAAGTTGCCGGAGTCACCGGCGAAGTTGGGTTCGCGGCTCACCCTCGCGCCATCTGTCACCACGGCGTCCGACGGTGGCTTGAAGTCGAAATTCGACGACGCCGGGCGCTTGAACGCGATGGAGGTGAACTTGCTTTCGATCGCCGTGGTACCGCTGCGGGTGTGCACCGACACCTTCAGCGGCAGGCCGGTGGCGGCATCCACGCTGATGGTCACCTCGGTGACGAGGGAGGTCTCCGTCTGCGGGATCAACCCCAGCTGGTAGACGGGCCGGTCGGCCACGTACGTCGGGTCATGGAGCACGAGCCGGGTCGTGTCGCCGCGAAGTGCCAGGAACCGCGAGGCCATCCCGTCGGGCGACTCGATCGTCCCGCCACCAGCCAGCGACGTGATGAGCCCGGTTGCGTCGGGCGGCGTGTCCGGCGTCGCGACCTTGGTGACCCGCGAGCGCCGGCTGTGCCACACGTATGTGATGTCGCCCTGGCGGTACCAGTCCGTCTCTTCGAGCGGTTGCAGGAGGGCGATACGGCGATTGGGGCCGTCCTCCCACAGGCGGGCGTCGTTGTTCCCCGCCGCGAGGCCGATCAGGGACCCACCCGATTCGCCGCTCGTGGTGCCGAAGTCGCCCAGGCCGAGGTCGGTGTGCAACTCGACGAACCCTGACCTCGGCTCGGGGTGCGGTCCGGCGGCCCAGTCCGCGACCTCGGCGGCGGTGCGGGCGGGAAGCGTGGGCTCGGCGCGTGCAGCGAGCCGGCTCTGCAGGGAGTACCCGCCCCAGACGAGGGCGGCCACCACGAGTGGCACGAACCAGCGCCATCTCCTCGTTCTCACCCGGGCGACCACCGCGCCAGGTTATGACCGCGCCATGCGGTTTCTGAGCGCGGCCCGTTCGCCTGTGCAGCCGCTGAGAGCCGGCTGAACGAGGGGGCGGGCAGCGATACGTTCTCCCGGAGAACAGCGGACAGCGAGACGGAGCAGAACAGCGCGATGGCCGAGGCGTGGCTCGAGGAGTTGTCGTACGACGAGTGCCTCGACCTTCTCCGCGCCGGGTCGGTCGGCCGGATCGCCGTCGTCGTGGACGAGTTCCCGGTCGTCCTCCCGGTGAACTACCGGCTCGTGGAGACCGGCGCGCCGGCGTGGATCGCAGTCCGGACGCGCCCCGGCAACATCCTCGATCGGGCGTCGATCCACAGTGCGTTCGAGATCGACGACGTCGACCCGGCACACCACGCCGGTTCGTCGGTCCTCGTACGGGGGACGCTCCACCACGTCGACCCGGACGCGGCCGACTTCCGCGAGCGCTTCGACCCCGAGCCGTGGATCCTCGCCGAGCGCGACGCGTGGCTCGTGATCGCACCCTTCGCAATCACCGGTCGACGACTCCACGCCGCCGAGCGAGCGTGGGCGTTCCACCCTCGCGCATACCTCTGAGGCCGAAGACGCGTGGCCGAGCACCGGCGCCTCGCGATAGCTCTGGGCGCCCTCGCCTCGATCACCGTGGTCGGGACCGTCGGGTACATCGTGCTCGGCTTCGGGTTCCTCGACGCGTTGTACCAGACGGTCACGACCATCACGACCGTCGGGTTCCGCGAGGTCCAGCCGCTCACCAACGCCGGCAAGGTCTTCACGATCGTGCTGATCGTCCTCGGCGTCGGGACTGCTCTCTATACCCTCGGCGTGATCATCGAGACGCTGCTCGAGGGTCAGCTCCCAGAAGTGTTCGGGAGGCGCCGGATGGAACGCAAGATCACAGGCATGCGTGACCACGTCGTCGTCTGCGGGTGGGGACGCGTCGGCCGGGCGATCGCCCGGGACCTCGCGACCATGGGCGCGGAGACGGTCGTGGTCGACAACGACACGACCCGACTCGAGCACGCGCCGTTCCCGACCGTGCTCGGCGACGCGACCGACGACGACGTCCTCGACCGCGCCGGGGTTCGCAGGGCACGGGCGCTCGTCGCCGCGCTCGACACCGACGCCGGCAACCTGTTCGTGACCCTCAGCGCCCGGGCGGCCCGGCCCGAGCTGTTCATCGTCGCCCGCGTCCGCCTCGAGGAGAACACCGAGAAGCTGGAGCGCGCCGGCGCCGACCGCGTCGTGAACCCGCAGAGCATCGGCGGGGCACGGATGGCGGCGTTCGTCCTCCAGCCCTACGTGACCGAGTTCGTCGACGTCGTCATGCACGACCGGGGCATCGAGTTCCGGCTCGAGGAGATCGCCGTCCCCGAGCGCTCCCCGATCGAGGGATGCAGCATTCGCGACGCCCACATTCGCGACCGCACCGGCGCCCTCGTGCTCGCGCTGCGCGACGAGGGCGGTCAGTTCACGACGAACCCGGCGCCCGATGCTGTCGTCCACGCCGGCCAGGTCATCATCGCCATCGGCACGCCTGGTGATCTCGAGACGCTCCAGCGCCTCGTGTCGGGGGCAACGCCCCGCGTCCCCGGCTGAGCGCGGGAGCGTTCACGCCTCGGGCGGCCGCCCCCGCTGGGCGCCGAGTCGAGCTGCATACACCGCGGCTTGGGTGCGGCGCTCCATGCCGAGCTTCGACAGCAGGTTCGACACGTAGTTCTTCACCGTCTTCTCGGCCAGGTGGACCTGCTCGGCGATCTGGCGGTTGGTCAGGCCATCGGCGATCAGCCGCAGGATGTTCCGCTCCTGCGGGCTGAGGCGGGCGAGGAGCTCGTCCTCCTCCTGACCGTTGCGGAGGCGCTCGACGACCCGCGCCGTCACCGACGGATCGAGCAGCGAGCGCCCGGCGGCGACGGCGCGCACCGCCTCGACCACGTCGGCGCCCTTGATCTGCTTGAGGACATACCCGGACGCGCCGGCCATGATCGCCTGGAACAACGCCTCGTCGTCGGCGAACGACGTGAGCATCAGGCAGTGGATATCGGGATGAGCCGATCGGATCTCGCGGCACACCTGCACGCCGTCACCGTCGGGGAGACGAACGTCGAGCACCGCGACGTCGGGCCGGGTCGGCGGGATGCGGGCCAGCGCGTCGGCCGCGGTCCCGGCCTCCCCCACCACCTCCAGGTCACCTTCTGCTTCCAGGAGCTCCTTGACGCCGCGCCGGACGATCTCGTGGTCGTCGAGCAGGAACACCCGTACTGCGTTGCCCACACTCCACCCCGGGATCAGAATGTGCCCTTGCCGTTCAGGGAGATCAACCCACACATCCAGGAATTGCTCGAAGCGATCACGAGCATCGGGACGGACCTGAGCCTACCGATCGTCCTCCGCCGGATCGTCGAATCCGCGCGCTCGCTCGTGGCCGCGAACTACGGGGCGCTCGGGGTCATCGGCGAAGACCAGCGCCTGAGCGAGTTCATCACCGCCGGCATCGACCGCGAGCGGTACGACGCCATCGGGCATCTCCCCGAGGGTCACGGGATCCTCGGACTGCTCATCGTCGACCCGCGACCGCTGCGGTTACGCGACCTGGGAAAGCACGAGCAGTCCTACGGATTCCCTCCCCACCATCCGGACATGCATTCGTTCCTGGGCGTTCCGATCCTCGTGCGTGACTCCGTCTTCGGGAACCTGTACCTCTGCGACAAGCGCGGTGCCGACGAGTTCAGCGAGGAGGACGAGCGCCTCGCCATCGCGCTGGCCGCCGCGGCCGGCGTTGCCATCGAGAACGCCCGCCTGATGGAGCGTGTCGAGGAGGTCGCGGTCATCGAGGACCGCGAGCGCATTGCGCGCGACCTCCACGACAAGGTCATTCAGCGGCTGTTCGCCGCGGGCATGACCTTGCAGACGCTGGCCCCGGTCCCCGGCCGGCAGGAGCTGTCGAACCGGATCGACGACGTCGTCGACGAGCTCGACGTGACCATCCGTGAGATTCGCAGCACCATCTTCGCGTTGAAGACGCCGAGTCAGCGCGGGCTCCGGGTGTCGATCTTCGCCATGGTCGACGGTGCGCGTGAGCTGCTCGGCTTCTCGCCCGAGTTGAGCATCGACGGACCGGTCGACGCGGTCGTGTCGGAGAAGACAGCCGAGCACTTGCTGGCCGTGCTGCAAGAGGCCCTGTCCAACGTGGCCCAGCACGCCGGCGCCTCGCAGGTGAGTGTGATGGTGGAGGCGGGGACGGACGTCGTCGTTCGGGTCATCGACAACGGCAAGGGCCTGCCTACCGACCCGACGGATGGTCGCGGTTTGCCGAACCTCCGGTACCGCGCCGCGACGATGGGTGGCGACATGACGGCGGAACGCCTGGACTCCGGCGGCACGCTCGTCGAATGGCGCGTGCCGGTGATGGCGACGTGAGGCTCGAAGAGGTCCACATCGCCGCGCTCACGCCCGAGCGCTTGGAGCCGCTGATCGGGCCGGAGCGTGCGGAGCGCTTCAGGACGATTGCGCAGGCGACGCGCGACCGACTGGCCGGCCGGACCGTCCTGAACGTGAACTCGACCGCAACCGGAGGAGGCGTGGCCGAGATGCTCCGCGGTCTGCTGGCCTACGTCCGCGGTGCGGGAGTCGACGCGCAGTGGGTCGTCATCAAGGGCGATCCGCACTTCTTCGAGATCACGAAGCGCATTCACAACAACCTCCATGGCGCGGCGGGCGACGGCGGGCCGCTCGGGCCCGACGAACGCCGGCACTACGAGGAGATCCTCCGCGCGAACGCCGACGAGCTGCTGGCGCTGGTGCGGCCGGGCGACATCGTCGTCCTCCACGACCCGCAGACCGCGGGCCTCGCGCAAGCGCTCGCGCGGGCCGGGGTCATCGTGATCTGGCGCTGTCACGTCGGCGCCGACGCGGCGAACGACGATGTCGACCGGGCGTGGGAGTTCCTGCGTCCCTACCTCGAGGACGTCGACGCGTACGTGTTCACGCGTCGGGCGTACGTCCCGAGCTGGGCCGATCCCGAGCGCACCGTCGTGATCCCGCCCTCGATCGACCCGTTCTCGCCCAAGAACCAGGAGATGGACCCGGCCGACGTCGAGGCCGTCCTCCACTACGTCGGGCTGGTTGCGGGCGACTCGCGGGGAGGGGTCGCCGGCTACACGCGTGAAGACGGATCGGTCGCGCGCATCGCCCGCCACGTCGACGTGCTGCAGACGGGGCCGCCGCCGCCGGCGGACGCGCCCCTCGTCGTGCAAGTGTCACGCTGGGACCCCTTGAAGGACATGGCCGGCGTCATGACCGCGTTCGCCCGGTACGTCGACGGCGTCGGCCCCGCCCACCTTCTCCTCGCCGGCCCCGTCGTGTCCGGCGTCGCCGACGATCCCGAAGGCGCAGCGACGTTCGAGCGCTGCATCGAGGTGTGGCGGCGGCTCCCGCACGCCGAACGGACCCACATCCACCTCGCATGCCTGCCGATGCACGACACCGACGAGAACGCCGCCATCGTCAACGCCATCCAGCGCCACGCGGCCGTCGTGACGCAGAAAAGCCTGGCCGAGGGCTTCGGGCTCACGGTCGCCGAGGCGATGCTGAAGGCGAAGCCCATCGTCGCCAGTGCGGTCGGCGGCATCGTCGACCAGATCGTCTCGGGAGAGGACGGACTGCTCGTGGGTGACGCCAAGGACGAAGCAGAGTTCGGCCTGGCCGTCCGCCGCCTGCTCGAGGACCGTCCGTACGCCGATCACCTCGGCGCCAACGCCCGAGAGCGCGCGATCCGCGAGTTCCTGGGCGATCGTCACCTGTCGCAGTACGCGGAGCTGTTCGCCAGGATCGACAACGCCCGCTGAGCGTCAGTCGGACGGCGCCTCGGCAGCTCTCACCCGAGTCGGCGGTCCAGGTTGTAGGCGGCGCTGATCAGGGCCAGGTGCGTGAACGCCTGAGGGAAGTTGCCGAGCTGTTCTCCCGTGGGCCCGATCTCCTCCGAATACAGCCCGACGTGGTTCGCGTAGCTGAGCATCTTCTCGAAGGCCAGCCGCGCCTCGTCGAGCCGTCCGGCCCGGGCCAATGC
>Ga0066388_100003175_pt1 | contig 10508 bp, 9 predicted proteins | sample PanSoiMetaGPlot6_FD_64539 | JGI IMG/M metagenome (GOLD analysis project Ga0066388, IMG submission 64539) | Tropical forest soil microbial communities from Panama analyzed to predict greenhouse gas emissions - Panama Soil - Plot 6 (Hybrid Assembly) | ecosystem: Environmental > Terrestrial > Soil... | reverse complement strand
TCGCCTTCCAGCACGATCTCCTTGCGGATGACGCGAGCGAGGATCTGGTTGAACCAGTAGCCCTGGTAAGCGCCCACCCAGAGAGAGAACTCGTCGCGCATCGAGTCCATCACCTGGCTGAAGCTGCCGTACTGCAGCATGCGGCAAACGATCTTGTACTCCATGTCCATGTTCAGGGCATGGTAGGCGGGCTCGCCGCGGTCGAGCGGCTGCTCGAGAATCTCCTTCATGTTCTGGAACCAGTACCACTGGCCGGCGAGCTTCTCGCGCAGCTTGGTGGCAGCCTCGCGCTCGTTGGCCGGAGCGGTCTCCGTCAAGAAGCGCTTGATGCCGGCTTCGACGCCCTCCCTCATGAGCGTCTCGCCGATCTGGTACAGGTTCTGACGCCTGCCCAGACGCTGGCGGCCGTATGCGTTCGGGAACAGCCGGCCGCGCGAGGCGAGCTGCTCCAGGCGCGGCTTGATGTATGCCTCGATTTGCGCGGCAGACATGCCGGGGACCGCTACGTTGAGGGTGAAGCGGTTGCTGAGTAGCTGCCCGTTGTTGAGCCGACCGTTGGCGGGGCGGGCGTCCTTGATGAACCAGCCGGCGCCGTACAGCTTCTCGGGGCAGCAGTTGCGCAGGACGTCATCGATGTGAACGCCCTCGACGCGGACCTCCTGGGACGAGTCGGCCCAGCGATCCTTCAGTCCAGCCGTAGAAACGCGGTTCGAGCTGACCCCCAGGCGTTGCGCGAGCTGGTAGACGGCAGCCTTGGTTGTCAGCTTTCGCTTGACCAAGGTCACCGCCACCATGCCCGGCTTCCCGGAGGGCCACGCTGCACTCTCGTCGAAGTCCGAGCTCGTGGTCACGGTGCAGAGAAGGTCGGGAGACTGCCGCTCTTCCACCCTGAAGTCTTCCGGCTTCATCTTGATGCGAGCAGGCTTGCGCTCCCCACCGATCCAGCCCGTGACTTCGACAGGCACGAACTTGTCAGGCGAGTAGGTGTTGTTCGCGTCCATGGGACTCCTCTACTTTCGATGTGGGAGCGGGCAATGCCCGCTCCGGGTCGTGGTAAGAGTCGCTTTCGCGTTAGACAGAAAGTGGACGGATTACGTCCTCGGGAGCACCGTTCATGGTGCTAGCCGATAACAGGCAGCTCCAGGAGTTCGGCGAGCGTCCGCATCACCCGGACTCCGGGTATGAACGGGCGCTCCTCTCCAGGGCGCGGATCGCGATCGATGAGCGCCGCACTCATTCCGACATTGAGTGCGCCCCTGATGTCCGCCTCCAGGTTGTCGCCAACCATGAGGCATTCGTCAGGGCGTACCCCGAAGCGTCTGCACGCCTCGAGGAAGATCTCCGGCTCGGGCTTGCGATGTCCGACCTCGAACGAGTAGATGCGATGTTCGAAGTTGGCACCGAAGCCGCCGTCGCTGAAGATGCGGCGCTCGGGGAAAGCCCACAGGTTGGAAACCACCCCCAACCGATAGCCCTTGCTCCTGAGACCTTGCAGGGTCTCGTCGACGTCCTTGTACTGCGCGAGGTTCAAGACCTCGCGCGCCAGAATCGCCTTGAAGCGCTCGAGAGCCGCTGCCGACGGGGTATAGCCAAACACCGCCGCGACCTTGCTCAGGAATAGCTCGGGATCACAGACGTCGGTGGTCAAGCACAGTCGGAGGAACGACTGATCGAGTTGCGCCTCCCAGTGCCCGTGCTCTCCCTTCTCCACCTTGTGACCGAAAATCTCTTGCAGGTCCTTGATCGGCTCCTTATCGATAGACAGATACAGAGTGCGCCAGAGGTCGAACAGCACAACCTTCGGTGCGTCCTCCTTACGAACGGACGAAAAGTCCGGATTGAGAGACGTCATGATTTTGGCTCCCTCGAGCTAGGCAGCGGGCCCCGGAAGAGGGGCCCGCCGCCGTTTTGCGAGAAAGGAGCCGTCTTCGTTGTTGCAGTGCCCGCGGTCTTCCAGCCGCGGGTCGACGATGACGGTTAGGTATTCCTCAGTTGACGATCCAGGTGACACGGGCGCGGATGCCGATGATCGTGGGCTTGCCGGGGATGCGGCGGCCCTTGACCAGCGTCAGCGAGCGCATCATGCCGTCCGGGTTGGACGCGACCAGGCGGAACCCGCACTTGGTGAGGTTCTGCGCGGCCTGGTCGGCGCCGACCGGCACGATGCACTTGATGCGCTTGCGGTCGTAGGCCTCGCCGTCGCTCGGCTCCGCCTCCTGGGCGGCCTTGACGCCGTAGCCATTGAAGCTGATCTCGACGGTCACATCGGAGTACTGCCCGAGCGTGAGGCTGACGGCAGTGCCGACATCCTCGGGGGCGCGCTCTTCGGGATTGCAGCCGGCGGCCATGGCGGGGATACCCCGCTCCGTGTCGCCTGCGCAACCCTGCGTCACGCCGCTGCCCTGGGTGATGGCCGCCACCTTGAACGCCTCGTGGTCCGAGCTCGGCGCCGTGATCAGTTCGGCGATCGCCGTCTTGACCTCCTGCGGCAGCTGGCGGACGGCGTTCTCCTTGTTGCCCAGCGGGTTGCAGACGCCGCAGAGCACGCAGAGGACCCGCCCGTCGCTGAGCTGGTTGGCGCGCTGCTCGTCGCCGTCGTGGTTGAGGAGGCTGCCACGGGGGCAAACGGCGAAACCGGTGGTCTTCGCGTTCTTGTCCATAATGAACACTCCTTTCAAGAGTTTCGTTTCGAGGCTGCCCGAAGGCCCGCCCCTTTGTTGTGAACATCGAGCCGATAGTTGGCCGGCTCTGGGAAAGAAACGAATCACCAGCGACTGTTAGCGAGCTAATGAGTCGCCGGTTGGTGAAGAAGAGTGGAGAATCCTGCAAACGCCAATGCGACCTGCCCGCTGAGCGGGCAGGTCGCGAGCCCTGCATGACCGCAAACCCCTCCGCGAACCGGGTTGGTTCTCGGAAGGGCTAAGAGTTGCTTGCCAGGCTTATGTTTTGAGTCTTGGGTTTGCCTTGGTTAGTCGAGTTGTGGAACGAAATGTAAGTTCACCCTAAAGAAACGAGCCCTTGTCAAGCAAGATCCGGCGCTACACGTCTTCACGTTTGCGCTGCTCTAAAGGCTCAATCGACAATCAATGCCGGGGAATCTGTCAGGATGCTTGGTTACCCCGCTTTTGAGCGGTTTACCGAATCATATTTGGGGCATGAAAGCTGGCCACGCGAGCTTCTTCGAGCTTTTCAAATCATGGGATTTTCACCAATTAAATCTAGGGCCACAAACTAGCGCAGTTTGCGTGATCTCTTGAATTAATGTTTATAGGCACTCATGCGCGCCTGGTGAATTGCCATCCTCAGGAGCGGGACTCGCTCACGCCAGGCGGGGACAGCATTAGCCGGATCATCGACGACGGGTCGGTCCTTTCTAGTTCCATTCTTCTCGAGCCCACCATGTCTCGTTCCAAATTCATTCTTCTCGGGCCCGTCATGTCTCTTTCTGGATCCATCCTTGTCGGGCCCGTCATTTTTCTTTCTGGATCCATTCTTCTTGGGCCCGTCATCTTTCTTTTTGGGTCCATTCTTCTCGGGCCCGTCATCTTTCTTTTTGGGTCCATTCTTCTCGGGCCCGTCATGCCGCTGTATGAACAGTTTTCACAGCGATATGACAGTGTCCGTCGAAGGCTCTGCGCGCGTTTCGCTAATAAGCGCGGCGGATCGGTGGCGTGATGGCGCTAGCTGAAACAGTCTCTAACCTCGTCCATACCCCGGGTTCTACGCGTGACGCAACCTGCGCGAGCTGTTTGGAGAACCAGCAAAATTCTCGGCTCTGGCAAGCTTTTGAGAGGGATTCGCGATCGCCAGGCAGTAGAGCGTCGGGCCCGAAACCAAAGGCTTTGAGCCCTCGTTTAGATCCTTGTTTTAACTGGCAAATTCAAGCTAGGTTAACCTCGTCATCAAATTTCCTCTCGGAAAGACTCTACCTAAGACCTAGAAAGCCCAGCAAATCCAACTCGGCCATCATCAATCGCTCTGCGCGCGCAGAGGGATTGAGATTAGGCCTTGGTGGTTTGCTGGACATTCTGGCTCAAAGGCAGGATTCATCGTGATCGGGGTGCATCGTCCCTGGCTCGCTGATTCAAGTTCCCCGCGCCTCTGGTGCGGGGTTCGTTTCTTTTTTCAACCTGGCAGCCCTCAACACTGCCTAAGAAAAGGAGCTACAAAATGCGTTCAGATACTCACAATCTGATCATCGCCATCGGCGGCCAGGAGTCGCCCGTGGTGCACTTGCCCAAGCAGCCGTTCCAGCGCGCTGTCGGGCAGTTGCTCAAGACGGTCACCGACGTCGAGGTCGACTACGACCACTTCGGGCACGTTCGTCACCTGACGACGGGCAGCACCGACGGCTTCCTGAAGGCACCGTTCGCCGGCAAGCCGCTGGCGCACGCCCGGAAGCTGCTCAAGACCCGCTTCGTGCGCAACGCGCTGGCGCTGCAGTACGTCGACCTGCGGGACGGCGAGGTCACGCGCCTGGAGCTGCCCGTCCCCGGCTGGTGCGTCGAGTTCCGGCAGGTGCTGCGCATCAAGGGCCAGAAGCGGGCCATCCGCGTGCGCGGTGGCTACATCCACGTCTTCATGACCGAGTCGGGTCGCATCTACATGATGAACTCGACGCTCCGGCGCGGTCGCAAGCCCGCGTCGGTCGGCAAGATCATCTCCCGCAGGGAGGCGATCAAGGAGGCGCTCGCCAAGCACGGCGCCAGCACCTGCGAGAAGAAGCGCTGCGAGCTGACGTTCTCGGCGCACAACGGCAACATCGACCCGGTCTACGAGGTGGTGCTGACGAGCTGCAACCCGATGAAGATCGTGCAGTACCTCGTGAAAGCTCGGTCCGGCGAGGTCGTGTACGCGGAGAGCAAGCTCCACTACGACGGCGCCAAGGCGCGGTCCTTTCTTCGCATCCCCAACCCCAACGCCGACCTCGAGAAGCAGATCTTCGACACGGTGATCGACATGCTCCCCGACCCCAAGGTGCTCAAGAACGAGAACCTGGTGGTCTACGTGGGCGACTCGACCCGTGAGGTGAAGGCGAAGCCCGACGGCACGTTCAACTACGGTCGAGACACGATCGAGTTCGACTGCGTCGTCACGTTCTGGTCCCTCAACCAGATGTACGAGAAGCTCAAGGCCTGGGGCATGAAGAAGGCGGACAAGCCGTGCCCGGTGTACGTGCACGCGCGGAGCGTGAGCAACAACGCCTTCTTCGATCCCGAGTCGGACCTGGTCAAGCTCGGCGTCGGCTCTGGCCTGCCGCGCGGTCTCCAGGTTCACATCGCCTACGACCTCGGTGTCGGGCTGCACGAGACGGGTCACCGTGTCGTGTACATCCAGGCGCCGGGCAAGGATCTGCCCGGTTCCGAGGGCGGCGCCGCGCACGAGGCCAGCGGTGACTACTTCGACATCCTGTTCGACTTCATCTTCCGGCTCATCTACGGCAAGCAGATGGGTCACGAGCTGACGAAGGATGAGGTGGAGAAGGACCCGCGCATCATCGGCGTCTACGCGCTGCCGCCGAACGGCATTCGCAAGCAGAAGAACAAGAAGCAGACCCCGCGCGACAAGACGGGCGAAGTTCACGACGACGGCGAGATCGTGGGCGGCGCCATGTGCGACGTCATCGTGGCGCTGGCCGTCAAGCCCGACGTGAAGCTCGGCGATGCCTTCGACTTCGCCGGCAAGCTGTTCCTGGCGGCGCTGGCTCTCGTGCCCGCGCACAAGGTCATGTTCAAGGACATCCTCCGCGGCTTCGTCACGGCGGACCAGAACCTGACCGGCGGTGCCAACCGCGCGCTGATCGAGAAAGCCTTCGCCGACCACGGCATCAGCCTCGGAACCCGGATCAGCGATCCGGATCAGCCGGTGGTCGTGATCAAGCCGCGGGGGCGCGGGCGCAAGCGCGCCTGATTCTGGCGTAGCCCACTTCGGTCGGGAGCGCCGGCTCAACGCCGGCGCTCCCTCCGATTCATACATCCTCACTCATCCTCGGGAATTTCCAAGCTCGCGAGAGCCAGAGGGGAGGAGGCCTATGAAGCCTCGCTTAGTCATACTCGATCTGCCGTTCGGCGGGCGCGACGAGTTCGAGCCGCTGGAAGGCATGCCCGAGTTTCGCACGGACTGCCTGTCTCCGCAGTCATACCGGGGTGGTGCGCAGGTTATCATCCTGCCCGGCTCCGGCAAGACCGTGGCTGACCTGAGCTATCTGAGAGCCAACGGCGGCACCGAGATCATTCGCCATCATCTGTCGCAAGGTGGTGTGGTGGTCGGAGTCTGCGGCGGCTACCAGATCCTCGGCGAAACACTGATCGACCCCGCTCTCACGCAGGGCGATCAGGTGCAAGTCGAAGGGCTCGGCTACCTGCCGATCTCAACCGTGTTCGGCCCCTCGATGCTTGCTTCCGTGACTACCGGCGAGCTGCTGGTCGGAGCCGGCGCCGGTGGACAGGTCATGGGAGAGGAGCATCGGTCCGGGTACTCGGCCTTGATGCCGAGAGGCTCACGCCATGCCGCTTTGCACAAGGTGGTAAGGCGCGATCTTTTGAAGCCGTGCCCGGCGCCTGCGAACGTGGTTCCTGGTGAGCTGTGGCATCCCGGAAGCGAAGAATTCGACGGGCTCGTATCCGCCGACCGACGCATCTGGGGAACGTACTTCCACCTCATCTTCTACAACGACGCCTTTCTCCGTTCCTTCTTCAAGAGCCTGACCTGCTAAGGCGGGCTAGACAACCGGAGTTCCGGTCGGCATCGCCGTCCGGTCACTCCTGGTTACGACTGCGACGTAGGGGATGGTGTATGAACGACACGCCCAACAAACCAGCAGATGCGGCTCCGGCCGCATCGGTCGACCCGTTCGATCCCGACAGCTTCAAGAAGGCACCTGATATCATGACCGCGGAGGCCGCACCGGCTGCGGACTCTCCCGACGGTGCGCCTGCGGGCGCGAAGGTGCCGGAAGTGAAGCTGATCGTGTTCGACATGGGTCACGTCTTCGTCGACTTCGAGTGGGAGGAGGTCTGTAAGGGCTTCTACACGCGAAGCGGACACACGCGCGACGAGTTCAAGAAGGTTCTGGCGTACGTGGGGGGCCTCGGCTACGAGCGCGGCACCATCACGACCGAGAACTTCCTGTCGGAGCTGAATTCCAAGCTGGGCATCACGCTCACGCTCGAGGAATTCACCACGCTCTGGAACGCCACCTTCAGGGAGAACGCGGAGATGGCGAAGCTCCTGCAGGAGCTCAGCCTGAAGTACCCGCTCTACCTGCTGTCCAACACGAACGAAATTCACTACAAGCACTTGCAGGACAGCTTCAACGTCGCGCGCCACTTCAAGGAGCTGATCCTCAGCTACCAGGTGGGGATGGCCAAACCGGACCGGGGCATCTACGAGATCGTCCTGAAACGCAGCGGCCTCGCTGCCGAGCATTGCCTGTTCGTCGACGACCTGCCGCACAATGTGCAGGCGGCGCAGTCGGTCGGCATGCATGCCATCCAGTTCAAGGGGATCGACGACCTCAGGCAGCAGCTCGCTGCACTCGGGGTAACGGTCTAGACACGGCGCTAGCACGCCAACCTCGTAGCGGCGAGCCGAGCTCGCCCTGACTCGTGGCAGCCCTGCGGCCGCCGCATCGTTTTGTCACCGGGTCGCGGCACACACCGCAGGTGGTGCACTCCCGACCCGGACTGGTTTTGCACCGGCAAGCGCAGCACCGACTGCCGCTTCGCCGGTGAGCTTCGCGCAAGAAAAACGACCAACAAGGAGACACAGCATGAGGCACCTCGTCGCCACTGGCATCGTCAAATTCTCCATCGAAGCCGAGAGCCCGCGTGATGCAATCGCCGAGCTGAAGGCGCGCATCGACCGGCGCCGACACGAGCACCACAACCCCGACATCGGTATGTCGCTGGTGGAAGCGCTCGACGCCGGCACCCTCGACTTCATGGTTCTGGACGAGAACCAGCGGCCCATCTGCGGTGAGTTCGACGGGCGTTTCTACAGCCGCGTCGACGACGAGCTGGTCCGGCACTTCTATCGCAACATGCCCAACACCTCCGACTTCGGCGGCGTCCGTCACCTCGACAACGACTAGGCGCCGCAACGCTTCTAAGCCTCGGCTTCGGCGCGGGGCAGGTCGGTTTCGCCGACCGCAGCAGCCGGGAGCGGGCGGATGTCGCACTGGCGATGCCCGCCCGCTCCCATCACATCAACGCTTTCGATACACAAGCTTTTCTGGAGGCTTTGTGAACATTCGCTCTCGCAACATCCCATCGTGGGTTCTCTACGTCGTCTCCGGCGCGGTCCTCGTGGCCATCGCCTCGCTCCTCAACCTGAAGGAGCCGGTCATCGGCTTCATCGTGTGCGGCGCCTTCTGGCTCGTCGTCGCCATGGACTTCTGGCGCACGCAGGTCAAGGAGAACGGCGAGTCGGAGGTGGCCGTCTACGCGCGCGTCACCGCTCGCCGCGGCGTCTACATCGACAAGTGGGGCTTCGTGCGCGTCGACTACTTCGGCAGCCCGCGAACCTACGAAGCAGCGACTCCCGAGCCGCAGCCGGACACGCCGCCGGCGCAGCCGTCGAACTCGTTCAGCTTCGCCGATCGGTTCATCGGATACCTGTTCGCCGCCCCGGCCATCTTGCCGGTGCGCGCCTACAAGTTCCTGCGCTCTCGCTCCGGGCGGGTCTAACTCACCTGCCCGCCGGTATCGACTGTAGCAATTCGAACACACGCAGGCGGTGTCGGGCATAGGGCTCGACATCGCCATCACTGCTTGCAAAGGAAATCTCACCATGTTGACCGGAATCTGTCTCTTCCTCCTCTACGCCGCGGCTCTCATCGCCTGCCACAAGGCCGGGCTGCGTCGTTTCACCAACGACGAAGTGTTCGGCGGAGTCTGCGCCGGCGTCGCCGCCAGAGTCAACCTGACGCCCAACCTCGTGCGCACGCTCACGGTCCTGGCCGCCCTCTGCACCGGGGGCACCGTGGTCGTGCTCTACATCCTGCTCTGGATCACGCTGCCCAAGGACTAGTCGGGTTTGCCGGCCGGCACCGCGCGGCAAGTCTGTCACCTCTGACGATTGCGTCGGAGCTGGCCTGACGCGTTGAGTGCCGACCCGGCCCGCCGACTGCCTTCGAAGCGGGGGAGCGACCGATCAGGGCGCCCCCCTCTTCACGTTTTTTCCTCGTGGATGCTACATGATGTAGTATAACTTTGAGCAATGAAAGGCGGGGAGGCACTCACCAGCCTTTCGGTGTGATTCAAGTTGCACGCCAGCCGGCAGGGCAGCGCCTGCCTAATTTTGTTTGACTACCACGGCAGTTCATCTTCGTCGGAGGGAGCGGCTGAAGCCTGGTTCGCTGGCGGATTGGTCCACGGCTGCGCACCGTACACCAGGATGATTGCCCCCTCTTCCCTGGGAACGACAGCCGCACCCGGCTTGGCGGTAACGCGGGCTCCGGCGTACGCGAACACACTTGCTCCTTGATCAGCGAAAACATTCGAGCCGCCGTAAGCGGAGACCGCTGCGTCCATTTCCGCATAGACGGTGCTCCCCTTGCGCGCCTCCACATTCGACCACGGCCGGGCCCTCACCGTCGAGCCAGCGTTTGCCGTTACTTGAGCCCCGGCCAGCGCGTAGACGAGTGAGCCCTTGTGCGCGTGGACCACCGCTCCCACGCCGGCACGAACAACCGCCCCGTCATAGGCGCTGATTTGGTCTCCGCGCCCGACTTCGATAACCGACCCATCGGCTGACAATTTCGGCGATCCGTTAACGACCATTACTTCCATCGGGCGGCCGAGCAGCCATACGATACCGAAGCCACCAACGGAGAGCATCGCGCACCCGACGATCAGGCTGGTCCACTCCCTCAGGTCGCCGGAAAAGAAACTGATCACCGCCACCGCCAGCGAAAGGGCGGCGAACACCAATCCAACGGACAGACCGATCATGCAAAGGTCAGATCGTAGCTTCACTGTCTCAACCGACTTGCCACCACGCTCAGTGGCAAGTCCGATAATCCCGAATAGTCGCCGCGCTGGCGACAATCAAGCGCGCGGGAAACTAGCGACACCAATCAGCCCGCGCAGTCGGACTGAGCACGGGACAAGTGGTTGTAGCCATGAACGTGATTCGCGGGGTGTTGTCGCCTGTGCTCTTTATGAAGTGAACGAAGATGCTTTGTCGTCACCGTAGGCCATTCAAAGGGTCGAAGCAACGGCCATTTGTCCGGTTTGCGTTCTCAGAGCAGACAATGACACGCGCGAGATCAGACCTGTCTATGGTCGGTTTGGCTGACTGGTACGCAAACTTTGCCGCCTGAACACACGTGTTCACATCCTCATTGCTCCTTGGCTTGCCACCATATACCATCATAGAGACCCGGGCAAGCCTACGTATCAGGATGGCACAGCCTGGCTAGGGAGGATGCAGCCGCGGGGTACGGGAAGTCAGTGAGGTGGGCGACACCAGGCACGGTACCGGAGGGATTAGTAATAGTGCGACAA
>Ga0066388_100003174_pt1 | contig 10511 bp, 8 predicted proteins | sample PanSoiMetaGPlot6_FD_64539 | JGI IMG/M metagenome (GOLD analysis project Ga0066388, IMG submission 64539) | Tropical forest soil microbial communities from Panama analyzed to predict greenhouse gas emissions - Panama Soil - Plot 6 (Hybrid Assembly) | ecosystem: Environmental > Terrestrial > Soil... | reverse complement strand
GTTGGCAACTGACCCTGCGTCCCGATCATGGTCGCGGTCTGCGACAGGGTCTTCGAGTCGAGATCAAACACCGCCTTGGCATCCGGCTGGTCGCCCGCTGAGGGCTTGTCCCCGGTGAGGATTAGAAGATTGCGTATCCCGAGCGCGGCCGCGCCCATGAGGTCGCCCTGCAGCCCAATGCGGTTGCGGTCGCGGCAGGTGAGCTGCAGAATGGGATCGATCCCGGACTGCAGCAGGAGTGCGGCCGCCGCCAGCGCACCCATATGGGCCCGCGCCCCCGCCCCGTCGGTGACATTGACCGCATCGGCCAGGCCCTTCAGCGGGGTTGCCTTGCTGATCAGATCATTGGGATCGCAGGACACCGGCGGCACGATTTCCGCGGTCATGACGAAGCGCCCGGCTTGCAGGCGCTGAGAGAAATGCGTCGATACGCTCATGGGCTGATGATCTTTTGCCGAGGAAGTGGGGAAGATTGATCACTGAGGATAGGAGGCCGCTTTATAGCTGCAAGGAGGCGCGGCGATAAGTGGCGGAATTCCCTGATCGGATCCTCTTGGGCCGTCATTGCTGCGGTCGCCAGCACAGCGTTCGCAGCTATCTTGCCGATCCCAACGTTCTGTGGCTCGCCATTTGCCCGATCGCAGCGGGTATTTCGCGTACCACGGTCATTGTTCGTAACTTTTTTGATCTTCTCGGTTCATCAGACCATTAGCCGGCACGATATGCGCCTGAAAATGCCCCCCAGCAGATCGTTTCGGACATCCGCGCTTGACATCCGTGACGCAATGAGACCCACATCGGCTAGTGCCGAGGTTTGCGCCTGAATTCGGCCTTCGACCTCGACCTTCGTTCGCCCTGCGCCCACTCGATCCGTTCTGGTTCCTGTCCGAACGCGACAAGGCCAAGGTATGGCCGCCCTTGCACGGACTTATTCCCGCGGCTCTCCTACGGCAGACCGAGCGGCGAACCTGGGCAGACGTGCTGGTGGTTATCACTGCTCCAAGCGGCCGCTTTTCGTTTTCCCCCGTTAGGCCCGGTCTATGTCACGGTGGGCCGGATTCCCCATGCGATGGGTCAGCAATGCCGCTTCATTCAGTCAACCGCCTTGGCATTTCCCGGGCCGGGCGCGCGACACTTTGGCGAAAGGCAAACCGCACCGGCACACTGGGTCGTGTGACGGAAGACCAAGAGATCCGCGTTTCCTGGACAGCGATATGGCGCGCCGTTAAAAGGGCGCGCATGTTGAAGTAACCGGTCCCAAGGCGAGCCACGCAGTTGTCCCAAGCGAAGTAAAATGAGCGGCGTCAACGATATCCGATCAGCTTTTCTGAAGTACTTCGAGCACCACGATCACGCAGTCGTGCCGTCATCCCCGTTGGTGCCGCGCAATGACCCGACCTTGATGTTCACTAATGCCGGCATGGTGCAGTTCAAGAATGTTTTCACGGGGTTGGAGCGCCGCCCCTATGTGCGCGCGGTCACGGCACAGAAATGCGTGCGCGCCGGAGGCAAACACAATGACCTCGACAACGTCGGCTATACGGCACGCCACCACACCTTCTTTGAAATGCTCGGCAACTTCTCGTTTGGCGACTATTTCAAGGAGCAAGCGATCGAGCTCGCCTGGAACCTGATTACCAAGGAGTTCGGCCTGCCGATCGACCGCTTGCTGGTCACCGTATACGTAGACGACGACGACGCGTTCCGGCTCTGGAAAAAGATTGCCAACCTGCCCGACAGCAAGATCCTCCGCATCGCCGGCGCCGACAATTTCTGGGCCATGGGCGAGCTCGGCCCATGCGGCCCCTGCTCGGAGATTTTCTACGACCACGGCTCGCACATTGCGGGCGGCCCGCCCGGCTCGCCCGACGCCGACGGCGACCGCTTCGTGGAAATCTGGAACCTGGTGTTCATGCAATTCGAGCAGCTGGCGGGCGGTGAGCGCATCAATCTGCCGCGGCCTTCGATCGACACCGGCATGGGGATCGAGCGTCTCGCAGCGGTGTTGCAGGGGACCCACGACAACTATGCGATCGACCTCTTTGGCGCATTGATCCAGGCAGTTGCTGATGTAACCGGCATCGATCCTGCGGGCGCGCAAAAAGTGTCGCACCGAGTGATCGCCGACCATTTGCGGGCGTCATCGTTCCTGATTGCGGATGGCGTGCTGCCTTCCAATGAAGGTCGCGGCTATGTGCTTCGCCGCATCATGCGCCGCGCCATGCGTCATGCCGAACTCCTCGGGACCAAAGACCCGCTGATGTGGAAGCTCGTGCCTGTTCTCGTACGCGAGATGGGCCAGGCCTATCCGGAACTCATCCGTGCCGAGCCGCTGATTACCGAGACGCTGCGGCTTGAGGAACGGCGCTTTCGCAAGACACTGGAGCGAGGGCTTGCGATCCTCGACGAGGAAACCAAGAGCCTCACGCGCGGCGCGCAGCTCAAGGGCGAGGTCGCGTTTACCCTTTACGACACTTACGGCTTTCCGCTCGATCTCACGCAAGACGCGCTGAAGTCCCGGGGTATCACCGTCGATCTCACAGCGTTCGAAGCCGCAATGGAGCGCCAACGCCAGCAGGCGCGCGCGTCCTGGACCGGGTCTGGCGAGGCCGCGACCGAAGCGGTCTGGTTCGCCCTGCGCGAGCGGGTCGGCGCGACCGATTTCCTCGGCTACGAAACCGAAGTTGCCGAAGGGGTCGTGCAGGCGCTGATCCGCGACGGACGCGAGGTCGAAAGTCTAAGCAAGGGCGAGAGTGGCATCTTGGTGCTCAACCAGACGCCGTTCTATGCGGAATCCGGCGGCCAGGTAGGCGACACCGGCTCCATGCTGGCTGATGGCGTGCGCGTTACCATCACAGATACCAAAAAGATGGCTGGTGATGTGTTTGCCCATAGCGTAACGGTCGACGAAGGAACGGTTTGCCTTGGCGCCGCACTCGAACTCAATGTCAATCAGGAGCGCCGCACCCACATCCGCGCGAACCACTCGGCAACCCATCTGCTGCACGAGGCGCTGCGCCAAGTGCTCGGCGACCATGTTGCGCAGAAGGGCTCGCTGGTTGCACCGGATCGACTGCGCTTCGACTTCTCGCATCCCAAGCCACTCGACGACGCGGAGATCGCCAAAATTGAAGATCTCGCCAATGCGCAAGTGTTGCGCAACACGCCGGTTACAACGCGCCTGATGGCGGTTGATGAGGCGATCGCGTCCGGCGCACGCGCGCTGTTCGGGGAGAAATATGGCGAAGAAGTCCGCGTCGTCGCCATGGGGGAGGAACCGAGTCGCCTCGGTGCGAACGCCATGGGGTGGTCAGTCGAGCTTTGCGGCGGCACACACGTCAATCGCACAGGCGACATCGGGCTCATCAGCGTTGTTGGCGAAAGCGCCGTCGCCGCCGGCGTGCGCCGCATCCTGGCCATGACAGGCGACGCCGCGCGTCACTATCTCACCGATGAGAGCCAGAGACTGCGCAATCTAGCCGCACTGATGAAGACGCCGGTCGCGGAGATCGATACGCGGATGACGCAGCTGCTCGACGAGCGCAAACGGCTTGAGCACGAGCTCGTGGAGACCAAGAAAAAGCTCGCGATCGGAGGCGGTACCGCCGGCCCGGCATCCAATATTGTCGACGTCAACGGCACCAAGTTTTTGCGTCTGATGGTCAACGGTCTCGCCAATACTGAGCTCAAGTCGCTCGCCGACGAGGGTAAGGCAAGGGTGGGGTCCGGCGTCGTTGCGGTCGCCAACACTGCGCCGGACGGAAAAGGAGGTCTCGTGGTCGGTGTCACCGATGATCTTACCGACCGCTTCAATGCAGTCGAACTCGTCCGCAAGGGTGCTGAGGCGCTTGGTGGCAAAGGCGGCGGCGGCCGTCCTGACATGGCGCAGGCCGGCGGTCCCGACGGCAGCAAGGCCGAAGCCGCACTCGCAGCGATCGCCGCCGCCATGGCTGGGTAAGGCACTCAATCGCGATGTTGGTCCTGCACCGGGCCTAAAGAAGCGCCCGTCAGGTCTGCGCGCCTCGTAACGCTACGACGCCATCGCCTTGGTCAGATTTGCCGATACGTGATCCAGGAAGTCGGTTGTGGATAGCCACTTCTGATCGGCACTCACGAGGATCGCCAGATCCTTGGTCATGAAGCCTTGCTCAACAGTGCCGACCGTAACCTTCTCCAGGGTTGCAGCAAAGCGTGCGAGTTCAGCATTGTTGTCAAGCTTGGCGCGATGGGTGAGCCCGCGCGTCCACGCGAAGATCGACGCGACCGAGTTTGTCGAGGTTTGCTCACCACGCTGATGCTGACGGAAATGACGGGTTACGGTACCGTGCGCGGCTTCCGCCTCCACAACCTTGCCATCCGGTGTCATCAACACCGAGGTCATCAGGCCGAGCGAGCCATAGCCCTGTGCAACGGTGTCCGACTGCACGTCGCCATCGTAATTCTTGCATGCCCACACATAACCGCCCGACCATTTGAGCGCCGCTGCCACCATGTCGTCGATCAGGCGATGCTCGTAAAAGATTTTCCTCCTTTCAAACTCGGCCTTGAATTCTTTCTCGTAGATCTCCTGGAAGATGTCCTTGAAGCGGCCGTCGTAGATCTTGACGATGGTGTTCTTGGTCGAAAGGTAAACAGGGTAGCCGCGGTTTAGCCCGTAGTTGAGCGATGCGCGCGCAAAATCGCGGATCGAGTCATCGAGATTGTACATCGCCATGGTGACGCCACTGCCGGGGAACTGGAACACCTCGCGCTCGATCTTCGATCCGTCCTCGCCCACAAACGTAAGCGTCAGCTTGCCCTTGCCAGGGACCTTAAAATCCGTCGCCCGGTATTGGTCGCCGTAGGCATGACGGCCAATGATGATCGGCTGGGTCCAGCCGGGAACTAGTCGCGGCACGTTCTTGCAGATGATCGGCTCGCGGAAGATCACCCCGCCCAGGATATTTCGGATGGTACCGTTGGGCGACCGATACATCTCTTTGAGACCGAACTCCTTCACACGCGCTTCGTCCGGAGTGATGGTGGCGCACTTCACACCGACGCCGACTTGCTTGATCGCGTTAGCGGCGTCGATCGTGATCTGGTCATTGGTCTCGTCGCGCTTTTGAATACCGAGGTCATAATACAGAAGCTCGATATCGAGATAGGGATAGATCAGTTTGTCCTTGATGTATCGCCAGATGATGCGGGTCATCTCGTCGCCGTCGAGCTCGACGACGGGGTTGGCAACCTTGATTTTAGCCATAAGAAACCTTTCGGAACGCGACGCGCGTTTGACGCGAGACTGGGGAGAAGTGCCGGCGCGCGTCGCTATACCACCGGCAACGGCAGGGAGAAAGCCAATAGCCGTAATCGAAAATGCTCAATTACCGAGCAAAGCGTGCCTCGACCGGAGCGCAGATCTCGGGAATCCGGTCATACTGATGCAGGATCGCCGGCAGGCGACCGTCGCTCGTGCGTACGCGCCCATCCGCGTCCACGACATAACGTGTCGCCGCCTCGATCCCCATGGTTGCGACCAGGACGTTGTTCTCCACAATGACCGAAGGCAGGTCACCGGGTGCGCGCGCGATCAGGTTGTGGAATGCGGTATCGGCGCCAATCTTACGCCGCACTCGCAGCGGCACCGCGGCGAGGCGTGCGGTCATACGCTCCAGATAGGCCGTTACGGCAGGGATGCCGCCGAGCAGCACACCGCAGCAACTGATCCGCTCAGCCGCGATCGCTTCGAATTCGGCTGGCGCGAGAAAAAGTCGCATGTAGAGCGCGTTGGTCGGTTCGTTTCCGATCGTCTTGGAAGCCCCCTCCAGAAAGAAATGGCAGCCAGATCCCATCGCGCCGACGAATGGATAGGCCTGGAAGGCGACGTCGCGAACGTCGCTGATGAGCACCTCGTCATAGCGTCCGCCGAATTGCCGCAGGTAGCGGGCGAAGAGCTCGAACCGATACGCATGAATCGGTCCGTGCCAGCGGCGAACGAACCAGACGCGGCGTGGCTCTACCCCGTGCGTGCTCAAATAGGTCGCAAGCCTGCGATCGGCGAGGCCGGTCAGGATCACAACCGCCCCTGTATAACCGGCTTGCCGCAACGAAGTGACAAAGACGTGGACCTGCGCGACGCTCATGCCGACCGCTGCGCCGAGGACGAGGCGGCGGGCATCCGATTGAGCGCGATCAGCAGCCAAGCGTGTGATCCCCAGCGATTGGCAGCGTCGCCGCCGGCCCTTCGCTTGGAGCCGGTTCGTGTCGAAAAAGTGGTGCTGGTGCGCGTCGGTCACCCTAAACCGCGTCATGCCGGTCTCGTTGAGAACCGGAATGCAGGCGGTCATGCTTCGCATGACGTCGTTAAGGCGGTTCGGTAGAAAGGCTGCCATGCCCGGGGCCGGAACCGACAAAACCAGGAATTGGGTGGAGATCGAGGGACCGATCGTGGTCCTGGTCGAGCCCCAACTCGGCGAGAACATCGGCGCGGCCGCACGCGTGATGGCGAACTTCGGCCTGTCCCATCTGCGCCTCGTGGCACCACGCCAGCCCTGGCCCAATCCCAAAGCTCGCATGATGGCGGCCGGCGCCGATCGGGTGCTCGACGCGGCGCAACTCTTCGACACGCTAGCCGCCGCGATTGCAGACTGCACCTTCGTGCTGGCGACCACCGCTCGCGCCCACGATCAGGCGAAGCCCGTGCTTTCTCCGGAGGCAGCTGCGCGCGAATTGGCGCCGCGCATCGCCGTTGGAGAAACCGTAGCGATTGTGTTCGGCCGCGAACGAATCGGCCTGCTGAACGAGGAGGTGGCGGCGGCCGACCGAATCGTCACATTCCCGGTCAACCCGGCCTTCGCCTCTCTCAACCTCGCGCAAGCAGTCGCCCTCATGGGCTATGAATGGTTCAAGCTGAGCACAGGCGGGGCTCTGCCGTTCGTCATGCCGCGCAAATCCGGTGCCGCGCGCAAAGAGCAACTGGCAGCCTTCTTTGCCAATGTCGAGCAAGAGCTCGAGCGGGTAGAGTTCTTTCGACCGGCCGAAAAGCGTGAAACCATGTTGGTCAACCTGCGTAACATCTTTGCTCGCATGCAGCCGACGCAGCAGGACATCCAGACGCTGCAGGGCGTCGTTATGGCGATCGCAGAAGGCCGCAAGGGCCCGGCGCGCGGTGGCATTCTCGATGCTGACGAGGCGGGGAAGCTACGCGCGCTCATCGCCGAGCACGGTGCTGGCCGCGTCCCTTCGGAGCGCGGCCCGGTGCGGGGGCTGGCTCGGCTCCTGCGGCGAAACCCGACCGAGGCAGAGCGTAGCCTGTGGGAAGCGATGACCCGGGATCGCCGTTTCGCGAGCCTATCCTTCAAACGCCAGGTGCCGGTCGGTCCACATATCGCCGACATCGTGTCATTCCCGCTGCATGCGGTGATCGACATCCTGCCCGCCGAGGAATCCGCCGAAGCTGCTCGCGTACGTACACGCAAACGGTCGTGGCTTGCCGCGCGGAAGTATCGGGTGATTGAGGTTGCGGAGGCGGATATCCAAACCGACGCGCGCGCCGTCCTTGACCGTCTGGCAGGACTCTTTGTCCCCCACGGCGCCTCGACATGACGAAAGCGTAACCGCAATGCTGCGCGACCTTCTGTATCAGGAAAATTCTTTCGGGGTATTCCTGCTGGTCACGGTCATCTTGGGCGGCGGAGCGGCCTGGCTTGCAGGGCGGGCCGTCGCGATCGCGTGGAGCCGGTGGTGGCTGGTCGTTGTATATGGGCTCATGATTGGTTTTGCGGCGCGCTTCATTCATTTCGCGCTGTTCAACGCCACGCTGCTTTCGCCCCACTATTATGCGGTCGACACAATCGTCGCGCTCATCTTCGGGTTTGCTGGTTTTCGCGTCACCCGCGCGCGTCAGATGACCCGCCAATACGGGTTTTTGCGCAGCGGCACCGCGCCGCGGGGGTGAATATTGCAAGGAAGATAAGTGACTTTTGCGCCAATTGGCGCTTGAATCCTCCATCGCGTTTTGGACTCAAACCCGCGGACTGCGGAGCGACAGAAGGGACCGGTCATGAAACGGACGAAAGCGAATGGGATCGCGCTCGGCCTCGCGTTGGGTGCGAGCCTTGCGTTCGCAACCGCAGCCTCGGCGGAGGTCAAATTTGGGATTGGTGGCCCGCTCACGGGTGGCAGCGCCGCATTCGGGGCCCAGCTCAAGAATGGTACCGAACAGGCCGTCGCCGATATCAACGCAACAGGGGGCATCCTGGGGCAGAAGATCACGACCGAGCTTGGCGATGACCGTGCCGATCCCAAGGAAGGTGTGTCGGTCGCCAACAAGTTCGTGGGCGACGGCGTGAAGTTCGTGATAGGGCACTTCAACTCCGGGGTCACCATCCCGGCGTCCGATGTTTACCAGGAGAATGGCATCCTGGAGATCACGCCGGCATCGACCAACCCCAAGGTGACCGACCGCGGACTGTGGAACATTTTCCGGACCTGCGGCCGTGATGACCAGCAGGGCTCGGTTGCGGGCGACTACATCTTGAAAAACTTCAAGGGCAAGAAGATCGCCTTCATCCACGACAAGACAACGTATGGCCAGGGCCTCGCCGACGCCACCCGCGCCACGATCAACAAGGGCGGCCTCAAGGAAGTGCTGTACGAGGGCGTCAACAAGGACGACAAGGATTTTTCCGCGGTGGTATCCAAGGTGAAGGCGTCCGGCGCCGACCTGATCTATTGGGGCGGATTGCACGACACCGGCGGCCTCATCCTGCGTCAAATGCGCGACCAGGGCATCAAAGCTCCGCTGATGGGCGGCGACGGTATCGCTGATGACGAATTCGCCGCCATCGCTGGACCCGGCTCCGAAGGCACCCTGATGACCTATGGCCCTGATCCGCGCAAGCGACCGGAGGCGAAGGACGCCGTCGCCAAATTCCGCGCCAAGAATTTTGAGCCACAGGCCTACACGCTGTACAGCTACGCGGCCGTGCAGATCATCAAGCAGGCTGCTGAAGCCGCCAACTCCCTCGACCCGAAGAAAATCGCCGACAAAATGCATTCGGGCATGAAGTTCTCCACCGTGATCGGCGACCTCTCCTACGACAAGAAAGGCGACGTGACCCGGCTCGATTATGTGGTTTACGTCTGGAAGAAGAATCCGGACGGAAAGATCACATACGTGGAAATCGAGTAGGCAACGTCCAGTATCCGTCTCCTGCGCTGAATGAGCGCGGTTCCACAGAACCGCGCTTCGATTTCCGTGTCAGCAGCGACAGCAAATTTCGCGGCCATTAACCAATCTTCCCCAGGGCCGGAAACCATTCCAGGAGCCAAAACGCCGCGTCGCTGACCCACCCAGCGAGAAACGCCACTCCGGTAAGCACGAGCAACCCGCCCATCACCTTTTCGACCAATGCGAGATGGCGGCGAAAGCGTGCAATGGCGGCCATCGCCGGCTCGACTGCGACCGCGGCAATCAGAAACGGAATGCCGAGTCCGGCCGAGTAGATTGCGAGCAGCCCTGCCCCCTTGGCCACGGTTTCTTTGGAGGCGGCCACCGCCAGGATGGCGGCGAGAACTGGCCCGATGCACGGCGTCCAACCGAAGGCAAACGCGAGCCCCATCGCGTAGGCACCCCAGATGCCGACAGGCTGAGGCATCGCCGGGCGCTTTTCGCGCATCAGCAATCCAATCGGAGTGAGCCCTAGGAAATGCAGGCCCATGACGATGATGACGATGCCGGCCAGGATCGCGAGTTGCGGCGAGAACCGCAGTACCAGTGCGCCAATCACGCTTGCGCTCGCGCCAAACGCAATAAACACGGTGGAAAATCCGGCCACGAACAGAAGCGCCGCCAGCACGGTGTCGCGCCACACAAGCGGAGTTGGCTCCGCGCCCGCCAAGCGCTCCAGCGACGTCCCGGCGAGGTAGACCAGGTACGGCGGCACCAGCGGCAGCACGCAGGGTGACAAAAAGCTAAGCAGGCCCGCGAGGAATGCGGCCAGGACGGAGACATCAGCAGCCATGGCCCTTCATGCTCTGGCGAACGCCACCGCGCAAGCTCGCCGGTGGCGCCTGCTCAAGTTGTGAAAGAAGTTGAACGTCGCAACTAACTCCGTTGACCAGACTTGCGAAATGAGTTCCGCTTCACGCTCAGCGGAGAGCCATCCGTGGCGCGCAATCTGATCACCGATGTGGCTGGCGTTCTGGTCGGCAACGCACAGGACAACCGCCTTGCCTCAGGTGTGACCGTGCTGCTGTTCGAGGAGCCGGCGGTCGCATCGGTCGACGTGCGCGGCGGCGGTCCGGGGACGCGCGAGACCGACCTTCTCGACCCGCAAATGACGGTGGACCGGATCGACGCGATCGCCCTGTCCGGCGGCTCGGCATTCGGCCTCGACGCACCCGGCGGCGTACAGGCCTACCTGCGTGAACAGGGCCGCGGGTACCAGGTTGGCCCGGCGCGAGTGCCGATCGTGCCAGGGGCGATTCTGTTCGACCTAATCAATGGCGGCGACAAGGATTGGGGA
>Ga0066388_100003173_pt1 | contig 10512 bp, 7 predicted proteins | sample PanSoiMetaGPlot6_FD_64539 | JGI IMG/M metagenome (GOLD analysis project Ga0066388, IMG submission 64539) | Tropical forest soil microbial communities from Panama analyzed to predict greenhouse gas emissions - Panama Soil - Plot 6 (Hybrid Assembly) | ecosystem: Environmental > Terrestrial > Soil... | reverse complement strand
AACCACTTCGAGGGCGGCGGCTTCGCCCGCAGCAACGACGACGTGGTCTACCCGAACCTGATGTTCCACTTCCTGCCCATCGCGATCCGCTACGACGGCTCGCAGCCCGCCGGCGGCCACGGCTACCAGGTGCACATCGGCCCGATGTACTCAGACTCCCGCGGCACCTGCAAGATCACCTCGACCGACCCGGCGGTGCACCCGGCGCTGCGGTTCAACTACCTGTCCACGCCGACCGACCGGCGGGAATGGGTGGAGGCGATCGGTGTCGCCAGGAAGATCCTGGCCCAGCCGGCCTTCGACGACTACAACGCGGGCGAGCTGTCGCCCGGCCCCGCGGTGCAGACCGACGAGGAGATCCTGGCCTGGGTGGCCAGGGACGCCGAGACCGCGCTGCACCCGTCCTGCACGGCCAAGATGGGCACCGGCCCGATGGCCGTGACTGACCCGGCCAGCCTGCGGGTACACGGGCTGGCGGGCCTGCGGGTGGTCGACGCCTCGGTCATGCCGTACGTCACCAACGGCAACATTTACGCGCCGGTGATGATGACCGCCGAGAAGGCCGCCGACCTGATCCTGGGCAATACGCCGTTGCCGCCCGAGCCGGTCGAATTCTTCCGCCGGGACCGCGATCGGGTGCAGGCGAGCGAGAACCTGGCCCGTTCGGATGATTAAAAGACCGGATGATCCCGAACGGACTGGTTTTGCCGCCCGGTTGGCGGGTCCGGGGCCATCCTGGGTTATAGAGCCACAACGTGGGATTATCTGCCGAAAACTAGACAGACCGGCCATCCGTCACCATGATCGAACTGGCACGGGTAAGACGAGGAGCGACCAGGCATGACCACACCGAACGAGGGCCTCGGCGGTTTCGGGGACAACGCCGCGAGCGATCCGCTGCCGGAAGCGACCACGCTGGTGCGGGGCGCGGCGGCGGCGGGACATCAGCTCAAGATCCTCGGCGGCCTCGGGGTCAGGGTTCTGTGCCCCGACTTCCCGCCCCGGCTGCGCGCCGGGCAGGATATCGACCTGGCCTGCCTGGGCAAGGGCCGGCGCAAGGTAGCGGACTACCTGGAGAGCGCGGGCTGCGAGCCCGACCGCCGGTTCAACAACCTGAACGGGGACCGGCAGATGTACTTCACCGCCCCGTCGGGCCGACCGGTAGACGTGATGGTGGACCGGCTGTCGATGTGCCACACGCTGGACTTCAAGTCCTCGTTCGGGTCCAACTCGATCACTCTCGACCCCGCCGACCTGCTGCTGTCCAAGCTGCAGGTCGTCGAGCTCAACGCCAAGGACGCACACGACATCTTCCACCTGCTGTCCGGCGTGCGGGTGGGCCGGGACTCCACCCGCCCGTCCATCGATCCGGACCGGTTCGGCGCGGTGATCGCCGCCGACTGGGGCTGGTGGCGGACGGTGACCGGGAGCCTGGCCAAGCTGCCAGACCTGCTCTCGGCCCAGCCCGGCCTGGCACCGCCGTACCCGAGGTTCGACGCCCTGACTCAGGCCAAGCAGCTGCAGGAGATCGCCGAGTCGGTGCCGAAGGGTCTCAAATGGAAAACCAGGGCCAGGGTCGGCGACCGGGTGCGCTGGTACGAACTACCCGAAGAAGTTGATCACTAGTTCCCTTCCCGGGAATCGGCGAACGTTTAAGGAAGGCGCGTCGCGATGAAAGTCTTTTTCGCCACGGACATCCATGGCTCCGAGATCTGCTGGCGGAAATTCCTGAACGCCGCTGCCTTCTACAAGGCCGACATGGTCGTGCTCGGCGGCGACGTAACCGGCAAGGTGCTGGTGCCGATCCTGGCCATGCCGGGGTACTGGGAGGTGTCGTTCGGCGGGCAGCGGCTGCGCCTTGAGACCAGGGCCGAGCTGGACGAGATCCAGCGCAAGATCCGGGACCGCGGCTCGTATCCCTCGGTGATGGCCCCGGAGGAGCTCGACGCGCTGAACGAGGAGGACGGGTCGGTGGACCGCAGGTTCACCCTGGAGATGACCCGCGGCCTGGACCGGTGGCTCGACATGGCCGACGGCAAACTGCGCGGCGGCGACATCCCGTGCATTCTCAACGGCGGCAACGACGACATCTGGGACATCGACGCGATCATCGAGGCGTCCCCTTCCGTCAGTTTCGCCGAAAGCAAGGTGCTCGACATCGGCGGGTTCTATCTCGCCTCGATGGGCTGGACCAATCCGACCCCGTGGAACACATTCCGCGAGGCGCCGGAGGACGTCCTGACGTCGAAGATCGACGCCGTGGTCTCGCAGATCCCCGACATGAGCCGGGCGATATTCAACTTCCACGCGCCGCCGTACGGCACCGGCCTGGACGAGGCCCCGGCGCTGGACGAGAACATGCGGCCGATCCACGGCGGCGCGGTCATGAAGCCGGTCGGCTCCAAGGCGGTCAGGGAAGCGATCCTCAAGTACGAGCCGCCGCTGTCGGTGCACGGTCACATCCACGAGAGTCGGGGAGTGAAGAAGCTCGGCAGCCGGACCCTGTCCATTAACCCCGGCAGCTCCTACACCGACGGCGTGCTGCAGGGCTCGCTCCTCGAACTGAACGAGAAGAAGGGGAAGGTCACCAAGTACATTCTCGTGAACGGCTGAGGCTCCCGCACAGCGGAACATCCGCAGGCGTCTTAGCCAGCGAGAAATAGCGGAGCGTAAGTCCTCAACTTCACAAATCTGAGTACCCAGAGGCCCCTGATAGCCCTATATTTACCGCTGGATGAACACCAGATGTAGCCTTCTCACCTCGTCCAATCCGACAAAAGTGGATAAATCCGGATAACCGGAGGGATACATAATGACGGCAGGAGCACTCGGGGAGGAGAGACCCACTCTCTTCCTCCGCAAGGCGACCGGCCTGGTCCGCGGCTGGTCGGTCCGGGACTCGCTGATCTACGCGTGCCTGGCGACCAACTTCGTGACGCTCGGACTCTACGAGTTCACCTTCGCCGGGCCAGCGTTCCCGAAGGGCCAGTTCATAACGGCGACGATCATCGGGGGAATCTGGGTTTCGTTCCTGGTGATCGCCTATTCCGGGCTCGTCGTCACGATCCCGCGGGCCGGCGGCGATTACGTCTGGCAGACCAGGATCCTGAGCAGCGGTCTCGGCTTCGTGACGGCCGTGACCGGCTGGTGGTTCATTCTCTGGTTGTGGGCGCCGATCTACGGCAACATCCTGGCGGTGCAGCTGTTCGAGCCGATCTGGGCGACGCTCAAGTGGACCTGGCCTGGCGGCGGCTACGCGTGGTTCGGCACGCACAACGGGGTGTTCGTGGTGTCGCTGATCACGATCGCCCTGGCCGGCCTGCTGGTCTCCATCGGAATGGCCGGGTACGCGAAGGTCCAGCGCTGGTGCTTCATCGGCGGCGTGATCGGCTTCGCCGTCGTGGTGATCCTGCTGCTGATCAACTCGCATGCCGACTTCGTCGCCGCGTTCAACCGGGAAGGGCAGAACCTGTTCGGCGTCAACCACGCCTACACGGCCACCAACGCGGCGGCCGTCAAGGCCGGCTACACGACATCGCCGATCGGCTTCGGCCCGCTCGGGCCGACGATGCTGCTCATCCCGGCGTTTATGTTCTTCCTGCTGTGGCCGAACTGGGGCACCACCCTGTACGGAGAGGTCCGCGGCGCGAGCGACTTCAAACGGGTGTTCGCCGGCATGTTCTTCGGCCTGTGGCTCACGGTCGCCTTCACGATCATCATCCTGCTGCTGATCGCCAAGACCTTTGGCTGGGGCTTCTATCAGAACCTCAACGCGCTGGACTACAACCTCACACCGCAGTTCGGCATCTGGCCGTACCCGTTCATGTTCGCGGGCTGGCTGGTGCACAACACCGCCTTCCAGGTGGTGCTGATCCTGGTGCTCAGTCTGTGGTTCTTCGGCTGGGTGGGAACCCTGTTCCTGTCCTCGACCCGGGTCATCTTCGCGGCGGCGTTCGACCGCGTGCTCCCCGACCGGGCGGCTGAGGTCTCCGAGAAGCGCCGGGTGCCGTTCTATTCGCTGATCTTGATGTTGCTGCCTGCCGTAGGGCTGGCGGCGCTGTACTCGTACAACAGCAATTTCCACACCTACACGCTGGACGCCACCCTGGTCATCGCGGTGACGTACCTGTTCAGCGCGATCGCGGTGGTCATCCTGCCGCTGCGCAAGCCGGACCTGTGGTTCGCTTCGCCGGCCAGCAAGGTGAAACTGTTCGGCGTGCCCATCGTGCCGGTGGCCGGGGTGGTGACGATCGCGCTGCTGGTGTACTGCCTGATCGAGTGGCTGTCGAACGACCTGTACTTCGTGAACTATTCGTCCTCTCTCGTCTACATGGGCGCGAACTACGTGCTCGCCATCGTCATCTTCGTGGCGGCCCGCATCATCAGGAACCGCCAGGGCATCGACCTGTCCCTGATCAACAAGGAAATCCCCGTCGAATAGGTCGCTCTCATGATCGCGAAGGATCTGGTACCTCCTGGGGTACCAGATCCTTCGCGATCTTCGTCGAGGAGGCTGTGATGAGCGAGCTGGAGGGACGCACGTTCCTGGTGACCGGGGCCAACACCGGGATCGGGCGGGCCACGGCGGAGGGGCTGGCCCGGCGGGGCGGGCGCGTCTACGTCGCGGCCAGATCGCCGGGCAAGGGCGAGGAGGCGGTGGCTTCGATCAAGGCCGCGACCGGGAACGACGCCGTCTTCTTCCTGCCGCTCGACCTGGCCGACCTTGCATCGGTGCGGGCCTGCGCCGCGGCCTTCCTGGACCGGGGCGAGCCGCTGCACGTGCTGGTCAACAACGCCGGCGTCGTCCGGGCTCGCGGCCTGACCAGGCAGGGGTTCGAACTGATGTTCGGCGTCAACCACCTGGGCCACTTCGCGCTGACGCAGTCGCTGCTCGGGCGGCTGACCGAGAGCGCGCCGGCCCGGGTCGTCACGGTGTCCAGCGACTCGCATTACCAGGCCCGCGGGATCGACTTCGATACGCTGCGCCAGCCGGAACGCGGCGTCACCGGACTGCACGGGTATGCGGTCTCCAAGCTGTGCAACGTGCTCTTCTCCGCCGAACTCGCCCGCCGGACGGCCGGCACCGGCGTCACCACCTACGCGCTGCACCCGGGCATGGTGGCGTCGGACATCTGGCGGCGGGTGCCGTGGCCGGTGCGCCCGCTGATGCTGCGGCGTATGCTCACCGTCGAGCAGGGCGCCGCCACGTCGCTGTACTGCGCGACCTCGGCCGAGGTGGCGCAGGACAGCGGGCTGTTCTACGACAAGTGCGCGCAGCGCGAGCCCAGCCGGGTCGCGACCTCCGAGCTGGCCGCCGAGCTGTGGAAGCGCAGCGAGGAGTGGGCGGCGGTGTTACCGGCTGGCCGGCATGTGCGCCGATCATCTGGGTGCGGCATGATCGTCTGACGGAGTGGGCAAAACACCCGAGTAGCGGTGATGACAACGGAAGCTGGGGGAATGGATCTTCCTGTCAACCCGCCGGTGGCTCCGATGCTGGCCAAGCCAGTGGACGCCATCCCGAGCGGGGACTACATATTCGAGCCGAAGTGGGACGGCTTCCGGTCCATCGTGTTCCGCGACGGGGACGAGGTCGAGATCGGCAGCCGCAACGAGCGGCCGATGACGCGCTACTTCCCCGAGCTGGTGGCCGCGATCAAGACCGAGCTGCCGGAGCGGTGCGTGATCGACGGGGAGATCGTGATTCCCGACGGTGAGGGCAGGAGGCTGGACTTCGAGGCGCTGCAGCTGCGCATCCACCCGGCGGCCAGCCGGGTCGAGCTCCTCGCCACCCAGACGCCGGGGCACTTCATCGCGTTCGACCTGCTCGCTTTGGGCGATACCTCCTACATGGAGCGGCCGTTCGCCGAGCGCCGGGCCGTCCTGGAGCGGGTGCTCGCCACGGCCCGCTCCCCCATCCACCTGACCCCGACGACCACCGACCGGAAGGTGGCCACCGGCTGGTTCAGCCAGTTCGAGGGCGCCGGCCTGGACGGGCTGATCGCCAAGCCGGCGGACGGCATCTACGAGCCGGACAAGCGGGTGATGAAGAAGGTCAAGCACGAGCGCACCGCGGACTGCGTGGTGGCCGGCTACCGGGTGCACAAGAGCGGCGAGGACCGGATCGGGTCCCTGCTGCTCGGGCTGTACCGGGACGACGGCAAGCTGGCCAGCGTCGGCGTGATCGGCGCGTTCCCGATGGAGAAGCGGATCGAGCTGTTCACCGAGTTGCAGCCGCTGGTCACCTCGTTCGACCAGCACCCGTGGAACTGGGGCGAGCACCTGGCGGGCCAGCGGACTCCGCGGGCGGCCATGGCCAGCCGGTGGAACGCGGACAAGGACCTGTCGTTCATCCCGCTGCGGCCCGAGCGCGTGGTCGAGGTCCGCTACGACCACATGGAGGGCCCGCGGTTCCGGCACACCGCGCAGTTCGTCCGCTGGCGCCCGGACCGTGAGCCGGCCTCGTGCACCTACGCCCAGCTGGAGGAGCCGGTCCGCTTCGACCTCGACGAGATCCTGCGGGGCCAGCCGTCGGAGAACCGCCATGGCTGAGCCGAAGAAGGTGCTCGAGCTGGCCGGGCACGAGGTCTCCGTCAGCAACCCGAGCAAGGTGTACTTCCCCCGGGCCGGGGTCACCAAGCTGGATATGGTGCGCTACTACCTGGCCGTGGCGCCGGGGGCGCTGGGCGGCGCGGCCGGCCGGCCGATGGCGCTGAAGCGGTTCGTGAACGGCGCCGAGGGCGAGCCGTTCTTCCAGAAGCGGGCGCCGGAGAAACGGCCGGACTGGGTCCAGACCGTTGAGCTCCGCTTCCCCTCCGGGCGCGCCGCCGACGAGGTGGTCGTCACCGACGAGGCCGGCCTGGCCTGGGTCATCAACCTGGGCTGCATCGACCTGAACCCGCACCCGGTGCGCGCCACCGACCTGGATCACCCGGACGAGCTCCGGGTCGACCTGGACCCGGTGCCCGGGGTGGAATGGCCGCAGATCAGGGACGTGGCCCTGGTGGCCAGGAACGTGCTGGCCGACTACGGCCTGACCGGCTGGGCCAAGACGTCCGGGTCGCGTGGCATGCACATCTACGCCCGGATCGAGCAGCGCTGGGAGTTCGGCGAGGTGCGGCAGGCGGCGGTGGCCGTGGCGCGGGAGATCGAACGGCGGGCGCCCGACCTGGCCACGTCCAAGTGGTGGAAGGAGGAGCGGCACGGCGTGTTCGTGGACTACAACCAGAACGCCAAGGACCGCACGGTGGCGTCCGCCTACTCCCTCCGCCCGGTGCCCGACGTCCGGGTGTCCACCCCGCTGACCTGGGACGAGGTGCCGTCGTGCGATCCGGCGGAGTTCACGATCGCCACGGTCCCCGAGCGGTTCGCCCGGATCGGCGACCCGTGGGCCGAGATGGACGAGGCGGCCGGGTCGCTGGACGGGCTGCTCGAGCTGGCGGCCAGGGACGAGGCGGCGGGCCTGCCCGACGCGCCGTGGCCGCCGCACTACGAGAAGCAGACCGGCGAGGCGCCCCGAGTGCAGCCGTCCAAGCGCCGGACCGGCGGGGGCTCGGGGCCGGGACGGCGGCAGAGCACGATGCCGCTTATCGAGATCGCGCGGGCGCAGACCAAGGACGAGGCGATGGCCGGGCTCGCGCGCTGGAAGGCGCGGCACCCCGGGGTATGGTCGCGGCTCGAGCCGGCCGACGTGCTGGTCGACGCGATGCGCGGGCGCAGTTCGCTCTGGTACCGGATCCGGCTCAACCTGCAGCACGTGCCCGAGGCCGAGCGCCCGGCGCAGGAGCCCCTCGAAGTCGACTACGACCCCTGGGCGGGCTTCCGACCATGATCACGTGGGGCCGCTCAGGCGGGGGGTTGGGAGTTGGGGGGCGCGGGGGGTAAGTGGGGGACGCGCCGGGTCGTTCGGGATAATTCCCCGACATCAACCCAGTCGAGGGTGCGCTGCACCGCCTTACGCCAGCCGGCGTAGCCGCCGGCGCGGCGGTCCGGGGTCCAGGACGGTGACCAGCGACGGGCCTCGTGCCAGTTGGCGCGCAGTTCGGACGTGTCGCGCCAGAAACCGGTGGCCAGGCCGGCCGCGTAGGCGGCGCCGAGCGCGGTGGTCTCGGCGACCGCCGGCCGGCTCACCGGGACGCCGAGGATGTCGGCCTGAATCTGCATGGCCAGGCTGTTGGCGGTTACCCCGCCGTCCACCTTGAGCACCTCCAGGCGGACCCCCGAGTCCTGCTCCATGGCCTCGACCACGTCCCTGGTCTGGTAGCCGATGGCCTCCAGGGTGGCGCGGGCCAGGTGCGCCCTGGTGTGGAACCGGGACAGGCCGACGATCGCGCCGCGCGCGTCGGCCCGCCAGTACGGCGCGAACAGTCCGGAGAAGGCCGGCACGAAGTAGGCGCCGCCGGTGTCGTCGACCTGCGCGGCCAGCGTCTCGCTCTCCGCCGCCGCGGTGATGATGCCGAGCTGGTCACGCAGCCACTGCACGGCCGAGCCCGTCACCGCGATCGACCCCTCGAGCGCGAAGACGGCCGGCTCGTCGCCGAACTTGAAGCACACCGTGGTGAGCAGGCCGCGGCTGGACCTGACGATCTCCGTGCCGGTGTTCAGCAGCAGGAAGTTGCCCGTGCCGTACGTGTTCTTGGCCTCGCCGGGAGCCAGGCAGACCTGTCCGACGGTGGCGGCCTGCTGGTCGCCCAGGGCGCCGGTGATCGGCAGCTCGGCGCCGAACGGGCCCTGGGGTGAGGTCAGCCCGTAGGGCTCGGGCGCCGAGGAGGGGACGATCCGCGGCAGCATCGGCCGTGGTACGCCGAAGAAGCCGAGCAACTCGTCGTCCCAGTCCAGCGTGTTCAGGTTCATCAGCATGGTACGGCTGGCGTTGGTGACGTCGGTCACGTGCGCGCCGCCCGCGGTGCCGCCGGTGAGGTTCCACAGCAGCCAGGTGTCGACGGTGCCGAAGATCGCGTCGCCGCGTTCGGCGTCGGCGCGCAGGCCGTCGATGTGGTCGAGCATCCACTGCAGCTTGCCGGCGGAGAAGTAGGTGGCGGGCGGCAGGCCGGCCTTGTGCCTGATCACGTCGCCGCGGCCGTCCCGGTCCAGGGCCGCGGCGATCCGGTCGGTCCTGGTGTCCTGCCAGACGATCGCGTGACCGTAGGGGCGCCCGGTGCGCCTGTTCCACACCAGGGTGGTCTCCCGCTGGTTGGTCAGCCCGATCGCGGCGAGGTCGGCGGGGCGCAGGCCGGCCTCGTTCAGCACGGTCTTGACGACCGCGCAGGTGTGCTCCCAGATCTCTACCGGGTTGTGCTCGACCCAGCCGGGCCGGGGCAGGATCTGCGTGTGTTCGAGCTGGTGCCTGGCTACTTCGGCGCCGGAATGATCGAAGACCATGAACCTCGTGCTCGTGGTGCCCTGATCGATGGCCCCGACGAAATCGGCCACTCCATCTCCCTTTCACGGTGGTCTCAAGCGGCGTTCACCGGCATGTAATGGTTTGCGGGTAGGTTGACGATGTACATACTCTAGAACTGCGACCACAGCTGAATCTGGGGGATGGGACATGGCGAGTAACGGCGCTCTCGATGCCCGCGACCGTGGTGCGCTGCTCAGCCGGCTGGCCACCGAGCGGTTCGACGTGCTGGTCATCGGGGGCGGCATCACCGGCGCCGGGGCCGCCCTGGACGCCGCGTCGCGTGGCCTGCGGGTGGCCCTAGTGGAAGCGCGTGACCTGGCCTCGGGCACCTCGAGCCGGTCGAGCAAGCTGATCCACGGCGGGCTGCGCTACCTGGAGCAGTTCGACTTCAAGCTGGTCTACGAGGCGCTGCGGGAACGCGACCTGCTCGTGTCCAAGCTGGCCCCGCACCTGGTCCGGCCGGTGTCGTTCCTGTACCCGCTGTACAAGAAGGTGGTCGAGCGGCCGTACGTCGGGGCCGGGCTCGTGCTGTACGACTCGATGGAGGGGACCCGCAGGCCCGTGCCGCGGCACCGGCACCTGTCCGCCCGGGGCGCGCTGAAGCGGGCCCCGGCGCTGTCGCCGGACCGGCTGGCGGGGGCCATGATCTACTACGACGCGCAGGTGGACGACGCCCGGTACGCGCTGACGGTGGCCCGGACGGCGGCGGCGCACCGCGCGGCCATCGGGACCCGGCTGACCGCGGTCGGGCTGCTGCGGTCCGCGGACGGCGGCGGCGCGGTGACCGGCGCCCGGGTGCGGGACGAGGAGACCGGGCGCGTCTTCGACGTGTCGGCGGAGGCCGTGGTGGTCTGCGCCGGGGTGTGGACCGACCTGGTGCACGAGCTGGCCGGGGTGCGGGCCGGGTACCGGGTGCGGATGTCCAAGGGCGTGCACATCGTGGTGCCCCGGGCGGCGGTGGACGCGAATACCGGCATGATCGTCCGGACCGAGAAGAGCGTGCTGTTCTTCATCCCGTGGCGGGATTACTGGATCGTCGGCACCACTGACACCGACTTCGCCGGAGACCGGGCCGAACCGGTGGCGACCGAGGCGGACATCGAGTACATCCT
>Ga0066388_100003172_pt1 | contig 10512 bp, 10 predicted proteins | sample PanSoiMetaGPlot6_FD_64539 | JGI IMG/M metagenome (GOLD analysis project Ga0066388, IMG submission 64539) | Tropical forest soil microbial communities from Panama analyzed to predict greenhouse gas emissions - Panama Soil - Plot 6 (Hybrid Assembly) | ecosystem: Environmental > Terrestrial >... | reverse complement strand
CGCCAACGACGAGCTCGCCGATTACGAGGCGGCCTGGCGCGGGTCGGCCATCGGCGCCGATCTGTGGAAGGTACGCAACGCCAAGCCGCTGTGGTCGCGTTTCGGCAGCTATCTCGGGATCGGGCTCGGCGGCCTCGACATGTGGACCAACACGCTCGGCTTCTCGCTGTTCGGCACGCTCGGCCACGGCAAGCCCGACTGGGCTTCGCTCAAGCCCGCAGCCGATTGCGCGCCGATCAGCTATCCCAAGCCCGACGGCAAGCTCACCTTCGACCGACTCTCCTCGGTGTTCCTCTCCAACACCAATCACGAGGAGGACCAGCCGGTTCATCTCAAGGTGGCCGATCCCGCTTTGCAGAAGACCTCGGAGCGCGACCGCTATGCCGGTCCCTCGGCGCGCTATTGTCCGGCCGGCGTCTACGAATGGGTGGAGGAGGCGGGATCACTTCGCTACGTGATCAACGCGCAGAACTGCGTCCACTGCAAGACCTGCGATATCAAGGACCCCAATCAGAACATCAACTGGGTCCCGCCCGAGGGCGGCGGCGGGCCGAACTATCCGAATATGTGACCGCTCGTTCCGCTGTTTTGGCGCCCGGCGTCACGATGCTGCCCTTATCCGGGCCTTCAAGGGTCCGTGAACACGTCCGAGCTAGGCGGTTATTGCGGGCGGGGCCCAAACAGGCCATTCTGCAAGCGATTCAGCCCAATGCGGCCGCGCCAAGGGCGTTCGTCCGCCAAACGGAGTCGACAAGCCGTGATCCCACGCTTCAGGCATGCGGCCGCGGCCGCGCTGGCTGCAGTTGTCGCAATGTCGCCCGCCATGCTCGCCGCGCGCGCGCAGGCGCCGCAGACGCAACAGCCGCAGTTCCCGGCCGCGGGTTTTTCCCGCACCTCCGCCTCCGGCAGCTACCTCGCCGCCCGCCACGCCGGCGGTCAGCGCGATGCCGGGGCGGCAGCCTCCTACTATCGCGCCGCGCTGCGCGGTGATCCCCGCAACAACGAGCTGCTCGGCCGCACTTTCCTGGCGGTGCTGGCCAACGGCGAGGTCGAGGAGTCGGTCAAGCTCGCCGAGCGCGTGCTGCAGGTCGACAAGAACGACCGCATCGCGCGGCTCGTGCTCGGGGTGCGCGCGATCAAGCAGAAGCAATACCCGGTGGCGCGGCGCGAGTTGGCGCAATCGATCCGCGGGCCGATCACCGACCTCGCCGCCACGCTGCTGGCGGCCTGGACCATGGCGAACCCGAACGAGGCCAAGGCCGCGACCGACTCCATCGACAAGCTCGCCGGCGCCGACTGGTACGCGATCTTCAAGGATCTGCATGCAGCGCTGATTCTCGATCTTGCCGGCCAGAAGAAGGAGGCCGCCAAGCGCTACGAGCGCGCCTACAAGCTCGATCCGACCGCGTTGCGCGTGGTGCAGAGCTACGGCAGCTTCCTGTCGCGCCAGGGCAGCAATGCCGAGGCGCTCAAGGTCTTCGCTACGTTCGACGAGGCGCTGCCGCGCCATCCGCTGATCGTGGAGGCGACCTCCGAGATCAAGGCCGGCCGCAAGCTCCCGCCGATGATCGACACCCCGCAGGCGGGCGCCGCCGAGGTGCTGTACGGGCTCGGCGCCGCGCTCGGCCGCCGCGGCGGCGAGGACCTCGGTCTCATCTATCTGCAGCTTGCGCTCTACCTCGTCCCCTCGCATCCGCTCGCGCTGCTGTCGCTCGGTGACCTTTACGAGGCGATGAAGAAGCCCGAGCTTGCCAACAGCACCTATGAGCGCGTCCCGCTGAACTCGCCGCTGCAGCGCAACGCCCAGATCCAGCTCGCGCTCAACCTCGACACGCTCGACAAGACCGACGAGGCCAAGGCCAGCCTGGAAAAGCTGATCGCCGCCAATCCCAACGACGTCGAGGCCATCATGGCGCTCGGCAACGTGCTGCGCGGGCGCAAGCAATTCGCCGAATGCGCCGACGTGTACGGCAAGGGCGTCAACACCATCACCAAGCCCGAGAAGTCGAACTGGGTGATCTACTATTTCCGCGGCATCTGCCTCGAGCGCGCCAAGCAATGGGCGAAGGCCGAGGCCGATCTCAAGATGTCGCTTGAACTCTTCCCCGAGCAGCCGCACGTGCTCAACTATCTCGGCTATTCGTGGGTCGACCAGGGCATCAATCTCGACGAAGGCATGCGCATGATCAAGCGCGCGGTCGAACAGCGCGCCGACGACGGCTACATCGTCGATTCGCTCGGCTGGGCCTATTACCGCATCGGCAACATGGACGAGGCGGTCAAGCATCTCGAGCGCGCGGTCGAGCTCAAGCCCGAGGATCCGACCATCAACGATCACCTCGGCGACGCCTATTGGCGGGTCGGACGCGTGCTCGAAGCGCGCTTCCAGTGGTCGCACGCGCGCGACCTCAAGCCCGAGCCCGAGGACCTGGCCAAGATTGAGGCCAAGCTGAAGAGCGGCCTGCCCGACGATACTTCGTCGGCGGCCGATGCGGCGCAGAAGAAGCCGGGCGGCGGCTAGCCTGATCGTGCCGGGTGCGCGCGCCGAAACGGCGCCCGCCAAGGTCAATCTTACGCTGCGCGTGCTCGCCCGCCGCGCCGACGGCTATCACGAGATCGACAGCCTGGTGGCCTTCGCCGGCGTGGGCGACACGCTTACCTTCACGCCCGGCCCCGCGCTTGCGCTGGCCGTCACCGGCCCGACCGCGGGCACTGCCGGGGCGCCGGCCGACAATCTCGTGCTCAAGGCCGCCGGCGCGCTCGCCGCCGCGGTCGAAGGGCTGCGGGTCGGGCGTTTTTCACTGTCCAAGCGGCTGCCGGTGGCGGCCGGTTTGGGCGGCGGCTCGGCCGATGCCGCCGCCGCGCTGCGGCTGCTGGCGCGCGCCAACCGCATCGCGCTCGACGACGCTCGCGTCCGGCAGGCGGCGCGGGCAACCGGCGCCGACGTGCCGGTCTGCCTCGATCCCCGCCCGCGCCGCATGCGCGGCATCGGCGAGGTCTTGTCCGAGCCGCTCACGCTGCCGCGGCTTCCTGCCGTGCTGGTCAATCCCGGCGTCGCGGTCGCGACCCGCGACGTGTTCGCTGCGCTCCGGCTCGCCGCGGACGCCACGCCGCCCACGCCGGGTGACGCGCCGCCGCCGGCGGCCACGCTGCTCGACGAGATCGTCAATGGCCGCAACGATCTCGAGGCGCCGGCGATCGAGCTCGAGCCCGCCATCGCCGAAGTGCTCGCCGTGCTGCGCGCGCTTGCCGGCTGCCGGCTTGCCCGCATGTCGGGCTCGGGCGCGACCTGCTTCGGCCTGTTCGCCTCGACCAGCGCCGCAACCGCGGCCGCGCGCGCCTTGCGCGTCGGCCATCCCGAATGGTGGGTACGTGCGACCGTGCTGGGCGGGCGTTCGAGAACGGATTGATCAGCAAATAACTGTGCCGCGAAAGCGGCAGCTCAGTTCGACCGGCAGATGCAGAACTCGACGGTCTCTTCCAGCGCCTCCTTCATCGGCGAGGCCGGAAACAGCGCGAGCGCATCGGTGGCGATCGCCCCGTAGTGACGCGCGCGCTGGATCGTATCTTCAAGCGCGCGGTGCTTGATCATCAGGCTGATCGCCTGTTCAAGGTCGGCATCGCTGGCATCGCCTTGCTCCAGCGTGCGCCGCCAGAACGCGCGCTCGCTTTCCGAGCCGCGCCGGAACGACAACACCACCGGCAGGGTGATCTTGCCCTCGCGAAAGTCGTCGCCGACGTTCTTGCCGAGCTTGGCCGCCTTGCCGCCGTAGTCGAGCGCGTCGTCCACCAGCTGGAACGCAATCCCGAGATTCATCCCGAACGAGCGGCAGGCGGACTGCTCGTCCTTCGGACGCGCGGCGAGCGCCGGCCCGACCTCGCAGGCGGCGGCGAACAGCTCGGCGGTCTTCGCCCGGATGACGGCGAGATAATCGTCCTCGGTGGTGGCGGTGTTCTTGGCGGCGCCGAGTTGCATCACCTCGCCCTCGGCGATGACGGCGGCTGCCGAGGACAGGATCCCAAGCGCCCGCAGCGACGAAACCTCGACCATCATCTTGAACGCCTGGCCGAGCAGGAAGTCGCCGACCAGCACGCTCGCCTCGTTGCCCCAGAGCATGCGCGCGGCAAGCTTGCCGCGCCGCATCTCGCTTTCATCGACGACGTCGTCGTGCAGCAACGTAGCCGTGTGCATGAATTCGACTGCGGCCGCGAGCTTGACGTGGCCGGTGCTGGCATAGCCCGCGAGCCGCGCCATCGCGAGCGTGAGGATCGGCCGCAGCCGCTTGCCGCCGGACGAGATCAGGTGATTGGCGACCTCGGGAATCATCGTCACTTGCGAGCCGGTCCGCGACAGAATCGTGGTATTGACGCGCTCCATGTCCTCGGCCACGAGGTCCATCAGGCGGTCGATATTGGCCGTCGGGAGGCTCTCGAAGGGGACGATGACGGCCAAGCGAGGTGCTCCAGGGACGGCGCGCTCCTGCTCCCGCACCGAAGGAAGGACGTGCGAGCATAGAAACGCTATGGTGACGCAGCAAGTGTGCTGCCACGCACATATGCGCGAGCAACCGATTCCGGAAGAGGCGGTTTGATGCAGGAAAGCGAGACCAGGGCCGGGCGCGGCGGGCAATCGCGGCCGGACAGCGGCCCGCGGGTCGCCGTCCTGGTGCCCTGCTTCAACGAGGAGGCCGCCATCGCCCAGGTGGTGGGCGATTTCCGCGCCGCGCTGCCGGAGGCGACGATCTACGTCTATGACAACAATTCGACCGACCGCACCGCCGAGGTCGCCCGCGCCGCCGGCGCGCAGGTGCGCCGGGAGACGCACCAGGGCAAGGGCAACGTCGTGCGGCGGATGTTCGCCGACGTGGACGCCGACATCTACGTCCTGGTCGACGGCGACGCCACCTACGACGCGCCGAGCGCGCGCGGTATGATCGCGCATCTGGCCGAGGAGCGCCTCGACATGGTGGTGGCCGCGCGCGTGGGGGAGGAGCGCTCGGCCTACCGGCTCGGTCATCGCACCGGCAACTGGCTGCTCACCGCCTTTTTCGCCTCGGTCTTCAAGGCGACGTTCACCGACATTCTCTCCGGCTACCGCGTGTTCTCGCGCCGCTTCGTGAAGTCCTTCCCGGTGCTGTCGCGCGGCTTCGAGATCGAGACCGAGCTCTCGGTTCACGCGCTCGAGCTCGAGCTGGCGGTGGCTGAGATCCAGACGCCCTATTTCGCCCGTCCGAAAGGATCGGTCTCCAAGCTCAGCACGTGGCGCGACGGCCTGCGAATTCTGGGCACCATTGTCGGGCTCTACCGCTCGGAGCGTCCGTTTGCGTTTTTCTCCGCGCTCGGCATCGCGCTCGCCATCATCTCGGTCGGGCTGGCGATCCCGGTCTTCATCACATATTTCGAGGAAGGCATCGTACCGCGCATTCCGACCGCGATCCTGTCCACCGGGCTGATGCTGCTGGCCTTCCTCTCCATCGTCGCCGGGGTGGTGCTCGATACTGTGACGCGGGGTCGTCGCGAGATGAAGCTGATCGCCTATCTGGAGCAGCGCGCGCCCGGCGAAGACTGGGACCGGCGGCTCTAGTGGCGTAGAGTAAGGGAGAAGCGTGTTGCGCGAGCTTGTCCGCACCAATGATCCGGTCCTGGTCTCGGCGATCGAGGCGTTGCTCGACGCCGCCGAGATTCCCCACCTCGTGCTCGACCAGAACATGAGCGTGCTCGAAGGGTCGCTCGGCATTCTGCCGCGACGCATTCTGGTCGATGACGAGCACCAGGTGGACGCGCGCCGGCTGCTGGCTGACGCGGGCCTTGGCCACGAGCTGCGACCGGAGTCGCGCGCTGCAACGGCGGAGCTGACCGACGACGCCGTGCTCGGCGGCCGGCTGCGACTGCGGCAGCCGAGCGCGGGCCACCGGGTCGGGCACGACGCCATCCTGCTGGCGGCGGCGACCGGCGCGCGCGGCGGCGATCGCGCCGTCGATCTCGGTGCCGGCGTTGGCGCGGCCGGGCTGGCGCTGGCGCAGCGCGTGAACGACCTGACCGTGACGCTGGTCGAGATCGATCCCGCGCTGGCCGGGATTGCCGCCGACAACGCCCGGCGCAACGGGCTCGATGCCCGCGTGCGTGCCGTCGCGCTCGACGTGACCGCGCCGGCCGACGCGTTCGCGGCGGCCGGGCTCGGGCCCGGCGCCTCCGATCACGTGCTGATGAATCCGCCGTTCAACGATCCGGCCCGGCAGAACGTCTCGGCCGATCGCGACCGCAGCGCCGCGCATGCCGCGCCAGCCTCCGCGCTCGCCCGCTGGGCGGCGGCAGCGTCCTGGCTGCTGCATTCCGCCGGGACCTTGACCATGATCTGGCGCGCCGACGGGCTCGGCCGCGTCTTGGCTGCGCTCGAGCCGCATTTTGGCGGGATTGCGATCCTGCCGGTGTACGGACGCGCGGGCGCGCCGGCGATCCGCGTCCTGGTGCGGGGGACCAAGGGCAGCCAGGCCCCGCTCGCACTGCTGCCGGGGCTCGACCTCAACGACCGCGCGGGACGGCCGACCGCGGAGGCCGAAGCGGTGCTGCGGGGAGGCGCAGTGCTGCCGCTGGCCCAGGCCTGAATGCCGCACGGGCCGGATCGATGCCTGCGGCCTGGGCATGACTGCCCGTCGGCGCAGCAGCGGGCGCAGACATGGCTGTCATCAGCTTTTTTGCTCCGGCCCCTTGCGCCCGAATTTGAGGTGCGACATCCCCGCAATCGAGCCGATCAGGACCATCAATAGCCATATCTTCGTCATTTCGCTTCTGCCTTGCCGTGCGACGACTGATGCAGTTGGAACTTGGTGCTCTCGGTGCAAATACCGTTCCAGTCGAGCCACTCTGCTGGCCCAATAAAGGATGATCGTTGAGGAAAGGTAACTTGAGGCGGCTATGTGGGCGGCCTAAGACGCCCATGCAGTGATTGGTGAGAGCGGAACCTTATGGCTGATCACAACATGTCCGAGCACGTGCGGCAGCTGCTGGCGGGGGCGCGTGCGGCGCTGCGTCCCATCCTGCCCAAGCGCCTGCGCGGAGACATTCCCGTCGTGCCGGTGGTGCGGCTCTCCGGCATCATCGGCTTTTCGACGCCGCTGAAGCCCGGCCTCACGCTGGCCAATGTCGCGCGCGTGCTCGAGCGCGCCTTCGGCCTGCGCAAGGCACGGGCGGTGGCGCTCTTGATCAACTCACCCGGCGGCTCGCCGGTGCAGTCGCATCTGATCTATCGCCGCATCCGCGCGCTCGCCGCCGAGCACTCCCGCCCGGTGATCGCCTTCGCCGAGGACGTCGCCGCGTCCGGCGGCTACATGATCGCCTGCGCCGGCGACGAGATCATCTGCGATCCGTCCTCCATCGTCGGCTCGATCGGCGTAGTCGGCAGCTCCTTCGGTTTTGCCAAGCTGCTCGACCGGATCGGCGTCGAGCGCCGGCTCTACACCTCGGGCGAGCACAAGGCGATGCTCGACCCGTTCCTGCCGGAGAAGCCGGACGACGTCGAGCGCTTGCAGGCGGTGCAGCGGGAAATCCATCAGGGCTTCATCGAACTGGTGAAAGGCAGCCGCGGTGCCCGGCTCAAGGGTCCCGAAAAAACCGTGTTTTCCGGCGAGTACTGGACCGGCAGCAAGGCCGTCGAGCTCGGCCTTGCCGACGCCGTCGGCGACTTGCATTCCACCCTGCGCAGTCGTTTCGGCGACGAGGTTCGCACCCCGCTGATCTCCGCTCCGCGCGGCTGGTTCGGCCGGGTACAGCCGGCGGTGACCGCGCTCGACGTGCTGCGCGGGCCCGCCGATGCCGGACTGGCGGAGGAGGTCGTCTCGGCGATCGAGGCGCGTGCGCTCTGGGCGCGTTATGGATTGTGAGGAGCCGAAAGGAGGCCGCGATGCCGCCTTTTATCATCCCGACGGTGGTCAAGTTTGCGCTCGGCGCGCTCGGCGCCGGCGCCGTCGTGCACTGGGTGGTGAAGGAAGTCCGGCGCATCAATGCCGAGCTCGACCGGGTCAAGACTGCGTCCGCGATCGATCCCGACACGCGCCAGGAGCTGCCGACCCTGCGCCGCGATCCGGCGTCGGGCGAGTGGCGCGTGAAGTGACGCAATCTATTCGCCTTTGATTCCCTTTTCGCGGATCAGCCGGCCCCAGCGGGCGATCTCCTCCCTGAGATAGCTGCCGAACTCCTCCGGACTGCTCGGCGAGGGCGTGACGCCGGCCTGCGACAGCTTGGCGCGAATGTCGGGATCGGCGAGCGCCGCCTGCAACGCGCCGTTGAGCTTGGCGATGGCGGCTGGCGCGGTGCGCGCCGGGGCGAGCACGCCGGCCCACTGGTTGGCCACGGTGTCGGCGAAGCCCTGCTCGACGAAGGTCGGAACCTCCGGAAAAATCTCGGAGCGCTCCTTCGACGATGCCGCCAGCGCCTTGAGCTTGCCGGCCTTGACCTGCGCGACGATCGTCGGCACGTCGCCGAACAGGCCGTCGAGCCCATGGCCGAGCAGATCCGTCACCGCCTGCGAGGCGCCGCGATATGGCACCGCCTGAAATTTGACGCCGGCGGCCGCCTGGAACAGTTCGAGCGCGAGGTGCGAGATCGCCCCGAGCCCGGTGATGCCGATGGTGACGGGCCGCTCGCGGGCGAGCGCAGCAAGCTCGCGCGCCGAGTTGACCGGCATCGAGGCGTTCACCACCAGCATGGTGGAGTTGAAGACAGCGAGCGAGACCGGCGCAAAGTCCTTGGCCGGGTCGTAGGCCAGGTTCTCGCGCAGTGCCGGATTGATGGCGATCGCGCCCACCGTGCTGAAGAACAGCGTATGGCCGTCGGCCTCCGATTTGGCCACATACTCGGCCGCAATCGCGCCATTGGCGCCCGGCCGGTTCTCCACGATCACGCTCTGCCCGATCGAGCCTCTGAGCCGATCGGCCAGCAGTCGCGCCACGAAGTCGGTGGTGCCGCCGGGGGTGAAGCCGACCACCAGCCGGATCGGGCGATTCGGAAAGTCCTGCGCGCGTCCCGCTGTTGATGCCGCGAGAACGAGCGCGGCGGCGAGCGATGCGATGAGCGGGCGGCGTGGCACGAGCATGGTCCGAGCATAACGGCCGCAGGCACGGCCGTCAGCAGTCGCTCGCCGTCGTCGGAGCGCGCGGAATTCCGCGGTTGCCCTGATCGCTGATTACTGATTACTGATATTCGCCGATGAGCGACGATCTTCCCGCCCACATGCGTCCCGAGCGCTCGTTCCAGGGTCTGATCCTGGCGCTGCAGCGCTATTGGGCGGATTACGGCTGTGTGATTCTGCAGCCTTACGACATGGAGGTCGGCGCCGGCACGTTTCATCCCGCCACCACGCTGCGCGCGCTCGGACCCAGGCCGTGGAACGCCGCCTATGTGCAGCCCTCGCGCCGGCCGAAGGACGGCCGCTACGGCGAGAATCCCAACCGGCTGCAGCACTATTACCAGTTCCAGGTGATTCTGAAGCCGTCGCCCGACGACATCCAGGATCGCTATCTCGAATCGCTCTACGCCATCGGCATCGATCCCAAGCTGCACGACATCCGCTTCGTCGAGGACGACTGGGAATCGCCCACGCTGGGCGCCTGGGGGCTCGGCTGGGAATGCTGGTGCGACGGCATGGAGGTGTCGCAGTTCACCTACTTCCAGCAGGTCGCGGGCTTCGAATGCGCGCCGGTTTCCGGCGAGCTCACTTACGGGCTCGAACGGCTTGCGATGTACGTGCAGGGCGTCGACCGCGTCTTCGACCTCAATTTCAACGGCCGCGAGGGCGCCGCCAAGGTGACCTACGGCGACGTCTTCCTGCAGGCCGAGCAGGAATATTCCCGGCACAATTTCGAGTTCGCCGAGACCGAGATGCTGTTCGAGCAGTTCAAGATGGCGGAGGCGGCCTGCCGCAGCTACATCGCCGCCGGCTGGACGACGGCGGGCAATACCAGGCGTCATCTGCTGGCGCTGCCGGCCTACGATCAGTGCATCAAGGCGAGTCACGTGTTCAATCTGCTCGACGCGCGCGGCGTGATCTCGGTGACCGAGCGGCAGAGCTATATTCTGCGCGTGCGCGAGCTCGCCAAGGCTTGCGGCGAGGCCTGGCTGGCGACCGATGCAGGAGGGGCGACGGTATGAGCGCCAGTCCGGCGCCGGTTGAATCTCACTTCGCTTTCTGACCGGCGCCCTTCGGCTCGGGCTGGCCGACGAAGACGAGATCGCCGTTGACGAGATCCTTGGTGATCGGCGGTCCGGATTTCTGCGGCGCCGGATAGGTGACGTGCAGCCGCGCGGTCACCTCGAGCGCCGCCGGATCCCTGGAGGGCGTGATCAGCAGCACCGCGCCCTCGACCTGCGCGGTCGCCGGCGGCGGTGCCAGGCCGGGAACGACGGTCGCCTGCTGCAGGCCGCGCACCAGGTCGTTGGAGACCACGTTGACGAAGCGGGTGAGCTGCGGATCGCGCACGACGAAGTCCTGATGCTGGCGTTTGGCGTCGTAGGCCA
>Ga0066388_100003171_pt1 | contig 10513 bp, 11 predicted proteins | sample PanSoiMetaGPlot6_FD_64539 | JGI IMG/M metagenome (GOLD analysis project Ga0066388, IMG submission 64539) | Tropical forest soil microbial communities from Panama analyzed to predict greenhouse gas emissions - Panama Soil - Plot 6 (Hybrid Assembly) | ecosystem: Environmental > Terrestrial >... | reverse complement strand
CATGTCAGTCGGCGACCACGGCCAACAGCCGGAGATCTCTCACGCAACGTCTCATGCACTGACCGGACGGTACCGCACTACGGCACCCATGCCAGACACCCGGCAGGACGTTGACCTGCGGATCCGGACTCTGGCGCACTAGAGCCGGACACTCCTACGGATCTGAGGATCATGCCCGATCGGGCGGTAGTTCAGATCGAGTAGGAGGACGCTTGGGTGGCTACTCGCCCGGTATGGGTGATGCGTCCCTGGCCTTGTCTGACCAATATTGAGCATGCGATGAGCCCGCGCGAAGCTGCGAGCGTGATCGGAGAACCGGAGCAGGCCAACTCCAGGCGGCCAATCAGATTTGTGCACGAGACGCTGCGGGATGTGGCAAGCCTGAAGCGAGCGGTTCGCTGATCCAAGCTTGGAGCTGGCGGCAGGCAGATGATGCGTGGCCATGGTAAGGCTAGGTCCGAGGATGGCCCGTTCGGTATCCGGGGATGCCCTCCACCATCAAGGGCACCCGAAGATCATTCCTAACCGCTTCGCAGAAATGATCTTCGGGACTCACCCTTGAGCCTAGGAGCCTCCGCACCCCTCCGGCCAGTTCAGCAGCCCTGACGTCTGTACGCCATACACCTTCCGAGCTGGTCATGCACGTACAGATTCCTTACTACTGGAAGTGTCGGCTAGGCGGATGCTGACTTGAGCGCCGAGATCGCGAAAGCCGAGACGGCGAGCGATGCGCCGTGACGCTTCCGGCCGCGCCCGCCATTGGGGCAGCTTGTCCTGGTCCAGCGCGTGCATGACAGCGGCGGACGCGACGGCGCCGCCTAGGCCGCGGGCTCGCGCATTCGCGGCGGTCAGCACCGAGAGGTGCGCTACCTGGCCGGTCCAGTCGCGGTACCCGGCGGCGGCGATGATCCGGTCCTCTTCGCGGATTACGAACGCCGGGGAAGTGATCTCGGCGATCCCGCTTTCGGCGAGATCACTAGTGGCCGTTTCGGCCAGGAACTGCCGGAGCGCGGGGCTAGAGGTATCAAGGCCTGTAGCGGCGGCCTGGCCCGGCGCCGGGCGGAACTCGGCGGAATCAAGGTAGGCCAGAGAAGCAGGGCCGAGCATGTCGGCGATGACGAGTTCGCGGGTGAGGACCGTAGCATCTGCCACCGACGCCGCGGGCACGGTGCCGAGGACTCGCTGCATGGTCTGCCTGGTGTTTACGTCGGGCGCGGTAGCTATGGCGGCGCCCGCGATGACGACAAGACCGGCCCAACCCGGCGGGCACAGACGTGAATGGGGAGATACAGCCACGCGAACGACCGGCGCGAAAGTAACCGGCACGCCAGCGAGGACCTCCCAGACCGTGCGGGCCCGCACGGTCAGCGCGGCCAGGGGCATGATCGGGAAGATACCCGCAATGAGCCTCGCCGCAGCGGCCGGCAGCACCCGATCCGACAGCAACCGCAGTGACCAACGGCTGACAAACGGCGACCGGCGACAGTGCAGAACGCTCGCACGATGTACGCCAACTGGGATATGTCCGGCCTGAGCGGAGGATCGGCGGGGAGCGCCGAGCGGCGTGCGGGCCAATGAAGCGGACCCAGGTTGATGCGCAAGCTCAGGATGCCAGTGGTCGGCGCCGCTCAGATATAGTGTCATTTGACCATACAGATGAGTTGCCTAATGTCACATTCGGAGCATCCTTATATCGATCCCACCGCGGAGGGAACTCTGCCGATACCGGCTGCCGCAGGCAAACACGGAAGAGGCCGGGGACTGCCTCTGCCCCTGTACGGAGCCTTGATCTTCGCGGGAATACGAGTGCTTAGCCTGGCAATCGCTGCGTCCCTGCTACCCTACGGGAAATTTCGTGAACTCCATTACTCGCTACCGGGCTTGATAAAGTCATGGGATAGTGGCCGCTATCTGTTTATCGCTGTTCATGGTTATTCCTATGTGCCGGGCGACATGCGCCATGACTCCATATTCGCCTGGTTTCCTGGGTATCCGGCAGCCATTCGTGCCGTCGCCTGGGTATCCGGAGTTAGCGTAGCTGGGGCAGGCCTGGGCGTGACGATCGCAGCGGGCATGGTGCTGATTCCCCTGATCGCTATGTTCGCCGCCACGTCAACCTGGTTCAGTCTGTATCTCACGAGCGTCGGTTGGGCACCCTGAGCTGAGCGCATACGCGGCTTTCACAGTCGTCGTAGGCCTTGATCAAGCCGGTGCACACTTCGGCGGTGGTTTCGAAGAGCGCCTGTGCCTTCGGCTCACGGATCTTCCCGATGTCCTCGCGTGCGTGACTTACCAGACCCTGCTTGCCCGCCTGGGTGACGATCACGTGCTCCCTTGCCTGGAAATCTGAATGGGTTAGCGCACCTGGGTGCCGGTCAGCGCGATGATGATTCCGACAGCGCCTGCGGACAGCAAGGTAAGGACGACGCTCCGGCGCAGCGCAAGGAGCAGGATCAGCGCGCCAGCCAGGACGGCGTATTGCCAGTAATGGGTGAGCGCCCGGGTCAGCGGGACAGCCGAGCCGAAGATGGCGCCGATAGCGGCAGGACCGGCGCCATCGAGGAAGGCTCGTGCCCTGCGGTTGCCCCGGATCTGGTCGAACCGGGGCCCGCCGAGCAGGACGAACGCGAACGACGGGCTAAATGCGATGACCGAGGCGAGGATGCCGCCGACCAGGCCAGCTGCGGCGTACCCGACGACGGCGACGGTCTGCACCACCGGGCCCGGGGTTATCTGGCCCAGGGCGACGGCATTGAGGAACTGCGCGCCGGTCATCCAGTGGTAGTGGCCGACCGCGTCGGATTGCATCAGGGGAATGATGACGAACCCCCCGCCGAACGACAGCCCGCCGACCTTGAGCGCCACCCAGGCCACCGACAGCAGCACCCCGCCGCCAATCCCGCCCGCGGCCAGCATGGGGGCTGTCACCAGGCCGGGCAGGTTGCCGCCAGGGCGGCGGTCGGACGCCAGCTGTATCGTCAGCTCGATCATCCCGCAGCCCAGGATCACCAGCACCAGCCAGACACCGATTGTGGCGGCCGAGGCGGCCCCGGCGACCAGGTAGCACAGCCAGCGCGCCGTCTGCCTGCGGCGCTGCCAGCTTGCGCCAGTAAGGCCGGTACCGGCATGGATAGCGACAGCGGGCACCGCAGCGCCCGCGCCCGCGCCCGCGCCTAGCACCCACAGCGGCGGGGAAGTGCTCAGAAACAGCGTGGCCAGGGCCAGGATGACGATCAGGCCGGGGAGGATGAACGCGGTGCCGCCCACCAGCGCGCCGGGGCGGCCGCGAAGCCGCCACGCGCAGTAGATCGCAAGCTGGGTCGACGCCGGGCCAGGGAGCAGGTTGCACACCGCGATCGCGTCCTCGAACTCCTGCGCATCCAGCCACCGGCGGCGTTCCACGCACAAGTCGCGCAACAACTTGATGTGAGTCGGGGGGCCGCCGAACCCAATGCAGCCGATACGCCCCCACTCGCGCAAGATCGTGACCAGGGACACACGCCCCGTATCTGAGGGGGTCTCCACGGCACCGTGTGTAGTTATGCCGGGTTGCGATCCCCGTCGGGGCATTCGCAGATACACCGATCGAAGCCGGCGGTGGCCGGTACTGGCTTGGGGTGGCGGGAGGCCTCCTTCCTCGGGCGCGGCCGGGTTCACGGCCCGGCCTAGGAGGCGGGCTCGAACAACTCGACCACATTCCCGGCCGGGTCCTCGATCAGGATCTGCTTCCCGCCGGGGCCAGTGACGATCTCGTTGCGGAAGCTGACCCCGTCGGCGCGCAGCCGGGCGACCTCGGCGGCGATGTCCGGCACGATCAGGTGAATCCGGTTCCAGCCCCCAGGTTCCGGCTTGCGGCCATCGGGCATGGGTCGCCCTGCTGAGCTTGCCGGGCCTGCCAGTAGCAGCCGCAGGTTGCCCAGCGTGACGTCGGCGAACGCGGGCCCGGCGCTGAAGCGCAGGGTGAAGCCGAGGTGGCTGGTGTAAAAGTCGACGGCGGCCTGCACGTCATCGACCATGTAGCGGACGTTGACCATCTGTTCTGGGCTGCTCATCACACCTCCTGAAAGGATGCCTGCGCGGGCGGCGCGCCGATGACCGCGAGCAGGAACCCGATCCGCGTCTCCAGATCGGCGGTCATGGCCTCGAACGCTGGATAAGTGTCCTGGTCGCCGCCGCCGGAGGCGGCCGGATCGGGAATACTCCAGTGCACTTGCACGGCCTGGCCGGGAAACTTCGGGCACACCTCCCGCACCCGGTCGCACAATGTGATCACATAGTCGAAGCGCTGGCTCTCCACCTCGCTCAGATGCCGCGGTGACCGGCCCGCCAGATCGATCCCGCGCTGGCGGAGCACGCGGACCGTGTTCGGGTGCAGCGGCTTGGGACGGCTGCCCGCGCTGGCCACCTCGATCCGGGGCGCCCGGTGCCGCAGCAGTGCCTCGGCGGCCGGGGAACGGGCACTGTTGCCGGTACACAAGAACAACACCCGGCTACGGCGCATGGGCGCGGCGGCCGGGCTGGGCGCCAGTCGCAGGCCCGGGTGCAACGCCAGACCGGTCCCGGCGAGCGCATCAGCGCAATGCTCCAGATCCAGGCAGTAGTAGGTGTCGCGGCCATCGAAGGTGCTGCGCCGGGCCCGGACCAGACGGCCATTCCGGAGCCTGCCCAGATGGTAGGAGACCAGGTTCTGCGACTGGTCCACCAACGCCACCAGCTCCCGCACGCGACGGTCACTGCGCGCCAGCTCACTGAGCAGTCGCCAGCGCAGCGGATGCCCGGCCAGCCGGACAAACGGCGGCGGGCCGGACACGCTCCATGAGGCCACCAACCCAATGTACATCAATATGTTTTGATGCGTATGAGCCACGCTCGTGGTAAGCGCCCGGCGCTGGGATGTCGGACTACTAGGTACGCCAGGTGAAGGCCACATCGAACGTGCGGGTCCGTCTCGGGACAGAGATCGTCGGCGGCGGGGGCAACAGGTGGCTGAATCACCTGGTGCTTGCCGATCGCCTGCCGGGAGGCAAGGAAACCGTCGACGCCGACGCGCTCTTACCTCATCAGCTGCGGCAGCCGCGCTCGCCTGATCCGTGTGTGCCGGACGGCGCCGACCGCGACGGCACCAACGATTGCCGCCAAGATCAGGACGAGGGACGGAACGACGGCAGCGAAGATCCCTCCTGCGAGATTCGACCCGATCGCGAGATGGCTGCCACGCGGTGCTCCCGAAGATGTGGCCTGGACCAGGAACCTGCCAGGGGCGGCAATCTGCAAATTGGCAACTGAGATACCCTCGCGGGAGCCGATCTGATAGGTCACAGAACCTGAAGAGGACGTGATACTCTTCACCGCCCCGGACCCTGATACCGGTGTCACCTTGACGTTACCAGCGGGCACGTCCCCGTTCGAGGCCCCCGGTCCTTCGTAATAGATCACGTAGCCCCCGCTGTGCGTCAGGCTGATCACTCCCTGCCCGGGAGTTGGCACTCGCGGAAACGAGTCGACCCGCCCGAAGAGCACGACCAACGCGACCACCGCCCAGGCCACGCCAGCGAGAAAGACAGCCAAGGCCACCCAGTACCAAACGCGGCCTGGCCGGATCTTCGCAGCTGGCATGGAGATTGGCGCGGTGGCATTCGTCGCGCCCCCGCCAGTCGGCGGGCCGGTGGATGCGGTCATGATCAGCTCCTCCGCCCCGTCACCCAATGGTGGCTCCCGCGCGCGGGAAGGGTCAAGAACCACTAGTCCTCACCCTGCTCTTCTGCGGAGACGCTGGTGCGCCCCTGGAAGTGCGCCAAGTTTGCTCCACCTGTAGCAGAGTGGCCACCCGCCATCAATGGCCGCCATCCCTCTGGAGATTCAGCGGGCCGCCTGCTGGCCGCCGGCCTCGGGGAGCAACGTGAGCAGGTTCTTGTGCCAGACCATGATGGTGTACTCCTGGTAGTGATACGTCTGCGCCGGCGGGCCGAAGCCGGGCGGCGCCGCGGTGGAGGGCGCCTTCGCGACGAAGAAGTTCGCATAGCGTGAGCGCGGGTCGAACCAGGCCGCCTTGGCCTCCCATCGGTATATGGCCGTCGTGCCCAGCGCCAGCGGCGCCACCGTGACCCGTCCGCCGCTGTCGAACGTGACGCTGTCTGCCTCCCAGTAGCCGGCCAGACCCTCGGTGAGGTGGTGCGCGACCAGCCAGTCGGCCACGGCCTGGTTCTGGGCGGGCGCGGGCGCTCCGGTCGCGGCATAGCACAGCGCGCCCAGGTAGGCGGCCAGCCCGATCGCGAGCACGGGCTCGAGCCTGGCTCGGATCAGCGGCCCGGCCAGCAGGCGCCCGCTCAGCACCGCGCAGAAGGGAAGCACGACGGCGATCTCGTGAGCGAAGGAGGGGTTGGGCACGTGCGTGCTGAATACCCCCGCGCCGAGCATGATGAGCGTGCCAGCCACCAGGACCTGGCCGGTCAGGTCGAGTCGGCTGAAGAAACCGAGGATGCCGCCGACGAGCGCCAGCGCCGCGACGGCCACCGCCGCTAGGTGCAGCAGCGCCAGTACCGTCCCGATCAGGGACGGCTGGCCGAAGAAGTCGGCACCGAAGAGCACGAGGACGGACTGGCCCACCGCCCGGGCGTGCGATGGTACTTCCGACAGGCTCCCCAGCAGCGGGCCCGGCACCGGAGCGGTGGAGTAGCCGCCAAGGGAATGGATTGCCGAGACCGCGGCATCTGCCAGCGGTATGGATACCGCCGCGGCGGCGGTCAGCGCCAGGTTGTACCGCCACTCCTTGCGCGGACCGTGCCTCCGCGTCAGCGCCGCCGTCGTCCGCACCGCGCCTACCACCAGCAGCGGCGCAGCCGCCGCGTAGGTGGCCAGGAGGTCGCCGATCTGCACCCAGGTGAGCATCAGGCATGCTGCCGCTGGTACATACCAGCGCCGCTTCCATTCCTCGGCCCGGTCAAGCAGCAGCAGAAGCAGCAGGATGGGAACCGCGGTACCGGTGTGATCCGGCGCCCCGAGCAGCGTGTTCGGGCCACGCAACAGCCCGGGTGACAACATGATCCCCGCGGCCAGCAGGGCGCGGACCACGCCCTCGCGGCCACGAGCGCGGCCCCTGGCCAGCAGGGCAGCCAGCAGGACAAGCAGTGTGTAGGTCAACGCCGAGCAGATGTGCACGACGTCCTGATGCAGCCCGCGTACCGCTTCCACCAGCATGTACTCGGGAAGCTCGGTGGTGAAGAACGTAACGTCCGCGAGCCACCAGCCGTGGAGCAGGACGTTGCCGTGAAGCATCTCCCAGGCCTGCAGGGAGACCGCGGCGGCGTCGGAGTCGACCCGCCAGGTCCGTGCCTGCCGCAGGTAAAGGGTGAACAGGCCGACTGCCGCGAGCACCAACCCAGCGCACCACGGCAGCCAGGCCGGGGCGGCGAGCCGCGGTGCCTTGCGGTTCGCCGCATCGCTCGATCGCGTTCTCACGCCAGCCACCGTCAGAGCTTACGTCTATGCCGTGACCGTGACCTGACTAAAACGGCGCTTAGCCCGGCCTGACCCCGAGCACGAGGAACTGCTTGCCGAACACTCGCCACAGCGCGGGAACGCGAAGGTAGATCCTGGTCAGCAAGGGAGAGGGGCGGAGCTGGCCGGTGAAGGAGTAGGGCAGGAACCGCGGGATGACGGTGGTGACCTCGAAGCCGGCCGCGTACAGGTGCTCGGCGACCGCCACATGGGTCAGCGCGAGGGTATGGTCCGCGCAGTCGAAATACCTGCGCGAGCAGTACCTGAAGTTCGGGCCGAGAACGGCGAGCGTTCCACCGGGCTCCATCGACGCGCGAAGCTTGGCGAGCAGGGAGCCGATGGCGTCCTGGCTGGGCAGGTGCTCAAGGAAGTTGGAGACGAGGACGCCGTCGAAATGGGCCAGGGGGAGTTCGGCGTCCAGGATATCCTCGATCATCACCTTAACGCCGGAATGCCGGAATTCGCTGTGGTCGGCCGTGTCTACGGCCCATCGTTCGGCCGCTGGGACCGCGTTGATGAACTCGCAGCGGCCCGCTGCGGGGTCAAGCACCTTCTCTGGCGCGCCCATCCGCCGGTACAAGTACGCGGCGATCTCGTTCCAGACCGCTTGGCGGCTTGCCTGGTCGACGTCGCGGAAGCGGTACTCATACAGGCGCTGGTAGTCAATTCCCACAGTGAGCGTCACTCTCGCGTAGCCAGCCAGCGCAGGAGCGGTGCACGGCGTGCGCATGGACGGATCATTTCAGGCAAGCGATGGTATCACCAGAAGTCACCATACCTGTTCGGCTTCAACATCTGTGACACGGAACATCTGTGACACGGAACCCGGGTCGTGGTGGACCACCCAGTACGCGCTTCAGATGGTGCTGTCGGCCAGCGGGGTGATCTCGGCCAGCTCGAGGCCGGAGGACCGGATGCGGTTGATCGCCCCGTGCAGGGCCGCCTGGTCCAGGCCCCCGGTTAGCACGGTGTTCATGCCGTCCGGCGTGATGTCGAAGTCGCCGAACACCTCACGGAGGGCCTCATCGAGGCGTCCGCGGATGGTGATCCGGTAGCGCTTAGCACGCATATCGCCTCCGTGCAAGGTGCGCGCGACCAGAGTGCCGGTGCCGGGTTAACGCGATTCTAGAGTACCACTCTAAAGTGGCTTCTTCGCTACACTGGGTTTCATCGACGTCCAGAACCAGGCCTGCAGTGAGTTCTCAGGACGCCCCGACGCGCGAGTTGACGCACCATCGTCCCGGCGCCGCGGGCTGGCCAGTACCCCCCACGGGCGGCGAAGCCGTGACCGCGTGCTGCAGGCTTCCCTGCAGCTCATCACCGAGGTGGGCATCGATCAGGTGCGCCTGGCCGAGATCGCCCGGCGGGCCGGGATGAGCTCCGGCCAGGTGATGTACTACTTCACCACCAAGGAGCACATCCTGCTGGAGACGCTGGCCTGGCAGGAGCACGAGGCAACCGGGCGCCGCCGGGCCGTTCTCGCCGAGGCCGCGGACCCGTGGCGCCAGCTTGAACGGTTCATCGATCTGTACCTGCCGTGCGACACCGCGGACCCCGTCTGGATCTTGTGGACCGAAACGTGGGGCCGCGCTCCGCACGACGCGGAGATGAGCCGGTTCCTCGACGAGCTCATGCGCCCGTGGTACGACGATCTCGCTGAGCTCGCGCAGCGCGGCGAGCAGGAGGGGACGTTCCGCCTTCAGGTCCCCCCCGGCGACTTCACCGTCTGCTTCTGCGCGCTGCTTGACGGGCTGGCGATCATTCACCTGACCCAGAAGCCCTACCTGACCCGTGAACGCCTGATCGAGCTCGCCATGGCGACCGCCCGCACCCAGCTCACCCCGGTGGGTCCGCGCGGCCCTGCGTAGGTACTGTCCCGTCCCGGCTGGTCCGTCAGTGTCAGAAGTGTCTCGTTGAGACCGCATTGATCTGGGAGTACGTTCGGGAAGATGAAGTCGGAGGTCATGGACGCGTTGCGGTTGACGTCTGAAAGGGATCACGAGATCGCTCCGAGACCCGGCTTCGCGCTGCCCGAGTCAAAATTCCAGCCGCCCGCAGTCCGGCCGGGACTCGTGGTCCGGACGGCTCTGGTCGAGCAGCTGGCCGCCAGCCGGGCGCCGGTCGTCACCGTGGCCGCCCCGCCTGGCTACGGCAAGACAACGCTGATGGCCCAATGGGCGGAACGGATCGGCTCGCGCGTGGCGTGGCTATCCTGCGACGAGAAAGACAACGACCCGGTCGTGCTGCTGAGCGCTCTTGGCGTGGCGCTGGACCGGATCGGGCCTGTCGACCCGGCGATTTTCTCGGCGCTGGCCTCGTCCAGCGCCGACATCAGGGTAATCCCGAGATTCGTGTCCGCCGTCGCCTCGGTGCAAGCGCCGGTGACCGTGCTGCTCGATCACGCCGAGGCCATAACGAATAGGCAGTGCCTGAACACGATCGCCGAGTTCGCCCTGCGCCTCCCGCCGGGCTGGCGGCTCGCGCTGGCGTCGCGCACGACGGTGCCGCTGCCTGCGGCGCGGCTGCGCGCTGAGGGCGGGATACTTGAGGTCACCGCCGACGACCTGGCGATGGGACCGCGGGAAGCGTGCTCATTGCTCGGCGCGGCCGGCGTCGAGCTCGACGAGGCGAGCCTTCATAATCTCCTTCAGCGGACCGAAGGATGGCCAGCCGGGCTGTATATCGCCGCGCTGGCCATCAAGTCGGGTACCCGGCACAGCGATGTCGGCTTCACGTTCACCGGCGACGACATCTATATGGCCGACTACCTGCGTTCGGAGCTCCTCGACCGGATCTCAGCCGAGGAAGCCTCGTTTCTCATCCGCACCTCGGTCCTGGACCGGATGTGCGGATCACTCTGCGACGCGATCTTGAGCACGAAGGGATCGGGAGCCGCCCTGGAGCAGATGGAAGCCCGGAACCTGCTGGTGGTCCCGCTCGACCGCCGCCGCGAATGGTACCGGTACCACCACATGTTCCGGGAGCTCCTGCAGGCCGAACTCCGGCGGCGGGAGCC
>Ga0066388_100003170_pt1 | contig 10515 bp, 8 predicted proteins | sample PanSoiMetaGPlot6_FD_64539 | JGI IMG/M metagenome (GOLD analysis project Ga0066388, IMG submission 64539) | Tropical forest soil microbial communities from Panama analyzed to predict greenhouse gas emissions - Panama Soil - Plot 6 (Hybrid Assembly) | ecosystem: Environmental > Terrestrial > Soil... | reverse complement strand
ATCCGATCGCGGCCTGCCACAGCGAGGGACTGAGTGCGTAAGCGGCAACGCCGGCGACCAGCGCGCCGAGGATCGCAGACAGCGCAATCAAGCGGATCATTCTCTTATGCCTATTGTTGGCGATTCTTGGCGATGACCAGGCACGGCGCCCGGCAGCGCTTCTCTTGCATGCTCTATGCGCGGCGATCTGGAAACGGCGCGCACAGCCATCTTATACCAGCGGCACTTAACTTTCACCCGTCATCCTGAGGCGCCCGCGCTCTTCGCGCGGGCCTCGAAGGATGCACGGCCACGGCGGTTCCGCGTGATCCCTGTGGCACGTGCGGGGCCGTTCATCCTTCGAGGCTCCCCCGGCCAAGTGGCCGGGGTCGCGCCTCAGGATGACGGATCAAAGGAACTCCCCATCCGCAATCGTTTGTATCATCACCGCGCCAGGAATGCTTTGGCCTCCTTCACTTCCGGCCGCTCGGTATCGGCGCTCTTGGCGAGGTTCACGAGCTTGCCAAAATACTCGGAGGCCTGCGTCCGATTGCCGACCGCATTGGAGGCACGCGCGGCGCCCCAGAAACCGCGGTAGCGGTTGGGCGTCTGCTTCAGCGCGGTCTGGTATTCCTTCAGCGCGGCCGCGGGCTCGCCCACCTCCAGCAGCAGCTCCGCCAGCATCTCGCGCAGAGGATAAAGCCGGTTCTCCATGATCACGTTCTTGAGGCTGCCGTCCTCGCCGTCGGCGGCGGCGTGCATGAACCGCATGGCCTGGTCGCGCGCGCCTTCCTTCACTGCCACCCAGGCGGAGATCGCCAGCATCTGCTCCTCGGTGCGGTCGGCCCAGTAGGATTGATCGGCGCGTTGCAGCGCCGTGCGCAGCCCTCTCATGGCCTCGATTTCCGCCTTGGCGCCGGCGACGTTGCCGCTGCGGGCCATGCCGACGCCGCGGGTGAAACGATAAAGCGAGTCCGCGATCGGCGTCCCGGTGGCATTCATCGGCATCGCCGCCGCGCCCTGCCAATCGCCCCGGTCAAGCAGGTAGCGGGTCTCCATCAGGGCCTTGGCCACGAAGTTGCCAAAGCCGCCCGCCGGGCGATCGCCGCGGGGCTGGGTCGCCAAGGCCTTTTCAAGCAGCGCTTTCGCCTTGGCATCCTGCGCGAGCTGCAGATGCGCATAGATCGTGAAATCGGCGGCATGGTAGTAGTCGGGCTGGATCTCGAGCGCGGACGTATTTGACGCGATCGACTCCTCCCACATGCCCACCATGGAATAGATGTGCGACGGCATATGGCGCGCGTGCGGAACCGCCGGCGCGATGCCGCCATAGCGCTTGGCTGCCGCAATGCCACGGTCGGCGAGCGGCGGAAAGTCGTAGGCATGAATGATGAAGTGCGACACGCCCGGATGCTGCGGATTCTGCTCGAACAGCTTCTCCAGGATGGCGACCGATTTGAGCTGGTTCGCATAGGTGAGGTCGGTCTTCGAGGCCGATGCCTGCAACGTGATGGCGTAGACGACCTGCACCTCGTAGTCGTCGGGATAGCGCTGCGCCATCTCTTCCATTGCCTTGTTGTAGGCGCGCAGACGGGTGTCGACGTCGACCTTGTCGTGGTCGCGGTAGTAGGCGCGCAACGCGTCGATCCAGCCGCGCTCGCGTTCGGTCTTGGCGCCGATCTCGCGCGCCTTTTCGAGCGCGGCCCAGGCAGCATCGGCTTGCGCGCGCGGCGGCGGGCCGACCAGCGAGTTGCCGAGCTGATCCATCGCAATGCCCCAATAGGCGATGGCGCAGCTCGGATCCTGCTGGACGACGCCCTCGAACACCTTGCGCGCGACCAGGAACCAGTAGGAATGGATCATCGCCACGCCGCGCTCGAACTCCGCCTGCACCTTCGGATCGCAGGAGGTCGGGAAGCTCAGCGTGCCAAGCTTCTCCTCCCGTTCTTGCCCGAAAGCCCCGACGGTGAGCAGCGCCGTGATGAGACCTGCGGCACACAGCGTCCGCCTTGATTGCCTGTTCATCGCACGCCCTCCCTCTTCTTGTAGGGCGCAATCACGTCGTTGCGCCACTTCTGCCTCGCCGAATGTAGCAACATTCCATGTGACGGCGATAGTCCTCGTCGTCCCTGATCAGGTGCTCTCACATCAAGGAGATTCGCTGTGAAGAGCCAGCATCCGCCTGGCACAAACGCGCGCCGATCATTCGGCATGCCGGGACGCCAGCAGCGCACGGCCACACGACACACGGGCGCAATGCGCTTCGCTTATCCTGCAAGAAGTCTCGCGCGGCTCCATGAGTTGGAAATCATGAGTTGGAAATCGTGAGTTGGAGATCCTGAGTTGGAGATCTTGCGATGGAACGATCGGCGCGATCTGTGCGCCGACGGGGAGTGCAAGCAAACTCGCCACAAAACGTTCACATGGATTCAACAGCACGTTGTTCAATTTGTTTTTACCAGTAACTCTTGTGGAAACATAAGGAGCCTTCTTACGATACCGCAAGGAGTTTCGTCGGAGGTATCAAACTTCACGCGCACGTCGGAGCGCAGGAGGGGCCAATGTCGTACAGCGTGAAAGACCGCATAGCTGAGTGCTATCGGCGCGCTGAGGAATACAAAAGGCTGTACCATAGGGCTTCGAGCTTGGACGAACGAGAAGTCTACCTTTCGACGAGGCGGGAATTCTTGCGTTTGGCTGAGGATCTCGAGAAGAAACGCCCGGATCCGAAGCCGAAGCGATCGGGATGAGCCGCAGCCCTACAAGAATGGTTTCGCAGCCCGTCAGCAGCAACGATCGCGTTATCCCGCCAACGCCGCCTTCACGCGGGCCGGCGTCAGTGGCAGGTCGCGCAGGCGTTTGCCGGTCGCGGCCGCGACCGCATTGGCGATCGCGGCGACTGCCGGACCCTGCGCAGCCTCACCGGCGCCGAGTGACCGCTCGTCCGGCCGATCGATCAGCTCGATCTCGACCGCGGGAGCCTCCGGCAAGGTGAGGATCGGATAGGTGGCCCAGTCACGCGAGCTGATCTCGTTCGTATCGAACTTGACTTCTTCCTTCAGCGTCCAGCTCATGGACTGGACGATGCCGCCTTCGATCTGGTTCTCGAGGCCGTCCGGATTGATGATCTGCCCGGCATCGACCGCGGCATAGACGCGCGGCACCGCAATGCGCCCGCTGGCGCGGTCGACTTCGACATCGGCGACCACCGCCACATAGGTGGCGAGGTTCTTGTACTTGGCAAAGCCGATGCCGCGCCCCTTGCTGCCATTGCCACGCTCGCCCGGCTTCCAAGTACCCTTCTTCGCCACCGCCTCGATCACGGCGCGGGCGCGGGCGTCCTTGAGATGCGCCAGCCGGAATGCGACCGGATCGGCATTGGCGATGAGCGCCAGCTCGTCCATGAAGGATTCCATCGCGAACACGTTGGCATAGGCGCCGAGCGTGCGCAGCGCCGACACCCGCAGCGGCATATCCTTGATGAGGTGATTGGTGATGCGCTGGCGCGGAAAATCGTAGAGCGGCACCGCGTTGCGATCGCCACCGCCATTGGGTTGCGGCTGCATGCGGGGCGGTGCGGGGCGCTGCGGCTCGGCGAGATACCAGCTCGCAAGAAGATTCACACCGCCCGGCTCGCTCGGCCGCGTCGAATGGGTGTTGCTCCACACGTCGTAATTCCAGTCTGCGATGCGGCCGTCCGGCGACAGCGCCGCCCGCGCCTTCATCACCATGGCGGCCCCGAACGGCTCCCACAAGAACTCGTCGGCCCGCATCCACTGCACCCGCACCGGCCGGCCACCCGCGGCGCGCGCCAGGAGCGCGGCGTCGAGCGCAACGTCGTCCGCCGCATTGTGGCCGTAGCAGCCGGAGCCTTCGGCGTGGATGCAGCGGATATTCTCCACCGGCATTTTCAGTGCCATGGCCAGATTGCCGCGCAGCGGGAAGACACCCTGGCTGTGAGTCCAGACCGTCATCTTGCCGTCGCTGAACTGCGCGACCGCGCAGGACGGCCCGATCGCCGCGTGCGCCATGTAAGGCTTGCGATAGGTCGCCTCGATCACTTTCACGCCGTCGGGGAGCGCCGCCTGCTTCTCGCTCACGACCTTGTCCTCGGTCGCAAGCGCCAGCAGGTGATCGTAGATGTGTGCCTGGTCCGGGAGCGGCGGCCCCGCCGTCCAGCGCGCGCTTTCGGCGAGCACCAGGCTCGCTTTGATCGCCTGCTCCTCGCGCTCGGCAATCACCCCAAGGAAGCTGCCGTCGCGCACCACCGACAGCGTGCCCGCGCCCGGCATTGTTGCCGCGACCCGCGCCATTCCCGCTTCCACTTCTTCGGGCTTTGCCAGGTCGCCCAGCGGTCGCGCGATCCGGCTTTGCAGCATCTCGCGCTCGGCGATCCAGCCGACCAAGGTGCCGTTGCGCACAGCCTTGATTCGCGCCTGGTCAAATCCTGCGAGCTTCGCTCCATAACCCGGCGGCCGCACGACACGTCCATGCAGCATTCCGGGCAGCCGCAGGTCCTGCACAAAGGCCGCGCCGCCCATGACCTTGGCCGGGATATCGCGTCGGGCGATCGGCTTGCCGACGATGCGGTGCTGCGAAGCGGGCTTCGGCCGCGCTTGCGCCGTCGCCTCGCGATGCAGATCGGCCGCGGCAGCAAGCTCCGCGTAGCTGAGCTTGCGCCCGTCCGGCGCGGCGATAACCCCGTCGGCCACCTTGAGCGCAGCGGCATCGGCGCCGAGGCGCTTTGCGGCAAGCTCGAGCAGGATCGCGCGGACTTCCGCGCCGGCAAGCCGAAGCGCGATTCCGCTGTTCTCGATCGACTGGCTGCCCGCGGTCACGCCTTCGTTCGGCGTCCGCTCGGTGTCGCCCGAAATCATCTGCACCCGCGCAAGCGGCAAGTCGAGCTCCTCGGCCGCGATCTGCGCCAATGCGGTCACGATACCCTGGCCGAGCTCGACCTTGCCGGTACACACAGTGGCATTGCCGTCGGTGCCGATGCGAATCCAGGCATCGAGCAGGCGGTTGTTGTCGAGGCTGCCGGGGAGCCGCGCGGGCTGCTGCGCGAGCGCGCGCCGCGGCGCCAGCGTGAAGGCGAGGGTGATGCCGCCGAGCCCGGCGACGAAGCTGCGGCGTGAGATCGCGTTCATCAGATCCTCCCGCCCGTTTGCGCTGCCCGCATGACTGCGCGCACAATGCGGTTGTGCGTGCCGCAGCGGCATAGATTATCGACAAGGGCCTGCCGCACCTCCGCCGCGCTCGGCTGCGGATTGCGGTCGAGCAGCGCCTTCGCCGCCATGATCATGCCGGCAATGCAGTAGCCGCATTGCGACGCCTGCTCCGTCATGAACGCCGCCTGCAGCGGATGCGGGCGCTCGCCCGTGCCGAGGCCCTCAATGGTGGTGACCTCGGATTGGCCGAGCGTGTCGATCGGCGTCACGCAGGAGCGCGCCGGCTTGCCATCGATGAGCACTGTGCAGGCGCCGCATTGGGCAAGCCCGCAGCCGAACTTGGCGCCGTTGAGACCGAGATCATTGCGCAGCACATAGAGCAGCGGCGTGTCCGGCTCGGCCGGCACACTGTGCGTCGCGCCATTCACCTTGATGTTGATGGCCATGACTGGAGGCTCCGTCCTCACTTCTGGGTCTGCTTGAAGTAGCGCAAATCCGGCGGCGGCTGATCTTTCTTGGCGGGCATCAGGTGGCCATCGGCGCTCATGAAATAGTTCTCTTTGCCAAGGACGATGATGGCGTTGTCGACGTTGCAAGTCGGTTCGGGCCAGTTCGGGCGCGGGTTCGGGTTGCGCCGAAAGGTCTTGTGCACGCTCCACGGCCGCGTCAAGGCGTGATCGAACACCGTGATCTCGTCATGCAGGATGTTGGGATCGCTCTTGTCGAGATAGAACCGTTCCTTGAAAATTGACTCATTGTCGAAGTGCAGGGGCAGCCCCGTATGATCGTAGGCGCGCGGTCCCTTGAATCCGCGCGTCTCGACCTCGAGCACCGTGTAGCGGCCCTGGCCATCCTCGTCGATCCAGCGGCCGATGGAATAGCCCAGATAGCTCGGCTCGATCTCGGCCGGCCAGTCACGTCCATCGGTGAAGATGCGACGGATTTCCCATTGCTCGAGGTCGGTCAGGATGTAGGTCGTTTCCGGCGTGACGATGTATTCCTGGCGGTTCGGCGACATGATGCGCGGCATGCCGCCCATGATGCAGCGCGCGCTCGGATAATTGCCGATGCCGCCCTTGGCCTGCTCCGCCATGCTCTCTTCGAGGACCTTCTGATATTCCGGCGTCAGCGGAGCTTGCTGCCCCAGCCCCGAGGGCTTGCTCGGATCGAACTTGACGGCCTGGCCTTGGTTGTTGGTGTTGACGCGCGACCACTGGCCTTTCCAGCTCGGATACTTGCTGGCGTCATCGGCCGCCTGCGCGCCACTCATGATCGCCATCAGCGCGAGGGCCAAGGGAACGGCCAGGACAAACACCCCGGTCGAGCTTCGCTCAAACATGATTGTCCTCCCTACATCCGAATTATTCATTGATCGCGAGGGCCGCGACATTCATGGAGGGGTCAGGATACATCGCTCGCGCGGTACGCCACAATCGCCCTCGCCTCGATCAAGGCGCTGTGGTGGACAGCGCCTGCATCTTGCTCCGTCTCTTGCGCAGCGTCGAGGGGCCCCATTGCAGCCATTGCGGGCTCAAGGTGCAGTTTTGTGAATGGGCTGCATGCGCGGAGCGTCCATCCCAACCCCCACCAGATGAGCAAAAAGCGCCACCAGCTTTTTGTGATCGGCTTTTGGAAGCGGCGGCTTGAGGAGTGATGCGATATTCGCACGCAGATGTCCGGCATCGCCGGTGCCGAAGAGCACGACGTCGACGCCTGGCTCGTGCCGCGCAAATCGATAGGCGGCCTCGGTGATCGTGCTTGCGCCATTTTCGTGGATGAGAAAGGCGAGCGGCTCAGCCGTCTCGCCGAGTTGCTTCTCGACTTGCCCCTTCGCTGCGGCTTCGTGCATGGCGATGGCGACGCGTTCCGGCGAGGCAAAGATGCTTCTCACCGCGAACATGAGAAGCGTGCCGATCCGTTTCTCACGGCTCAACGGAAAGACGGTCCGTCGGGCACTCTGGTGCATCATGTGAAACGCGATCATGAAGACGTCCCACACATCGTCCTGCGCCGCCCGGCACAGCATCTCGTGCAGATAGTCGCTCGGAGGCTGCTCGGTGATGCCGATATATCGAATCCTTCCCTTTGCCTTCTGCTCGAGCAACGCTGGAACAATCGTATCTCTGGCGTAAGCGTATTCCGAATGCAGAACGCCATGCAGCTGAAACACGTCCACATAGTCGGTCCCGAGCACGCGCAGCGAATTCTCCAGGCTGGCGATGACCCGCGCTGGCGTATGCCACTCGCCATCTCGTCTGATGGATGCCTTGGTTGCGACAGCAACCGAGTGGCGGGGAATATGCTTGAGCGCTTTGCCGACCGTCGCTTCGGTTCCGTAAATTGGCGCGGTGTCGATGAAGTTGATGCCCATATCTACGGCTTCACGCACCAGCAACGCGGCTTCATCCTCGGTCTTGCCAGCCGGCAAGCCGAGCCGGCTGAAGCCACCGCAGCCGAGACCTGCCACGCTGACTTTCAGTCCGGTTCTGCCCAGAGTGGTGTATTCCATTTGTCCGCTATGAGTGTCCGGATTCCCAAACGATCGTTCGAATGCTCTGCCGCAGAAGTACATCCTGGTCGAGCGATACGGCAAGTCCTGAGCCGTGCGGGATTGCGGAAGCGCCACCGGCAGGCTGCGGGAGCAAACCGCCCGCGAGCGCCGCGAACAGGGGTGTCTCGTCGAGCTGGTGCTCGAGAATGGAAAATCCTTCGATCGCGCCGCAAACGAACAAGCTCGCGGCGTGGCAAATCGGTCCGGTGGGATTGTGGGGCGATACCGCGACACCGCTCCGCGCAGCTTGTGCAGCCGTTCGCTTGAACTCGTCGTAGCCGCCGACATATTTCACGTCCGGCATGATCACGTCGTAAGCACCGGCCGCAATGAACGGTGCAAAACCGTCCAAGCCTATGAACTCCTCCAGTCCGGCGAGCAGGGTCTCGCGCCGGTTGACCAGATCACGCAAGCGTTTGAGCAGGCCGACCGTGCCGGGCGATTCCGGCACCGGGCATTCGAGCCAATACAACGCGTACGGCTCGACAGCGTGCACCAGCGTGAACGCCGAGGCCTCGTCAAATCGCCAGTGGCAGTCCACCATCAGCCTCTTGTCGCCGATCGCCTCTCGCACGGCGGCTATGCGCGCGAGCCCCGCCGCCATGTCCAGCGTGGCTGTGCCATTGCGACAGCCGGCGGGAGTGACCTCGTCGAACGGCGCTATCTTGACGGCAGCATAGCCCTGATCGAGGGCGTGACGTGCGCTCGCCGCAAAGCCGGCGGGCGAACGGTCGACAGTCCGGCGGTTAATGTTGGCATAGAGGGGAATCATTCTCTCGTCGTCCGCGCCGATAAGCTGCGCCAGGCTCATTCCGCGCTCACGCGCACTGGCGTCATGCCAGGCCTGGTCAAGCCCGCTGCGCACCGCCGCCTCGGAGATGTCCGAAGGGGGCCGATCCCGCGTCAGGGTCGCGTTGCCGTCCCAGTTGTGGAATGCGCGCTCGACCGCTTCGACAAGCTGCCCTTCGCGCTGGGCCAACGTCATTTCACCGACCCCGCGCGCGCCGGACTCCAACTCGAGCTCGACGAAAGCCCAGACGGTCCTTGCCGTGACTCGCGCCAGCGTCACCTTGCAATACTTGAAACTGCCGCGAGGCAACGGCATCGGCTTTCCCCGGCTCGAGATGGCAACGCGTTGTCAAGATAGGCTTGCTTCCATATGGGCGGCAACCCTTGTAACGTTACTCGATGGTTGGCGTCGGGCCCGCATCATGAGACTTTCGCGCCGTCGATTCATGGATCTGGCAAGCATTGCGGTTGCGCTGCCGGGCGTGTCGCGCATCGCATGGGCGCAATCCTATCCGATCCGACCGGTGCGATGGATCGTTGCCTCTTCCCCTGGTGGCGTGACGGATATTGTTGCACGCGTCGTTGGCCAACGACTGTCGGAGCGGCTCGGTCAGCCGTTCGTCATTGAAAACCGGGCGGGAGCTGCGGGCAATATTGGTACCGAGGCGGCTGTCCGAGCAGGTCCCGATGGCTACACGTTGCTCCAGATCAATGCAGCAAACGCCATCAACGCGACACTTTATCAGAACCTCAAGTTCAATATCGTCCGCGATATTGCACCGATCGCGGGCGTCGTTCGTGTGCCGGGGGTGCTGGCGTTGCATCCATCGATCACGGTCAATGATGTTTCAGGCTTGATCAGCTATGCGAAATCGAATCCGGGCAGGCTCAATATGGGAACCGGCGGCGTCGGAAGCGTGCAGCACGCCTACGGCGAGTTGTTCAAGATGCTGGCGGGCGTCGACCTTCTTCACGTCCCGTATCGGGGAGGCGCTCCTGCGTTGACGGCCCTGCTGTCGGGTCAGGTGCATGTGATGTTCAGCCCGATCGCGGAAGTCATCGAATCCGTAAAGTCGGGCAAGGTGCGCGCCCTTGCTGTCACGACCGCGATGCGGCTGGACCTGTTGCCGGACACCCCCGCCGTCGCTGAGCAGCTTCCGGGCTACGAGGCCAGCGGCTGGCAGGGCGTTGGGGCGCCGAAGAACACGCCTGCTCAGGTCATCGACATCCTGAGCACGGCGATCACGGCCGCTACCGACGATCCAACGATCAGGTCAAGGCTCGCTGACCTCGGTGGCGTGCCACTCTCGCTCGGGCCCACAGACTTTGGCAGGCTGCTCGCGGACGAGACCGACAAGTGGGGCAGGGTGGTGAAGTTTGCGGGCATGAAGGCGGAATAGCGCGCGCCGCCTTGCTGTCGACGTCGCAGTGCGGCGCGAACCGGTCCCCGAGATCAACGCACCTTCACGTATTTGCGCAGCACGCGCGGCCGCGGCTCGCCCGCAAATATGTTGCCGTGCTTGTCGACGGCGCCGAACTCAGGCCCGCTGCCGGTGGTGGTCGCCGGATTGCCGCCCTGGTCGAGGATGAAGTGCCTGACCCAGCCGTTCTGGGCGTCGCCGATCCTGATGCCTTGCTCGAAGCCCGGATTGTCGACGTTGTCCGATTCGGAATCGAACACGTAGATCATGTCGTCGTTGTTGATCGAGAAGGCGATCCCACTCGGCATGCCGAACTGATACCAGCGCGCCAGGAACTTGCCATCCTGATCGAAGATCTGGATGCGCGCATTCGAGCGGTCGCATACGAACAGGCGGTCGCGCTTGTCCATGGCGATGCAGTGCGCGGTGCGGAACTCGCCCGGCCCGTAGCCGGTCTTGCCCCAGGCCTTGATGAACTTGCCGTCCTTGGAGAACTTCACGATACGATTGTTGGGGCCATGACCATCGGCGATGAAGATGTCGCCATTGGCCGCTGTTGCCACCGCGGCCGGCGCATTGAAATGAGATTCGTCGTTGCCGGCGACGC
>Ga0066388_100003169_pt1 | contig 10515 bp, 11 predicted proteins | sample PanSoiMetaGPlot6_FD_64539 | JGI IMG/M metagenome (GOLD analysis project Ga0066388, IMG submission 64539) | Tropical forest soil microbial communities from Panama analyzed to predict greenhouse gas emissions - Panama Soil - Plot 6 (Hybrid Assembly) | ecosystem: Environmental > Terrestrial >... | reverse complement strand
CGTCCTCCCACGCGCGCACGAGGGCGGCGACGCGCTCGCGCCGCGGCCCGCACTCTGCGAAGCGGTCGAGCAGATCGAGCTGGCGGGCCGGCTCGAGCAGCCGCTGGTGCTCGTGCTGACCGTGCAGCTCCACGAGCAGGTCGCCCAGGCGCTCGAGCAGGCCGACCGTCGCCGGCTCGTCGTTGACGAAGACGCGGTGGCGCCCCGACCGCGAGATCTCTCGCTTCACGATGAGCTGCCCGCCCGCTCGCCCGTGCCCCGCGTGCTCGAGGGCGAGGGCCACCGCGCCCGAGTCGTCGATGTCGAAGACCGCCTGCACAATGGCGGCGTCCTCTCCGGAGCGGATGAGGTCGGGCTGGGCGCGGGCGCCGACCACCAGGAGGATCGCGTCGACCAGGATCGACTTGCCCGCGCCGGTCTCGCCGGTGAGGACGTTGAGGCCGGGCGAAAACGGCACCGTGACGTCCTCGATCACGGCGAGGTTGCGGATGGCGAGCTCTCTCAGCATGGCGGCGGTCAGTCCGTGAGCTCTCTCGGCATGGCACCGTGTTCCGTCGGCGCGGCGGCTCACGCCATGCTACGGCCACGGCCTGCTGCGGCTCAACTGTATCCAGCCTGTGACGGGCGGCCGCCCGTCAGAGCTCGCCCAGCTCGCGCGACGTGGCGGTCAGCGCTCGCCCCACTTGAGCTTCGTGCGCAAGACCGAGAAGAAGTGCTTCTGGGAGGGCCGGAGCAGTCGGATCCGCGCCGCCGCCCGGTAGATCTCGACCGTGTCCCACTGCTTCAGGGCGAAGCCGACCTGGCCGTCGGCGGTGAGCATGACATCCTGGTCCGTGAGCAGCTTCACCTCGATGCGCTGGCTCGCCGGCAGGACGATGGGCCGGTTCGTCAGCGTGTGGGAGCAGATCGGCGTCAGCACGACCGCGTCCATCGTCGGAAACACGATGGGCCCGCCCGCGGACAGGCAGTAGGCTGTCGATCCGGTTGGCGTCGAGATGATGAGCCCGTCGGCGCGATAGCCGGTGGCGAACTGCTCGTCGACCGCCACCTCGAGCCGGATGATGCGGCTCATCGCCGACTTGGTGATGACCATGTCGTTGAGCGCCACGTATTCGGAGAGGCGCTCGCCCTGCCGCGACACCGCGGCGGCCAGCATCATCCGCTCCTCGATCACCAGCTCCGATCGCAGGTGCGCCTCGAGCGCGGGGAATAGCTCCTCCGCGGTGAGCGCCGTGAGAAAGCCGAGACCCCCGAGATTCACGCCGAGGATCGGAACGCCCAGGTCGCCGACGAGCCGCGCCACCGACAACAGCGTCCCGTCCCCTCCCAGCACCAGCAAGAGGTCCACCTGCCCGGGGAGATCGGGCTTGCGTGTCGACGCCACCCCGGCATCGGGGCAGAGCGCCTCCGCCGTCTCCTTGTCGAGCACCGGCACGACGCCGTTGGCCGCGCACCACCGCAGCAGCTCGGCGACGGTGGTGCGCGCCTCCGCGCGGTCGGTCTTCGCGACGATGCCGACTCGCTTCATGCCACGTCTTCGGCCGCCGCCCTCGTGATCCGCTCGTCCAGGTCCGCCAGCGTGCGACCCGTCTTCGTGACGAAGAGGAAGAACTCCCGATTGCCCTTCGGACCCCGCAGCGGGGAGCCGGCGACGCCGCGCACGTGCCAGCCGCGGAGCACGGCGAAGCGGGCCACCCGCGAGAGCACGGCCCGGTGATGGTCCGCGTCGCGCACCACCCCGCCCTTGCCCACCATGCCCTTGCCCACCTCGAACTGCGGCTTGACGAGGGCGACGACCTCGCCCTTGGGCGCGAGGACGCCGAAGACGGCCGGCAGGACCTTCTCGAGCGAGATGAACGAGACGTCGACCGTCGCCAGCTCGGGCAGGTCGGCGAAGGCCGTGGGCGAGAGCTGGCGGGCGTTCGTCTTCTCCATCACGACCACGCGGCCGTCGGAGCGCAGGCGGGCGTCGAGCTGTCCGTGGCCCACGTCGACCGCGTAGACTCGGGTGGCGCCACGCTCGAGCAGGCAATGCGTGAACCCGCCCGTCGAGGCCCCGACGTCGAGGCAGATTCTCCCGGTCGGGGAGACGGCGAAGGCGTCGAGCACCGGAGCCAGCTTGTCCCCCCCCCGGCTCACGAATCTCGGCCCCGCGGCGACCTGCATCGGCGCGGCCGGATGCACGAGGACGCCGGCCTTGTCCACTCGTTGGCCGTCCACCAGCACCGCACCGGCCAGGATCAACCGAGCGGCCTTTTCCCGGGATTCGGCCAGTCCCCGGCTCACCAGGGCGACGTCGAGCCGCTCCCTCACCTTCGCCTGCCCGCGCTCTCGCTGCCCCGCAACTCCACCCACCGCGCCACGGCCATTCGATGCTTTCCGAATCGGAGACCTCTTCACGCCAGCTCCTTCTGCCATCGGGCGAGCCCCTCGCCTTTTCACCGGATCACCCCGACGCGCTTCGGTGGCAAGGCAGGGTGAGGGGGTCGGATGGCTTCCGTGATGGATATCGCTGCCGGGTCCGGCAGCGTGGAGTGACGAGCGGCCGGAAGGTCGAGGCGGGCGCCCGGCCCTCCGTTCATGCGGCGGCTTCATGCAGGACGGCGATCGCCCCGACGATCACATCGGAAAAGGATATCAGAATCGCGGCGTCTCTGAAACCCTCACCATCGGGCCACCGCCCGGGGCCGCAGGATGATCAGCAAGAGCATACCTGCGAAGAATCCCCCGATGTGGGCGAACCAGGCCACGCCGCCGGCCGCCCCGAAGGCGCCCAGTCCGTTCAGGATCTGCACGACGATCCAGAATCCCAGCACCAGCACCGCCGGGATCCGGAGCAGGCGCCAGAAGAAGCCGAAGATCACGAGTGTGAGCACGCTGGACTGCGGGAACAGCAGCAGGTACGCGCCCAGGACTCCGGAGACCGCGCCGCTGGCCCCGATCATGGGCACTTCGGATCCCGGGGCCACCAGCACCTGGGTCGCGGCGGCGGCGATTCCCGAGAGCAGATAGAACAGCGTGAACCGCGCGTGTCCGAGCGTGTCCTCGATGTTGTTCCCGAAGATCCACAGGTACAGCATGTTGCCGCCGACGTGGAAGAAGCTCCCGTGCAGGAACATCGACGAGAAGACGGTGAACAGCGGCGCGGGTTGATCTTCGGGGAAACGGCAGAGGCCCATCAGTCGGCACGGCACCAGCCCGAACTCGAGGACGAACTGCTGGGCGGTCTCCGCCGCCTGCGGGGGATTGTCCACCTCGAGCGAGATCCCGAGCTGGAGCGAGATGTAGTAGAGGAAGACGAGGACGTTGAGCGTGATGATGCTCACCGTCATCACGGGCGCGGAGCGCGACGGCAGATCATCCTTGAGGGGAATCACGAGGTGGCTCGGAGCTAGGGCGACGTGGGGCCGAGACTCACGACGGTCGGCGTCGAGAGATACGCGCGCGCTACCCGCTGCACGTCGTCGGCGGTCACCGCGCCGACTGCCCGGACATAGCGCTCATCGAAATCGTGCCCGACGCCCTCGGCCTCGAAGAACGCCGCGTACCACGCGAGCCTTGCGTTGGTGCGCCGGTCGAGCGCGAACTGGCCGAGGAGGTAGCTCTTGGCGCGATCCAGTTCCTCGCCCGAGAGCGTCTCGTTCCGGAGCCGCTCGATCTCACGTATCATCCCCGCCTCGGCGCGGAGGGCATTCGCCGGGGCCGTGCCGAGCTGGACCAGGACGTAGCTCGGGCCCACGCGCGTCGGATAGCTGGCCCCCGTCGAATATGCGAGCCCCTGCTTGTCGCGCAGCTCGGTGAAGAGCCGCCCCGCCATCCCTCCGCCGAGCACCGTCGCGAGCACCTTGACGGCCGGGTAGTCGGGATGAGAGACGCCGGGCGCGATGAACCCCATCAGGATCTGGGCCTGCGCGGACGGGCGCGTGACCGTCACGCGGTCGAGCGCGGCGGAGGCGCTCGTCGATCGGGCGTCGGACCCGGCCTGCGCGGCCGGGGCGGCGCCGAAGAGGCGGACGGCCTCGGCGACCACCTCGCCCGTGGCGACGTCCCCGCTCACCGACAAGATCATCCGCTCCGCTCCGAAGAAGCGCCGGTGGTGGAGCGCGAGCGCCTCGCGATCCAGTCTGGCGACGCTGTCGGCGCGGCCCAGAGCCGGCCTGGCGTAGGGGTGACCGCCATAGAGACGACCCATCATCGTGTCCCACGCGAGCGGAAAAGGCTGGTCCTGCCGGTTCCGAATCGCCCTCAGGACGATCCGCCGCTCGCCCTCGATCTCGCCGTCGGGCAGCGACGGACGGAGCGCGATGTCCGCGATCAGCGCGAGCAGATCCCACCAGCGGCGCGCCAGCGCGGAGCCGCGGATCTCGGAGAAATCCGCGTCGGCGGACCCGCTCACGCTCCCGCCGATATCCTCCGAGGCCCTCGCGATGTCCAGCGCGGACCGCGAGGTCGTCCCCTTGATCATGACTTGCTGGAGGAGGTTCGTGATCCCGGCCTGCTCTTCCGTTTCCCAACCGGCGCCGACCTTGATCAGCAGCGAGACCGCGATCGCCGGAACGGCCGGGTTCTCGCGGACGATCACCGTGAGCCCGTTCGGGAGGCGGGTCTTGTGATCACCGTGCTGCGCGCGAGCTGCCTCCGCCCCTGCTCGACCGGACAGCACGGCCAGGGTGATCGCCACCAGCGCGAGACATCGACCAGAGATCACGGTGCCGGCCGTCGCGGCAGGAACGCCAGTCGGGCGTGGGGAGGGGCGAGGTACCGACGCGCGGCCGCCTGGATATCGTCGCGCGTCACCGCGCGCACGTGCTCGACGAATCGGCGATCGTCCTCGATGGTCCAGATCGTCTCCGCCCGCCCGTAGGCGAGGGCCAGGCCTTCGGCGGTCTCTTCCGCGAACACGCGCTCGGCCTCGGCAGCGGTGACAGCGCGGCGGAGTTCCTCGTCGGTCACCCCTGCTTCCTGGAGGCGGAGCATCTCGGCCATGATGTGGCGCTCCACCTCGGCCTCGTCCGACGGTTCGAACTGGGCGGTGACGACCAGCACGCCGCCTCGCTCGAGGGCGGAGTACCCCGCCGTCACCGAGGAGACCAGCCGCTGCCGCTCCCGCAGCGCCTGGTTGAGCCGAGACGTCGTCGAACCGCCCAGGATGTGCGCGAGCAAATCCACCGCGGGCATGTCGGCGGCGCCGAGCGGTGGCGCGAGAAAGCCGAGGGCCAGGAGCGCCTGTCGCTCGGGACGCTCGACGACCTCGCTGCGCGCCTCCTCGATCGGCTTCGGCAGCGCCGGCTCGGGGCGGGGCGATCCGCTGGCGGCGATCTGGCCGAACCGCGCCGCGGCGATCTCGCGGATCTGTGCGGGGTCGACCGGGCCGGCCACCACGAGCGTCATGTTCTCCGCCGTGTAGTGGCGCTTGTAGTAGGCGCGCAGCGTGTCCCGCGTCGCGGATCGCAGCGCAGCGGGCGCGCCGAGCACGGGGTGGCCGTACGGATGCCCCCGAAATACCAGATCGTACAGACGCCGGTGGAGCGCGGCGCGCGGGTTGTCCTCGCCGAGCCGGATCTCCTCGAACACCACCTCCCGCTCGTGGCCGAGCTCGTCGGTGTCGAAGCGCGAGTTGACAGCGATGTCGGCGAGCATCTCAATGCCGCGGGCGGCGCGGGCGGCCGGCAACAGCACGTAGTAGTACGTGTAGTCGTAGGACGTGGCGGCATTGGTGCGCCCGCCCACCGCCTCGATCTCGCGGTCCACGAACCCGCGGCCGAGCGTCTCGGTGCCCTTGAACAGCATGTGCTCCGCGAAGTGGGAGAACCCACGCTCCTCGGGCGCCTCGTCGCGTCCGCCCACGCCGACCCAGAGCTGCAGCACCACGATGTCGCTCGTGCGATGTTCCTGGATCACCACTCTCACGCCATTCGGCAGGACCTCGCGCGAGGGGGGCGGTAGGCCGCGGGAGGGCGCGCGCGTCGCAGTGGCGCAGCCGGCCGCGGCCCACAGCGCGAGGGCCAATGACAGGAAGACCGGACGCGGAGTCCGCCGGAACATGGGCCCCCAACTTAGCAGGTTGGCCGGAGGCGTCACAAATTGTAGAAGACAGCGGCGTCGCGGCAAGTCCGGCCGCAGTTGCCGCACAGAGCGGGCACGCTGCCAGTTGATCGCCCGGGAAAACCACTGTCCGGGCCCTGGCCGGCCGCATCATCTCGCGCGTTACCGGGCCTGGGCCGCGAGCGGACCGCGGACGATCCGGATCAGGGGCGGCGTGCGCAGCCTCGGGTCACCGCCGCCGGCCCGCGGTGAAGTGGAAGTGCAGGTGGTAGACGACCTGACCACCTTCGGGGCCACAGTTGCAGGACAGGCGATAGCCGCGCTCGGCGTAGCCCGTGCGTTCGCCCAGGAACCGCGCCACGACGACGCAGCGCCCGACGAGCTGGGCGTCCTCCGGCTCGAGGCGGGCGAGCGACTCGATGTGGTGCTTCGGCACGATGAGCAGATGCACCGGCGCCTTCGGATACAGATCCTTGAAGGCGAGGATCGCGTCGTCCTCGTACTCGATGTCGGCGGGGCTCTCCCGCGCCACGATGCGACAGAACGCGCACCCGTCGCTCACCGACCGCTCCGACCCTCGTGTATAATGCGCGGAACGCGGAGCGCCCGCGGACTCACGTGTCGAGGGAGACTGTCATGGGTACCTGTCCCAAGTGCAAGCTGCGCATCCGGAAGAACGGGAACCACGTCAAGCTCGGATCGGTGTGGTTTCACAAGATGTGCCCTCCCAGGCCAGGCCGCGCGGCCAAGCGCGCGTAGGGTTCCCGGTCCGCCGGCTCGATCCCCGCGCCGGCGGCCATCGCATCCTCCTCGGCCGGACATCCGCCCTCTCCACATCAGCTGCGCGGTGAGATATCGCGCTTCTGCCTGCCGAACCACGAGGCCGTGCGCGGCTCGCCGCCCGGTCCGATTGCCGAGCGATGATACCGTCGTCGGCTCGGGCGTCAACACACGACGCGGCGACGCACCCATCCAGGCCGCGCCTCGCGGCTCGGCGACCGGGCCATGAGACCCTCCGCCGTCGCCGTGATTCTCTCCGGGATCTTTCCCGGGCTCGGACAGCTCTACAACCGTCAGTGGCTGAAGGCGGCCGCGTTCCTGGTCGCCGGCGCGTGGCTGAGCTGGCTATCGGCCAGGGCGCTTCCGTCGGACCTCGAGGCGCTGGCATCCGCGCCGGTGAGCCGCGAGGCGCTCGCCGAGATCGGGGTTCTGCTGGTCGTGTGGACCTGGTCGATCGTCGACGCCTGGCGACATGCCTCGCGAGCGCGCCCGGCCTGACCGGGCCGATTTCTCCCCACTCGATTCGAGCGATGCGCGCGGCAATCGATCGACCCGCATGTCCGTCGCCGTCGCACGTGCCCTGACATCGCCGCCCTCTCCCCCGCTCGCTGATGCGCATCGCCCAGTGACATCCATCGGCTGAACCGCGACCGTCACTCCGGATCGCTGACGGTCCGGCGCAGTCCGGCTCCGGTCGATCCGCGCTTGTCCGTCACATGAGCCAAAATGGCCTCACTGCAGCGGCGACCCTCCCGGTCACTGTTCGCAGTCATCGGAGCGGCCGCCGTGCAGTGGTCGGGATCTCCTCGCGACCTGGGCACTGATCGGCCCAGGGGCGGGCGGCCGTGGGACAGCGAGCCGGCGCCCAACAATTCGTGGAAGTCCCGCTCCTCGCGAACGTATCACCGCAAGGTGTCGCGGGTGAGCGCATCCACCGTGTCATCGGCGATCCGCTGGTCGATCGGCCCGAACGGGTCGGCGTCCGGCGTCGCGGCCAGGTCCCGACGAAACATCTGGATCTTCGCGACGTCCGACCGGGCGGGGTCTCTGTAGACGGAGCACACGGCGCCCCAAGGGGCTTGACCGGTCCGCGCGTAGGTCTCATGGTGACACGTGTATCGATGACCCCGGGGGAGTCGGTCGTCCCGCGTGCGGGCGCTTCCGCACCCGAGGACGCGAGCTCTGCCGGGCCAGCTCGACCCCGAGAACCGCCCGCGGCGGTCGACCTCGTCGAGGGGGGCCAGGACAGGAGGATGCCGTGACGACTGCGACCAGACCGGCGCCGTGCCAGTACGCGCGCACCCTCACGCTCCGCGACGGTACGGCGGTCACCATCCGGCAAATGACCTCGGCGGATGCCGACCGCATCGTGGCCTTTGCGCGTGCGCTGCCGGAGGCCGACCGGTTGTTCCTGAGGGCGGATATCACCGACCCCGCGGTGGTGCGCCAGTATCAGAAAGGCGCGATCGCGACGTTCGAGCACCTGGGCTTCCAGCACGAGGTCCTGCTCCAGGACTTCGCGATCGACCGCGCCGGGCGGACCCACGACCGCACCGTCATGTCGCACGACGTCGAGGGTCTCAGCGACCGCCTCGGCTGAGGCGACGTGGCGCGTTCCGGGCGTTCGGGAGTTTGCTCGTGACTCGAGACAGCCGCACTTTCTGGACGCACGCGCGCGTGGAATTGCGCGCTGCGGGATTCGATCCCGACCGCGCCGCCCTGACCAACGCGGTCGTGACGATCGCCGCTCCGTGGACCAACGCTCACCGCTGCAACAACCGCGTGCGCGCCCTCACCGACCTGCTGGTCGACCTGGTTGGCCAGCGGGGCGGACAGGGGCTGGTCGTCGGCGCGCCGGCCGTATCCGACGCGCTGACGCAGGGCACGCCCACCGCCGGCTACAGCCTGGTGTCGCGCGACGTCGTCGCCGACTGCTTCGAGATCGGCCATTGCGCGCACCACGGCGACGCGATGATCGTGATCTCTGGCTGTGACAAGACCGGCGCCGCCGCCCTGATGCCGCTGGCGCGCACCAACGCCTTCGGCCTGGTCCTCTACCCGGGCACCGGCTCGCCGGGGTGCGTCGCCTTCGAGCCCTGGGCGAGCAAGGGCGCGAACCTCACGATCATGGACTACCACGAGGGCCGCGCCGCGCACGAGGCTGGCCGGATCTCGGCCGCGGAACTGTCCCAGCTCGAATGCGCCGTGATGCCGGGCAGCGGCACCTGCGGCGCGATGTTCACCGCGAACACCATGAGCACGATCGCCGAGGCCATCGGCATGATGCTGCCGCGCGGCGCCTCGCACGCGGCCGACTACGACGCGCAGAGTGAGATCCACCCGGACGTCCGCGCGCAGGCGCGCGCGTCGGTCGACGCGCTGTATCGGCTGATGGCGGCGGGCATCCGGCCCCGCGCCATCATGACCCTGCGCGCCTTCGAGAACGCGATCGCGACCGCGTACGCGATGGGCGGCTCGACCAACATGTACCTCCACCTCCTCGCGATCGCGCGAAGCGCCGAGGTGCCCCTCACGATCGAGCGCATCCAGGCGATCGGCGAGCGCATCCCGCTCATCGCGAACTTGCAGCCGCACGGCCCGTACGCGATGGCGGCGCTCCACGCGATCGGCGGCGTGCCGGTCGTGATGAAGGAACTGCTGCGCCACGGCCTGTTGCATGGCGACGTCGTGACGGTCACCAGCCAGACGCTCGCCGAGAACCTCGCCGGCGCCCCGACACTCGATGCGCTCGGGCGGCAGGACGTCGTCTTTCCCGTCGCGCGGCCGATCGCGGCGCCGAACAACCACATCAGCGTCCTCACGGGCAACCTGGCGCCGGAGAGCTGCGTGCTCAAGCTCTCGGGGAAGACGCTCGACACGGGCGTGTTCCGCGGCGCGGCGCGCGTGTTCGAGTCCGAGGCCGCGACGATGGCGGCGATCCGCGCCGGCGAGATCGTCGCCGGCCAGGTCGTCGTGGTGCGCAACGTCGGCCCGGTCGGGGGGCCCGGCATGCCGGAGATGGTGATGCTGACGATCCAGCTCCAGGGCCGCGGCCTCGGCGAGGACGTCGCGCTGATCACCGACGGCCGCTTCTCCGGCGTGTCGCATGGCATCCTGATCGGGCACATCTCGCCGGAGGCGGCCCGCGGCGGCCCGATCGCGGCAGTGCGCGACGGAGACATGATCGTCATCGATCCGCGCCGACGGACCCTGACCCTCGAGGTGCCCGACGAGGAGATCGCGCGGCGGATGGCCGACTGGCGGCCGCCCGAGCGGGCCGAGGCGATTCGCCCGGGATCGGTGCACGACAAGTACGTCCGACTGGTCTCGTCGGCGCACTACGGCTGCGTGCTGTGAGCGGCCGGCCGACTCGGAGCTCGCGTGCGCGGCTACGGCCCCTCGCGGCGCGGCGGTCTCAACCTGGGAAAGGTCCGTGTTGACCTTCCGACACGACCTGGGCAGCGACAACAGGGGCGACTTGATGGGCGAGTAGCTCGGAAGGCACAGGATGTCTCGCTCGCCGCCGTCATGCGAGCTCTTCCCGCAGCGTCTTGGCCTCTCGCAGGTCGGCGGTGTCGAAGCCCTCGCTGAACCACTCGTGGACCGGCGCGAGCAGGTCGCGTGCCTCCGAGCGCTTGCCCTGCTGCTGCCAGAATCGACCGAGGCTCATCGCCGCCCGCAGCTCCAGCG
>Ga0066388_100003168_pt1 | contig 10517 bp, 9 predicted proteins | sample PanSoiMetaGPlot6_FD_64539 | JGI IMG/M metagenome (GOLD analysis project Ga0066388, IMG submission 64539) | Tropical forest soil microbial communities from Panama analyzed to predict greenhouse gas emissions - Panama Soil - Plot 6 (Hybrid Assembly) | ecosystem: Environmental > Terrestrial > Soil... | reverse complement strand
TGTCGAAGGGCGAGCCGCTGGGTGCGTCCGCGCTCGGGCAGGTCGTCGAGCTCGTCACCCAGCTACGGGAGCAGGCCGGTTCCCGGCAGGTGGACGGGGCACGCGTCGCGCTCGGCCACACCGTCGGGCGGGGCGCCAACGCGTCCGTCGTGATCCTGCGCGGTTCGCCCTAGCCGAGCCGGCGTGGGTGTGGGGCGGAACGCCCCACACCCACACACGACTGCAAGTTGGCTCAGCCCAGCCCGATCGCCTGACCGAGCACGTTGAGCTGGAGCGCTCCCACGTGCTGGCTCTGGTCGATCGCGGTGTTGTTGGACTGAGTGTTGGACGAGTTGTTGTCGCCCACGAGCGTGAACTGCGGGTTGAAGTTCACGTTCTTGTTGTCGACGCCGGCGTGGGGCTTGTTCCACGCATCCTGGTCGATCTTGCCGTTCGACTGGTCAGCGTTGTTCGACGGGTCGATCGGTGGACCAACCTGGATCGACTGGTCCGCCGCGTTGACCTGAGCCGCCTTGACGGTCTGGCTCTGGTCGATCGACGTGTTGTTCTGCTGCCAGTTCGCCGAGTTGTTGCTGCCGACCAACGTGAACTGCGGGTTGAAGTTCACGTTCTTGTTGTCGACCCACGCGAACGCCCAGTTCTGAGCGTCCTGGTCGATCTTGTGGTTCGACTGGTCAGCGTCGTTCGACAGCGGCGGACCGCCACCGCCCTGCCACGGGGCAGGAGCGTGCGTCACCGACACGCCTTGCCACAGGGCGTTCGCCTGGAGGGCCTTGGCGTGCTGGCTCTGGTCGATCCACGTGTCGTTCGACTGCCAGTTCGACGAGTTGTTGCTTCCGACGAGCGTGAACTGGGGGTTCACGTTCTTGTTCTCGTTGTCGACCCATGCGAACGGCGAGTTCTTCGCGTACTGATCGATCTTGCCGTTGCACTGGTCGGCTTCGTTCGACACGCCGTCATGCGACTTCTTCTTGCCGTCGATGCCGTCCCACCGGGCGCTGCCGGTCCACGGCGAGCTCAGATTCATCGTCGCTGGACGAACGTTGTCGTTCTGACATGGCTGCTCGTGACCATCGAGGAACGCGCCGCTCGTCTGTGACAGTGCCACGACGACGGTCGCTCCGACGATGGCGAGCAACGCGATGAACTTTCGCATTATTTGTTGCTCCCTTGCTTTCGAAACGGTGGTCGGCGACATTGCCGACCGCTGACTGCCCGTCGCGTTACCCAGGCAGTTCCGGCAAGGCGCACCACGGCGCGGGTAACCACGCGAGCGCCTCGACCAAGAGGCGCCGCCCGCGGCCGAGGAGCACGACGGCTCCGGCCATGAGCACGCCCAAGAGCAACAGGCTCGACCCGGAGTCCGGAGTGGATGAGCTCGAGACCGAGCTGTCCGACGCCGCGACGCCCGCCGGGATGCCGGTAGGCGGCGCGCGCGTTCCTTCACCGAGCGATGAGAATTCCGCCGGTCCGAGCTCGCCGGAGCGATGCGCGTGGGAAGCGGGCCGGGCGCCGCCACCGTGGGGCGTCGTTGCCGCGCCGCTGGCGGGATCGCCGGCAACGGGTCCATCCGAGAGTGGGTTGCTCGGCCAGGTGGCGGACGGCGGTGGGACGAGGGGCGCGACCAACGGCGCGATCGGCGCTCGCACCGGCGCCGGGAGAGCTTCGACGACGTTCGACGCAACCGGCTGCAGCGGCGGCGGCAGCACCTCGGTCATCGGCGGCACGGCCTGCTGCGTCAACGTCGACAGGTCGTCGAGGAGATTCGGAAGCCCCATCCCGTCCGCATCGGCGGGCGGTGCCGGCGAATCGGACGGCGCGGCCTCCTGGGCCGCCGGCTGCGTCGTGGAGGAATCGGGAGTCGTGCTCGGGTCGGCCGACTGCGCCGATGCCGGGGACGCGTTGAGGAGGAGCCACACGACGAACGCGAGCGCGCCGAGGAGAAGGAACCCTCCGAGGATTGCGACCCTCCGGCCGCTCAGCGCTGCGGGTGCGGCGCTCGGACTCTCCATCGCGAACCTCGCGTCAGTGGATCGACGCATCGCCTGCTCGTACCCAGGTTCACACTCCGGGCAAACGGGCGCAACTCCCTGAAGGCGAATCCCAGGGGCAATGCAGGCGAATTTCCGGTATCGCGCAATACGCGCGAGACCCCCAGGCCTACGCGCGGAGCGCGAACCGTTATCCGCTGACGCGCGAGTTGTAGTCCTGGATCTTGGCGTTGGCGTCCTGCTTGGCCTGCTTCAGCGCCGCAGTCGGTGAGGTGCCGTTGAACATCTGCTGCTCGGCGTCGAGCACGACGTCCCGCACACCCTGGTAGTCACCGATGACCGGGCCGGCGGTGGCGGTGTTCGTCACGCCCCCGACGAGCTGGTCGTATGCGACCTTGAATCCCGGGATCTGGGCCCACTGCTGCTGCACCTGGGGCATGGTCGACGCAGACTGCCGGATCGGGACGTAGCCCGTCCCCACGCTCCAGTCCGCCTGGGACTGCGGGTCGTTGAGGAACTTGGCGAACTGCCAGGCGGCGGCCTGCTTCTCGGGTGAGGACTTGCTCACGATGTAGTTGGCGGCGCCGCCGACGAGGACCCCGCCCTTGCCGCTCGGACCCGGCATCGGCGCGACACCGAGCTCCACGTTCGGGTACTGCCCGCTCGTCAGCACCTGCTGGATCGTTCCGAGCGCGGCGGACGTGTCGATCGTCATACCGAAGTTGCCGTTCCCGATGCCGAGCAGGTTGTCGAAGGCCTGGGGGCCGTCGGCGGGGTTGGTCCGAGCCAGGCCGGACTTCACCATGTCGTTCAGGAACGTGAAGATCTCCTTGCCAGTGGCGTTGTCGAAGGTGGTCGCGGTGGCGCGACTCTTCCGCCCGTTCCCGTTGTTGACGTAGGTCTTGCCGCCGAGCGCCGACCACTGCTCGAGGTACCACGGGTCGAGCTTGAGGCCGAAGCCCGCCTGAGAAGCCTGGCCGGCGTCCTTGAGCTTCTGGGCCGCCGTCTTGACCTCGTCGAGGGTCTTCGGGGGGTTGTTCGGGTCGAGCCCCGCCGCCTCGAACGCCTTCTTGTTGAAGTAGAGCACCGGGTTCGAGACGTTGAACGGCATCGGGTAGAGCTTGCCCTTGACCGAGTAGTAGTCGACGACCCGCTTCAGGTTGTCGGAGAGGTCGTACTTGTCGGCGTCGACACACGCCTGGGCCGGGAGGATGGCCTTGGTGTCGATCATCTGCTGCAGCCCGGTGTCCTCGATGTTGACGAGGTCGGGCAGGTCACCGCTCGACAGCCCGGCCCGGAACTTGTTGAGCGTGTCCGCATACGTCGTCTGGTTGACGACCGTCACGTGCACGTCGTTCTGCGAGGAGTTGAACTTGTCGACGAGTCGCCCGAGCGTCTCTTCGTTGGCGCGCTGGAAGCCGCCCTGCCAGTAGGTGATCTCGACCGGCTTGTTCTTGGCGTTCTTCAGCGCGTTGATCGGGCACTTCCCCGATGCCTGCGCGGGGGCTGCACCGGCGACCGGCACGGCGATGCCGACGACGGCCAGCGCGGCGCCGGCTCCCACGGCGACGAGGCGCTTCGCGAATCGGGACCTGAGCATGGACTCTCCTGTTCTCGGCAGAACGGTCAGCCTTTCACGGCTCCGGCCGTAAGTCCGCGCACCAACTGCTTCTGGAAGATCAGCAGCAGGATGACGAGCGGGATGAACGCGATCACAGTGCCGGCGAAGGTGACGTTGACCTGGTCGAGGTTGGTGGCGCGCAGCTGCTTCAGCCCGATTTGCACGGTTCGCAACCGGTCGTCCTTGGTCACGAGCAGCGGCCAGAGGTACTGGTTCCACGCGGCGAGGAACGAGAACACCGCCAGGGCCGCCATCGTCGGACGCACGAGCGGGACCGCGACCCGCGTCATGAACCGGAGATGGCCGTAACCGTCGAGTTTCGCCGCGTCCTGGAGATCCTTCGGGACCTGCAGGAACGCCTGGCGCATGAGGAAGGCCCCGAACCCCAACGCTCCGGTCGCGAGCAGCGGGACGATGAGGCCCTGGAAGCTGTCGTACCAGCCGATCGTGTTGACGGTCGACAGGTTCGTGATGATCGTGATCTCGAACGGGATCATCAGGGTCGTCAGGAACAACACGAACAACGTGCGCTTGAGCGGGAACCGCAGGAACGCGAACGCATAGCCGGCACACGTGGCGATCGCGAGCTGCCCGACCGTGACGAACACCGTGACGATCGCACTGTTGAGGAGATAGCGCCCGAGGTGCCCGTCACTCCACGCGTCGGCGTAGGTGTGCCATTGCGGCGACGACGGGAAGAACGTCGGCGACTTCGAGGCGATCTGGCTCGGCAGCAGCAGCGAGTTCACGATCGTGATGTAGATCGGGAACAGCACGATGACCGCCAGGACGGTCAGCAGTATGTACCGTGCGAAGATCCGCAGGCGGCGGCCCCGCTTCCCCGGCCGCGCCGCCTCGACGTCCGTGCCGGCCTTGCCGGACAGCTCGGTGCCCTTGAGCGCAATCGTGTCAGCGCTCATACGACACCCGCCGTTCGAGGAACCGGAACTGGATCAGCGTGAGGATCAACGTCACGCCGAACAGGGCGATGGCGAGCACGGCTGCCACGCCGTCGTTCTTGGCGAACTGCAGCTGGTCGTAGATGTAGTAGGTCAACACGTTGGTCGTCTTGAGCGGTCCGCCGCGTGGCGTCAGCAGGTCGATCTGCCCGAAGGTCTGGAAGGCGAAGATCGAGCCGACGACGAACGCGAAGAAGATCGTCGGCGAGAGGAGCGGCAGCGTGACGTGCCAGAAGCGCGACCACGGCCCGGCGCCGTCGATCTCCGCCGCTTCCTGCAGGTCGTCCGGGACGGCCTGGAGCCCGGCCGACATCAGGATGAAGCTCAAGCCGAGGTTCTGCCAGATGGTCGTCACCGCCACGGCGACCAACGCGACCGACGGGATGAAGCTCCGGATCACCGGCAGGTTGATGTTGATGATCGGGTCGGGGTTCTGCAGGATCGACGGCTCGGTCTGGATGCCCTGCAAGAGACCGACCTGGGGGCTGAGCAGCGTCCCGAAGATCACGGACGCCACCGCGACCGACGTCGCGACCGTGGAGGAGAAGAACGTCCGGTAGATCCCGATGCCCTGGAGCTTCTGGTGCGCGAGCACCGCCAGCAGGATCCCGAGGGCGATCCCGATGGGCACCGTGATGATCGCGAACGTGATCGTGACCTTCAGACTGTCGAGGAAGTCCGTCGACGACAGGACATCGCGGTACTGGTCGATCCCGACGTAGTGCTTCGGCTGCCCCGGGAACGGGGGTGTCGAGAAGAAGCCCAGATAGAAGTTGCGCAGGAAGGGATAGAAGACGAACACGGAGAAGACCAGGAACGCCGGCACCAGCAAGACGTACGCGAGCCCGGCTTCACGCACGCCGCTGCTGAAACGACGCCGGCGCGACGGCGGGGCGGCGGCGGCCGGTTCGCCGGCGCGAAGGTCCACCGCCGCGTCGACCGGCGTGCTCATGCGTCTACCCGCTCCTCGGTCGCCGAGTCGAAGAGATGGAGGTGCGGCGCATCGGCCGTCATGCGCACCGCGCTCTCGATGGCGGGCGGGGTGACGCTCGAGGGCTGGCGCACGATCACGAGCTGGCCGTCCTCGAGCCGGCAGATCACGTGCTGCTCGTGGCCGAGCGACTCCACGACGGAGACCGTGGCCGAGATGGGCCCCTCGGATCCCAGCACGAGATGCTCGGGGCGCACGCCCAGGACCACCTCGCGGCGGTCCCCGCGTCCGGCCGCGGTCGCGAGCGGCGGCGGGAGGGGGATCACGCCGCCCCTGATCTGCACTCCCGTCGTGCCGTTCGAGCTCACCATCTCGCCGTCCACGGTGTTCATCGGCGGATTGCCGATGAAGCGGGCCACGAACAGGTTCGCCGGGCGCGCGTACACGTCCTGCGGCACGTCGACCTGCTGCAGCACGCCCTGGTCGAGGACGGCGATGCGGTCGCCCATCGTCATCGCCTCCACCTGGTCGTGCGTGACGTAGACGATCGTCGCGCCCAGGCGTCGCCGCAGCTCGATGAGCTCGGCGCGCGTCTGGACCCGCAGCTTGGCGTCGAGGTTCGACAGCGGCTCGTCCATGAGGAACGCCTGCGGCCGGCGGACGATCGCGCGCGCGAGCGCGACCCGCTGACGTTGCCCGCCCGAGAGCTGTGCCGGCTTGCGCTCCAACAGCGCCTCGAGGCCGAGCATCTTCGTCGCCTCTTCCACGAGTCGGTTCCGCTCGTCCGCCGGCACCCTCCGCGACTTCAGCGGGAACTCGATGTTCCTGCGCACGGTCATGTGCGGGTAGAGGGCGTAGCTCTGGAACACCATGGCGACGTCGCGGTCCTTGGCCTCGACGTCGTTGACCGGGCGCTCGCCGATCTCGATCGAGCCGGCCGTGGGCTCCTCGAGCCCGGCGATCATCCGGAGGGCGGTCGACTTCCCGCACCCGGACGGCCCGAGCAGGACGAGAAACTCCTCGTCGGCGACCTCGAGCGTGAGGTCGTCGACCGCGGTCACGTCGGCGAAGCGCTTCGTGACTCCACGGATGGCGACCCGACCCACGCTCTCCTCGCTGGCTCTGCCCGTACGGTCGGCGGTGAGAATAGGCCCGCCCTCCCGGGGCCCGCGTCCACCCAGGCGAACGGGCCACGAACGATCGCTGAACATCGGGGCGTTGCGCTCGATCACGGACCGCGGTCGTCCGCCCGCACAGCGTTAGCCTGTGGATGTTTCCCAGGGCAGGGGGGAATCGGTGGGGCCAAAGCGGACGAAAAGGCGTCGTCAGCCGGAGCTCCCGGTACGGGACCTGATCGATCAGGTCATCGCCGACCAGGCGTTCCAGCCCGTGTTCCAGCCCGTCGTCGACCTGGAGACCCAAGAGGTCGTCGCCTTCGAGGCGCTCACCCGCTTCGAGGACGGCACGCCGCCCGAGGTGCTCTTCCAGGAGGCAGCCGAGACCGGCGTCGCCGTGGCGCTCGAGCACGCCACCGTGGGCGCCGCTCTCCGAGCCGCCGAGCAGATCCCGCCGGGCGCGTTCGTGAGCGTCAACGCGTCACCGGCGTTGCTCCTCGACAGCGAGGGGGCGATCGAGCTCTCCGACCGGGACGAGTCGCGCTTGCTGGTCCTGGAGCTCACCGAACGCGAGCCCGTCGACGACTACGGCGCGCTGGCGCGTGTGCTGGAACAATTCGGGAACGTGCAGCTCGCAGTCGATGACGCCGGCGCCGGCTACGCAAGCCTCCGGCACATCCTCGCCTTGCGTCCGTCGTACATCAAGCTCGACATCACCTGGCTGCGCGACATCGAGAACGACATGGCTCGGCAGGCGCTCGTCGCCGGCATCAATCACTTCGCGATGCTCACGAACTGTCACATCATCGCCGAGGGCGTCGAGACGGATGTCCAATGCGAGGCTCTCCGGCGGCTCGGCATCGACTTCGGCCAAGGGTTCTTGTTCGGCCGCCCCGAGCCGGTCGCGCTGCTATCGGTCGCGAAGGAACCAGCCGCGCGGATCCCACCGACGTAACGCGGCGATCTCGTCGGCGGAGGGCGGTGGGAGCTCGCGCACGTCGGCGACCACGGCGAGGTCCCACCCGCAGGCGACGCGGGCGGCGTCGATCCGGTCGGCGGCGGGACCGTCACCGCCGGGCACGGCCGTGAGCACGAGCTCGTCGCCGTCGCGCTTCTCGAGGGTGCCGAGGTCGGTCACGAGGGCGCGGACGGCGCGGCCGGGTGAGGTGACGTACCCGCACTCGGGCGGGGTGCGCTCCGGCGTGAGCGTCGCCACGACGAGCGCTTCCGCGGCGACGCTGGCCACGTCGTTGCCGCCCCCCGATCCCACGAGGAACGGTCCGCCGGGAACGAGCGTCGAGTTGATGTTGCCGAAGCGGTCGACCTGGGCACCGCCGAGGCACGCGACGGTGGTGGTGCCCGGTCCGCCGACGAGCGTCCCCAGGACGAGGCCGGCGTCGCCCAGCATCGTCGACCGCGGAAAGTTGCGGTGGTTGAGGACGAACGGGTCGGCGGGCGTCGGGTCGTACCCCCAGAGCCCGATCTCGGCGGTCAGCTGCACGTCGCATCCGCCGGCCCGCGCCTCGGCCACGCCGAGCCACGCCGACAGGTTGGCGACACCGGCTCCGGCCAGGACGGCGTCGGCGTCGAGCGCGCGCACGCGGTCGGCGAGGTGGCGGGCGCCGAAGACCGCCGCCCGCTCCCATCGGTTCGACGGCGCGTCCAGATCGGGCTGGTACGCGGCCTCGTCGGCGCGCCACGAGCCCGGATCCGCCTTGGCGCGGAGCGCCGCGACGTGGTCGTCGCCCAGCCGGGCCAGGTACTCGCGCTGGTCGTCGACGTCGAGCACCCAGTGGCGGATCCAGTCGTCGAAGTCGTCGCGGCGGCTCGCCGCCCGCGCCTCCACCCAGAACTCGTAGTCCTCGCCGTAGCCCTCGACGGGGAGCTCGCCGGTGAACAGGCCGCCGGGGTGCGCGCCGAGGGGCGTCTCGCAGACGGCCAGCACGCGGTGGGCGGGGATCCGAACCTGATGCGACCACGGTCGCAGGTCGTCGACGACGCGCTCGACGGTGACGATCGCGCCCCGGCGTGACGCCAGCGCGCCCCACACGCCCTCGAGCATCGGCGGATGGACGGCGACGTTGCCGTCACGGTCGGCGACGGGAGCGTGCAGCAACGCGACGTCCGGGGCGAGCGGGGCCAGGAGGCCGACGTCGCCGAACGGCGTCGTTGCGTGCGCGTAGGCGTCGTTGTCCTCCATGGACGATCCGGCGATGGACCGAGTCACGACCGCGGGCAACCCGCAGGCCGCCGCCTCGAGCCGTTGCGCGAAGGTCAGGAACGACCAGTGCTCGACCGACACCTCACCCCGTTCGTAGGCGCGGGCGAAGATCGGGTTGGGCGTGAAGTTCGGGAACGTGTCGCCCGAGTAGCCGGTCACGACCCGCTCGACGAGACCGCCGCGGAAGAACAGCGTCCCGAGGCTCGACAGGCTGAGCATCACGAGCGTGAAGCGCGGCTCCCTCCCCCACCATTGGCGGACGACCTCGCGCGCGGCGGCGGTCCAACGGGTGTGGCCGACGAGGACGTGCAGTGCGTCGCCGGCCCGAACGTGCCGGGCGACGGCGTCCTGGAGCGAGGTGACCTTGTCGTGTCCCGGTGGGGTCACGCGCTGTCGAGCACGAGGTCGGCCAGGCGGCGGCGCTGCCAGCCCTGGTAGCCGAGCATCGCGTCGTTCATCTTGGCCCGCTTGTAGTAGAGGTGCGCGTCGCAGTCCCAGGTGAAGCCGACACCGCCGTGGACCTGGATGTCCTCGCCGGAGATGAACACCGCCGCCTCGGCCACGAACCCCTTCGCCATGGCGGCGGCGCGCTCACGACTCTCGTCGTCGACGTCGGACGCCCACGCCGCGTAGTGCGTGCCGACACGCGCGAGCTCGAGGCGGTGCAGCATGTCGACGGCCTTGTGCCGGATGGCCTGGAACGTTGCGATCGGCCGGTCGAACTGCACGCGCGCCTTGGCGTACTCGGTGGCGAGGGTGAGTGCGGCGTCGCACGCGCCGACCAACTCGGCGGCCAGCATGACCGCGGCGTCGTCCACGATACGCCGCCACAGCGCCGTCTGGTCGCCGCGGGGGCCGACGGGAACCGCCCGCCGCTCCTCGAGCACGAGCTGTGCCGCCTTCCGCGTCGGGTCCATCGTCGGTGCCACCTCGCCCCGAGGCGCCTCGAGCAGGAACGAGCCCAGGCCCTCCTCGGTGCGGGCGACCACGATCACCCAATCGGCGGTGTGCCCGTCGAGCACGAGCGGCTTGTGGCCGGTGAGCACCCAGTCGGCGCCCTTGCGGCGAGCGCGCGTGTGCACACGGTCGACGGGGTCGTCGTGCCCGAGCTCCTCGAGCGCGACCGTGCCGCGGATCGCGCCCGATGCCAGCTGCGAGAGGAGGTCGTCCGCGTCCAGCCGGCGCGCCGCGAGCGTGGCGAACACCGCCGAGGAGAAGAACGGACCGGGGAACGGCAGCCGACCCATCTCCTCCATGACGACCGCCATGTCGACGAGGCCGAGACCGAGGCCGCCGTTCGCCTCGGGCACGAGCAGCCCGGGCCAACCGAGCTCGGCGAGCTTCTCCCACATCGCGTCGGTGAAGCCGCGCTCGTCCTCTGCCATGTCGCGCACGTACCCGCCCTGCGCTTCCTGCGCGAGGAACGCGCGCACGGTGTCGCGCAGCGCGTCTTGATCGTCGCTAAAGGTGAAATCCAACGGAACGCGGCCTCCCGAGAAACCTGACACGGATGTTAGTGTTCGGGCGATGGATTTCGCGTACTCGCCCGAGGACATCGCGTTCCGCGACGAGCTTCGCGGCTGGCTCGAGGAGAACCTGCCGAAGTTCCTCGCCGACTGGGGCGGTGACGACGATCTCCCTATGGGCGCCGTCGCAAGCTCCGGCTCTGCGGCAGCGGT
>Ga0066388_100003167_pt1 | contig 10522 bp, 9 predicted proteins | sample PanSoiMetaGPlot6_FD_64539 | JGI IMG/M metagenome (GOLD analysis project Ga0066388, IMG submission 64539) | Tropical forest soil microbial communities from Panama analyzed to predict greenhouse gas emissions - Panama Soil - Plot 6 (Hybrid Assembly) | ecosystem: Environmental > Terrestrial > Soil... | reverse complement strand
CGCCGCGCAGCGGCCCGGGGGCCCCGCCGCGCAGCGGCCCGGGGGCCCCGCCGCGCAGCGGCTCTGAGGCAGAGCGGGGCTGGGAGGCCGAACGCTCCCGGCGGGTTGCGGCCGGGAGGCGGTCCGGGGACGGCACGGCAACGGGCCAGGTGGCTTCGGCCCAGACGGTGCGGCCCGGGTAGGCGTCGGCGAAACCCCAGCGGGTGGTGCAGGCGGCCACCATGGCGAGCCCGCGGCCGCCTTCGGCCATCGGGGCGGCCGACCCCGCCGTCGGGACCGAGGCGCCGCCGTCGTCGGTGACCGCGACCCTGGCCACGCCGCCACGCGGGATGTGAACCTCGACCGTGAACACGCCGCCGCGCCCCGAGGCGGTGTGCACGATCGCATTAGCGCACAGCTCAGACACGCAGGTCATCAGCGCCTCGCGGGCCGGGCAGCCGGCCAGCAGCTCGCCGACGAACCGGCGCGCTTCCGGTACGGACGCGGGCGTGCCCCGGTAAGTACGGGCCCACGGACGCGTCGACCGGACCGGACCGACCGGAAAGTGAAGCACCGGGTAGGCACCAGTCACCGTAGGTCACCCCCTGACGAATAGGTCCTACTGTAAGTGACGCGCAAAGGCACGAAATGGTTCAAAGGGAATCCATGGCGCTTTCCGGGCGATGTCGTGCCGGGGCGGGGTTGGAGCAGCCAGCGAGCGGGCGGGCGAGCCGGGGCGCGACACCCGATCGTTCGGGAAATTGCTGGTTACTACGGCCGTTTCGGCCCTTTTGCCCCTTCCGTGGCAGACGGGTCGGAGGGAGACTATGGGGACCGGGCACTGTTAAGGAGGCGCAGATGGAAGCGAGCCCGTCCAGCACGCCGGGCCTCAAGCGGGCTTAGTGGAGGAGCTGCTCGCCTGCGTCGCCGAGCAGGCCCTGGTCGACCACCACTGCCACGGCTTGCTGCGGCGGGACGCGGACCTGGCCACGCTCGAGTCGATGCTGACCGAGGGCGACAGCTGGCCCGGGGGTTCGGTGTTCGACTCGCAGGCCGGGTTCATGTTCCGGCGGCTGTGCCCGCCCGTGCTCGGCCTGCCGCCGCACGCCGACCTGGACGACTACATGGCGCGGCGGGCCGAGCTCGGCGCCACCGAGGTGAGCACGCGGTTCCTGGCGGCCACCGGGACGTCGGTGCTGTGCGTCGACACCGGCTACGTGCCCGAGCCGATCACCTCCCCGGCCGAGCTCGGCGACCTAGCCGGCGCCACCGCGCACGAGATCGTCCGGCTGGAGCGGGTAGCCGAGGACGTGGCGGCGGCCGGGGTGGGCGCGGACGGGTTCGCCGACGCGTTCCGGTCCGCGCTGGCCACCCGGACCGCCGCGGCGGTCGGGGTGAAGTCGATCGCCGCCTACCGGACCGGGCTCGACCTGCGGCCGGAACGGCCGACCGATTCCGGGGTCGCGGCCGCCGCCGGGCGCTGGCTGGCGTCGTCGCCGGGTGCGGCGCCGGGCGCTGGGCCGGACGTGCCGCGGCTGGCCGACGAGACCTTGCAGCGGTTCCTCGTCTGGTGCGGCGTGGACCTACGGCTGCCGGTGCAGTTCCACGTCGGCTACGGGGACAGCGACGTCGACCTGCACCGCTGCAACCCGCTGCTACTCACGCCGCTGCTGCGAGCCATCCAGCCCACCGGGGTGCCGGTGATGCTACTGCACAACTACCCGTACCACCGTGAGGCCGGCTACCTGGCCCAGGTCTTCCCGCACGTCTACGTCGACGCCGGGCTGGCCACGCACAACCTGGGCGCGCGCGCCCCGGCGCTGCTGGCCGAGGCGCTCGAGCTGACGCCGTTCGGGAAGTTCCTGTACTCCTCGGACGCGTTCGGCCTGCCCGAGCTGTACTACCTGGGGTCGGCCCTGTTCAGGTCGGCGCTGTCGGCTTACCTCCGTACCGGGCTTGGCCAGGATATTTTTACCGAACGGGCGGCAGCGCGCATCACCCGGATGCTGAGCGCCGACAACGCCAAACGCGCGTACCAGCTCGGCGATCAGATGTAATGGTGATATGAGGCTCCTTTCGGTCAACGTCGGCCATCCGCGGCTGAACCCGTGGAAAGAGGTCAAGCTCACCGGCATCGACAAGCGGCCGGTGAAAGGCCCGGTCATGGTCACGCCGCCGCGCGCCAAGGGCACGGGCACGGTCGGGCTGGCCGGGGACCGGGTCTACGACGTGCGCAACCACGGCGGGCCCGACCAGGCGGTATACGCCTACGCCCGGGAGGATCTCGACTTCTGGGCGGACGAGCTCGGGCGGCCACTGCCCAACGGGATGTTCGGCGAGAACCTCACCACCGCGGGGCTTGATGTCAACGGCGCGCTGATCGGGGAACGCTGGCGGATCGGGCCGGAGCTCATCCTGGAGACGTCCTTCCCGCGGATCCCGTGCGGCACCTTCCAGGGCTGGATGCTGCGGGCCGGCTGGATCAAGCAGTTCACGCGGGCCGCCCGGACCGGCTCCTACCTTCGGGTGATCGAGCCGGGCGAGATCCGGGCCGGCGACCCGATCGAGGTCGTGCACCGGCCGGAACACGACGTGACCGTGGAGGTGACGTTCCGCGCGCTGACGCTGGCGCCGGAACTGCTGCCGCGGCTGCTCGTGGCCGATGCGCTGCCGGTCGAGCTGCGTGAGCTCGCCCGTCGCCGCATCGCCTAGGCGCGATCATGGTCGGGCGCGGGGCGGGGCGCGGTGTGGTCAGGGGTGAGCGATTAGCCGCAGGGCCCCGGCGAGGAGGGCGCCGGGCGGCTGGGCAGCGTCGAGCCAGCGGACGCGGGGGTCGCGGCGGAACCAGGATTCCTGGCGGCGGGCGAACCGCCGGGTGGCCTTGATCGTTTCCAGGCGGGCCTCGTCCAGCGTCCACTCGCCGTCCAGATAGCGGAGCATCTGCTGGTAGCCGAGCGCACGGCGGGCCGTCCGGCCGTCGCGCAGGCCCTGGGCGATCAGGCTCCGCACCTCGGCCTCCAGGCCCGCCTGCCACATCCGGTCGACCCGGGCGGCGATCTGCCGGTCGAGTTCGGGGCGGGACAGGGCCAGGCCGAGCTGGACGGCCGGGCGGTTCTCGGTGAAGGCCGGCATGGTGGCAGTGAACGGACGCCCGGACAACTCGATCACCTCCAGGGCGCGCACGATCCGGCGGCCGTTGCCGGGCAGGATCGCGGCCGCCGCGGCCGGGTCGAGGGCGGCCAGCCGGACGTGCAGGACCGGCGCGCCGACCCGGGCCAGCTCCTCCTCGAGGCGGGCGCGGATACCCGGGTCTGTGCCGGGGAAGTCCAGGTCGTCGAGGGCAGCCCGGACGTAGAGGCCGGAGCCGCCGGCCAGGATGGGCACCCGGCCGCGGGCGATGATCTCGTCGATGGCGGCGCGGGCCAGCTTGGCGTAGTCGGCCACGCTGGCCGTCTGGGTCACCGGCCAGATGTCGAGCAGGTGATGCGGGACGCCCTGCCGGGCGGCCTCGGGCTCCTTGGCCGTGCCGATGTCCATGCCCTGGTAGAGCTGCATCGAGTCGGCGTTGACGACCTCGCCGCCGAGGGCGCGGGCCAGCTCGGTGGCCAGCCAGGACTTGCCGGTGGCGGTCGCCCCGACCACGGCGATGACGCGGGTGCCCATGCCCTTAGTGTGCCCGTATCCAGGTGGCGACGTAGTAGCTGACCTCGAACGGAGCGGCGGCGTAGCGCAGGCCGGCGGCGAGGGCGCCGGCCCCGCCGGCGGCCGCCCCCGCCAGCACCTGCCAGGCGGCACGGCCGGCCACGAAGAGCTCCTCGTCCTGCCCCGGGTCGAGCGCGGCCAGCGCGCCGGGATCGGCGGCGGCCAGCGCGGCAGTCACCTGCGCGTCGTAGCGGTCGGCGCCGGGATCAGCCGCGCCCGGCACGCCGCGGGCGCGGCGGCCGGGGCCATCACCCATGGCCAGCAGGGCCACCCGCGGCGCGAGCGCGGCCAGTTTCTCCCCTAGGCGCAGGCACTCACCCGGCGCCGCGCCTGACGCGATTCCCCACCAGGCCACCGGCGGGATACGGGTCCCGGCCCCGGCCCCGGCGAGCAGCCACTTTCCTATGGTCAGCGAGAGCGGCAGGCCGGAGCCTGAGCCGATGGCGAAGGGGACGGCGAAGCCGGCCAGACTGCCGCCCGCGTCGGCCGGGTACTCCGTGGTCTGCGCGGCGCCGCCGGTCACGACGAGCTGGTCGGGCGCCGCGGCGAGCAGGACGGCGACCGCGTCGCGGCAGGCGGCCCGCAGGCGGCCGAGTTCGCCGGCACCGGGCTGGGAAGCCCCCGTGGCTTCGGGAACCAGCAGCGGCGGATGCGGACAGACGGCGGCCGCGATCAGCATCGGCTCATCACCGACCGAGGCTATCCGACGAGCCGGGTCGTTACTGGCGCGGGCGGCGGTCGGAGCCGCCGGCAGTGACCCGCACGACGGCGCGCGCCTGGCGGCGCCGGGCCTGGGCCACGCGACGGCGTCGGTCCTGCTCGTCCTCGTCGGCGTCTGTCTCCAGGTAGAGCTTGACGAACATCGGATGCATGGTGCCCCCTTGGCTGAGCGGCTGCTCCTGCCCCTACAGAGCAGGACCCCGTGCTGGAAATACGTCCTTATTTAGTTAGACGACCGATGGTCCTCCAATTGATCGGCCGCCGCCTGCCCCGCCGATTCCCGCCGAAACTAGACAATTTACGAAGATCGTTCCGGCGGCTTGACGACGAGCAGGCCGCTGCGCTGAAGCCGCGGATGGCCGCGAACTACGATCGGGGGTGGGGGGGACCGCTTCGGCTCCGCGTCGACGACGCCAGGCAAGGAGGGCCTCCATGGGCAACTGGCAGCTTGACCCGTATCACACGCAGGTGGAATTCTCGGCCAAGCATCTCGGGATGATGACCGTCCGGGGCCACTTCGACGAGGTCAGCACGACCGCAGACATCGACCCCGACCACCCGGAGAGGGCGTCGGTCGAGGCCACCATCTCTACCGCCAGCATCCGCACCAACAACGGCGCCAGGGACGACGACATCCGCTCGTCGAACTTCCTCGAGGTGGACAAGTACCCGGTGATGACGTTCAAGAGCACCAGCGTCGAGCCGGCCGGGACCGACAAGTACCGGCTGACCGGCGACCTGACCATCAAGGGCAACACCCGCCCGGTGACGCTCGAGGTGACCAGGTACGGGGAGTTCAACGACCCAGGGATGATGGGCCACCGGATCGCCTACGGCGCCACGACCAAGATCAACAGGAAGGACTTCGGCCTCAGCTTCAACGCGATCCTGGACGGCAGGCTCGTGGTCAGCGAGGACATCCAGATCAATATCGAGGGTGAGCTCGTCGAGCAGCCCGCCGAGGCGGGAACGCCGAGCGGCTGACCGGCCGGCTCCGGTCGACAGCGGCGGTCAGTGCCACGGCGCGAGCCTGGGCCAAGACCGCCGCGGAGATCCTCGATTCTCCCGCCGAACACCGGCTTGAATCTCAGGCGGAGAACACCAGCATGGGGCTGGACCGCTTCCATGCCTTGATGCGCCGTTGTATCGTGCGCTATCAGCAGGACGAGGTCGGCCGGGAGGGGCTGGGGGAATGGAAGACACGGCCCAACAGGCTTCGGATTTCTTCATCAGCTACACGGGCCGGGACGAGGAATGGGCGACCTGGGTCGCGTGGCAGCTGGAACTCGCCGGGTACCGGGTAATTATCCAGGCCGAGGATTTCGGTATGGGCAGTTTCATCATCAAGATGGAAAAGGCGGTGCGTAAGGCAAAACTGCTTCTCGCGATTCTCTCGGAATCCTACCTCGAAAGTGAATGGGGCCGAAGGGAATGGGCGGCCTACATGGAAGCGGCCAAGGAGAGGATCATCCCTATCCAGATCGAGGACATCAGCACGCCCTCACTGCTGAGGTCGCTCCGGCGGATCAACCTGATCCACCTTAACGAACAGGCCGCCCGGAAAAAGCTGCTCGACGAGATAAACAGCATGGCCGGGAAACCCGCCTTCGGCTCACTTCAGCGCCTGACGGGCCGCTTTCCCGGTATCGTCAACCGGGTCTCGCTGGATACCGGCGGCGGCGGGTCTCCCAGCGCGCCAGCGAGGCAAACCATCGCGATCAGCCGGGACCGGCTCCAGTTGGTGCTTCTTGGCCAGGGGGACGCCGCTCGCCAGGCCGTCAATTCGTTTCGTGAGCTGCTCGACGTCCGCCCGGACCGCTGCTGTGATCTCTTCGACCACGAGCTCTCCGCCGACGACCAGCTCAGCAAGCTGACTGAGGTCATACAGGACTGCGATCCAGACGAGGTGTCGGATGTGCTCGTGGTGTTCGCCGGGCCGGGAAGCCACGATTCTGACTACGGCGTGCAACTGCATGTGCGGAACACCGACCCGGACAATGTCAGCACCGCGATAGGGCTGGGCCAGCTGACGGGATTCCTCCAGCACGAACGGCACCGCGTGCGCAGTTCGATCATCCTGGACGCCGTCGACACGAGCGGGAACCCGGTCGGGCCGGCCAATCCGGCTCCCATACCGGTGCTCAAACTCGGCCTCGACGGACGCGCCGGAGGCGGGCTGGTCAAGATCCTGGAGAAGCTGGCTCAGCATCCCGACACGTTCGGCGAGCAGATCCGCCACTGGGGACCGCTCAGCCTGGAGGATCTCAGTGTGCTCGCGGGCGGCGAACTCGTTGCCCACGAGCATTCGCCCGGCCATGAGATCGGCCTGGTGCCCAGTCCCCTCGCGTGGCCGCGGCAGGGCACGGCCAACCTCGTGAACTGGTGCGCGGTCGTATCTGAGACCGATGAGAACAGGTCCGGAGGAATATCGGTCGCGGGGGTCGTCAGCCAGCTGGCGGCCCAGAGCCGATATGACTTCGACGACGCCTATCACCGCCGGGGCCGCGATTTCGAGCTAGCGGAGCACCCGTCCAGGCTACTGGCCAAGAACATCTTCTCGTCACCTGGATCGTTCGCGCGTGCCGTCGAGCAGGCATGCCGCGCCGAGCTGGCGATCTTCGACCTGACCAACTACGAGCCCGCCGTGATGCTGCTCCTCGGCATCCGCGCCGTCATCCGCCGGGGTCTCACGGTCTGCGTGGCGCGGGAACACGACCCGCCGTGGCGGGACGCCGAGCCACCGTTCCATCTGCGGGAGGTCAGCCTGATCAAGTCGCCCGACCCGGAGAAGGTCGAGGCGCGCATCCTCGAAGGCATCAAGCAACTGGCCCAGCCGGGAACCGTCTATACCGATCTGCCGTGCTTCGACCTGGTCCGCGGTTTGTCGCCAGATCCGGATCAGCGCCAGACCCGGGCCTTCGACGCTGGGCGGAACCGGTCGATTCTGGCCCTGGTCCCATTCGACCAGAAGTACGAGGAACGGAACTGGGGGCGGATCAGCGGCAACCTGCCCGCCACCGCCAAGACGGAGATCGGGATCCGCCGGGATGGAGAGAAACGGGATGGAGAGAAAAGGGCCGAGCCGCCGAGGCTGCAGCGCAGCCTGGACCTTGACTCGCCTCGTGTCATATCGGCGCAGCTGTTCGAGGCCATACGGCTGACGGACTTCTGCCTCGTCGACGTGACCAGCGCACGCCCCAACGTGTTCTTCGAGCTTGGGGTGCGTCTCGCCGCCAACCGCCTGCACCCGATCGTGGTGATCGACCCGGATTATCAGGCCGACGGCACGGAGGCCGCGTCATCTCAGACGGTGAGCAATCAGCTGGTCATGTTCCGGCGGCTGCTGCAGCCGGTGGAATACGACCCGACGAACGACGAGGAGTTCGACCCCTTCCGGCGGATGGTGGAACGGCATCTCGAGCTGCGCCGACTGCTGGAGGACGAGGACGACCCCCGGGCGGGGTTGCTGCTTGGCGGGCTGCCTCCGTGCGGGGTGTATGACATCGCGTGGTGCCACGCCGCCCCGGCCGATGAGGCGGCCACCATACCGGTGGATGAGCACCTTCACTCCCGGGGGTTCGCGCTCCTGGTAGACCGGTCGTCCGGCGAGCGGCATCTCATCTATCCCGCTCAGCACGCCCTCACCGGGACCGCCGAGAAGACCGGGCGTGAGCACCTGATCGCAGCATGGCTTTATCTCCACTTCCGGATGCACGCGGGAGACGGCGGCGACGCGAGCGTGGCCAACCGGTACAAGACGCTGACCGGCAACCTGATCGACCGCCTCCGGGATACCGAAGACCCGGCTGATACCGAGTTCATCAGGAGCATCAAACGATGGCAGACTGGCGGTAAAGGCCAGCCAGATCTTCCGGGCGAGGTGGGAGTATGACCGAGACCCCCCAGGAAACCGCCGAGCGGCTAGCGGTACAGGCCCGGCTCGACAGTTCCAGCCGCAAGCATCCGGAAGCCATAGAGCAGCAACGCGAGGCCGTGCGGATCCTGGCGCAGGAGTTCGCCAGCCTGCCACAGGACTCACCGGCCCTGACCGACGAGCGGAAAGAGTACGCGCACCGCCTGTCCGACAACTGGGGCAAGCTCGGCGGGATTTACCGGAGGGCGGCCATGGTCGCGAAGGAAATCGACAGGGCGGACATGATCGCGAAGGCGATCGACGCATACGAGCGCGGGAAGGAGATCGAGCAGGAGAACGGGCTCGACGATTCCTACAACCTCACCAACTGGATCGTGTTGCAGGTGCTTGACGACCCGGCGCGGCTGCCCGGTCTCCGCAAGGAGATCGAGGGTGCCATCGACCTCATCCAGGTCCAGGTACAGGGTCCCCGCCGGAAGCAGTGGTGGGCCTGGGCGGACCTGGGCTTGCTCTACCATCTGGACGGGCGGGTCAAGGAGGCCCGGCTGGCCTACCGGCGTTTCGAGCAGGCTGGCGCCAGGCCGGCGGATTACCGGTCGGTGCTTGACGTCGTGAGACCGGTCAAGGAGCGAATTGCCCCATCGGAACCACACATTGCCGCCGGGATGGCCGAGACGATCCAGGCTCTCGAATCCGCCGCCAGCCGCCCGGCGGGCTAGGGACCATGCCGATGGCCTGGAGCCCGACTGACGAAGATCCTCAATCCGGGGTGGCCGGCTGCGGGTTTTCTCCTTCTTCCTTCACCTCATCTTTTTCTTCTTCTTTTTTCTCGTCTTTGCTGGTCCAAGCGGCCATCCAGCTCTCGTTCTCGCGCGAGATGACGCTTTCGCACTTCTGGACGAGCGCGGCCGCGGCTTCGGCGCTCTTGTCGTCGTCGGCTTTCCAATCCCGCACGATCGCCTCGAGCTGGCTGGCCGTGGCCATGTACGAGACCACCAGATGCTCATAGCGCTCCGCCGCTATGTGAGACGTGATAGCGGCCGCCACGGTGGTGACCACGGCCACCCAGGCGCTGAAACCGCCGATATGCGTGGCCGCGGCAACCGCGCTGAGCGCCACCGCCAGCAGGCCGAGCGTGAACTCTATGCGGCGGAAGAGCGTCAGGCTCTGCTGGTGTTCCCCGGCCCGGCGCCGGTAGTAATCATCGATCTGGTCCAGCACGCGCTCGCGCAGATACGAATCGACGTCGTGGACCGGCGGCATCGGCCTGCTGCTGCCTGACAATCCGAGGGTATGGCCGGCCAGGTCCTTCACATCGCGCGTTATCCGGTTGGCATTCTTGTTCAGCTCCGCGTCACGCTTGGGGCCGTCGTAGGGCGCCACGCCGGCCAGGTAGAGGTATATCTCGGCTTTCAGGCCTTCCGACGCGGAGCGGGCCCGGGTCCAGCTTTCGATAGCACCCTGGCTCAGCTTGGTCTTCTGGATTGACGGGGCAACGGCGAGCATGACCGCGGCGGCGATGCTCAGACCCTGCCCCCACCCGGTTTTCAGGCCGACTTGTGTCGCCGCGGTGGCCAGAACCGCTCCCAGGATGGCGAATGCCAGGGCGAAGTTGCGCCAGAATCTGATGCCCCTTTTTAGCCGGTTAGCCGCCCGTGACCATTGCTGCTGGTCATTCCAGACATCACTCACGGCGGCGGTGCTCTGCTGCACCATGCTCGAGCCCCTCCCTGGCAGACATGGATTGCCATCACAACCCACGCGATGTCGGCCAGAATACGTTAGCGGTGATCCCGGGCACCGGGGACGACCAGGCCGCTCTCGTAAGCGATGACGACGAGCTGGGCGCGGTCCCGCGCGTTCAGCTTGGTCATGATGCGGCTGACGTGGGTCTTGGCGGTTAGCGGGCTGAGGAACAGGCGGGTGGCGATCTCGTCGTTGGACAGGCCCTCGGCCACGAGGGCCAGCACCTCGCGCTCCCGTTCGGTCAGCCCGGACAGAGCCTTGTCGCTGGGGGGCGTCCGTTCCGGGCGGGTGGCCAGGTCGGTGATGAGCCGCCGGGTCACGCTGGGCGACAGCAGCGCGTCACCCCTGGCCACCACCCGGATGGCCTGCAGGAGGTCGGCGGGTTCGGTGTCCTTGACCAGGAAGCCGCTGGCCCCGCCGCGGATCGCCTGGTAGACGTACTCGTCGGATTCGAAGGTGGTCAAGATGATCACCTTGACCCCGGCCAGGTCGTCGTCGGCG
>Ga0066388_100003166_pt1 | contig 10522 bp, 7 predicted proteins | sample PanSoiMetaGPlot6_FD_64539 | JGI IMG/M metagenome (GOLD analysis project Ga0066388, IMG submission 64539) | Tropical forest soil microbial communities from Panama analyzed to predict greenhouse gas emissions - Panama Soil - Plot 6 (Hybrid Assembly) | ecosystem: Environmental > Terrestrial > Soil... | reverse complement strand
ACGATCCATTTTTTCAAAACCGAGCGGCAGAAGGTTTGTGAAATTCTTCGCCGGGAACTCGCCCCGTTGCTTCATCTGCGGGAAGACGACGAGGTTGAATATCTCTACGAGCAATGGAGCCGGCTGTTACTCGCCAAACCCTATCCTCATCCGCTGGCGATTTGGAACGTTTACAATCTCGACGTCGCGGGCAATCCGGACGTGAACTTTATCGCGCCGCTGGAGATCTGGGACACCCATTATTTAAGACAAATCGACGATAGCGGGTTCATCGATGAGCTTTACAAAGCCGCCTAGAGACGGAGACCGGATGATGGACAAGAAAATAAATACGCTGGTGGGAATATTCTTGGTCACGGTTGGGCTGACAACCCGCGAAGTAAGGGCCGAGCCGGTCGTTTACATAGGGGGCAGTGGCACCGGAATAAGCAGCACGTTGATGAAGGTAATATGGGAGACCAACACATGGAAAAAGCATGGTCTCGACGTGCGCAACGTATTTTTTACCTGGTGTACTAGGCGTTCTTGCGAGAGGACTCATGACCGGTCGCAGTCCATCCCATCAAAACTCATGGATTGTTGCCAAAAAGAACTCTAAAGAGAATGGCTCTCGTCGCGGTTAGCCTACCGGGTACAGTACCGCTGAAATTGATCCCGAATGCGTACGTCAAATTCAGACTAACCCAGATAATTTATCGAGGATGAGCAAAACCTGGAGCGTTAGCTAAAAATGCATAGGTAGTCTTACTGGGCCAAGTAACTCTCCTATTTTGATGCGTCATAGATAAATTTGACGACGTGCAACGTTGCACTTTTTCCGGGATTCGCCGGCAGGTCAAATAGCTTTGGTCAGGAAAGGAATCTCGAAACCCGCGATAATCTTCGTTCGTTGGTCTTTTCCCTTCGCCCCTCGATTTGCTTAAATTGAGGCATGAACGGCTCGTTCGGACTTGACTTGTAGAGGCCCCCGATGCTAAACGACGGGTTAAGGTGCTGATGAAATTACTCAGTCGCGAGACCAAGATGGAGCTTCCGATTCACATGGTGAGCGGAACATGGATTCCACATGGTTCACACGTAGCGGAGAGCGTCTGAGATCGCGAGTCACAGTATCCCGATTGATCGTTGTCGGCCAGCGCATTTCAATGATTCTTAGAACGGCCGCAGGCCCAACCCGGCGGAGCTATATCGTAAAAACCGGGCACAAAGTGCGCGGTAATTTGCGAGAACTGAGAAAGAAGCTGCCATCCAATTCAATCAGCCCACGCTCCAATTTTTGCGCCGGCATATCGTCAACCTAGAATAAATCCCGAATTCCCGAGCAGTCTACACAAACCGTGCCCTCGAGTCCCATCTTTTCCGTGTCACGTCATGGCTGATCCGCCGAGGCCTGCGGAATTCCAATCACCGCAACCCCTGTGAACGGCGTATGTGATCTTATCGGCGCGAATGGAGCCGGGATCATAGCCGGACGTAATTCGAAAGAGCTTGCACATGCTCTAGTCAGGTTGGCCAGAGACCCGGAGTTGCGCGCTCAGGCGGGAAGGATTGCTACCCAGCGCGCGGGTCGCTTTCGAGCAGGAAGCGGTAGGCGCCCGACTCCTCTCGCTCCATCGATCCCTCCTCGAAATGCAGCCGACCCGAATTTGACTGCCGCATGCCAACTCGGGTTGGTCGAAGGGTTCAAGAACTAGAACGTAAGCGATAACAATGACCGATTACTTTGCATCCGGTTTACGCGGAATTTGGCGGAGTTCAGAGGGCCACGATTTTTTGACCGAAGGGCGCGCCTAAAATCCTTCAATTCGAATCAAAACGCCCACTATGGTGCTTGATGCATTGTTGATGACGCGTGGATACAATCGTGAACCGTGAAGCCGCTGTTTTTCTCAGAGTACTAAAATGCCTGTAACGATTTTTTCAACCACGGATCTCAAGAAATTATTGTTCAACGGCTGGTGGGCCCTCAAGCTTGTCTGGTCGACCAATGCCATCATGACTGCCGGTTTGGTGATATCGGCGGTCGTTCGCGCGCTAATTCCAGCGGGACTGGCTATTTTTGCTCGTGGTCTGATCAATGTATTTGTCGCGAACTCCGGTTTAGCCGTCGGTTTGGACGCGATTTTGCCTTGGTTTCTATTGGGATTTGGAATTACGATTCTTGAGGCAACAGCGCCCCTTGCGCAGCGATTTTGCTCGCAACGTTTGCATGACGATATGAATATTCGGATCGCATCCGATATTTTAAGCCACGCTGAAAAGCTGGACCTGGCTTTTTTTGAGAATGCGGCAAAACGAGACCTGTTGGATCGCGCGCAACAAAGTCCCGCCGAGCCCTTCATGGCGTTTGTAGCGGAGTGCCAAAGCGGCGTTACCAATCTCTTGCAGACGCTTTCTTTAGCCGCTCTTTTGGTCGTGGTCGAGCCGCTAGTTCTCCTGGCACTGGCTCCCTTTGGTCTGCCGTATCTTGTCTTTCACTGGCATCTCTCAAAAAGACGCTATCAGGAAGAGTATCACCGTACGCCACAGCGCCGCTGGACAAGATATTTCGTCTCCCTTTTGACCGGCAGACAGTCGGTCGCCGAAATCAAGCTACTCGACCTGAGTCCTTACCTGAGAACGATGTTCGAGTCACTTATGAAAGACTTTCGAGAGCGCGATCGCAAGCTCTATCTACGCAGTTTTTGCGGTAGCTCATTCTTCGCATTAGCGACAACGATCGCCTTTTTCATGGTATTTTTTCGAGTCATCACGAATGTAACAAAAGGGTTTTTGAGCCTAGGTGACGTGGCGATGTTTGGTGGAGCGACCGCTCGTTTGCGTTCCAGCCTTGAATGGAGCATTCGGGCGCTGGGGAGTGCGCTGGAACAGACGCTTTATATCTCCAACCTGATGGAGTTTTTCAATGAGACACCACTGATGCGGTCCGGGATGGTACCCCTCCCCCCGCGTTCGCGCGCTGAAATCAGTTTGAGAAATGTGACGTTCACCTATCCAGGTTGCAGCGAGCCGGCCTTGCGGCAGATTTCATTGTATATTCGTGCGGGCGAGACTATAGCTCTGGTCGGAGAAAACGGTGCCGGCAAGACGACTTTGGTTAAACTTCTCGCGCGACTGTACGATCCGAGTGCCGGCGCGATCGAGTTCGACGGCGTGGATCTACGAAAGCTTTCGTTAGATCATCTTCATAGCACCATTGGTTTCGTGTTCCAGGATTTCGTTCGGTTTGAAGCTAGTGCCGCTAACAACATTGCCTACGGCCACTGGCGCGCTATGTCCGGCAATCGGCAAAGAGTGGAAGAGATTGCTTGCATGGCAGGAGTGGATTCTATGGTGCGGTTGATGCCTGTGGGATATGACACCTTGCTTGGCCGACTATTTGGAGAGCATGATCTTTCACAGGGACAATGGCAAAAGTTCGCGATCGCGCGTGCCTTCGCTCGCGATGCGTCGCTCCTGATACTTGATGAACCCAGCGCAAGCCTCAGCGTTGAAGCAGAGTACGAACTTTTTTGCCGTTTTCGCGAGTTGTCGCGCGGCCGGACGACAATTCTAATATCGCATCGATTTTCTACTTTGAGCATCGCCGACCGCATTGTCGTCATGGAAAAAGGACGGATAATTGAATGCGGCACACACCAAGAATTATTAGTTCAAGGCGGTGGTTACGCCCGGCTTTACAATTTACATCGAAATTCATTCAAGTCGATTAGATCCCCCAAAAAGTCAGTAACTAATACTGTCCGTTAAAATGAATCGCTCGTGTTACGTACTTTCTTCATTGGCTGCCGAAGCTTTGGCGAAACGAATGGGTGTGGCTTGGGGTTTCGGCAATGGCTTGGATGGTGGTCTTTGTAGGTCTGCGTGTGCTTTGGCCCGCCCATAGCAATCTGGCCAGTATCTCGTCACGCAAATAGTTTACACGTAGAGGAAACAAAGATCTGACAGGGTTCGCTTATTAGAGATGTGTGGGATTGTAGGACAGATCACCTTTGTTGACCGAAATGGTGTCGCGCAGAGCGAAGCGATAATTTCGCGGCTTAATGCGCTCGCGGATCGGCGCGGCCCTGATGACAAAGGATTGTGGACCGATGGGCACGGTTTTTCGACTGCCTTCCACCGGCTGTCCGTTTTGGATCCTTCGCCCGCGGGTCATCAACCTATGCTCACGCAAGATGGCCGATACGTCATCGTCTACAATGGAGAGGTTTATAACTTTCGCGAACTGCGCCACGACTTGGAGCAAGACGGAATACGTTTTCGTTCCACGGGTGATACGGAAGTTGTCCTTTATGCTTTGGCTTGCTGGGGAACCGGAGCCTTATCTCGCTTCAATGGAATGTTTGCCTTGGGCTTTTACGACACAGCGGAACAGCATCTGCTTTTGGCGCGTGATCATGCGGGGATTAAACCCCTCTACTATATGCTGGTGCCGCAGGGTTTGGTCTTTGCTTCTCAATACGACCAGATCCTCTTGCATCCTTGGAGTCACGACTTGCGCGCTTCTACAGAGGCCTTGGCGCTTTACTTCCGTTTGGGTTACATACCAGCGCCTTACGCCTTGCTTAAAAAGACGCACATGCTAGAGCCGGGAACTTGGATAGAGGTGACTAAAGGCGGTATGCGCGGTGGACGCTTTTTTGAGTTTCCCACCTACCGCGAACCCGACCTCCGCGGTCGAGAGGCGTACGAGGCAGTCGATGCGGCTGTTACGTCGGCCGTGCGGCGCCAGTTAGTCAGCGATGTGCCTGTCGGCACATTTCTCTCGGGTGGCATTGATTCTCCCTTAGTGACCGCCAAAATGCGCGGCGCAACCGATGGGACCGTCCGGGCTTTTACCATCGGCACCAACGGAGACTTTCTAGACGAGTCGACCGATGCCATGGCTTATGCCAGAGAAATTGGTGTTGAGCATTTTGTGGAGCAGGCCACGCCCGATATTAGTCTCCAAATGCTCAACGACGTGATCACAGCCTGCACTGAACCGTTTGCCGATTACTCTATCTTCCCTACCCTGTTAGTTTCACGACTCGCCCGGGAGCAAGTCAAGGTGGTGCTTTCGGGAGACGGCGGCGACGAACTTTTCTGGGGATACGCCGATCGCTTCTCCTCAGTCCTTGGCAAACTGCCAGTAATCGATCGACTCAGGGCTGAGCAAAAATCGAAAAAATGGTTCGATTCGGGGATCGGCATTCACAATCCACCGGGACCGGAAAACATCGGTCATGCCTATCAGCTCAAACACGGGCAGATACACGAAGACTGGCTCAACCGGATTTTCCCGGACTTTACGGGATGGCCCGACGATTTCGCGGTTTTTGCTTATACCGGCACTGAGCCGGCTCGAACGGCGCAGTGGTTGCGTTGGAACGAATTCGTATCGCATTTGACGATGGTCCTTCTGAAAGTGGATCGCGGCAGCATGTATAACTCACTGGAGGTGAGAGTTCCGCTGCTGGACCGGGAGGTTATTGAAGTTGCTACGCGTGTAGACTGGCGCTCGTGCCTGGATGTGGGCCAAGAAATTGGAAAATTACCTTTGCGGCATTCACTGGCTCGCCATGTGCGTCATCAAACCTGGACCAAGCGAGGCTTCACAGTCTCCATGGACAGCTGGTTAAGAGGCCCATTGCGAAATACCTTTGAAACAGTGGCGCTGGGGCGCAAGGAAATTCTGGGCTTGCCTGTCTGCAATAAGTCGCTGCAGCGGATGTTCGAACAGCATCTTTCCATGGATGTCAATCATGCTAGAGGTTTGTGGACGATACTGAGCCTTTCGTTGTGGGAAGCTAAACATTTCCGCGCCCGAGAAGCATCCCTTCTTCTCAAGTAAAGAACCTCACCCCTCTCGGCGGACTGGCCACGCACGGCATAATGTTCGTGCCGCATTATCGCCGCAGGGCGCCGGCTGTTGTGCTCATGAGCCTCGTAGATACCTCAACAAAAATGGATTTTTCAATGCCGTAGGGTACTGAAATTTGGAGCTTCCACACGTGAAGGTTTTGATCATAACTGACCAAGATGGACACGTTCCCTCGGGTATCCCGCAGATGATCGAACGAATCGTCGGCGGGCTTCTATCCCGTGGAGTAAGCGTCATAACACTATTACCGAAACCCTCAGCGGGTCTGAGTTTGTATAAGCCGGCTCGAGAGTACTACGATTCTCAAAGCGGACGACTCGCCGTGGAGTGGTTGCCAGCCACCGACTTCAGTCACAACGGGCGAGAGACCCTCCTGCATTACCTCGAAACGCTCATCGTCAGGGAAGATGTGGAACACATTCTGGCTATCGGCGTTCGCAAGGCCGGCTTCGTTTCTAGTATCGCAGCACGGCTACGGGGGAAACTTTTCTCGGCCATCTTGACCTACAGCGATGCTTTCGAATGTCACCTCAACACGCCCTATGAACTGGACTTAGTAACTGAGGCGGCAAAATTCCTCATCGCTCCGAATCCATTTGTTCTTCAGCATCTCGAGTGTTTTTACTCGTTAGGAGATCGAGCGCTTTGGCTTGAGATGTTGCCAAATCTTCTTGATTCGAAATGTATCGACCTGGAAGAGGATCTGCGATACAGAGAGACCGTTTCCCTTGGTCAAACCTATCTATGCACAACTGGGAATATTAGCCCACTAGTTGACGTTGCCGAGCTTCTAGATCGCGTCATTGGATTGATGCACGAAAATGTTGCCGATCGATGGATACACGTTGGCACAGTGGATTCTAATACGCTGATGCACCTATCGAGCCGTCTCTCCCTCTTAGGTATGACAGATAAGTTTGCATTGGCCGGTATCCTTGATCGATCGCGTTACAGATGTGTTATCCAAGGAGCTCGCGTAATCGTTAAACCCGCGGGTGAAGTTGATACAGGCGTTGGCGCGCTCGAGGCTAATGGATGGCAGATCCCGCTCAGCGTGCCTCCCGAATATCCTATTCGGCCGCTCAAACCTTATCCGCCTAGATCCGAAGTCGCCGGCCCGCATCGCTCGCTGTCTTTTTCTACGAGTCGTTTCACACCCACGTCGCTTGACGTTGTGGTTGATCGTTTCTTGCAATGAGAGTTCTCCTGATCGTAGGTCTTCTCCCTAGTCCCGGTGGTCTTTCGACAGCGACATTTCGAATAGCCCGGGCCATGAAGGCTATCGGTGACGAGGTGATGATCGTGACACGAGACAGCCAGGATCGTTCGCCAGCCGGATTTGGCCGACTTAAAACCTCGTCGGTAGACGGCTTAACGGTACATTACTTCCCGAACCATTGGTTTGGAGGCGAGGCCTACGGGCTCTGTTGTTTGGAATTGAGGAAACTGGCCGAAGGATTCGAGCCCGACGTTGTGCATGCCTATTTTGCATTTCCATGCGCATATCTCGGTTCCGTCGTTGCAAGACATTTGGATGTCCCTCTAATTGTGTCGTGTCGTGGAAACGATATTACCCAGCATATTCTGACTCGTCCGAGTTGTGTGCGTCTTGCCTTGAAAACAGCGGATTATGTAACTGCCGTTTCAGACAGCCTTCTTGAATGGGCCAAAATGCTGGACGCTCATGGAGCATCAAGTCCAGTGTACAATTCCATCGAATCGGCTTTCGCCCCAAAGGGTCTGCCAGGCCGCGCCGAGCTGCGGCGTAGTTTTGGTTTGTCGCCTGCTGCGACCGTGTTGGGGTCGAATGCAGTTTTCGTTTGGAAAAAGGGTCCCGAGTATCTCGAATCTCTTCTTAGGCATCTTGCGACAAGCGATCTCCCGAATTTGGAATTCGTTCTGATCGGCCAGTATCAGGAAGAGCTAAGAGCAAAGCTCACTCGAGCTTTTGAGAATCCATCAAGTGACGGGAAACCGCGACGGCTGATAGCTGTGCCGATGCCGTCACGGCAGGATCTGCCCCGCTTGTTGGCGACCCTTGATCTTTTTGTGCTTACGAGTCGCCGTGAAGGCATGCCCAATGTGCTTCTCGAAGCCATGAGCGTGGGAGTGGCTGTGGCAGCGACTGCGGTGAACGGCTGTGTAGATCTGCTGGCTGATCCCGAGGCGGGGCTGCTTCTGGACCCGTTTGATGGGACCAAAGGCGCTCAACAACTTCTCGAGTTGTTAGCCGACCCTGAGCGTATCAAACGCTATGCGGATCTTGGTAAAGAACTGATGGCAAAAAAGTATTCGGTCGAACAGGAGTTGCGAAATATCAAAAATATTTACGAGTCTGTGCGACAGAAGAGAATACGGGATAGGGTCCCTTTGCGAGAGGCTGACACTATATCAACGTAAACCTATGTCTTGAGGCAATTTCATGTCCTTCGTCTGTCAGGATCCATCAACAGGAAATGCAAATAAGGCGCCCGAGGGGCTCAAAGTTTGGATTGACCTCGAGAACTCCCCGCACGTGCTGTTCTTCAAACCTGTGATCTCTGAATTGCAAAATCTGGGACATACAGTGGTCACAACAGCTCGGGACTTTTGCAATACCAGTGCTTTAGTACGTGCGACGGGCCTGGTGGCAAAAGCGATCGGCGCGGGCTACGACAGAGGCCGAACAGAGATGCTTAAGCAGTGTTTTTGGTTTTGCCGCGTGATGCAATTACGAAAATTTGCGTTGGCTCACGGTTTCGACGTAGCTGTGAGTCACGGATCACGCACGCAAGCAGTCGCCGCCCATTGGCTCGGAATCCCGACATTTACCACAACGGACTATGAATACGGGGATCTTAGGGCCTTCCGCGATGTCAAATGCTTTATGATACCTGATGTGGTTCCCTCTCGCCCTTTCGTGAGCGCAGGTATTTCTGCTGCGGCAATCCGGCACTATCAAGGGCTAAAAGAAAATGTTTATCTAAGTGACTTTCGACCCGCCAAAAATATTCGCGTCACACTGGGCATTTCGAAGAAACAAATCTTGGTCACGTTCCGGCCGGCCTCAGACAACGCACACTACTTAAGCGGTTCCAAATTATCGCTTCAACATGTGCTGCTGGACCAATTGCTGAGCAGGACTGGGGTTCACGTGGTTTTGCTGCCTCGTACGGCACGGCAGCGAAAAGTGTTTATGGAAAAATATGTCGGGAGGCGTGCACTTCAAATAGCTCAGGACATCCTCGATGGACCATCGCTTATCTACGAATCCGATTTGGTGGTCAGTGGCGGAGGCACAATGGTCCGTGAAGCTGCCGTGTTGGGCGTGCCCGCAGTGAGTTGTTTTGAAGGTAGGCTGGGCGCTGTTGACCAATATCTAGTCAACTCGGGAAAACTCATAGCGATCAGAAATCAAAACGATCTTTGCGCCATCAAGCCGGTTAAACGGATTGGCCGACCGACTCCGGAATCAAAAAACAGGCCGCTGGTTTCCATTATACAGGGAATTTGCTCGGCGGCTCGGCGCAATTGACCTTATGTGTTTGGGCGCGCACGAAACAAAAAGCCCTGAAACCTCGAATCGCTCTAAGCTGCGGAGGAAGAGGACGACGGCGATTCTCAACAAAGCGGCATGTCGCATGTTACCACCCCTGGAGTCAGCCATCGGTTCAGCTAAGGCTTCAAATCTAGTATCCAAATTGAGCGCTGTCAGAAGGCACAACGGCGCCCTAGAGCGAATGGGACCGGCTGATGAGTCAAACACCAATGGACGAATCACTTTCCGAGGACGTGCGAGGTCGCAATTTTACCGCAACGTTGCATGAAACCTCTACCACGCGTAATTGTGTTTAGGACGATAAGAATGTTTGAACTGGGGCAAAATTGAAAAAACTGCGCTCGATAAAAACAGAATGCACGGACCCGTATACGCTGGCGAAAGTGATGCTCTTGGCCGCTAGCGTTACGTTGAATATCGTCGGAAATATCTGGGGAGCTCCGGCACGATGGCATCCCGACGAAGTCACCGGCCGCGCCATCCAGATGGTGCGGAACTCCGATTTCAGTCCGCACTATTTCGCGTATGGGGGCCTTCACTATTACGTCGTGGCAGGGCTCGCAGTGGTTCCGATCAACGCGTTACGCGGCTTAGGTAATGCTGCGGGTTTGATCGACGAGACGAGTGGCCGCTCTGAAACCGAAACAACGCAGATGTGGATAATGGTGACCGCGCGCACGATCTCAGGCTTAATGGGGGCGGCTATCGTGGGGACAACGATTGAGATCGGTACGCGACTGTTTTCCCCAGCGGCCGGTTTAGCTGCGGGTCTTCTGTTGCTGCTGGCTCGTGGCTTTGTCGTGATTGCACATTACGGGACAGTCGATATGGCAGCGAACTTTTGGTATTGGCTTGCGTGCGCGGGGACTTTGGCCATCTGGAAGACAGGTTCTCGGCGCGCGTACCTACTGTCAGGGATCGCCGCCGGTTTAGCGGCCGGCACGAAAATTGATCGAAGCCTAATAGTTCTGCCGCTCGTTGTCGCCCATTTGTTGCGCGGGCGGCCCCGTCCGCATCGGAATCTGCTCGCGGCGCTAGGTATGGCGGCGCTGGCTTTCCTCGTGTCGAATCCTGCTTTGCTCCTGACACCGTTCGAGTTTCTTGACGGCTTCACTCGGGAG
>Ga0066388_100003164_pt1 | contig 10523 bp, 7 predicted proteins | sample PanSoiMetaGPlot6_FD_64539 | JGI IMG/M metagenome (GOLD analysis project Ga0066388, IMG submission 64539) | Tropical forest soil microbial communities from Panama analyzed to predict greenhouse gas emissions - Panama Soil - Plot 6 (Hybrid Assembly) | ecosystem: Environmental > Terrestrial > Soil... | reverse complement strand
GGGGACGCCGCGAATCTCCGGCATGAGCCAGTGGCCGTGTTCGACCATATCGCGCGCGAGCAGGATCCAGCGCGCGTTGTTCGGCTCCCAGACCGGCGCCCGGCCTATGGGGATCGTGAGAACCACGATGGCGAAGCCAAGCATCAGGCAGAAAAGGACCCGAGCGGAGTTCACTCTGCGTGCGGCCGGTGTCATCTCCTCCTCCACGCCCCGAGACATCCGCAGACCCACGACATTGTGTGATGATCACCAGGACCGATTGAATGGTCGGCACCGAGTCGATCGATCGTCGCAGGATTGAAACGGCCAACCTGGCCGGAGCGTCCCGTCGCAATGGCGTCGAACCACGCGCGCCGCACCATAAAACTGTCGGGCTTCCGATCGCAACGAAAACAACGTGACGCGATCTTCATTCCGACTTCACGATTCCTTCATGTTTCCCGCTCGCCATGAACAGGACGAGCGGACGCACTGAAGGCAACAGACGCGGGACGAGGGCCAACCGCGTACGACCGTAGTGGCGAGCAGACGCACACGCGGCTGCGCGATCGATCGGCTGTCGGGCTTGCGACCTCTAGCGTCGGCCGGTGTGTGGGCCGCTCGGCGCCTCACAAAAGGTGTTGTCGCGCCAGATACCGCCCGAGTTCACGCATCGCTGCTCGTCCGTCATTGCTTGCGCCGGCTGCAGCGATTCGGCGCAGCCGCCCGAGACACACAGCAGGGTTACGATCGCGAGCATGGTTCGCATCATTGTTCTCTCTCCTATCCTTCCTCTGGCACCGCGCGAGGCTCGTCGCGCGGCAAGAACATGGCTTGGAGTGCGGGAACGACCACGAGCAACATGAGTGGGCCGACCAGCAGGCCCCCGACGATGACCGTCGCCAGCGGCCGCTGCACCTGGCTGCCGATCCCCGTCGAAATCGCGGCGGGGACCAGCCCGATGCACGCCGAGAGCGCCGTCATCAGCATCGGCCGCATCCGCTGCGAGCCGGCGTGAAACATCGCCGCCAAACTCGTCATGCCGCCGCGCTGCACGGTCTCGTTGTAATAGGTGAGCATCAGAATGCCGTTCATCACCGAGATCCCGAGCAGGGACACGAACCCGATCGCGGCCGAAATGCTGAAGTTGAGCCCGGTGATCCACAGCGCCAGCACGCCGCCGGCGACGGCGAACGGGATCCCGGCCAGCGCCAGCAGGCTGTCGCGAACCGATCCGAACAACCCGTACAGCAGCACGATGATCAGTGCCAGACTCAGCGGCACGATCAGCTCGAGCCGCCGCTTCGCCTGCTGGAGCGACTCGAACTCCCCGGCCCACTCGATCCGATACCCGGGCGGCAGCTTCACCTTCTGGGCGATCTGCTGCTGGGCATCGGCCACCGTGCCGGCGAGATCCCGCCCGCGCACGCTGAATTTGATCGGAATGAAGCGCTCGTTGCGTTCGCGATAGATGTAGGACGCGCCGGTGTCCACGCTGATCGTCGCGATCTCGCTCAGAGGTATGTACGCATTGCCACCGCCGCCGGCGGCTTGCAGACCGACTTTGATCGTGCGCACGCGATCGACGCTGTCGCGGTATTCCGGGGCGACGCGGGCAATCAGAGCGAACTGGCGCTCACCCTCGAACACGGTGGTCGCCTGCGTGCCACCCAGCGCCGCCTGGACAACGCTATTGATGTCGCCGGAATTGAGTCCGTACCGCGCGGCGCGCTCGCGATCGACGGCGATGTTCAGGTTCGGCTGGCCGAGGACCCGAAAGACCCCGAGGTCGGCGACGCCCTTGACCTCCTCCATGATCGGCAGGACCTCGGCGGCAATGTGCTCGAGCGTCGTCAGATCACGACCGACGATCTTGATCGAGTTCGCGCCCTTGACGCCAGACAACTGCTCTTCGACGTTGTCCTGGATGTACTGCGAAAAGTTGAACCCGACCCCCGGAAACTGCTCGAAGAACCTCTTCTGCAGCAGACCGATGAGCCTCTCTTTCGTCATTCCGCTCGGCCACTCGTCCGCCGGCTTCAGCGGCGCAAAGAACTCCGCGTTGTAGAAACCCGCCGCGTCGCTACCGTCGTCGGGCCGGCCGTGCTGAGAAACCGCGGTGATGACTTCCGGGCGCGACTTCAAGATGTGGCGAATGCCGTCGACGACGGGCATGCCGGCTTCGAGCGAGATCGTCTGCGGCATCGTCGCGCGAATCCAGAGATTGCCCTCCTCGAGCACGGGCAGGAACTCGCCACCGAGGCGCGGAATCAGCAGCAACGCGCCCGCGAGAAACGCGGCGCCGATGCCGACGGTGATGGCGCGATGGGAGAGCGCCCATCGGAGCACCGGCTCGTAGAGACGCCTGAGCGCCCGCACGACGATCGTCTCGACCTCGCGGACCTGCTCGGGAAGCAGCAGCGTCGCGAGCACCGGGGTGACGGTGAACGTGCCGATCAAGGCGCCGGCCAGCGCGTAGGCGTATGTCCGGGCCATCGGGCTGAAGATCTGGCCTTCGACGCCCTGCATCGTGAACAGCGGAAGAAACGCCGCCAGCGTGATCGCCGTGGAAAACAGAATGGCCTTGTCCACCTGAAGGCCGCTCGCGAACACGACCCGAAACCGTTCCGTCCATCCCGGCGCCGCAGCGGGCGACGGATACTCCGTCAGCAGATGGCGCTGCTCGACATCGCCTGACTGGAGATTGCGGAAGATGTTCTCGACGAAGATGACGCACGAGTCCACGATGATGCCGAAGTCGACGGCGCCGATCGACAAGAGATTCGCCGACTCTCCCATGAGATACAGAATCGTGATGCTGAACAGCAGCGCGAACGGGATGTTGGCGCCGACGATCATGGCGCTCCGCAAGTTGCCCAGAAAGATCCACTGGATGAGGAAGACGAGCACGCACCCGAAGATCAGATTGTGCAGCACCGTGTGCGTGGTCACGCTCACGAGCGACCCGCGGTCGTAGAAGGGAATCAGCAACACACCGCGAGGAAGACTGCCGTCGGCGTTCATCCGCTGCACTTCGGCTTTGATCCGCGGCAGCACCTCGTTGGTGTGCATCGTCCGATTCATGATGACGATGCCGTTGACGACGTCGCTGTCGCCGTCGCGGCCTGCCTTGCCGAGTCTCGGCAGATATCCCAGGGACGCTCGCGCCACGTCCTTCACCAGCACAGGAATGCCGCCCGGCTGGGCATTGAGCACGACGTTCTCGATGTCGCTCACCGTGCGGATCAAGCCGAGACCGCGGACGTTCACCGACTGTTGGCCGACGTTGATGGTGCGGCCGCCCACGTTGACGTTGGCGTTACCCAGCGCCGTGAGAATCTGCGGCAGGGTAACGCCGTAGGCGTCGAGCTTGTGGAGGTCGACCTCGACGTCGTACGTCTTCGTCGTGCCGCCCCAGGTCACCACCTGAACGACGCCGGGCACGGTGAGCAGCCGGCGCTGCACGACCCAATCTTGAAGGGTCCGTAGATTCGTCAGCCCGAAGTGCGGAGGACCCACGAGCTCGTAGCGATAGATCTCGCCGACCAGGCTCGAGCCCTGAATGTTCGGCGACACGCCGTTCGGCAGATTGACGTTCTGCTGCAGGGCGATGGCCGCCTGCGTCCGCGCGAAATAGTAGTCGACGCCGTACCGAAACATGACGCGGACGAACGACAGTCCGTAGAACGACGTCGACCGGATCACCTCGACGCCGGGAGTGACGGCGAGACCGATCTCGATCGGGATCGTGTAATAGCGCTCCATCTCCTCGGCGGACTGGCCCGGCGACTGCGCGGTGATTTCCAGGATGACGGGCGCGGGGTTCGGATACGCCTCGATGTTGATCTTTGAGAAGGCCCAGAGCCCGCCGCCGACCAGGACGAACAGCCCGAGGATGATGATGGCTCGGCGCGACAGCGCAAACGTCAGCAGCAGCCGCAGCATGTCCTACTGAGCGGACGTGATGATGTTGCCGAGGAACAGCGCCGAGTCCGTCGCAACCAGCTCCGCGGCCTGCAGTCCCTCGAGAACCTGAACGAAACCGTCTTGCTGAAGGCCGATCTTCACGGCGCGTCTCACGAAACGCTTGCTGTCAGCCGTCACCCACGCCGTCATCGTGCCGTCCCCCTCGCGCACGATGGCACCGGCCGGAACGCTCGGCGATCGAGTCGGAGCGCCGGTCAGAATGCGAAAGCTGGCGAACATGTCCGGCTTGAGCCTGCCGTCGGGATTCGCGATCTCAGCGCGCACGGTGAGCCGGCGCACGGCGGGATCCACGGACGCGCCCACGTAGGTGATGCGCGCGCGAAATTCCTCGCCGGCGTACGCCATCACGTGGACCGCCACGGTCTGCCCGACCTTGACCAGGGGAATGTCGATCTCCGCCACATTCGCGACCAGCCACATCGACGAGAGGTCGCCGACCGAGAACATCGGGTCGGTGTTGTCCGCGCGAACGAACTGGCCGGGGCTGACCTTCCGTGCCGTGACCGTGCCGGCGATCGGTGAAAAAATTTCTGCGACGCGATCGACTTGATGGGTCTCCTCGATCTTCGCGATCTCGATGTCGCTCTTACCGAACGGTGCACGCAGGCGATTGCGGGCGGCCGTCAGCTGACCTTCCGCCGTCTTCAGATCGTTCTGGGCGTTCTTGAAGTCGGACGCGGCCTGTTCGACATCCTTGAACGCGCCGGCGCCCACGTCGAACAGAAGCTTCTGCCGCCTCGCCACGCGCTCCGCCAGGCTCAGCTGGTTCTCGGCCTTCCTCACCGCGACGGTGGCCGAGATCAGGTCGGCGTTGGCCTGCACGAGATCGGGTGAGTCGATGATCACGAGCGGGCTCCCGGGGTGCAGCACATCACCCGGCTTCGCGATGAGCCGAAGCACTCGGCCCTGAAAGGGCGCGAAGATCGACGTGGTGCGCTCGTCGTTGAAGGCGATGCGGCCGACAGCGGTTCGGTCGTCCCGGAACTCGCGGAGCCGGACGGGCGCGACGTTCAGGCGGTCTGCCTGCTCAGCGTCGACCATCGCGACATTCGGGTCGGGACGAGAACGCGCCTGAGATGGCCGCGAGTCGACTCGTTCAGCGGACTCGCGGCCCGGCGCAACAGCGGGCCCGAACGTCACGCTCACCACGAGGCCGAGGACCAGGCCGACGACGATGCCGGCGCCGAGCACGAGGTAGACACGCTGGCCTGTGCGCTTCATATCCGAATACGACTGAGGTTATGCGGCGGTCCCTGTCCCTACCATTTCCGCCGGATTACCGTTTGGTAATGCTCTGCCGAGGGCGCGGAACGCCGTTACGCTGCTGCGCGAGGCAGAACGATACGAGCGACAAGCCCGGGGGCGGCATCTTCCAGCGACAGCGCCCCGCCGTGCAAATGGCTGATTGCCGTCACAATGGCCAGCCCGAGGCCATTGCCGGGAAGGCTCCGGCTGCGATCGAGACGATAGAACCGCGTCACCACCTTCGCTCGTTCTTCGACGGGGATGCCAGGGCCCTCGTCCCGAACCAGGATGAAGACGCTTTCACGATCCTCTCGCGCCCCGACGCGCACGGTGGTCTCGGCCCGGCCGGCATATTTCAGCGCGTTGTCGACGAGATTGGCCGTCGCGCTCGCGAGAAGATCCTTGTCACCGAGCGCCGTGGGCTCGCCGACGACGTCGACCGCGAGGGTCACGCCGCTCGCTTCGGCGGTGGCGTCGTACAGCTCGACGACGTCCTTGATGATGTCCTTCAGGGTGACCCGCTGGAAGCACTGGCGGCGCGTCGCCGCTTCGGCCTCCGCGATCTGGAGGAGCTTGTCGAGAATGACGATGAGCTCGTCGATGCCATGAATGCTCGTCGCCGCCGCGTCACGCAGCTGCTCGCTCGCGACTCCGGGCCGAAGCATCTCGTCGAGGCGGTTTCGAATCCGGCCGAGCGGCGTTCGAAGATCGTGCGCGATCGCATTCGACACGTCGCGCACGCCTTCCATGAGGCGCTGGATCCGATCGAGCATGCGGTTGATGTCGCGATTCAACCTCGTGAATTCGTCGTCGGCATCTGGCACCGGGATGCGACGGCTCAGATCTCCGGCCTCGATCTCCAGCGCCGTGTGGCGGATGGCCGCCATCCGATGCTCGAGCTGACGCCGAACCAGCGCCGCACCGGCAACCGCAAGCAGCAGTGCGACCACGCCGCCCATGAGGAGGGCACGGACGACCAGCTGCTCCATCTCACGCACGTCGTGCAGATCTCGACCCACCACGAGCACGTTGCCGCTCGAAAGCCGGTGCGGCAGCAGGCGACTGGTCGACGGCCGCCCATCACGGATGATCGTTTGATCGGTCAGGCGGTCGAGGGGCGTTCCCCGCGCAAGAGCGCGAACGTTGCCCACGACGTTCCGGCCGTGGGCGTCGAGCAGCGCAAAGACCTCCGTTTCCTGGTCGATGCCGTCGGTGAGGAGCTGCTCGATTCTTCGTCTGAGTGGTTCGAGGTCGCCGCCGTCGTAGCGATCGACCAGCTGCTCGGAGAGCTTCGACAACTTTGCGTCGATCCCGCGGTCGATAACCACGACCGTGCCGAAGTACAACGCGGCGGAGATCACCGCCAGCGTCGCGACGACCAGCACACCATAGCCGAGGGCCAGGCGGAACGCGACGCTTCCCAGCAGCTTACTCATCGACGCCCAGCATGTAGCCGACGCCGCGCACCGTATGCAGCAACGCCGGCGAGAACTCCTTGTCGATCTTTTGCCGCAGTCGACTGATCTGCACGTCGACGGCATTGGTTTGAGGATCGAAGTGATAGTCCCAGACCGCCTCGAGCAGCATGGTGCGCGTGACCACCTGCCCTTGATGGCGAACGAGATACTCGAGCAGTCGAAACTCACGCGGCTGCAGCGCGATGGGCTTGTTGGCCCGCTCTGCGCGACGGCGCCGCAGATCGAGCTTCAGATCGGCGATCTGCAGCTCCGAGGCATCTTCTTTCACGCCCGACCGGCGCAAGAGCGCCTGAACGCGTGCCAGCAGCTCGGAGAACGCGAAGGGTTTCGTCAGGTAGTCGTCACCGCCGCCCTGAAGTCCCCGCACGCGCTCATCGAGGCTCGCGAGGGCGCTGAGCACGAGGACGGGCGTCGTCTTCCCGAGCGTTCGCAGGGCCCCGACGATCGAGAGTCCCTCGACGTTCCCTGGGAGCATGCGGTCGAGGATGATGACGTCCCAGCGCTCGGTCGTCGCCAGGTGGAGGCCATCCACGCCGTTACGAGACCACTCCACCACGAAGCCGGCCTCGCGCAGACCATTGCTGACGTAGCGGGCGGTATCCGCGTCGTCCTCGATCAGGAGACACTGCATCCTCAACCGCTCCCGTCGAGAGTATACGGCCGAGCTCTGGTGCGACGCCGATCACACTCTCACCAGTCTGTGCCGTCGACGCTGATCAAAGACGAGCCGTTCCGGCACGCCGCTACTCGTCTCACTCGGACGATGAACAACGACGTCACGGACTTACGTCGTCAGCCCGGTTTGGTGAGGTCTTTGCTGCGCAGAATCGACGGAGGACTGCGCGATGCGATTGCGAAGCAAGACTTTGATCGTTGGACAGGCGATCGTCACGACACTCGCGTTTTTGCTGTTTTCGGTGGCGGTGACCGCCGCCGAGCGCGGAAACGCCGGCCGTGGCGAGCGAGAACGCGACGCGATCCTTCACGGGACGCGACTCTACGAGGTGACCGAGACGGTGCACTTCGGCGGCGACGGTCTGACGGTCGTCACTCGCGATGCCGTGGCCGTTCTCATGGGCTTTGCGCCACTGGGATCGCCCCTGTGCCCGATGAAAGCGCTCGTCTCGAATCCGACGGCGCAGACGTGCACCGTCACAGGCACCGGGACGGACTCGGTCTCGGCCGGCGGCACCTCGGTGGACGGGAAGGGCCCGGTCTCCGGCACGTTCTCCGTCGTCGTCAACGCGCCCGGCAACAGCTCCGTGCACGTCCCCGATCTGCCGCTGCTCACCGGAACCTTCAGCGGTATCAACGACCTGTCACCGGCGATTCTCCACGGGATACCGCTCGGCAGCATTCAGGGAACATTCGTCATCGACGGCGAAGCGCAGCAGGTGCCGTTCACCGGGACCTTTCGCTTGCCGTTTGCGTTGGATGCTACGGGTAAGGTCAAAGAGCCGAACGACGAGCGTGAAGACGCGTTCTATCTCGGGGACAACCGCGAGCTGATTCGTGTACAGCCGTTCGAGCGTGTGCTCGGATTTCCGCCCGTTCGGCTCGAGCTGAAATTCTAGGGGACGCCCGCTCGCAGAAGGCTACTCACCCGTCGTCATGATCAGCTGCGTCTCCGCGCTACCTTTGAGGAACGTGGCCCAGCGCACGACGGCGGCGACGAGCGTCGGGGGATTGTCGCCGGGAATGGCGCCCAGCGCGGTGATGGTTCCCTCGAAGCCGGAGTTGATGGACTGGAAGCGGTAACCCGCCGGGCCTCGGAACAGGATGCCCAGATGGCCCTCGAGCTGATTCTGCGGCACCACGACTTCCTCGATCCCGTCACCGTCCAGGTCGACCGCGACCGGAACGGGCTCGATGTTGATGAACTCCGTCCGCGGCACGCGACTCGTGCTGCCCGACTTGAGCAGCTCGAGCTTCATGAAGTTTCCGCCGCCGACGGGGCTCGATGAGCGCCACGTGTCCTCGGCGCCGACCGAGACACGGAGCCGCTGGTATTCGTCGACGAAGACGAGGGCTCGTGAGTCCTTGCCGACGATGTTCGCGAGTGTTGCGCCCGTGGCTCGGAACGTATTTGGCACGCGCACGGGAGAGTCGCGGACGATTCGGTCCCCCTTGAGCAAGACCTTGTAGGCTTCGCCCTTTTTGAAGAACGTCTCCCGCGTGAATCCCTGAGCCCACAGGGTCTTCTTCACACCGCTGCCGTCGGCATCGACCGCCCACAGAATGTCGTTGCCGTTCTTGAGGAGCATCACCGGCTTGGCGTCTTTCGTTCCGAGCACGAACGACGTGAGCAGGATGTTCGGGTCCGGGTGGTAGCGGTTGGCGACGACCTCGAACACACCGTCGCCGTCGAGATCAGCCAGGTGGACCGAGATGATCCGTCCCGGCGTGGCGAACCGGTCGTCGTACGTCCACTCCGGTTCGAGCGCGCGCTCGACGATGCGGTACAGCCAGATCTTTTCCCCGTCGGTCATGACGAGCCGCGGAATCTGGTCCTTCGGCGACACGGACACGTCCATGGCAACGATCGGGAACGCAAAGCGCCCGATCTCCTTCAGCGGAATCGAGTTCTCGCCGCTCGAGTAGCTGCCCGCCTCGAGCTCGCCGCCAAGAATGCGCGCCAGCAGTGAGCGCTGCTTGGGCTGCGCCGGCTGTCGGTCGCCACCCCCTGAGAAACGCTCCCGTGGGATGCTGCGCACCGACGGGGGCACGAACGTCGCAGAAGCCACGACCGGCGCAGTGTTCGGCAGCGAGAAGAAGCGCGCCTCGACGTACGGCTTGCGCTCGACCGTCTTGAAGTGCAGCGCGAGAAGATGGTCGATCCTGAAGCGGCTGGCGCCCTCGCTCAGCCCTTTGCCCTCGAGGAACTCCTCGGGCTTGATCCCCTGCTCAGTCGCCCACACGCCGACCTGATCGCCCATCGCGACCTGAATGCGCCCGCTCCGTCCCAGCCCATCGACGATATCGGCAAGCGCCGCCTCAACCACGGCGTCCCGCACTCCGGCGATGAAAGGCACCACCGTCACCCGCTGCTTACCGGCCGAGATGCGGGCGACATCGCCAGCGGCGACGTCCGCGCCCTTCGAGACGGTTCCGATCGAATAGGCCTCGGCGACTTCCACGACGCGCACCCGACCGACCGCCTTCTCGGTCTTGCCGAGCAGCTCACCGGTCTTCGGATGGCGAAGCTCGCGCCCCTCGCGGAAGAGCGACAGCTCGAGGCCGGGAACGACACCATCGCGCTTGCCGACCGACAGCGTCACGCTCGTGCCCTGCACCTCGACCACCTCGCCGGACACGCGGGGAAACAGCGCGACCACCTGGTTGACGATGGCTTGCAGCTGCGCCGAAGACGGGGCGGGAGCCTGCTGGCGCGCCGGGGTTTGGGCTAAGGGAAGTGACGCCGTACCGAGAAGGATCGCGAGGACCACTGCCGGCGCGAACAGCGCGGCGAGCCTCTGCCGTTTCATCCGCGACACTATAGCACTCCGTCGGGGCGCGCCGGTATCGGCCGTGAATGACAACGGGCCCGGAGGTTGCCCTCCGGGCCCGCTCTTACGCGACGGCTCTAACTGCTAGAAGCTGAACCGGATACGACTGGTCGCGGTGTAGACATCGTCCACACCGTTCTTGCTGCCGCGTCCGTTGACGCCGCTGTTGGTGGTTACGACAGTGCCACCAGTCCCAGCGGCCGCGCCCGTACCGCTCGTCGAGCCGCAGCAGGCGACTGTCAGAGCGTGCCCCAACGCCTCGCCGGCGAAGAGATACGCAGCGGCGAAATCCCACGCGATGCCGGGGGCGAACCGGTACGTCAGGGCC
>Ga0066388_100003163_pt1 | contig 10524 bp, 8 predicted proteins | sample PanSoiMetaGPlot6_FD_64539 | JGI IMG/M metagenome (GOLD analysis project Ga0066388, IMG submission 64539) | Tropical forest soil microbial communities from Panama analyzed to predict greenhouse gas emissions - Panama Soil - Plot 6 (Hybrid Assembly) | ecosystem: Environmental > Terrestrial > Soil... | reverse complement strand
GATTATGCTGTTGAGAAAATCTGAGATGTCTGCGGGGACCCCTCTGCGGGCACCCGTCGTTCGCCTCATTATCCTCCTGCTAGCCTGCGCCTCGTCACTCTTGGCTGTATCCCTCTTTGCAGCAGAAGGGACCAACGGAAAAGTTGCGAAACCAGAAGGGAAAGCCCCGTCTGATCTGCTGGTGGAGCGAGGCGGCAAATCCTGGGGCGTGGTCATAGGCATAAGCGAATACGAAAAGTTGCCAGACCTTCGCTATGCAGCGGCTGACGCGAAAGCCATGGCTGGGTTGCTGGAACGTAAGGGTTTTACAGTGACGCTTTTAGTCAACGGGCAGGCGGGGAAGACCCAGATTCTCTCCGAACTCGGAGAGAAATTGACCAAACAGGTTGGTCCGAATGATCGTGTGCTGGTCTTCCTTGCGGGGCACGCCGACACGAAGACATACAAAGGAGGACGACAGGTTAGTCACTTCTTTCCTGTCGCGGGCGACTATGGAGCTGTAAATGACAGCGCCTTGAATCTCTCGACGATTCGCGAGCTGATCGACGCGGTGCCGGCCAAGCAAGTGCTCTTGGTGCTCGATGGCTGTCATAGCGGAATCAGCGGGGCACCGTCACAAACGGTGTCCCCGGTCATGGAGGGCCAACTCCGCCGCACGATGGTGGAAAGGAGTCGCGAAATTCTGACCGCTTGCAGTTCCTCTCAACAGGTACTGGAAGCGAGCGACGCTGGAATGAGTCTCTTCGCTTCGGTGCTGATCGAAGGGTTGGAGAAGGGAACCGCAGATCTCAATGAGGACGGTTTGATTCCGACCTCCGAGCTGCTGACCTATGTGGATCAGCGCATGATGAGCATCCTCCAACCGAAGGGACTCGTGCAAAAACCCCAGCGGTGGGATTTGCATCCCGAGAAAGGCGAATTTGTGTTTCACGCACCCAAACGGGCTGCTCCAGCCAAAGCCGAAAGTGGCACAGTTCCTGTGCATGCGGCCGGCAGCACGACCGAGACCCCATCGGATGCAGCTGGTGCGAAGGCGCGATCGAAAGATCAGAAGGAAGCTGAGGTGAAGATCGCTGAAAAGCCTCTGAACCCGGTTGGGACAAGCACGGTCTCTCGTATGATGGTGACCCTGCCTTTGCCGGAGGAAGCCACCGGCCGCGATGGGGCCCCGATGGTGCTCGTACCGGCGGGGGAATTTATCATGGGAAGCGATAAGGGCGACGATGATGAAAAGCCGGTTCATCGGGTGCACTTGGAGTCGTTTTATATCGATAAGTTCGAAGTGACGAACGGAAAATTTGCGAAGTTCACTGATGCGATCAAGGGTGAACCACCATGGGGGTTTGATGATAAAGACACACCGGTGGCCCATGCGGACCAACCAGTCCGTTGGGTCACGTGGCTTGATGCCACGGCCTATTGCCAATGGGCCGGGAAACGATTGGCAACTGAAGCGGAATGGGAGAAGGCCGCTCGGGGTACGGATGGACGACTGTATCCTTGGGGGGATGAGGCGCCGACGCCGGCTCATGCGGTGTTCGGTCAGAAAGAAGGAAGCGAGAGTCTTCCACCCTTCAGCAATCGCGACAAAGGGAAGAGTCCTTACGGGGCTCAGGATATGGCGGGGAGTCTGTACGAGTGGGTCGCTGATTGGTACGACGATGAATACTATGAGAAATCACCATCTCAGAATCCTCGCGGGCCGTCCGAGGGAGTGCAGAAAGTGCAGCGAAGCGGGTCATACTCGAATAATCCATATAGGCTCCGAAGCTCATTTCGCACAAAAGACAACCCTACGGAAGCACACCCAAACGTCGGATTTCGTTGCGCCCAGAATATACCGAAGACACCGTAGATTCCTCGTGGACGCTCATAATACGGGAACGCTGATCAGCGCTTCTTCCCGTCTACGATCGCTAGGTGGTATGCCATGCACCTTGACCAGCGTCATCGCCTGCTCTGCGGAGATCGTATAACGTCCGGAGGCGATTTCGTCGTTGGTACAGCGCGCTTGGATGTTCGATAGGAGGCAATGATGGACAAGTATCGTGTGTCCCCCAACACAAAGCTGCACCTCAAGGACTATGATCCGGATGAGACAGGTGACTACAAGAAAAACGGTCAGGGAAAAGAGCGAGCCAAGGCTAAGACGGAGTCTCTTATTACTCGGTTGGACGGACTCCAAGAACGCCTCTATGCGAATGGAGAACGGGCATTGTTGATCGTGCTCCAGGGTATGGACTCAAGCGGTAAAGACGGCACGATCAAGCACGTGATGTCGGGCGTAAACCCTCAGGGGTGTAAGGTCGTCGCCTTCAAGACCCCATCCAAGGACGAACTGGCCCACGACTTCCTTTGGCGCGTGCACCGCGAGACGCCGCCGAAAGGCTTCATCGGCATATTCAATCGTTCTCATTACGAAGACGTGCTCATCACACGTGTTCATGGATTGATATCGGATAAGGTCGCGAAACGGCGATTCAACCAGATCAAAGAATTCGAAGAACTAATGTATGAGAACGGCACAGCGATTCTGAAGTTCTTTCTCTACATTTCGAAGGAGGAGCAGAAAGAACGTCTCGAAGCTCGCGTGCGCGACCGGGAGAAGCGATGGAAGTGGAATTCTGGCGACTTGGAAGAGCGCAAGCTCTGGGATGAGTACATGCAATCGTTTGAAGATGTCATTTCTACTACGAGCACAGAATGTGCGCCCTGGTACATCGTACCCGCAAACCACAAGTGGTATCGGAACCTGGTGGTCGCCGACCGGGTTGTGAATGTTTTGGAGGATATGAAACTTAAGACTCCCCCTGAGCCGGAAGGAGTCGATTTCGACAAACTGAAGATCGTGTGAGTGCGGGCACCCTGTGCTGGGTCATCCGAGTGTTCGTGGGCGTGACAGCTTGCGAGAATATCACGGGGATAGGAAATTGATGTGTTGGGAGTGGCGATAGTGAAGAGTTTATGGATCAATCCGTGCTGGTTCATTTTTTTTCTCGTTGGTGTCGCCGCTGGTACTGGTGTTCTGGTGGGCACGTGTTATGCTTGACGAAAAATTCTTGGACGAGGTGATCTCCCCATTGACACATGTTTCTAATGGGCGTAGGAGCGGATTATCGGCCCGTTATGCAGTACCTATTGAGGGACCGGGCAGACCGCGCGGCTGTCAGCTAGATCCCTCAATCCATTTCGAAGAGGGAGGAGGGTAGCGATGGATGACCTGACTCCACCTGGCCTCACTGGCCCGCCGAACTGAAGGCGGGCTTCTACTCGGTCAACGCTGACCGGCTTCCCCGTTGGCTGTGCCTCTTGGCACCTGAGCCCAACAGGAATTGAGCCTGCATCAAATGTGGGAATCCGTCGCTGGCGTTGAGGAACACAAGCGCCTGGGGACTGAGCGTTCCCCCGACCGGAAGCCTGATTACCGATGACGTTCGCGTGGGTCTCACTGGGCCGAAACAATCCAACAAAGGTTCCGGCGTCCTAAGCGCCAATCGCGGGCGACCTCCCACCGATCGTGCAGGGTCGCCCGTGCTGTGTCAGCCTCGTGAAAAAGCCGATGTTCTCACCCACCCATCCCCCGCGCGCCGAGACGCGCGATTCACCGGTCGTCTTTGTCAGGACGCTCAAAAGTACGATTCGGCATTTCGCTCGCTGCCGCCTTGCTGGAGGTCATTTTGACGAGGCTGTTCCGACGGAAATCGTATAACAGGCCTTTCTTTTTTGCAGATACTTCCCTACCATTCAACTTCTTATCATGCCTGAAAAGAAACCCAAAACGGTTCGTCCGATTGGTGCCCGGAGACGTCGGAAACCGGCTGGTGCCTCAACAGGGTTAGCGGCGATGGAACTCCAGGCTGCGGCTCCACCTTCTGAGGTTGCAGCCCTCCACCGAGCCATCGAGGATGATGGTGGCAAGGTCCTCGCCGTCTATCGGGAGCCCTATGGCGGACGATGGCTTGTGCTCACCGCCTTACCCATCGAACTGGTGGAACCGACACCTTATCAGCGTAACCTCTCGGACGCGCATATGCGGAAACTGGAAGGCGTGATCGGGAAAATCGGCAGGTTTCTCGATCCAATCATTGCGGTGCGCGCACTCAAGCCGGATCATGCAGTCAAGTATTGGACGCCGAACGGCAACCATCGGCTCTCCGCGATGAGGACCCTCGGGGCCAAGAGCATCATTGCCATCGTGGTTCCTGAAACAGTCGCCGCGTATCAGATTCTCGCACTCAACACCGAGAAGGCTCACAACCTGCGAGAAAAATCGCTCGAGGTGATTCGCATGTACGAGGAACTGGCTCGACTGAATGACGCGACCGAAGAGACCTACGCCCTCGAATTTGAAGAACCGGCATTCATTACCTTGGGGCTTTGCTATGAGGAGCGGCCACGATTCAGTGGGGGAGCCTACCATCCGGTGTTGAAGCGAGTGGACAACTTCCTGAAGAAGCCGCTTCACACCACTTTAGAACTGCGGCGTGACCGGGCAAAAACTTTGCTCGCGCTCGATGATCAAATCGTCACACAAGTCGAGGCCCTCAAAGCAAAGGGACTCACCAGTCCCTATCTGAAGAGCTTTGTGGTGGCTCGCGTGAACCCGATTCGGTTCCGTCCAAAGGACGCCCCTCCCCTTTCCTTTGACGAGGCGCTCGATCGCATGATGAAGGCTGCTGTAAAGTTCAATCCGGACAAAATTAAGCCGGACGATCTTGCTCGCTCTGGGGGTGCAGCGGACGAAGCAGAATGACCATCGGATCGATGGGATAAGCCACCTTGCCCTTCCTCCCGACGCCCCTTTAGAATACTTTCCACAGGATGCAGGCAATCTACACTCATCGTCTTGCCTGGAGGTATTGCCATGGGCCTCGCCGACAACAAATGTGTTCCATGCCGTGGGGGTGTACCCCCGCTCTCATCCGACCGTAGCCAAGCCCTCCTCAAGGAATTGGGCCGTGGCTGGTCGCTAAACGGAGCAGGCCACCTCGAACGGCTCTTCACATTCAAGGATTTTGCGCAGGCCCTCGCTTATGTGAATAGGGTGGGGGCGGTCGCTGAATCAGAGGGGCACCACCCTGATCTCTATCTCGCGTGGGGGAAATGCAAAGTGGAAATATGGACACACAAAATCAACGGCCTCACGGAAAGCGATTTTTACATGGCGGCGAAGGCTGATCGTGAATTCGAGTCTTTTCGAGCAGTCGCCAGCTAACAGTACGTTGGCAAACTTGACCATATAAATGCAAGGCGCAGGATGAACGGCAAGGCGCAGGTGGCGCTCGTCAACATGCCCTTCAGCTTCTCGAAGTATCCCTCGATTCAGCTCGGGACACTTTCTACGCTCCTCAAATCGAAATGTATTCCAGTCGACTGTCATCATCTGAATGTCCGATTTGCTCACAAAATTGGCGTACCCCTCTATGACCTTATCTGCGAGAAACGAGCCCTATTTGGTGAATGGCTTTTCTCGCACCTTTTATTCCGTGACAATCCAAAGCATGCGGAGTACCCGCGGATGTTCAAGCCAGTCTTCGAGCAGATTGCTCAGGAGAGTGGCCACTCGATCTCGTTCTTCGAAGACATGGCCAACCGCACGGCTCCCCAATTCTTGACCTGGGCGATGACTGCAATAGACTGGGGTCAATATAAGATTGTCGGCTTCACATCGACGTTCGATCAAAACGTCGCCAGCCTGACGATGGCGAAGCTGATCAAGGACCTGTATCCCAGCGTCACGATCGTCTTCGGCGGGGCGAACTTCGACGGCGAAATGGGCCTGGAGTATTTCCGGGCGTTTCCCTGGATCGACCATGTGGTGGTCGGCGAAGGAGAAGTTACATTCCCCGCGCTGACGACAGCCGTGCTTTCAGGGAACACCGCTGTTCCGCCTCCAGGTGTGGCTTATCGGCACAATGACCAGATCCACTATGAGCCCAACCATTCGCTCTTCTCCGATTTCACGGAGACTGGTCCCCCCGATTACGACGACTACTATCGCTTGTCGGCCGAACTTGGCAGGGAAGCCTCGCAGGGACTTGATCGCATTCTTTTGTACGAAGGGTCGCGAGGCTGCTGGTGGGGTGAGAAGCATCACTGTACGTTCTGCGGACTCAATGCGCAGAGCATGAAATTCCGCGCCAAGTCACCGGAACAGGTTGCGCGGGAGATGGCCTATTTGTCCAGCCGGTACGATACAACGCGGTTCCGCCTCGTGGACAACATCATCGATATGAAGTACATCGAGAATCTCTTCGGAAAGTTTGCTGCCAGTCACTGCGATCTTGATGTGTTCATCGAGACCAAGAGCAATCTTCAAAAGAACCAAATTCGAACCTTGGCGACAGGAGGGGTAAAATGTATGCAGCCCGGCCTGGAGAGTCTCAGCCTCAACCAGCTTCGTGCGATGGATAAGGGCGTCACGCCCATGCAGAACATCATCTGTCTAAAGTGGAGCTTCTACTACCACATCGACGTGTCCTGGAACATCCTGCTGGGATTTCCCGGCGAGACCACCGAGGATTATCGACAGCAGATAGACCTGATCCCGGCCCTGTTCCATCTCCAACCGCCCGAGGCGACCGGGAAGTTCTGGCTTGAACGGTTCAGCCCCTACTACAAGCGGCCACACGAATATGGAGTGCGAATCACGGGACCGGGTCTGGCCTATGAGTATGTATACGATAAGCGTCAGGTGGATCTGAATAAGATTGCGTACGATTTCGAGTACGAATTGGACAATTGGCTGGTGGATCCGGACATCTACCAGGAACTTATCGATGTCGTGGGGACATGGAAGCGCATGCATGCATCAACCGACCGACCGTTTCTTTATTACTCAAAGGCGATGGACTACATCACCGTCTATGATGGTCGGAATCCAGTGGCTCCCGTGCGACACCGATTCAACTGGCCGGAAGCCGGCGTTATTGAGGCCTGCAACGAAGCGGCGAAGAGTGAAGAACAGATTCGTTCGATCCTGGCAGAGCGCCGTGAGTACTCGTGTTCCTTGAGTCAGCTCACGGACGCATTAGCGTCGCTGACCGCTCGTCGTATCCTCTACGAAGAGCGCGGAAAGTACTTTACCCTCGCGATCCCGGAAAACACGTACCTCTGATCCGGCAGGTAGCTCCTCTTACATCGACAATTTTTCAGCAACGTTGCGCATCTGGATCCCGTGGATCAGAGAGGCACCGCCACGAATCGCACAGGCGACGTGCACCGCTTCTGTCATTTGCTCGATGTTGGATCCTTTCTCCAACGAGGCTTGGGTGTAGGCATCGATACAGTAAGGGCATTGAACCGTGTGTGCGACGGCCAAAGCGATAAGCGCCTTCTCTCGCTCCGTCAAGACGCCTTCGGCAAAGACGGCGTTGTAATAACTCATGAACTTGTCCCACAGGGCTGTGTTGCCTTTGCCCATGTCGGCAAATTTGCCGAGATCGTGTGGATGATAATAGGTATCCATGTCGGTCTCCTTTTTCCAGTTAGCGACAATCGTGAATTGAGATGGGATGTGAAGGAGGCAGGTCGGCAACTACGCGTTACTGGTTGGTTCAGGATCAGCTTGCGACAGAACCTGGGAAAACCGGGCTCCTACGATGCCGGTCACCTTGGCCATCAGATCGGTGACCTCTTGCCATTCGGTTGGTAGCAGATCCTGTTTAAGTTGAGGATGGATCGCCCATTCCGCGTCGACGCGAGTACCTTTCCGACTTACGAGTACGCGCAAGAGCTCCACATCCCAAGTGGTAGATTCAGCGGCAGCCGCCTGAGGCGGGTTACCATTCGATTTGCCTGAAGGAGGCATCGCAGTTGCCATGTATCAATTCTCCTGTTCACACCGGTGAAAAGATCATACCGCATTGCCTGTCCGTCTGGCTATCAGTTCTACAGGGTTTTTGCCAGGAATCGATGCAGTGTTCTATGAGCCTATCCAGGGCTGGTTCTTGCGACCCGATTCTTCCTGTCTCACGTGAAAGGGCGGTTTTGATGGAGCACGTTGAGCATGGCCTGGTGAACTCGACCGTTACTCGCTACCAGCTCCCTCCCGTAAATTGAGTGCACTTCTCCCTTGAAGTTCGTCACCTTCCCGCCCGCCTCTTCCAGAATCACGATCCCTGCGGCCATGTCCCACGGATTCAACGCGACTTCCCAAAACCCGTCGAATCGGCCGCTCGCCACATAACAGAGGTCCAAAGCGGCGGTTCCCGTCCGTCGCAAGCCCTGCACCTTGAGGGCAAAGCGGACGAAATGATCAAGATTATTGTTCAGTGTCTCGCGAATGTCATAAGCGAATCCGGTGACGAGCAAGGCGCGATCGAGATGATCTACTGCCGAGACCGAAATGGGTGTATCATTCAGAAAAGCGCCCTTGCCTCGTCGGGCGGTAAAGAGTTCGTCTCGAGTCGGATCGAACACAACGCCGATGAGACCACAACCGTCGTATTCAACCCCGATAGAGACGCAAAAGGCAGGAAATCCATGGGCGAAATTTGTGGTGCCGTCAAGCGGATCAATCAACCACAGGTATGGCGAGCGTGAGCGCTGGGCCAGTCCACGCTCCTCCGCAAGGATGCGATGGGACGGGAAGGCTTTCTGAATGACGTCAATAATGCGTTGTTCAGCGCGACAATCGGCATCCGTAACCAGATTTATAACGTTCTTATGCTTAACGCGAAATCCAACGTGGGCGCATTCCTCCAAGACCTCTCCTGCTTGTCGCGCGGCATCCACAGCGATGGCAAGAAGAGCTTCGGTTGAAGGATTTCTGGCTCGAGAGGTAGACATGGGCGGCATCATAGCACGGGGCTTGAATAGCACAAGGTTTCGGTGTTCTTATCAGGGAATCTGTCACAGCCATCACTGTCCATGTAGCCAAGTTCACCGTGCGTGCGGTCGAAAGTCATACCGGGCATCAACAGAGGTCACCAAGATCTGGAGCGGTGCTTATCAAGCGACGCGCACGTGCAAGGCATAATGACTATTGTTACTATTGGTTTGCTTTGAAAGTAATGATATAAGCAAGCATGCTTTTGTGAGAGGCAGGCCTTGGAAGAGCTAACAGATATTCTGGTCGGTCTTGAACAACGGATCAGCGCTTACAAGAATCGGCTACAGGAAATTGAGAAGAAGCGCCGACGACTAGACGACGAAATTGCCACGATCAAGAAATACTTGGAACTGGCGGAAACGCTTTATCGAGTCGAAGCCGACAAAGCCAAACTCGCTAACTTATCAGATCACACCAGTATGGATGGCAAGGGCGGTCGTCCCACGCCCATCATGGATGTGATGGAGCAATCAAGAGAGATCCTGCTGGGTCGGAGTAAATATGCCGGCAAGAGCGTGCCAGAGGCTGCGTATCAAATTCTCCGCGAAGCCAGTCGCTCGATGCATGCCAAGGAGCTCTTGCAGCGGTTGGTAGAGGGTGGGATCCAAATCAAAGGGAAGACACCGCTCACGTCGGTGGCGACCTCGTTGAAGCGGGATAAGCGATTCAAGAAAGTCGGTCCTAATACCTTTGAGGCGTTGGAAGAAGTACTCGTCCATGCCGTTTAGGTACGCGAGATCCGAAGTCCACGAAGGGAGGTGAGAATCTTGGCGATGAAGAAAGCAGCGAAGAAGAAAAAGAAGTAACCCGCCTCGATTCTAACGCCGGGAGCAAGGCCACTTGCTCCCGGCGTTATTCTTTAGCCCCTTTTTTGTTACTCCACGCATAGTATCCTCCTACAAAGGGCGCGACACAAGTCGTCGCAAGGAGTCTTTCTGGCTTAGGATGCCTGAAGCGCGATGAGAGAGGCGGTTCGAAGGGAGGCCAGTGCATGAACAGGTTCGGAGGTCACGGCCGGTTCAGAGCTGTTGAGGAGCACCCACTTCTCTGGATGGTTGAGAATCTGTTCAACAAGGCGCGTGTGCATGGAGTGTCCCGATCGATCGGCGACCACATGTCCGATGAAAGGAACGCCGAGCAGCGAAAAGTCTCCGATCAAATCGAGCACCTTGTGCCGTACAAATTCGTTGGTGAATCGAAGGCCTGATTCATTCAGAATTCCGTCCTGAGACAGGACAACCGTGTTCTCGAGATTTCCGCCGCGGCCAAGTCCGCGAGCCCACAGGGCTTCAACTTCTTTTAGAAATCCAAAAGTCCGTGCATCTGCGATTTCTCGTTCGAATGCCAGAACAGAATGCTCGTATACATAGGTCTGCGTCTGAATCAATGGATGATCATACTGGATTGAATATGTGATCATAGGCGTGGCCGACGGTTCAATCCGGACTCGGCGTGTACCATCAACTACTTCAAGGGGCTGTGTAATCTTTAGATAAGGCTGCCTGCGGTTCTGTAAGACTATGCCTGCGGATTGGATCAAGCGAACGAAGGGTGCGGCGCTCCCATCCATAACAGGAGCTTCACTGGCATCCACATCCACGTATATATTGTCGATATCGAGTCCCGCCAATGCAGCCAGCACATGCTCAATGGTCTTGACCTGAAAGCCGTTTCCACTAATCGCAGTGCAG
>Ga0066388_100003162_pt1 | contig 10524 bp, 9 predicted proteins | sample PanSoiMetaGPlot6_FD_64539 | JGI IMG/M metagenome (GOLD analysis project Ga0066388, IMG submission 64539) | Tropical forest soil microbial communities from Panama analyzed to predict greenhouse gas emissions - Panama Soil - Plot 6 (Hybrid Assembly) | ecosystem: Environmental > Terrestrial > Soil... | reverse complement strand
CGTCGTCCGGCCCCGGCTCCAGGTCGATGCGCCCGAAGCACAGCGGCGCGTTCCCGATGTTGAGCGCCGCCAGCCGCCGGCGGGTATGGGCGGCGGCGGCGTCGCGCTCGAGGCGGGCCTGATGGGTGCCGCCGCGGCCCACGTCGCCGTAGCCCTCGACGACCCGGCTGGCGGCCTTGCGCATCTCGTCCAGTCGCCCGTACGCCCGGTCGAGGTAGCGCTGCTCGGCGGCGAGCTCGGGGTGGGGACGGCGCTCTCGGGCGCCGCCATCGAACTGCTCGGGCACGCGCGGCTCCTGCGGGGGGACCTTGCAGTCTACTTCGCCGCGTCCTCGGGTCTGACGGGGTCCTGTTCCGACGGGCCGCGCGGGACGGTCACCTCGTCCCGCTCGAGCAGCACGACGCGGTCGCCGAGCCCGAGCTCCGTGGGCGACGCGGCGAGGAGCCACCGACCTCCGAGGTTGGGCAGGCTCTCCGGGGTGGCGCCGAGCGACCGCTCGACGGTGCGGATGACGCCGCCGTGGGTGACGACGAGGACGTCACCCGAGGCGCCGTCGACCACGGCGGCCAACCCCGCCCGCGTGCGCGCGAGGAGCACCTCGTCGCCCTCGAAGTCCGGCGGCGATCGTCGCGCGGCGAGGTAGCCGGGCCATCGCTCCTCGATGTCGGCCCGGGTCAGGCCGCTCCATGCGCCGACGTCCCGCTCGCGCAGCCGCGATTCCTCCCGCACGCCGTCGAGACCAAGGCGCTGCGCGATCAGCTCGCCGGTGCGGCGGGCCCGGCTGAGGTCCGACACCCACACCGTCGTGACTGTCGCGATCTCGGTCAGCCGCGCGGTGGCGTCCTCCGCCTGGCGCTCCCCGAACGGCGAGAGCGGCGGATCGGCCTGACCCTGCCAGCGCGACTGCGCGTTCCACGTCGACTCGCCGTGACGCACGAGGAGAAGGCGGACCATGAGGGGACGACGCTACCGGCCTAGGCTCACCCTCCGATGGCAGGGCGTCCCAACATCCTCCTCGTCGTGTCGGACCAGGAGCGCCAGCGCGGGTGGGTCCCGCCCGGCCGCGCGCTGCCGCACCGCCAGCGCCTCATCGACACCGGCCTCGAGTTCACGCGTCACTACACGCACTCGTCACCGTGCTCGCCGTCGCGGGCGAGCCTGCTCACGGGGAAGTACGTCCCGCAGCACGGCGTGACCGACAACGTCATCTTCCCGGCGAACCGCGAGCTCGATCCCGCCATCCCGACGCTCGGGTCGATCCTGCGCGCCGGCGGGTACCGCACCTCGTACGTCGGCAAGTGGCACTTGTCGCACGCGGTCGAGCCCGACATGGAGGCGTACGGGTTCTCCGACTGGCGCGGCAACGACCGGCACTTCATGGGATGGGCCGGAACCGGCTGGCAGTACGACCCCATCATCGCCGACCAGGGCGTCGACTGGCTTCGGTCCAACGCGGGTGCAGCCGATCGGCCGTGGTTCCTGGTCGTGGCCCTCGTCAACCCCCACGACGTGATGTGGTTCCCGATCGACCAGCCGTCGTACCAGCAGGAGCACCGCGAGGAGTTCGAGCTCACCCGGTCGTTCCTGGCCGCCGCCGCCTGGAAGGAAGACGAGCCGATCCCGGCGTTCAGCGAGCCGTACGACGAGGTGTTCGACGAGCTCCCGGCGAACTTCGACGACGACCTGTTCACGAAGCCGGCCGTCCACCGGCAGTGGATGCACGAGCAGCAGAACACGCTGTACGGACGGATCGACCGCGACGACAAGCGGGCCTGGCTGCGCCACCTCGACTACTACTGGCGGCTTCATCAGGAGGGCGACAAGAACCTCGGCGCCATCCTCGACGCCCTCGACGCCTCGGGCCGCGCCGACGACACCGCGGTCGTCTTCACGTCGGACCACGGCGACATGTGCGGATCCCACGGGCTCCGGAGCAAGGGGCCGTTCGTGTACGAGGAGATCATGCGGGTCCCGTTGTACGTGCGCGCGCCCGGGATCACGACGCCGGGATCCACGACCGACGCCCTCAGCACGCACGTCGATCTCGCCCGGACGGTGGCGTCGCTCGCCGGTCTCGACGATCCGTCGCTCGTCGGCAAGGACCTGCTGCCCGTGCTGCGGGAGCCGTCCACGCCGGCGCGTGATGCCGTGCTCATGGCCCAGGACTCGGCCTGGTACGACAGTTGCGTCCCGCTGCGGTACGCGATGCGGGCGATGTACGACGGGCGCCACAAGTACGCCCGGTACTACGGCGTGGGCGGGAGCTTCGACCGCTTCGGCCGCCCGTCGAAGCGGCCCAAGCAGGTGGACGAGGACGCCGACTTCGAGGAGCACGACCACGAGCTGTACGACCTCCAGGAGGATCCGCACGAGCTCGTCAACCTCGCCAACGACCGAGGCCGCCGGAGTGAGCTGCGCGAGTGGTTCGCCCGCCTCAGGGACGAAGAGGCGCGCGAGCTGCGGGTGTAGGTACCGTTCGGGCATCGGCGCAACGAGGGGGACCAGATGAGAGCAGCCGTCTACGTCGAGCAGGACCAGCCGCTGATCATCGAGGAGGTGACGCCGCTCGACCCCGGGCCCGGCGACGTCGTCGTCGAGATCGGCGCCAGTGGCGTGTGCCACTCGGACCTGTCCGCCACCAACGGCACGCTGCCGCTCCCGCCCCCGACGATCCTCGGCCACGAGGGCGTTGGCACCGTCGACTGGGTCGGATCCGAGGTCTCCCAGGTGAAGAAGGGCGACCGGGTCGTCGCCGCGTTCATGCCGTCGTGCGGCTCGTGCTGGTACTGCGTCCACGGCCATACGAACCTGTGCGAGAAGACCGGCGCGGTGATGATGGTCCCGCGGGCGAAGCGGGCCGACGGCACGCCCGTCCCCGGCTTCACCGGCCTCGGGACGTTCTCGGAGGCGATGACGATCGCCGAGGCGCAAGCGGTCAAGATCGAGACCGACCTGCCCGACGAGCAGCTGTCGCTCCTGGGTTGCGGCGTCACGACCGGCGTCGGCGCCGCGCTCAACACGGCCGGGATCGAGCCCGGGTCGAGCGTGGCGGTCATCGGCTGCGGCGGCGTCGGCCAATCCGTGATCCAGGGCGCGAGGATCGCCGGAGCCGCGAAGATCATCGCCGTCGACCCCGTCCACATGAAGCGCGAGGCCGCGAGGCAGTTCGGCGCCACCGACACGGTCGACCCGAGCAAGGGCGACCCCGTGGCGCAGGTGCAGAAGCTCACGGGCGGTCGTGGCGCCGACTACGCGTTCGAGGTCATCGGCCTCCCCGAGACGATCGTGCAGGCGTTCTCCTCCGCGCGGCGCGGCGGCACGGCCGTCGTCGTCGGGATGCCGCGGATGGACTCGACGGTGACGTTCCCCGGCTTCTCGATGTTCTACGAGGAGAAGCGGCTGCTCGGGTGCGTGTACGGCTCGGCCCAGGTACGGCGGGACTTCCCCCGCTTCATCAGCCTCGTCGAGCACGGCCGCCTCGACCTCGGCTCGATGGTGTCGCGCCGCATCAAGCTGGACGAGGTGAACGACGCCTTCACCGCCATGAAGGCCGGCGAGGTGATCCGCAGCGTCATCGTGTGACGCCGCGACGGCGCGACGGCGGCTTACCTCAGCCCGCCGCTGTCGATCGCGAAGAACCCCTCGGCCAGGCGGCCGTCGGCGAACCCGGCTTCCTCCGCGACCAACGCGCCCCAGCCGCGCATGCGCTCCTCGAGCCGGCCGTCGGCGTCGGTGTGCTGGCTCACGTGGTTGCGGAGCGCGTCGGCCTTGCGCGAGAGCACGTCGGTGACGTCGACCCACCGGTTGCGGACGGGCGGCGCCATCATCCACACCTCGAGCACGGTCCACGGCTCGTAGCCGTCGGCGAGCAGCTCCGGGTGCGCGAACGGGTTGCGGGCGTCCGGGTACACCGCCGCCAGCGCCGCCTCGCCGGCGGCGAGGTGATCGGGATGGCTGGCGAAGATGCGCTGCCAGTTGCGCTCGGGTGACGGGCACACGACTCGTTGCGGACGGAAGCGCCGGATCTCCCGGGCGAGGTCGCGCCGCAGCTCCAGCGAGGTGACGAGGCGGCCGTCGGGGTAGCCGAGGAACGCGATGTCGCTGACACCGACCGCCTTGGCCGCCGCGGTCTGCTCGGTCCGACGGATGCTGGGGATCTCGGCGCGGGGCACGCTCGGGTCGAAGCCGCCGGCATCACCGTCGGTGACGATGCAGTAGGCGACGTCGATGCCGGCTTCCGTCCAGGTCGCCACCGTGCCGGCAGCGCCGAAGTCGACGTCGTCGGGATGCGCGCAGATCACGAGCGCCCGCTGCACCTCGTCGTCGTCGAGCACGTGCGCACCCTACCGAGGTGCCCGACGGCACATTGCGCCGCCTGATGCCACCCGGGACAATCGGGTGGCGATGGAGAGAGAAACCGGAAGCGCCCCGATCTGGTGGCCCCGGGTCGACGCCGAGACCCAGCGCGAGCTGGTCGCCTTCCTCGAGGACCGGGGTGTCCGCACCGAAGACATCGCCGACGCCATTCGCGAGGAATCGTTGTGGGAGATCACGACCGAGTCGATGCTCGCCACCCGCGACGACCTCACGATCGAAGAACTGGCGGCGCGGACCGGGCTCACCGTCGACCAGCTGAGCAGGGTGCTGCGGGCCGTCGGGCTCGACACCGATCCCTGCTCCACCGAGGACGAGGTCATCGCAGTCGCCGGCGCCGAGATGATGAAGCTGTTCCGCGACGAGGAGGCGACGCTCCGGTTGCTGCGCGTCTACGGGAGCTCGACGCGCCGCTTCGCGGAGGCGGCGGTCGCCGCGTACATCGCCACGGTCGAGAAGCCGCTCGTCGACGCGGACGCGACGGTGCTCGCGCACGCCAAGGCCCAAGCCATCTCGATCGAAGGGGCGGGCCGGCTCGCCCAGAGCTTCCCGCGGCTGTTCACCCGCCACTTGCGCGACGTGATCAACCGTGGGCGCGCCGCGCGCTTGCACACGATGGACTACACGACGGCGCGCCTCGCCGTGGGCTTCGTGGACCTCGTCGGGTTCAGCTCGCTCGCCCAGGATCTCACCCCCGCAGGCCTGAGTGACCTCCTCGACGAGTTCGAGGACCGCGCCTACGACACGATCGCCGAGCACGACGGGCAGCTCGTCAAGCACATCGGCGACGAGATCATGTTCGTCGTGCTCGAGCCCGCCGCGGCCTGTGACATCGCGCTGTCCCTCGTCGACGCCTTCCGCGCGCCCGAGACCACCGTCACCCCGCGCGGCGGCCTGGCCACCGGCGACCTGCTGACCCGCGAGGGCGACTACTACGGCGTCGAGGTGAACCTCGCTGCCCGCCTCGCCGACATCGCCGTCCCCCAGGAGATCCTCGTCTCCGCTGACACGAAACGCCTGGCCGAGAAGCACGACGATGCCGACCTCGTGTTCGAGCCCGCCGGCCGCCGCGCCCTCAAGGGCTTTGCCGTCCCGGTCGAGGTGTTCTCCCTCAGCCGGGCCTGAGCGCCTCAGGTGCCGAGATCGGCGTTCTCCGGCACGAACTGGCCGCCGATGAACGTCGCGCCCTGCGGGTCGGCGAGCACGGTGAGCCGCACCCAGGGGGCGTCGAACGGCGGGACGACCACCTGACCCCCGAGCTCGGTGACCTTCGCGGCGGTCGCGTCGGCGTCGTCGACGCCGAAGGTCACGCTCCAGTGCGCCGGCGTATCAGGCTGATCGTCCGGGATCGGTGTGATCTGCGCGACCACGTCTTCGAAGCCGGGCGGAGCGCCGGCCTCCTGCATGCGCTTGCGCACCCCGGGATCGGTCTTCTCGAGGAAGTTGCAGTAGCCCGGCACCTGCCACATCTGGCCGCCGCCTCCGAGGTCGAGCACCTCCCAACCGAATACCGAGCCATAGAACGCCTTGGCGCCATCCAGGTCGCGCGTGTTGAGGCCGTTGAAGTTCAACGCGCCCTGCTCGTTGACGATCTGCGCGCCCTTGTGCGTGTTCGCCTGCCAGGCACAGAGCGCGGCGCCTTCGGGATCGGTGAAGACCGTCATGCGGCCGGCGTCCATGACGTCGAAGGGATCGGTCACGACCTGACCGCCGGCATCCCGGACCCTTCCGGCGGTGTCGTCGGCGCTGTCGACCCAGATGTAGGTGTTCCATAGCGCCATCGGGGGAGCACCTTCGGGCGGCGAACTGACGGCGGCGACGTCACCGCCGCGAAGGCGAGCGATGAAGTAGTTGCCGGGGGAGTCCGGCGGCATCTGGTCCTCGAACTCCCAGCCGAAGAGTCCGCCGTAGAACGGGACCGCGGCCTGCGGATCGGGTTGGCTGGTGTCGATCCAGCACGGAACACCCGGCATGTATCCATCCCGCTCGGGCATGACCACTCCCTCCTCGCGTCGACGACGATCACGCCAGCCTATGCGTGCTCCATGAACACCGATCGACGCCGAGCTGAACCGCCGACGACGGGGCGCGGGCACCCGGGGCGGCTCCGCCGGTGACGCGGGTTTGGGTCCTCCGCGCTACGAGCAGCCGCTCGTGGTGCCGCAGCTCGGGCAGGCGTAGCAGGTGCCGGCTCGCTGCATGATGTCGCCGCAGATGTGGCAGATCACGGTCTCGCCCTCGATCGTCGACGACATCGTGCTCGCCGCCTCCGCCGGTTGCGCCGGCTCGGCCGCTTCCGGCGCGGGCTGCTGCTCGAGGGGCAGGGTGTCGAGGCCGGGGTGGCTCTCGGTGCTCGCCTCCTCGACGCCCGGCAGCGTGGGCTGCACCCGCTCGTCGACGGTCAGTACACCGATATCGCGGCGCTCCTCGACGGGGAGGTACTCCACCGCGAGGCGCCGGAAGATGTAGTCGAGCAAGCTCGTGGCGAACCGCAGCTCGCGGTCGTCGGTCATGCCGGCGGGCTCGAAGCGGACGTTGGTGAACTTCTCGACGAACGTCCGCAGCGGCACGCCGAACTGCAAGCCGAGCGACACGGCGATGGCGAAGCCGTCCATGATCCCGGCCAGCGTCGACCCCTGCTTCGCCACCTTCAGGAACAGCTCGCCGGGCTGCCCGTCCTCGAACTCCCCGACTGTGACGTACCCGTGGCAGTCGGCAACCCGGAACGAGAAGGTCTGCGACGTGCGCTTCTTCGGGAGCTTGCGCCGGACGGGCTTCTCGACCGTGATCACGTGCTCGACGACCTTCTCGGCTGCTTCCGCGAGGGCGTTCCCGGCGTCTTTCTTCTGGGTCGCCAGCGGCTGCGCGACCTTGCAGTTGTCGCGGTAGATCGCGATCGCCTTGAGGCCCAGGTGCCAGGCGTCGATGTGCAGCTGCTCGATCTCGTCGACCGTGGTCTCCTCGGGCACGTTGCACGTCTTGCTGATGGCGCCGCTGATGAACGGCTGGACCGCGCCCATCATCGTGACGTGGCCCATGTAGTGGATCGTGTTGTCGCCCATGGAGCAGGCGAAGACCGGGAGGTGCTCGGGGTTGAACCCGGGCGCGCCGACGATCGACTTGTGCTCGTTGATGTAGGCGACGATCTGGTCGACCTGCTCGGCGGCGTAGCCGAGCCTGCGCAGCGCGCGGGGCACGGTCTGGTTGACGATGAGCATCGTGCCCCCGCCGACCAGCTTCTTGGCCTTCGTGAGCGCGAGGTCGGGCTCGATGCCGGTCGTGTCGCAGTCGAGGGCGAGCGCGATCGTGCCGGTCGGCGCCAACACGCTGGCCTGCGAGTTCCGGACTCCGTGCTCCTCGCCGAGCGACACCGCGTCGCCCCAGGCGTGGCGGGCCGCCGAGAGCAGGCCGGCCGGGACGAGCGCGTCGTCGATCTCCCCGGCCTGGTCACGGTGCATGCGCAGCACGTTCAGCATCGCGTCGGCGTTGTCGGCGTAGCCGGCGAACGGGCCCATGCGGGCAGCCGTCCGGGCGCTCGTGGAGTAGGCGTGACCGGTCATCAGCGCCGTGATGGCGCCCGCCCACGCCCGACCCTCGGGTGAGTCGTACGGCAGGCCTCGCGCCATCAGCAGCGCCCCGAGGTTCGCGTAGCCCAGGCCGAGCTGCCGGAACGCCCGACTCGTCTCGGCGATCTTCTCGGTCGGGTAGTCGGCGTTGCCGACGAGGATCTCCTGGGCGGTGAACACGACCTCGACGGTGTGCGCGAACGCCTCGACGTCGAACTCGTCGTCGTCGTCCAGATACCGCAATAGGTTGATGCTGGCGAGGTTGCACGCCGAGTTGTCGAGGTGCATGTACTCGGAGCACGGGTTGCTCGCGTTGATGCGGCCCGTGTTCGACGCGGTGTGCCACCGGTTGATCGTGGTGTCGAACTGCATGCCGGGGTCGGCGCACTCCCAGGTGGCCTCCGAGATCTGGCGCATGAGGTCGCGGGCGCGCACCGTCCGGGCCGCTTCGCCCGTGGTCACCGTCCTCAGCTGCCAGTCGCGGTCGTCGAGCACCGCCTGCATGAACTCGTCGGTGACCCGCACCGAGTTGTTGGCGTTCTGGTACTGGATCGAGTGGCTGTCCTTGCCGTCGAGGTCCATGTCGAAGCCGGCCTCGCCGAGGGCGCGCGCCTTGCGCTCCTCGATCGCCTTGCACCAGATGAACTCCTCGACGTCGGGATGGTCGGCGTTGAGGATGACCATCTTGGCGGCGCGGCGCGTCTTGCCCCCCGACTTGATCGTCCCCGCCGACGCGTCGGCGCCGCGCATGAAGCTGACCGGACCGCTCGCGGTGCCACCGCCCTGCAGGCCCTCGCTCGAGGAACGGAGGCCCGACAGGTTGATGCCCGAGCCCGACCCGCCCTTGAAGATGATCCCCTCTTCCCGGTACCAGTTGAGGATCGCGTCCATCGTGTCCTCGACGGCGAGGATGAAGCACGCACTCGCCTGCTGCGGCACGCCGCGCACGCCGATGTTGAACCACACGGGCGAGTTGAACGCGGCCCGCTGGTGCACGAGGACGTACTTGAGCTCGTCGCGGAAGATCTCGGCTTCGTCGTCGTCGACGAAGTAGCCGTCGCGGATGCCCCAGTCGGTGACGGTGTCGGCGATGCGATCGATGACCTGGCGCAGCGACGACTCCCGCTCCGGCGTGCCCAGGGTGCCACGGAAGTACTTCTGGGCAACGATGTTCGTCGCGTTCTGCGACCAGCTGACCGGGAACTCGACGTCGGGCTGGAAGAAGGCGTCGGTGCCGTCGCGGTAGTTGGGGATGCGAGCGTCGCGGCGCTCCCACTCGAGCGTGTCGTACGGATGCGTGCCCGCCTCGGTGAAGTACCGGCGGATCCCGATCCCCATCTGCTCCGGCGCCATCGCCATCGACCGACTCCCCCTTCGTCTCCGGTGTCCCGGTGTCTGCGGTGTCGGGCCCACCCGTTGTGGTACTGGACCCCAAGATATAGCGGTCACCTCGCAGGCGACCACGACATGCGGAGGTTCATTACACCACCGTAATTACGTTCGTGTCAACGGTGGCGCCGCCGGTGGCGCCGGCGTCACCGCAGGTCAGGCCGCCGGCCTGGAGAATCTGCTGGTGAATTCACGCACAAGGTCGCGGCCCGGATCAGCGGGACCGGGCCGGGTGCCGTTTGGGCTCGGTCGACTTCTGGAGCACGGCGACCTCCCGCTCGAAGTCGGTGACGTCCTCGAAGCCCTTGTAGACCGACGCGAACCGCAGGTACGACACGGGGTCGAGCACGCGGAGGCGTTCGAGGACCGCGAGCCCGACCCGCTCGCTCGTGACCTCGGCGCTCTCGGCGCGGAGCTCGTCCTCGATCTCGGCCGCGATCGACGCCACGGCCCCGTCGGGCACCGGGCGGTGCGTCACCGCCCGCTGGATGCCCGCTTCGACCTTCGCCCGCTCGAACGGCTCCTTCACGCCCGCCCGCTTCACGACCATCAAGGGGAGCTCCTCGAGGCGCTCGTAGGTCGTGAAGCGCCGCCCGCACGCGAGGCACTCGCGCCGGCGCCGGATGGCAGCGCCTTCCTCGGCCGGGCGCGAGTCGACGACCTTGTCGTCGGCCGTCTGGCAGTACGGGCAGCGCACGGCGCCACGGTATCCAGCCATGCGCTTCCCCGGGCGGCGTCATCGCGGCCGGGTGACCACCTCGCCAGGGACGAGCGGCGCGCCACCGCGCGAGTCGGTCAGCGCGTCGACGAGGGGGCGCGGGTCCCGGTCGGGCTCGAGCCGGGCGGCGATCGACCAGAGCGAGTCGCCCGGTTGCACGACGTAAGGCGTGGTGGCCGGGCGGCGCTCGGGGACTGCGAGGGGTGAGCCCCCGAGCGCGGCACCCGCCTTCCCCGCCACGACCAGCGCCGCCAGCCCCACCGCGACGGCGACGACGCGCCGGCGCCAATAGGTGGCGGCCGAGGCCCGGCGCCCGCGCCGGGCGACGGGGCGGGGCGGGACCCGCCGAACCGTGGGCGTCACGGCGGGCTCCATCTCGAACCTCGGGGTGGTCACGACGGCGGCCATCTCACGAGCCTCCTTCTCTCCGCCTCTTGGCCTCTTGGCCTCTTGGCCTCTTGGCCTCTTGGCCTCTTG
>Ga0066388_100003161_pt1 | contig 10526 bp, 11 predicted proteins | sample PanSoiMetaGPlot6_FD_64539 | JGI IMG/M metagenome (GOLD analysis project Ga0066388, IMG submission 64539) | Tropical forest soil microbial communities from Panama analyzed to predict greenhouse gas emissions - Panama Soil - Plot 6 (Hybrid Assembly) | ecosystem: Environmental > Terrestrial >... | reverse complement strand
GCCTTGAAGAACATGTTCATCGCGCCCTGCTTGCGCCCGCTCCACGGGCCGTACACGTTGCCGAATCTGAGCGCGATCGTCCGCATCCCGTAGCACTGGGAAAAGGCGTACGCATAGCCTTCCCCGGCGAGCTTGCTGGCGCCGTAGGGAGAGATCGGCTTAGGCAGGGAGGTCTCGTCCACCGGGGGCGTGGCGTTGCCGATCAGCGCGCCGCCGGTAGACGCCTGGACGATCCGCTCCACACCCGCCCGCCTCGCCGCGTCGAGGACACGGAACGTGCCTAGAACGTTCACCTCGAAATTGGTGACCGGGTCTTCGATCGACTTGATCACCGATCCCGCGGCGGCGAGGTGTATGACCGCCTCCATCCCGGCGACCGCCGCATCGATCCCGGCCTCGTCCCGGATGTCGCCCTCGACCACCTCGGCAGGCACGCCATCGAGGTGGGCGGGGTCCCCCGTCGAGTAGTTATCGAGCACGCGGACCGAGTGGCCGGCCTCGACGAGCTGGCGGACCAGGGTGGCGCCGACGAAGCCGGCTCCCCCGGTGACAAGAACTCTCTTCCCCGCGGTCATGAGAGTCGAGACTACCCGTGCGCAAAGCTCGCGTCGGTGCTGGTCTAGCTCTTGTCCGCAACCCACGCGGCGATCAGGTCTGCGGCCCGCGCCCGCGAGCCTTCCGGCTCCAGGAGGTAATGGTCCGCCTTGATGAACTCGAGCCGCTTGTCAGTCGTACCGATCGCGTCGAACAGAGCTCTCGCGTCGCTCTGGTAGACGCAGGCATCCGCCGTCGCGTGCAGCACCAGCGACGGAACGGCGATGCGCTGCAGGTGCGGCGCGGCGGTGCACTGCGAGGTGCGCAGGCTCCACATCGACAGCCAGGTGCGCAGCGTGCTCAGCGTCCCGATGCCGAACACACCGTAGTTGGCCTTGACCGGCTCGCCCAGGTAACACCAGTTCGGCCGCCGGTCGGACGGCTCGATAGCTGGATCGATCATCCGCAGGTCAGCCCAGGTGCGGTACACGGTGAACAGCCGGTCCCTTGCCCGGGTGCCATCGAGGGCCACGAGCTGCGCGAGCGCCCAGTGGGTGATCCGCTCGTTCCTCGCTCGCTGCGCGGCCCGATATTTTCGCTGGAACTCCTCGCTGTATGGCGGTCCGTTCTCCGGGCTGAACGCGTCGAGCGCCGGATCGGCCGAGAGCGGGTCCGACTCGTCGGCCACCGACGGGTCTAGCCAGCTGGTCAGCACCTCGGGTCGGCCTGAGTGGGCCGCCAGCGCGACGAAGAGGTCACCGGCCGGCAGGGCGTCGATCGCCGCCAGCGGCCGCATCCCGGGGGCCGGCGTGACGTTCGGTTCAGTGGCCTGCGACTGATAGGCCGCCATCAGCGATCCGCCGCCGGAGTTGCCGAGCAGCACGACGCGTTCGACTCCGGCCTGCTCCCGCAGCCAGCGCATCCCGACTGCGATCTCGGCCAGCGCGTGGTCGAGCAGGAAATGGGCCTCGCTCCCGCGGAAACGCGTGTTCCAGCCGAGGAAACCGTAGCCGCGTTCGGCGAGGAACGACGCGAGGTAGTGCTCGGAGAAATCCACGTTGTAGTGGACGGCGATGAACGCGGTCCGTGGCGGCGCGGTCCCGGCTGGACGGTGATAGATGCCTTGGCAGGGGTGGCCGCCAGCCCCGGCCCGCCCGACGACCGGCGACGGCAGCCCGACGAATTCCCTGACGATCGCGCTCATCTTGCCCTTCGGGGTTCCGCGCCGCGCAGATGACGACCCGCTGGTGCTTGGGTGAAACTGAGTTTAGATTTGGGCTCTGACTTGCGGGAGGCCGGCCAATGGAGTGGCGGAACGAGGAATTCGACTTGGGCGGCGTCAACCACCTGGCGCTGGTCTGCTCGGACATGAAGCGAACCGTCGAGTTCTACACCGAGGTGCTCGGCATGCGGCTGATCAAGACGATCAACCTGCCCGGCGGTTCCGGCCAGCATTTCTTCTTCGACATGGGCGGCGGCAACGCGCTGGCGTTCTTCTGGTTCCCCGATGCGCCCGACCCAGTGCCCGGCATCGCCGCCCCCGTCACGGTGCCAGGCCTCGGCGAGTGGACGAGTGCCATCGGGTCGATGAACCACGTGGCCTTCGACGTGCCCGAGGAGAAGTTCCTCGATTACCGGGCCAAGCTCAAGGCCAAGGGCGTCAAGGTGAGCCCGGTGATCGACCACGACGACAGCGAATTCGGCGTTGCCGCCGAGCTGCATCCGGGCGTCTTCGTCCGGTCGTTCTACTTCCAGGATCCCGATGGCATCCTGCTCGAATTCGCATCCTGGCGGCGCGTGATGGGCCAGCCGGGTGACGTGCGGCACGAGCCGAAGACGGCCGCCGATCGCGCGGTGCGGGTTTGAGCGGTTCAGGTGGCGTGCGTGACGCTGGTCGCCTGCTCGTGTCGTTCGGCGCGCTCGCGCGGGTCATGAATGGTAGTGACCTGGCCGGAGGCAAAATCGGTGTGATGCTGATGGGTGTAGAAGCGGACTTCATGGCCGTCAGGGTCGTGCAGGTCGGGCAAGATCCAGCCAATGCTGGCCCAGTGCACCCCCGCGTGCTGCTCACCAAGTGCGTTTAGCCGGGCGGCAAGCTGATCGATGGCCTCCTTGTCCGGCACGCCGATGGCGAAGTAGTCGAATCCCGCCGCGGCACGGGCCCGCGCCGGATCAAGCCGCAATCCGAGCGGCGGCCCCCCACGGGGATGCTCGAGCGCATATCCCATCAGCTTCCCTTGCTCGACGAACTCGATCAGCACCTGATAGCCGAGGCGGCTGCGGTACCACTCGGCCGATCGTGCTAGGTCGGTGACCGGCAGCTTGAGATGGTGGATTCCGGCAAGCGCAGGTGCGTCCGTCATGATCCCTCCAATGCAGTACCAGCGCACTTGATGCAGTTATACTGCATGTTATGACCGACGATGTCAATCACCTGCGGAAGCTCCCGACGCTGCGGCAGGCCCAGGTGGCTCAGACGGAGCAGCGGATCCTCGCAGCAGCGACCGAGTTGTTCGGTTCCGAGGGATATGTGGCGACTACCTTGGAGGCTGTGGCACGGCGCGCTGAGGTCGGCGCGCGCACGGTGTACGTGCGCTTCGGTACAAAGGCCGCGTTGTTCAAGCGCGTCGTCGACGTCGCGATCGTTGGCGACACCGAGCCCATCGACGTGCTGGGCCGCGACTGGATGCAGGCCGCGCTGACCGCCCCGACCGCCGCGGAGCGAATCGCGGCCAGCGCCGCTGCCGGGCGCCAGATTATGGAGCGCACCGGTGCCTTGTTCGCCGTCGCCCAGCAGGCCGCAGCGGTCGAACCGCTGATCGCCGGTTACTGGCAGGAGGGCCGCGAACAGACCCGCCACGCCAACGCGGTGTTCTGGACCCGGATGGCCGATGACGGCCTGCTTGACCCGGCAATCGACATCGACTGGCTGATCGACACCACGACGATCGTGGCCGCCGCTGAGACCTACCTGCTGATCATCCGCCTCACCGGCTGGGACCTGGACACCTACCAGAACTGGCTCACGGCCGTCTGGACCAAGCTCGCGATCCCGCCGGTCCCATCGTGCAGCTAGCTGTAGTGACGCAGTTGCGGCCATAGTGTGCCCCACGGGCGCCGCGGCCCCGTGCACACGTAGACGTGGCCGTGCCATTCCTCGTTGTGGATCTGATCCGGGTTGGAGAGGGTGGCAGCTACCTGCACGCCGGTGAAGAACTGCCTGAGATAGCCGGCGTAGCCGGTGACGTCAATCGGCCCCGGCGCGACGGCCACCACGGTCGTGGCGCGCGGATTCCCCGGCCCCCACCAGTAGTAGCTGTTATGGCCGCTTACGGCCGTCGGCAGGCCATTTCCGAGCTCGTTGATGGCTCCGGCCTCGCCATAATCCGCGGTGAAGATCACCGCGCCGGCTCGTTGCGCGGGCGGCAGCGACGTCCACACCCTCCGCGCTGTGCCGACGAGCTGCGGCCAGCCGACTGACTCGGCCTGAACCTGATTGATTTTGTAGGTCCAGCCGATGTCGGTGACCGGCAGCACAGGCAGGACGATCGGCAGTGCGACCGCGGCGGTGATCGTGGTCGTCAGAACGAGGTTGCGCGTCCGGCCTTGGCGCGCCGCCAGCCAGCCGTCGATCGCGACCGCGCCGGCCGCGAGCAGGTAGATATAAGCCCCGGCCAGGTAGTAGATCTTCGCGCCGGTGGTGACCGCGAAGAATACGAACAGCAGCCCGTACGCCCATGCGAGCGCCCGCCACAGCGGCCGCCCGGAACGCCACAGGAAACGCAGCCCAATGACCCATACCCAAACCAGCGCCACTGCGCTCATGATCAGCTGGCCGATCACCCAGTTGCCGATGTTGCCGGGGCCGCCGTTGTCCTGGTTGAGGCTACGGGTCATCTCGATCGTCGCCCACTGATGCTGGGCCTGCCACCAGAGGTCGGGAATCGTGAACGCCGCCGCGATCAGGGCGCCGGCCAGGAACCAGCGGTTCAGGATCAGCCGGCGACCTCCGGCGAGCAGCGCGCCGGCGAACAACGCGACGGCGAAGAGGCCGACGCTGTGCTTGTTGGTCAGCCCGAGGCCAAGCACTAGGCCGCCCCAAGGCCACCAGCGAGTGTCGCCGGTCCGTCCGATCCTGGCGACGATGAACGCCAGGCCCGCCCACGCGAGCACGTCGAACGCGGTCGGTCCGAGCAAGTGGTCAATGGCGAGCAGGGCCGGCATTGTGGCGGCGGCGACCGCGGCCAGGAGCTGTGCGCGCCGGCTTCCGCCGAACTCGCGCGCCGTCAGCCCGGCGACCACCACTGTGGCCCACGCCGCGAGCGCCGGCCACAGATGCAGCCCGGGCAAGGACACACCGAACAGGGCGAGCGACACCCGCGCCAGCAGCGGCACGAAGACCGGTTGATCGACGTAGCTGGCCTGCAGGTTCCGGGCACAGTCCAGGAAGTAGAGTTCGTCACGGTGAAACCCGTATCGCGCCGAAAGCGCCATCTCCACCGCGAAGACGACCCCGCCAACGACGATGACGCGGCGGTCGAACGGGCTGATGTGGCTCTGCCGGGCAACCGGGTCCGCGACGGTCTGACTGGAGCCGGTATCAGGCATCGGCCGTCATCGCACGGCAAGCGCCGGGGTCGGCCGGGGGGCACAGCATGCGCATCGCGCCGATCTTAACGGGCCCAGCGAGCCAGCACCTCATCCGCGGCACGGACGCCGGAGCGCAGCGCTCCCTCCATCAGACCCGACCAGGCTCCCGCGGTGTGCTCGCCGGCGAAGTGGACGCGCCCGACCGGAGCGCCGATCAGCTCGTCGTGCCCGGGCACTTGCGCGACGGTCACGGCGGAATACGACTCTCTGGCCCACGGATCGTCGTTCCAGACGGTGAGCAAGGCCCGGTCAAGGTCCATCACCAGCTCCGGCCGCAGGGCTGCAACACGGCGGGCCCAGGTGGCCGGGCCCTGCGCGACTTCCAGCGCCGCCAGTCCCTCCTCGGTGCCGGCGAACGCGTGCAGCACGGGCTGGACGAGGCCGGATCCGTCGGTCGCCGTCCAGGTCCAGAAGAGATCCGGCACGCTATGAACCGCCGTCGCCGGCGCCGGAGCGGTAAGCGGCAGGTGCAGCTTGGCATTGTGCCCGAGGCCGGCGCGGTGCCACGCGGCCACCAGATGATCAGGCATCAACGGCGAGAACGGCAGCTGCCGCAGCACTGCCATGGGCAAGGTGACGATGACAGCGTCGGCGGACACCGGATCGTCATCGGTGAGCACGCGGACGCCCTCCTCGTCATGCTCAATCGACCGCGCAGGGCAACGGAGCCTGACGGCCTGGCCGAGCCTGGCGGCCAGCAGCTCGGCGAGCTGCTGATTGCCGCCAGCGACTCGCCAAGTGGGGCCGCCGGTGAAGTCCGAGGCGACATCCGCCACCGACATGGCTGATAGGCGGTCGCAGTTGACACCGTGGGTGACGGCTACCCGGGAGATGAACGCGGCCAGCGCGGCGGGGGAGTCCTGCCACGCCGACGCGGCCTCGGCAACTGTCGTGCCCGGCGGAGCGCTCGCCGCGGCGGCCGCAACCTCTTGGGCGCACCGAGTGACCTCGGCCAGGGTTGTGGGGTCGCCACCGCGCGGCTCCCGTTCGTAGTACGACATGGTCGTACCGGCCAGGTCCAGGTCAAACTCGGCCAGCATCAGCCGCATGACGTCGTAGCCGGCGAGCACGAACTCGGCGCCGCGCTCGACGATCGTGCTCGGATCGCCGGGAACCAGCTCAGCCGACCACACCCGGCCGCCGACCCGGTCGCGCGCTTCGAGGACGATCACCTCATGTCCGCATCGCGCGATCCGGTCCGCCGCCATCAGCCCGGCGAACCCGGCTCCGGCCACTACGACGCGCATGCGGTCAGATGTTAGAAGGGGTCCGATCGCGCTGTCGGCGGCGGGTAGTAGCTTCGGTGGCCATGACGTACCTGGAACCTCCCATGGCCGGCGACGAGACCGCCACCCTGCTGGGCTCGCTGGAACGCCAGCGCGCGACCTTCGCGTGGAAAACCGGGGGACTCGACGGTGCCGGACTGCGGGCAACGGTCGGAACCTCGTCGATGACGCTGGGCGGCCTGGTCAAGCACCTGGCTCTGGTCGAGGACGACTACTTCTCCCGGAGGCTGCTTGGACGGGACCTCGGTCCGCCTTGGAGCGCGGTGGACTGGGACGCCGATCCGAACTGGGAATGGCGCACGGCTGCCGAGGATTCCCCCGAACAGCTCTATCAGCTCTGGGGGAGCGCCGTGGCCCGATCTCGCGCCGCGGTCGCCGAGGCACTGACTGGCGGCGGCCTCGAGCAGATGGCCCGGTTCAGCTGGCCCGACGGCCGGTCGCCGAGCCTTCGGCGCATCCTCATCGACCTGATCGAGGAATACGCCCGGCACGTCGGCCACGCCGACCTGATCCGGGAGTCAGTCGACGGGCTCACCGGCGAGGATCCGCCAGGCGGCAGCGTTCCGTACCCGGGCTAGGGCTGGTCCCGAGAGCATGGCTAGGTGGCGCGCGCGCATCGCTCGCGCTATGATGCTAATGTGCATAGCACTAATCGCATCGTATCGATCGACCATTCCAGCCAGGTGCCGCTTCACGAGCAAGTGGCTGCGGCTATCCGCCGGGCCATTGCCGAAGGCGAGGCGTCCTCCGGCGAACGGCTGCCACCGGCCAAGGATCTCGCCGCGGTGCTCGGCGTCAACGCCAACACGGTGTTCCGGGCGCTGCGAACACTCCGGGACGAGGGGCTGGTGGAGTTCCGGCGCGGCCGGGGCGTGTCCGTGACAGGGATCGCCCAGCGACGCAGCCCTGTGCTGGCAAAGGCACGTGAGCTCGTGGAGGTGGCGCGCAAGTACGGGTACCGCCCGGAAGAACTGGCGGAGATCATCAAGCAAGTGTCCTAGGAGGCCCATGAAGACCGCTCCCGTCATGTGGCTGCCTGATTCCGGGGCAGGATCAGACTCGCGATGCCACCCGACAAAGCGAGCGTCCGCCCGGAGCGATCGCTCCGGGCGGACGTCCTGGCCGACACGCCTCCAACGCGCGAGGCGACTAGGTGTGATGGCGACGCCCGGGGCCGTTGCGCAGCCACAGGAACGCGACCACTGCGAGCAGCAGCAGCCAGGGGAAGAAGGAGTGGATCAGCGCCTGACCGAGCAGCGCCGCTGCCACGATGATCAGGATGAGAACGATAAGCCGGTACATGGGACTCCTTGACGGTGATCTGGTGACGTTGGCGGGGGCCGAGGTTCCTGGTTCGGCCGGGTCGGGCAGGTCGGGCAGGTCGGCGAAGAGCCCGGCGAAGTCGCCGTGCGTCTTGGCGCTCATCGCTCGTTCCATCCGCTCGTTGAACTCGGCTTGATCGAGACGGCCGTCCCCGTAGTGCTTGGACAGCCGGTCCGCGACGTCCGCCCGCTCCGCGTCGGAGACCCGGAGGTTCGGGTTGGCCGCACTGCGGCGGCGGGTGTACCCGGCCGCCCACGGCGGGTTGCCCATCCACGATGAGCTGAATTGGGGTGACATCTGATCTCCCGGATCTGACTGAGCCATCTACCGCGACCGGTTCTCCAGCGAGCTGAAGAGCTCGCCGGCAATGGACTGGTCGGCGCCGTCCTCGGGGATCAGCAGCCATCCGGCAACGTAGAGCGGGAGCGCGGCACCGCCGACGAACGCGAGCACGACGAAGGCGATGCGCACGATGCTGGTGTCAACGCCGAGGTAGCGGGCGATGCCGGAGGCGACTCCCGCGATCATGCGGTCGTTGACTGGCCGATGCAGTTCGTGCAGCCCGGGTAGTCCCGAGCTGCCCGACCAGGTCGGCCCGGTGCCAGCGCTGTTGTGCTGGCTGTCCTGGCCGGACTCGCCAGCGCGGTCGCTTGCGTCGGCCTCGATGTTGGATTCTGACTGTGACTGCGTGGTGTTCATGCCTCAAGCGTGCAGCGCCCTACGTGCGCGGGCTATCGGGAAGAACCCTGATTCCACCCCCAACCTGTGGCGGCCGGATCAGGGACGTTCCTGATGGCAGCACTCCGGAACTGGCGCGATGATGGATGGGTGGACGGACAAAGCCAGAGCCCCGAGACGGCGCGCGGCACCGACGGGCACGGTGGCCCGCGCGCTGCCATGGCGCCGCTTCGCCACCGCGCCTGGCGTGATGGCGGTCCGCTGCGCAGGCAGGAGCACGGGCGCATCATCGGCGGCGTAGCCGCAGGCATCAGCGCGCGCACCGGAATCAACGCGACCATCATCCGCACGGTCTTCGGGATCAGCACGCTGATGGGCGGCTTCGGCGCGGTTGTCTACATTCTTGCCTGGCTGTTCGTGCCCGCCGTCTGGGAAGACGGCACCATCGCGAGCCGGGCGCAGTCAGACCGGCGCGGCATCGCCCTGGCCGCTGGCGCCGCGTCCCTGCTCGCGATGATTCTGCTTGTCGCTTCGCTGCTCAATGTCGGCTGGCTGGGCTCGCTGTCCTGGCCACCCGTCATCGCCCTGGCCGGCCTGGTCCTGATCTGGCGGAACGCGTCGCAGGAGGAGCAGGCGGTCATGCGCCGCTTCGCCGAGCCCATCCTGGGCGGGCCCGCTGGCATGCCCAGCGGCGCTCGCCACCGCTCCAGGTTCCGGCTACGCGTGATCGGCGCCCTACTGCTCCTGATCGTGGGCCTGGCCGTCCTCGCTTCTGAGCACTTCAGCCGGGCGGCACTCAAGCCGCTCACCGGCGTCGTCGCGATCATCGCGGCTATCGTGCTGCTGCTCGGGCCGTGGTGGTTGCGGATCGCCCGCGGCGAGCTCGCCGAGCGCCAGGCCAGGATCCGCGCCGAGGAGCGCGCCGAGATGGCGTCCCGGGTGCACGATTCCGTGCTGCAAACGCTGGCACTCATCCAGCGGCGGGCTCATGATCCGCACCAGGTCGTCAGCCTGGCCAGGGCGCAGGAACGCGAACTGCGGTCGTGGCTGTTCGACGGCAAGGAGCCAGGCTCGCTCGACGGGCTCGCGACCACGCTGTCCGGCGGCGTGCGGCTGATCCAGCAGGAGGTCGAGGCGCAGCACGGGGTCGTAGTCGAGGCGATCAGCGTCGGCGACTGCGCCCTGGACGACGACCTCACCGCGCTGCTCGCCGCGGCCCGCGAGGCAACCGTCAACGCCGCCAAATGGTCGGGCGCCGACACGGTCTCGCTCTTCGCCGAGGTCGAGCCGACTGCCGTGTCGGTCTTCGTCAGGGACCGGGGGCGTGGCTTCGACCCAACAGCCGTGCCGGAGGACCGCAAGGGGCTCGCCGAGTCGGTCCGGGCCAGGATGGAGCGCAGGGGCGGCTCGGCGACGGTCCGCAGCACGCCCGGCGAGGGCACCGAGGTCGTGCTAACCATGCCGCGGACCGCCAGTCAAACGGAACCGAGCCCGGCGACATGACCGATATGGCGGCTCGGCCGACGGTCTTCATCGTCGATGACCACGGGCTGTTCAGGTCGGGGGTCCGGTCCGAGCTCGGCGATCAGGTCGATGTCGTCGGCGAGGCGGACGATGTCGAGCCAGCGATCGCGGGAATCGCGCGCAGCGAGCCCGACGTGGTCCTGCTCGACGTGCACCTCCCCGGTGGAGGCGGCCAAGACGTCGTTTCAGCGATAACAAATTCGCACCCGGGAGTGCGGTTCCTCGCGCTAAGCGCCTCCGACGCACCCGAGGACGTCATCGCCGTGATCAGGTCGGGTGCGCGAGGCTATGTGACCAAGACGATCTCGGGCGCTGAGCTCGTCGACGCGATCCGCCGGGTCGCCGCCGGCGACGCGGTCTTCTCGCCCAGGCTGGCTGGATTCGTCCTCGACGCCTTCGCTGCGGCGCAGCCAGAGCTGCGGGTGCGCCCCGCGTTTGACAGCGAGCTCGACCAGCTCACCCCGCGTGAGCGCGACGTGCTGCGGCTGATCGCGCGCGGCTACACCTACAAGGAGATCGCCAGGGAGCTGT
>Ga0066388_100003160_pt1 | contig 10528 bp, 7 predicted proteins | sample PanSoiMetaGPlot6_FD_64539 | JGI IMG/M metagenome (GOLD analysis project Ga0066388, IMG submission 64539) | Tropical forest soil microbial communities from Panama analyzed to predict greenhouse gas emissions - Panama Soil - Plot 6 (Hybrid Assembly) | ecosystem: Environmental > Terrestrial > Soil... | reverse complement strand
GAGCGTGCGCGATCGCTTTCCGTCGCGGCAGGCGTTCGCCGCGACGCTCGAGCGGTCGGGTATCGACGAAAATCACGTGCGGGAAATCGTGCGCCAGGACCTCCGCGCCGTTGCCTATCTGAACCAGCGGTTCGCGACGGCCGGCGAGCGGCGCGCGCAGCTGATCAACGACTGGATGGCGGGTCTCCGTCGGCGCGCGGACGTCATCGACTTGTACCTCACGCGGTAAACGCAAAAGACACGCTTTTCCGAGCGGTAGCACCGTAGGGTGCTTTTCCGCGATGACCGTAGGGTGCTACCGACTGCCGGCGACGTACTGGACGATCTGCAGCAGATCGAATCCCGCGTGGCTCACCATCGGCGCGATGCACGAGCGCCGCCGCAGGTAGACGACGCCCCAGAACGCGCCGAGCAGGCCGGTCGCCAGCATCGCGTCGACGCCCTGCAGCAGGTGTCCGGCGCCGAACGCCGCGCTGGTCACGATCACGCCCGTCACGCCGCCGCCCAGCCACACGTCGAAACGATGGATCAGGAATGCGCGCTGGATCTCTTCGCGAATCCCTCCTGCGACGAGCAGGACGAGCGCGAACAGCGCCGCGTCGCGCGGCGATCGCATCAGCTCCTGAAGCGGGTTCCGTTCGACCGTGTGCAGCGAGGGCGCGAACGTCTGCACGACGACCAGCACGGTGATTCCGATCCCCAGCGCCACGACGATGAGGGGAATGCCGATCGCGACTTCGCGGACGACGCGGTTGCGGCCAATCAGGACGTCGCGCGGGCTCTCGCCGTGCGCGTAGAGGAAGAGAAGAATCAGCCCGATCAGCGCCGCCGTGTCGGCGAGCGACAAGCTGACGACGTACGCGACGTTGAGCCGTCCGGGCGAGACGTAGGCGTTGAACCCAAACGCCGCCAGGGTCGAGCCGATCGCAAGCTGCGTCGGGTAGTCGGAGCACAGCAGCACTTCGATGAGTGCGACCATGCGGTTGACGCCGCGATTTTGCTGAGGAGGCGGCTCCGGGGACTCGGGCTCGAGTTCTGGCAGCACGCACTGTAGCGTACGCGAAAAGCACCCCAGGGTGCTTGGCGTGAAAAGCATCCTAGCGTGCTGTACGTGAAAAGCACCCTAGGGTGCTCGACGTGAAAAGCATCCCTAGGGTGCTAGGTTTTGGTGCGTTGTGCTATCCGCGAACGCGAACCGTCAACGGTTGCGTGAGCCGCAGCGTGATGCGAGAACCGCGCGCCATATGCACCTCCTTGCCGCGCGTCGACATCACCACTGCCGTCCCGCCGCCGCCGCCGGCCGCCGCGCCGATCGCCGCGCCCTTCTTGCCGCCCACGAGGGCGCCGATCACCGCGCCCCCGGCTGCAGGCGCTCCGATCGTGAGCGCGTCCTTCTTCTTCGTTGCTGGCGCCGTCCGGCCGACGGACGCCGTGTGGATCCGGTAGCGTTCATCGTCGCCAGCCGGCGTGAGGGTGTCGAATCGCACCGCCACGTGCGCAAGGCCTTTCACCTTGCCGGACCGCTTCGCATCGGTGACGACGCCGCCGAGCCTCGAACCACTCTTCAGCACCGTGCGGCCCGCGACGGTGATGGGGCCGGCCAGATGCGCGCTCACGGGCGCTTCAATCCGGCTGATATCCGATCCGATGCCCGTGTCGAGCACGATTAGTAGGTGCGTACCCGCCGGAATCGTCATTTCCCGCCAGCCGTCGCCCGCGGCGTTCGTCGCAGCCGCAGCCGCAGGGGCCGGCGCCAACGCGCTTCCGGCTCCTGACGATTTCGTCGTGTCGGCCGCGCCGGTCGTGCCTGCCGGTACTGCGTTCGGCGACTCCGCGATTTTCGCGCTCGCCGTATCTCCACGGTTGCATCCGCCGATTACCAGCCCGATGGCCAATACTCCGGTGGTCAGCGTTCGCATAGTCTTTCTCCTTGTCGAAACCACGCTTGAGCCACCCTGCAAAGTCGTCGCCACAGTGGCTGAGTTGGGGTTACGGGCCGATAGTTGAGCTTGCGGAGGGGCTTCGCCGCCGGACAGAATGTAAAAACGACACATGGCTGAGGTGCTCCAATGACGACGACGGTCGGCGACCTGGGCGTGATGCCCCCGGACGCTGCGACAAGCGCCGAGCGCGTGTTGATCGTCGAGGACGATCAGTCGGCGCGCATCGGACTCGAACAACTCGTCCGAAGCTGGGGCTACGCTGCCGAATCGGCGAAGGACGGCGAAGACGCGCTCGAAAAGGTCACGTCGTTTCGCCCCGCGATCGTGATCACCGATCTCGTGATGCCGCGGCTGGACGGCCTCGGCCTGCTGCGCGCGCTGCAACAGCAGGGCGCCGACACCACGACGCTGCTCCTGACCGCGCAAGGCACCGTCGAGACAGCGGTCGAAGCGATGAAGGAAGGCGCCTACGACTACCTCACGAAGCCGGTCGACATCCAGCGGCTGAAGATCCTGCTCGACAAGATTGTCGAGCGGCTCGAGACGCTGCGCGAAGTGAAGGCGCTCCGCCGTCAGCTGCGCGACCACGGCACCTTCGGATCGCTCATCGGCAACAGCCCCGAGATGCGCAAGATCTACCAGGTGGTCGAACAGGCGGCGCCAACCAGCGCCTCGGTGCTGATCACGGGCGAATCGGGGACCGGCAAGGAGCTCGTCGCGCAGACGATCCACCAACTCAGCCCGCGCTCGGCGTTCCAGTTCATCGCGATCAACTGCGCGGCGATTCCCGAAACACTGCTGGAGAGCGAGATCTTCGGCCACGAAAAAGGCGCGTTCACCGGCGCGGCCGATCGGCGCCAGGGCTGCTTCGAGCTCGCCGATCGCGGCACGCTGTTCCTTGACGAGATCGGCGAGATGACGCCCGCCACGCAGGTGAAGCTCCTGCGCGTCCTGCAGGAACAGAAGTTCCGGCGTCTCGGGGGCCGCGTCGAGCAGTCGGTGGACGTGCGGATCATTGCCGCGACCAATGCTGATCCGGTCGAGGCGGTCAGGCAAGGCAAGCTGCGCGAGGATCTGTTCTACCGGTTGAACGTCTTCTCGCTGCGGCTGCCGCCGCTGCGCGAGCGCAAGGAAGATCTTCCGCTGTTGATCCAGTCGTTCATCAACGAGTTCAACGCGCGCAACCAGAAGGCCGTCGCCGGCGTGGATCACGATGCGATGCGGCTGCTCGAGCAGCACACGTGGCCCGGCAACGTACGCGAGCTGCGCAACGTGATCGAACGCGCCACCATTCTGGCGCCCGGCCCGCTCATCGAGCCGAAGCACCTGCCGCCGGTGGTCGAAGGCGAGGCGCCGGCGCCGCGGGAGGCGCCGATGGCGCTGGCAGCCGGCATCACGGTGGAGGAAGCCGAGCGGCGCCTGATCATGATGACGCTCGCCCATACGCGCGACAACAAAACGCGCGCGGCGGAAATCCTCGGCATCAGTTTGAAGACGCTACACAACAAATTGAACAAACTGCGGCTGAGGCCAAAGAAGGAGTAGCTGTCATGGCCCGTGGCTGAATCAGCCATGGGCCAACAGCCATGATATGCGGCTGGGGATCAAAGGAAAGCAGGTCCTGGGCGTCACGTCGATCGTCGGCGTGGTCGTCGTGATCCTCAGCGTGATCCACTTGTCGCAGCTGGCGAGCGTGGGCCTCGAGGAGAGCCGCGCCCGCGCGCAGCTGCTCGCGAACGCGATCTTTCATCGCGCGCGGGAAGTCGTGAGCGAAGGGGACGATCCCTATCACGCTCTGCGCGCGGACGCGGGACTGCGCGCGATCCTCGAGTCCAGCTTGTATTCGAAGAACGTCACCTCCGCCGCGATCGTCGACGTCAAAGGGCTGGCCGTGGCGGACGCCCTTCGCCAGGAGGATCAACAGCTGCCACCGGGCGAGGATCTGGTCACGCTGCTCGCGCGACCCGCGCTCTCTCAGCTCGCCACGATCTACTCGGGCCAGGGCCGGACCTACGAGTTTCGCACGCCGCTGCTGCTCGGCGGCACCGAGTTCGGATCGATCCGGATTGGCGTCTCGACGCTGCTGCTCCGGCAGGACCTCGATCTCTGGCTCCGTCCGGCCGTGGCCGCCGCATTCGCGGCGCTCGGCGTCGCGGTCATCGTCGCGATGCTGCTGGCCCAGCTGGTGTTGCGGCCGATCCACGTGATCCGCAGCGGCTTGACCAGGCTCGGCCGCGGCGAGTTCGGCGTCAAGCTCGATCTGAACCGGGGCGACGAGTTCGGCGAGCTGGGCACGTTCTTCAACACGGTCAGCGCGCAGGTGTCCGCCGACCGATCGCAGATGGCCAACCTCGAGTCGGCTGTCGAGCAGCTGGAGGACGCCGTCGCGATCGTCAACCCGCGCGGCGAGCTGCTGTTCGCGAATCCGGCGATGCGCGAGCTGATTCCGGCGCCGGCGCCCGGCGCGGCGCTGACCGAAACCCTCGAGCCCGAGCATCCGCTGCGGCGGCTGTCCGAGCAGACGCTGGCGAGCCGCCAGTCGCACGGCCCACTGCAAACGACGTTCGGCGATCGGGGCGAGCGCCTCGTCACCACGCATCCCATCAACGATTCCCTGGGCGAACTGGTGGGGATCATGGTGACCGCGCGCAACCTGCAATACCTCGATCAGGTGCAGAGCACGGTCAGGTACTCGCGCAAGCTCGCGGCGCTGGGGCAGCTGTCGGCCGGCGTCGCGCACGAGGTGAAGAATCCGCTGAACGCGATGATGATTCACCTCGAGTTGCTGCGGCAGCAGTTCGCGCCGGCCGGTCCGTCGGCGCGAGCGTCTCAAGGTCGTGTGGAGTCACGGGCTGTGGCGACAGCAACGATCACGCCTCCGCCGGCCGCGCTTCAGCACGTGGACGTCATCGCGAACGAGATCCACCGACTGGATCAAGTGCTGCAGGGCTTTCTGAAGTTCACGCGAACCGAAGACCTCCACCTGCAACCGCTCAGTGTCGCCTCTCTCGTGGACGAGGTCGTGCCGATCGTCCGGCCGGAAGCCGAGCAGCGCGGCGTCGCCCTCGCCGTGGATTGCGACGGCGTGCCCGACATCAACGGCGACCCGGGTATGCTTCGGCAGGCGTTCCTGAACCTGGCCCTCAATGCGTGCCAGGCAATGCCCACCGGCGGCACGCTGCGGATTCGCGGCGAACGTCAGACCAGCCGGCGCGTGGCGATCGCATTCACCGATACCGGAACCGGCATCGCGCCGGAGCATCTGAAGCGGATCTTCGACCTGTATTTCACGACGAAGGAAAAAGGCAGCGGCATCGGATTATCGATGGTGTATCGCACGGTCCAGATGCACGACGGCGATATCGAAGTGCAGTCGACGCCTGGAGTCGGCACGACGTTCAAGGTGCTGCTGCCGCAGGCGTAGCTGAGTGGGCAAGTGGTCAGGGGACAGCCAGCCGGTTCAGGAACGGTGGCCTGTGGTCCGTGGTCAGTGCAACAATAGGCGCATCTCGATGAAAGCGTATGTGCGGGTGGGGCGGCGGTTCTGGCCAGTGATCGCTGGCTGCTGCCTGCTCGCCTGTTCGGGGTGCGCGCGCGTGCACGCGAAGGCCACGCCCACGATGCCGGATGCGCCGCTGGCCGTGCCGCCGCCGCCGGAGCGCGACATCGAATCGACGGACGTCGAAGCGCCGCCCCCGCCGCCCCCTGAGCCCGCGCCCGAACCGCCGCGAACCGCGCCGCCGCGTCCGCGGCCGGCGCCGGCTCGCGAGCAGCCGCGCGCGGAACCGCCCAAGCCGGAGCCGCCGCCCACTGAAGCGCCGAAACCGGCGGAAGAGGCTCGAACGCCGAGCCCGCTGCAGACCACGCCGGCAACGGCCGAAGGCGAACTCGAGCGTGGTGTGCGGGCGACGCTGACGCGCGCGAGCAACGAGCTGAATCGCATCGACTATCGCGGTCTGAATGCCGACGCGAAAATTCAGTACGACACCGCCAAGCGGTTCATCAAACAGGCGGACGATGCGGTGCGATCGAAGAATCTGGTATTTGCCAAGAATCTTGCCGACAAAGCGGCGACGATCGCGGATCAGCTGGCAGGTCGGTAGCTCACTACACAATGCACTGAACGCAATCTGCTCAGCGTGTCAGGGTTTTTCAGGCCACATCTGAAAACTGTTAGGAAAATCCACCAGCGGAGCTGTGGCACCACGCTTGCTCGGTAGGGGGCAGCCCCGTTCCTCCCGCAGCCTGCGGGGGGGACAAGAACCTGCCTGACAACCTGCCTGTGCACCACGGGAGGCTGAACGTTAGCCTCCCACCTGCCTCATCTATAAGCCAAAACGTACTGTATATTGCGACTGACCTAAAACAGACGCACAATATATAGTGTTACATGCTTGACAAAGGAGTCACCTGAGCGCATATTTGTCCGCCGAACCAAACGAGCGATTGCGACGCGAGAACCTCCCAGCTCTCGCCCCCTTTCGACTCGCGGGATCGACGGCCAACCCATTTCACAAACGCCTGGCGTCGCCTCCTCGGGGTGGGAGCGCGATCGCCGATTCCGGGTCGAGGGCCCGGAAGTACACGGAGCAGACATGAAGGACCGCGCACCCTTCCACGCCGCCAGTGCCGCTCAGCAAGGCATCGAGAGCCATGGAACCGAGAGCCACGGAAACGTGACGGGGCACGAGACCCGCGCCGAGACGGACCTGGCGCCGCGCGCGAAGAAGAGCGCGCCCATCCCCGGTCTGGCCTTTCCTCGATTCTTCACTGAAGCGGGCGTGGATCCGTTCGACGAAGTCGAATGGGAGGTGCGGGCCGCCGTCATCGGGAACGAGCGGGGCGACGTGGTGTTCGAGCAGCGCGACGTCGAGATCCCGAAGAGCTGGTCGCAGCAGGCGACCAACATCGTCGTCTCGAAGTATTTCCGGGGCCAGATCGGATCGCCGGAGCGCGAACGGAGCGTGAGGCAGCTGATTGGCCGCGTCGTGGGCACCATCACGGAGTGGGCGCGCGCGCAGCGCTACTTCGCCACCGACGAGGATCTCCTTGCGTTCAGCGACGACCTGAAGCACATCCTGGTCTACCAGAAGGCGGCGTTCAACAGCCCGGTCTGGTTCAACTGCGGCTTCGAAAAGGCGCCGCAATGTTCCGCGTGCTTCATCAACTCGGTCAGCGACACGATGGACTCGATCCTGTCGTTGGCGCGCACCGAGGGGATGTTGTTCAAATTCGGTTCGGGGACGGGCACGAACCTGTCGCCGATCCGTTCGTCGCGGGAGCTTCTCGCCGGCGGCGGGACGGCGTCGGGGCCGGTCTCGTTCATGAAGGGCTACGACGCGTTCGCCGGCGTCATCAAGTCCGGCGGCAAGACACGGCGCGCGGCGAAGATGGTCATCCTCGACGCCGACCACCCCGACATCGTCGATTTCATCAACTGCAAGGTCGACGAGGAGAAGAAGGCCTGGGCGCTCATCGACGCCGGCTACGACGGCTCGTTCACCGGTCCGGCGTATTCGTCGATCTTCTTCCAGAACTCGAACAACAGCGTGCGCGTGACCGACGACTTCATGCGCGGCGTGCTGGACGATGGGAAGTGGGAGACGCACGCGGTCACGACCGGCGAGGTGATGGACACCTACAAGACGCGCGAGCTGATGCGCCTCATCGCCGAGGGGACGCACATCTGCGGCGACCCCGGCATGCAGTTCGACACGACGATCAACGAGTGGCACACGTGTCCGAACACGGAGCGCATCTATGCCAGCAATCCGTGCTCCGAGTACATGTTCCTCAACGATTCGGCGTGCAACCTCGCGTCGATCAACCTGATGAAGTTCGTCAAGGATGACGGCGAGTTCGACGTCGTCGGCTACAAGGCGGCGATCCGCACGCTCATCACCGCGCAGGAGATCATCGTCGACAACGCGAGCTACCCGACCGCGATGATCGAGAAGAACAGCCACGCCTACCGGCCGCTCGGGCTCGGCTACGCGAACCTGGGCGCCCTCCTGATGTCGCGCGGGCTGCCGTACGACAGCGACGCCGGCCGCGACTACGCCGCGGCGATCACGGCGCTGATGACCGGCGAGGCCTACGCCCAGTCGGCGCGGATCGCGCGCGACCACGGCGGCCCGTTCTCGGGCTACGAGAAGAATCGCGAGCCGTTCCTGCGGGTGATGCGCAAGCATCGCGACGCCATGCGCGACGTCAACGCGCGCAATGTGCCGTCGGATCTGTTCACCGCCGCGAAGGCCTCTTGGGACGACGCCGTGGAGCTGGGGGAGCCGTTCGGCTATCGGAACGCCCAGGCGACCGTGCTCGCGCCGACCGGCACCATCGGCTTCATGATGGATTGCGACACGACAGGCGTGGAGCCCGATATCGCGCTCGTCAAGTACAAGAAACTCGTCGGCGGCGGGCTGATGAAAATCGTCAACCAGACCGTCCCGATGGCGCTCCGCAAGCTGGGCTACACGCCTCCGCAGATCGAGGCCATCGTCGATTACATCGACGTGCACGAGACCATCGAGGGCGCGCCGGGGCTGAAGGAGTCGCACCTGCCGGTGTTCGACTGCGCGTTCAAGGCGTCCAAGGGCGAGCGGTCCATCCACTACATGGGACACATCAAGATGATGGGCGCGACGCAGCCCTTCATCTCGGGCGCGATCTCCAAGACGGTGAACGTGCCGAAGGACGCGACCGTCGAGGACATCATGCAGGCGTACATCCAGTCGTGGAAGCTGGGTGCGAAGGCCATTTCGATCTACCGCGACGGCAGCAAACGCACGCAGCCGCTGAACACGTCGAAGGACAAGGCGCCTGCCGACAGCGACGCCGTCGCCGCCGCGATCCGTGCGGAAGTGGAGGCGAAGTCGCGCACGCCGGTTCGCCGCAAGCTGCCCGACGAGCGCCACGCGATCACCCACAAGTTCGACATCGCCGGACACGAAGGCTACATCACCGTCGGGCTCTTCGAGGACGGCCAGCCCGGCGAGATCTTCCTGGTGATGGCGAAGGAAGGGTCGACCATCTCGGGCTTCGCGGACGCGTTCGCGCAGGCGATCTCGTACGCCCTGCAGTACGGCGTGCCCCTGCAGGCGCTCGTCGACAAGTTCAGCCACGTTCGCTTCGAGCCGTCCGGGATGACGCGGAACCCGGAGATTCGGTTCGCGAAATCGATCGTGGACTACATCTTCCGCTGGCTCGCGTCGAAGTTCCTGTCGCCCGAGGCGCAGTTCCACGCAGGCGTCAACGGCCGGGAGCTCGAGGAGATGACCAACGCCGCCGACGCGGCGGCCCAGGCGGTGGTCGCCTCGCCGCGTCAGCAGCCGGCGGCGGCGCCGAAGACGTTCTCGACGATTCAAAACCAGGAGGACGCGCCGCCCTGCTCGACGTGCGGGTCGATCATGATTCGCAGCGGGGCGTGCTACAAGTGCGTCAACTGCGGGAACACCTCGGGCTGCGCGTAACAAACGGCATCGTGCCGCTCGGCTGAAGCCTCGCGCTCCAGCGTTCGTGAGGCTGACGCTCTCGCTCTGCTACACGGGCAAGCGGAACAGCCGCCTCGCGTTGTCGGCAAAGATCTTCTGCCGGCTCGCTTCGTCTATCGGCATCGCCCGGACCGCGGCGATCGTCTCGCGTGTCACACGCTCGCCCAGCTGGTTGTCGTACGGCGTATCAGTCGCGAACACCATGTGATCGGCACCGAAGAAGTCGTAGGCGCACATGAGCGCCGGCGTATTCCCCTGGATGGCGGTGTCGCAGTAGAACATCCGGTAGTAGTCCACCGGCGGCTGCGTCAGCATCTGCCCGTCGTAGCGGTAGCCCATCCGCATTTCGTTGAAGTCCCACGACAACTGCACCCGTTTGTGGAAGTACGGAATCATCCCGCCGGCGTGGTGCGTGACGATCTTCAGTGTCGGATATCTCTCGAGCGGACCACCGAACGCGAGTCGTGCCATGGCGACCGACGTCTCGTACGGCCAGCCGAAATTCGTGTAGACGAGGTACTTTGACGTCGGCTCTCCGCCGAAGTCGGCGGTGGTGTTGGTGCGCCGCGGATGAAGCAGGATCGGCAGGTTGTACGCCGCCATCTTTTCGTACAGCGGCAGAAACTCCGGCGCGTCCACGGGCTTGCCGTTGATGTCGGTGAAGATCTCGACGCCGCGGAAGCGCAGGTCGCGGATGGCGCGGTCGGTCTCGACAAGCGCGGCGTCCACGTCGTTCATTGGCAGGCAGGCGCACGCGCCCGCGAACCGATCGGGGTGCGCGGCCACGAGCTCCGCCATCTCGTCGTTCGCGATGCGCGCGCATTCCACGGCGTCAGCCGGGTCCAGCACGCTTTCGACGTTCGGTCCCGCAATCGTCAGCAAGTGCGTAACGTCGGGGTACTTGTCCATCGATCGAAATCTGACATCGAGGTCGGTCAAACCCGGATTCGCTCGAAAGTACTTCCCGTACTGCGTCGCGAGCCGCGTGCCCGCGCGCCGGTTGCGCTCTGCGAGATAGCGCGGCGGCAGCACGTGGCTGAAGACGTCGATAATCATGGCTGTATACGTTAAAGTCTCAGGTCTCAAGTCTCA
>Ga0066388_100003159_pt1 | contig 10529 bp, 10 predicted proteins | sample PanSoiMetaGPlot6_FD_64539 | JGI IMG/M metagenome (GOLD analysis project Ga0066388, IMG submission 64539) | Tropical forest soil microbial communities from Panama analyzed to predict greenhouse gas emissions - Panama Soil - Plot 6 (Hybrid Assembly) | ecosystem: Environmental > Terrestrial >... | reverse complement strand
GGTCGACGAACTCGCCCCGGACGATCTCCTCGGGCTGGAAACGGAAGGGCCCGTCGTGCTCGGCGCGATACGCCATCCCGTGGATGATGGTGTCCGCGTCGGCATAGCGAACGGGGAAGAGCGGCTGCAGCGGCGCCGAGACCCCGAGCTCCTCCCGGAGCTCGCGACCCGCGCCCAGCTCGAACGACTCCCCTGCGCCGAGGACGCCTCCCACGGCCACGTCCCAGTGTGCCGGGTAGACGTCCTTCTCCGCCGTGCGGAGGTGGATCAGGAGCTCGCCGCGACGGTTGAAGACGAGCACGTAGGTGGCGCGATGCGGGAGCCGCCGTGCGCGCATCTCGCGGCGGGACACCACTCCGACCACCCGTCCGCCATCGTCGACGACGTCGACCAGCTCGTCCCCCGGGTCGCGGCTCACCGCTCCGCGTCCTCGAAGCGTCCCCCCACGGCGGCGAGCTCCTCGGGGGTGTTCACGTTGAGGAGGCTGGCGGCGGCGCCGCGGACGGTCCCCAGATCCGCCTCGCTGACGTAGTCGACCTCGACCGCGGCGAGGAAGTCGCGCACCGCGAGGCGCCCGGCGCGGAGTGCGACCTCCATCCGGGGCGCGCAGCGCGCCGCGTAGACCGCGTGCAGGGGCTCGACGTCGCCCTCCCAGCGGGGGACGATCGCATCCGCCGTCCCGATGCGGGCGAGCAGGAAGCGGATCACGCCGGCGTCGAGCCCTGGCATGTCGCAGCCCGCGACGAAGGCGTGCGGGTAGCGGCTCGCGAGGAGGGCGGCATGGATCCCGGCGAGCGGGCCCCCGCCCGGGAAGTGGTCGCCGACCGTCTCGACGTCGAGCCCCCGGAAGCGCTCGGGGCGCTGCGTGGCCACCACCACCTGCGGGAAAAGTTCGTGGAAGAGCCGAATCGTTCGGACCGCGATCGGCTCGCCGCCGACCGCCGCAAACGCCTTGTCACGGCCGCCCATACGAGACGCACGGCCCCCCGCGACGATGACCCCCGCGACGGGGGCCTGCGGCGCGCTCGGGGGTCGCGTCGTCATGCAGTGCTCATTCCCCCGGCGCTACCGGGGAGTCAACCGGCGCACATTCGGGTGCAGCAGAAACGCGGCTCACACGAGCATCATCGCGATTTTGCGTGCATCGGCTGCGCGCGCCGCCGTGGCACGCCTTACGCATGATGCTTGGACCTTAGAACGACCAGTGCGACGAGGAGAGGGCCCCTGCGCAAGGAGGACAGCCATGCGAAGCCCAGCTCGAGTCGTAGGACGGGGAACGATCAGGTCGCTCGGTGTGGTAGCCACGCTGCTCGCGGCCCTGGCTCTCAGCGCGGCGGTGGGGGCGGAACGCCTCGGTGGCCTCCAATTGCCGCTCCACCTGATACCTCGTCCGCATGGGAGCTTGTCCGGATTCGGCAACCCGCTGCTCATGGCGCCGGACGATCTCGCGCTGTTCTCCGACGGACAGGAGACGTTCATCGAGGTCGAGAACCTTCCGCAGCTGGGACCGCTCTTCAACAGTCGGTCCTGTGCCACCTGCCACTTCCAGCCGGCGCTGGGTGGCTCGGGGGCGTTCATCAACGAGATCCGCATCCGGAACAACACGCGTCCGGGTCCGCTGCAGATCTTCGCGTCCGACAACATCCTCCGCCTGGGACCGCAGACCCAGGGCGGCGCGCCGTTCTTCCCGAACGGTGTCGAGGCGTCTCCGCTCGGCTGCCAGATCACGTCGGCGAGCTGCAACCTGTCGCCCTGCCAGCTCGAGCTCATCGCCCAGACGGGCTGGTCCCCGACCCTGCCGATCTGCGACCCGACCAGCGCCGCCTTCGCGAGCGGACAGAATTGCACCGCCGAACGACAGGCCACGCCGCTGTTCGGCTTCGGTCTGGTCGAAGCGATCGCGGACCATACGTTCGTCGAGATCGCCGCGCATCAGCCGGCCGCGCTCCGTGGCGTCGTGAAGCAGGTGAACGAGCTCGGCGCAACGCGGGTGGCGCGCTTCGGCTGGAAGGACGACGTTGCGACCCTGCGCGGCTTCTCCGGCGACGCGTATCTGAACGAGGTCGGCATCAGCAACCCCGATTTCCCGCACGATCGCAGCACGTGCGCGCTCAACAAGACGGTGTCCGGCGTGCTGCTCGACGCCGACGACGATCCGGAGGATCGACCCGACGGAGACGGCCGCGCGGACGTGGACCGGTTCGCCGATTTCATGCGTGGCCTGGACGCCCCGCCGACCCTCCCGCAGGACTTCGACGCCCGCACGGGGCAGGCCCTGTTCGCCGCCATCGGCTGCGGCGGCTGCCACGTTTCGAGCATCCGGACGGCCCTCAACCCGGCCGCGTTCATCCCGCCCACGACGGGTGGCGTGCCGCTCTCTCCCACGCTCAACCTCGTGCTGCGGAATCGCGTCATCCATCCGTTCTCTGACTTCCTGCTGCACGACATGGGGTCGCTCGGCGACGGCATCACCTCGGGGGCGGCCGGTCCGACCATGATGCGTACCGCGCCGCTCTGGGGCGTGCGCGCCAAGTCCCGACTCCTGCACGACGGCCGGGCGGAGGACATCGGCGAGGCGATCGGCCTACACGACGGTCAGGCCGCGGCCGCTCGCAACGCGTTCCTCGCCCTGTCGCCCGCGCAGCAGCAGCAGCTCATCGACTTCCTCAATACGATCTGACCCTCTCGTCGCGCCCTCCACTCCCGTTGACAGGCGGGAGGGAGGGCGCGACAGTCGGGGGCTTCCGCATGGACCCCTGGGATGCCGAAGCCCTCGAGCGGGCGGCCCGGTGCCTGGCCCGGGCGCGCTACGCGGTGGCGCTCACTGGTGCCGGCCTCTCGGTCGAGAGCGGGATCCCACCCTTCCGCGGCCCGGGCGGCCTGTGGACGAAGCACGGCGAGCCACCCATGGACGGCTACCAGCGTTTCCTGCAGAACCCGCGTAAGGCCTGGGAGGAGCGGCTCAACCCCGCGGGCCCCATGCGCGAGCTGTGGGAAGCGCTCGGCGCGGCGCGCCCCAATCCGGGGCATGACGCGCTGGTCGAGCTCGAGGAGCTCGGCGTTCTCAAATGTACCATCACGCAGAACGTCGACAACCTCCATCGCGCCGCCGGCAGCAGCCGGCTGATCGAGATTCACGGCAACGCGACCCTCATCCGCTGCATCGAATGCGTGGCCCGCTATCCGCGCGAGACGATCGACTTCGCCGAGCTCCCGCCGCGCTGTCCGCGCTGCCGCGGGATTCTCAAGAGCGACACGGTCTCGTTCGGCGAGCCGATCCCGCCCGACGTGCTCGAGGAGTGCTTCGAAGCTGCCGAGAATGCCGACTGCATGCTGGTCGCCGGCACCTCGGCGACCGTCTATCCGGCGGCCCAGTTCCCGATCTCGATCCGTCAGCGCGGCGGCGACCTGGTCGAGGTGAACCCCTACGACTCCGAGCTCACGCCCCTCTGCCGCTACACCCTCCGCGGCCCCGCCGGCGAGCTCCTCCCCCAGCTGGTAGAACGCATCCGCTCACAACGCCAGTAGACCACCGCAGATCGGCGCCGTGCCAGCGTCTGTCGAGCGCGGCTTCGCCGCCGCTCGACACGACTCAAGCGCGCGAAGCGCGCGAGCATTCGAGTGGAGCCGCGAGCGGCTGCGAGCGGCGACGGGGGTCCGGGGGCATCGGAGGAGCGCAGCGCGCGGCTCCGCCGCGCGCGAGCACCGCACGGGCCCCCGGGAGTCTATTGAAATCCAATCAACGCCTGCGCCCGCCCGCGCGTGTCGAAGCTGACGCTCCGGCCGTAGCCGTAGTACCACGTCGTCCAGCCGCCGGTGCCGTTGTCGACGTAGGTGGGCTCACCCAGCAGACGCTCGACGTCGGCGCGCGACATGCCACGCTTCACGCTGCGCAGCCGCTCGTACGCCGGGCGCGGCGGCGGCGCGCCGTTGCTCGGTGCCACCGCCGGGGCCGCCTGCTCGGCCTGTGCGGCGGCGAGCGCGGCCTGGGTCTGCTCGAGTTGCGCCAGGAGCGTCTCCACGCGCTCCTGGGTGGCGACCATACGTTCGGTCAACTCCTCGACACGGGCGAGCACCTCGCCGAGGCGTTCGATGGCCTCCGTCTGCGCTCGCGTCACCCGCTCGTCGTCTCGCTTCTTGCCGGAGACGAGCGCTAGCTCGTCGGTCTTGGCGACCACGATTTCGGGCTTGCCGTCACGCGTCTGGATCTTGCCGTGCACCCGCACCAGCTTGCCGCTGAAGCGGTGGTCGAGCTCAGCCGGTGGGAAGGTGTCGAAGCTCGCGGCCTGGATGACCACGGTGAAGCGGTTGAAAGTCGGGTCGAATGCGAGCAGGCACGAGAGCTGGGAACAATGCACACCGAGCACCCGTCCCTCGACCGTGACCTCCTCGCCGACGTGCTTCTCGGCCTCGTCCCAGGGGACCGTCGTCTCGGCACGCGCCACCGTGCAGAGCGCGATTGCCACCGCGAGCAGAGCGCCGCTGCGTCTCATGCAGCTTCTTCACCTTGACCGGATCGGAGCCGAGCTTCTATAAGGCGATCCGTTATACCGACTGGGCCTCGAAGTCCATCGCGACCGCATGCCCGAGTACACCGGCCCGCTTCCCGTTCCGACGCCCGAGACGCGCCCCTTCTGGGAGGCCGCCCGTCGCCACGAGTTCCACCTGCAGCGCTGCCGCGCATGTGGACGACATCATTTCTATCCGCGCGGGGCTTGCCCGCATTGCCTCTCAGCGGACCTGGAGTGGCAGCGGGTCAGCGGCCGCGGCGCGCTCCACACCTTCACGGTGGTGCACCGCGGGGCCCGGAACTTCCCGCTGCCGTCACCCTACGTCCTCGCGGTGGTCGAGCTCGAGGAAGGACCGCGGCTCATGACCAACCTGGTTGGCGTCGACGCCGATCCCGCGCACATCCGGATCGGGATGCCGGTCGAGGTGGTCTTCGACGACGTGACGCCGGAGGTCACGCTGCCGCGTTTCCGCCCCGCCGCCACGGTGCGCTGACATGAGTGCGGAGCGGCGCCGGATGCGCGGCCGGGTGGCGATCGTCGGGGCGGCCGAAGCGGACGAGCACGGGAAGCTGCCGCACAAGTCAGCGTTCCAGCTCCACGCCGAGGCGGCGCGGAACGCACTCGCCGACGCGGGCCTCGCGAAGGACGACGTCGACGCGGTCTTCAGCGCCGGGCTCTGGATGGGATCGGAGACGGCGGAGTACGTGGGCGTCCGGCCCCGCTACATCGACGGCACCCAGATCGGCGGCTGCTCCTTCATCGCCCACGTCCAACATGCCATGGCGGCAATCGCCGCCGGTGTCTGCGAGGTCGCGCTCATCACCCATGGCGAGAGCGGGGCGTCGCGCATCGGCATGCCGGGCACGCGCTTCGGCGCGGACTCGTTCCGGCTGCAATTCGAGGCTCCCTTCGGCCTCGCCGGTCCGCCGACGGGCTACGCGCTCGCCGCGGCGCGCCACATGCACGAGTTCGGGACCACCAGCGAGCAGCTCGCGGAGGTCGCGGTCGCGACGCGCAAGTGGGCGCGTCTCAACCCGCGCGCGATCATGCGCGAGCCGCTCACGATCGACGAGGTGCTCGCCTCCCGCATGATCTCCTGGCCGCTCCGGCTGCTCGACTGCTGCCTGGTGACCGACGCAGGCGGCGCGGTCGTGGTCACCAGCGCCGAGCGGGCGCGCGACTGCCGCACGAAGCCGGTCTACGTGCTCGGCACGGGCGAGGCGTCGACCCACGTGATGGTGAGCCAGATGCCCGACTTCGCGCGCTGGGATGCGGCCCGGCTGGCGGGCGAGCGCGCCTTCGCGATGGCGGGCGTCACGCACGCGGATGTCGACGTCGCGGAGTTCTACGATGCCTTCACGATCGTACCGATCATGGGGCTCGAGGCGCTCGGCTTCTGCGCGCCGGGCGAGGGCGGGCCGTTCGTCGCGGGGCAGCGTACGGCGCCCGGCGGGGCGTTCCCGATGAACACCAACGGTGGTGGTCTCTCCTACACCCACAGCGGGATGTACGGGATGTTCACGCTCGTCGAGGCCGTGCGGCAGCTGCGGGGCGAGTGCGGGCCGCGCCAGGTGGCGGATGCGCGGATCGCGCTCTGCCACGGCCTGGGGGGCATGTTCAGCGCGGCCGCCACCCTCATCGCCGGCACCGAGGTGCCATGAAGGCCGGTGCCCCCGTCCTGCTCTACACGCGGGCGGGGTGCCCCTACTGCGACGCCAAGCGCGCCGAGCTCCTGCGACGCGGCGTCACGCTCCACGAGGTCGACGTCGGCGCCCGGCCCGAGGCGGTCCCCGAGCTGCTCAAGCTGACGCGCGGCCAGCGGATCGTGCCGGTGATCGTCGCGGGCGGCCGCGTCGAGATCGCTCCGGAGGGCGGGTCGCCCGTCTGAGGGCCCCGTTCTCGTCCTACTACCCCACCGGTCGGTCCGTAACGAGAGAGGCCGAGCCCGGATGGACGTACGTGTGCCGCCCTCCCCGAGCTAACGTCCCTCCACAGTCGTCGTGCACGCGTTGTCCGAGCCTGCGACGCAGGCAGCTACGCGTAGACCGCGCACGAGGCCGGCTTGTGGCACTTCCACCTTGCAATACCCGGCGAACTGCGTGCTGGCGTAACCGTTGAACGAGCCCGGTGGAAGCGGTGCCTCGGAGAAGCCGACCTCTTCCATGGCGAAGGGGCCGGCAACGACGACACGGATCGGGGCGGCACGTGTTCCGACGTTGCTGACGAGGCACACGACGTGTTGTGCGTCGTTTCCCACGAGCGGGGGCGTCGCAAGGATTAGCCCCGCACCCTGGGCAATGCCAGCGCTCGCGATGGACGTCACCAACATTGCCCGGACCAGGTGTTCGCGCAACCGTCTCATGGGTTGATCCTCCTTACGGCAACCGTGACGGCCAGACGCCCCTGGTGCATGACGAACCTCCCGCGCTAGAGGCATTGTCCTAGCGAACCCGCCGCGCCGGAAGTCCGCCGGCGACATGCAAGCGGTCGCGACGGTCCCTTTGCGATGACATAAGTCCCTTGACTTAGTTCCATTTAGGAACCTATACCTGCGCAATGCGCTGGCGCGACATCGGCGACCTGACCTGCTCGGTCGCCCGCGCGCTGTCCGTCGTCGGGGATCGCTGGACCCTCCTGATCCTCCGCGACGCGTTCCTCGGCGTCCGGCGCTTCCAGGACTTTGAGGCCGATCTCGGCACGACGCGGCATCGCCTGGCCGACCGACTCCGGAAGCTGGTGGCGCACGGGGTCCTCGAGCGCGTGCGCTACGCGGAGAGGCCGCCTCGCTTCGAGTACCGCCTGACCGAGAAGGGGCGGGACCTCTACCCGGTGGTCGTTTCGCTCACGCGCTGGGGCGACCGCTGGATGGCCGGGAGCGAAGGGCCGCCGATCGAGCTCGTGCACCGGGGCTGCGGGCGGCAGATCATGCCGACGCTCGCCTGCCCCGAGTGCGGTGAGCGGGTCGGCGCGCGCGACATGCAGGCGCGGCCCGGTCCCGCGCTGCGCCAACAATGGGAGGCGGCGCCGCCGCGGCGCCCCCGGGAGGATGCCCGATGAGCACCGCCGTGTCCGTCGACCCCTCGATCTCTCGCGCCCCTCTGCCGTCCGATGCGCTCGACCTCGCCACCGTCTGCGTCCTCTGCAGCCACAACTGCGGCGTGCGCGTCGACGTGGAGGGAGGACGCATCACCGCCGTGCGCGCGGACGAGACGAATCCCATCACCAGCGGCTACATCTGCAACAAGGGCTTCAGCATCCCGAACTACGTGAGCCACCCCGAGCGCCTCACGCATCCACTGCGGCGCACCGCCGACGGCGGCTTCGAGGTGATCGGCTGGGACGTGGCGATCGCCGAGATCGCGTCCCGGCTGAACGAGATCCGCGGCCGCCACTCGCCGCGCGCGATCGGTCTGGTCGGCATCGGCGGCCAGGGGAACCACATGGATGCCCCCTACGGCCTCGGCTTTCTCCGCGCCCTGGGGTCGCGCCGCTGGTTCAACGCCTTCGCGCAGGAGAAGACGCAGCACGCCCTGCTCGATCAGTGGATGTTCGATGCCTCGCCCGCGGCCTACTTCCACGTCGACCAGCGCAACGCGCGCTACATGCTCGTGCTCGGCACCAACCCGCGCATCAGCAACCGCGGCCACAACCCCACCGAGAGCTTCAAGCACTTCGTCGAGGACGGGGGCCGGAGGCTGGTGGTCGTCGATCCGCGCGAGACGGAGACGACACGGGGCGCGCACCGCCACCTCCGCGTGCGGCCAGGCACCGACGTCTATCTCCTCCTCGGCCTTGCGGCCGCGATCGTCGGCCGCGGGCTGATGGACGAGACCTTCGTGCGGGAGAAGACGCGCGACCTCGACCTCCTCCGCGCGGCGCTCGCCGCCGTCGACGTCGGCGAGATGGCGCGGCGCTGCGGGGTCGAGGAGACGGCGCTGGTCGAGACGGCGGTCGGCTTCGCGGAGGCCGAGTCGGCGGCGATCTTCTACGATCTCGGGGTCGAGCAGACGCCCTTCTCGACCCTCATCTCCTACCTGATCCGCGTCCTCCTCTCTCTCACCGGCAACGTCGGCCGGCCGGGCGGCAACGTCTTCTTCGAGACGCTGCTCGCCCCGGTGCGCGAGCCGGGCCGCAAACGGGCGGAGGAGCGGGCCCTCGCGTCGGGGATCCCCGCGATCTCGGCCCTCGGCAACTTCGGGATGTTCTCGCCGACGCTCGTCCCCGAGGAGGTACTCCTCGATCATCCCGAGCGGCTGCGGGCGATCATCGTCGAAGGGTCCAACCCCTTCCTCTCGTACTCGGACACCCAGCGCTGGCGCGAGGCCCGGGAGCAGCTCGATCTCCTGGTCGTCGTCGAGCCGGCCATGACCGAAACCGCGCGGCTGGCCGACTACGTCCTCCCCACGCCGGTCGGCTACGAGAAGTGGGAGATGGCGAACTTCCCGAAGAGCTACCCGGAGGTCTTCGTGCAGATCCGTCCGCCGGTGGTCCCTGGGCCGACGGAGGCCCTCCCCGAGCCGGAGATCTACGCGCGGCTGGCGGAGGCGATGGGCATCTTCGGTGAGCCGCCGGCGGCGCTCTTCGACCTCGCACCGGGCGCGCTCGAGCCGGAAGGGGCGGGCGCCTTCCTCGCGGCGGCGCAGGAGCTGGCGGCAGCCCCCGAGTACGACAGCAAGATCGCCAAGGAACGGCTCATCTTCTGGACCTACCGCACCGTGGGCCCGCACCTGCCGAGCCCCGCGCTCACCGCCATCTGGCTCCAGTGTCATCTGAACGCCATGCTCCGTTTCCCCGACGTGGTGCGCGCGCTCGGCGACGAGTGGCAGCAGAAGAGTCCCTTCGAGATCGGCACGGAGCTCTTCCGGCGCATTCTCGCACACCCCGAGGGCGTGGAGATCGCGCGTCTCTCCGAGGCGACCAACCTCGAGGATCACGTGGGCTTCGACGACGGTCGTATCCGTCTCGCCCCGCAACCGATGCTCGACGAGATCCGGCGGGCCGTCGCCACGCCCCCGCGGCACGATCCCGACTACCCGTTCGTGCTCGCCGCCGGGCTCCGCACGCGCTGGACCGCCAACACGATCCAGCGCGATCCCGCCTGGCGCAAGGGCCGTGGCCCGCACTGTGCGCTCAACCTCTCGCCGGGTGACGCCCAGGAGCTGGGCGTGCGCAACGGCGATCGCGTGCGCGTGTCCACGCGGCGCGGCGAGGTCACGCTCCCCGCGCAGATCGACCCGAAGCTCCTCGTGGGGCACCTGTGGATGCCGAATGGCTTCGGGATGGTGCACGACGGCGTGCTCGACGGCGCGAACCAGAACGAGCTCACCGACGCCGCCGATCGCGATCCGTTCACCGGCATCCCGCACCATCGTCACGTGCAGTGCCGCGTCGAGCGCCTGGCCCGGTGACGGGCTGAGAGGAGAGCCGCATGCGATTCGGACTGAACGTCGGCTACTCGGGGGCCCGGATGGCCCTCAACATGGAGCTCATCAAGGAAGCGGACCGCCTCGGGTTCGACTCCGTCTGGACTGCCGAGGCGTATGGCTCCGATGCCATCACGCCGCTCGCCTGGATCGCCGCGCAGACGAAGCGCCTGAAGCTGGGCTCCGGCATCATGCAGATGGCGGCGCGCACCCCCGCCATGACGGCGATGACGGCCACCACCCTCGACCAGCTGTCGGGCGGACGGATGCTGGTCGGCCTCGGCGTCTCCGGACCCCAGGTGGTCGAGGGCTGGCACGGCGTGCCCTACGGGAAGCCGCTCCAGCGGACGCGCGAGTACATCGAGATCCTGCGGGCGATCTGGGCCCGCGAGCGGCCGCTCGAGCACACCGGACCGCAGTACCAGATTCCCTACCGTGGCCCCGAGTCGACGGGACTCGGGAAGCCGCTCCGCAGCATCCTCCACGGCCGGCAGATTCCGATCTACATCGCCGCGGTTGGGCCGAAGAGCGTCGAGCAGGCGGCGGAGATCGCCGACGGGTGGCTGCCGATGTTCTACTCACCGTACCGCGCCCG
>Ga0066388_100003158_pt1 | contig 10530 bp, 11 predicted proteins | sample PanSoiMetaGPlot6_FD_64539 | JGI IMG/M metagenome (GOLD analysis project Ga0066388, IMG submission 64539) | Tropical forest soil microbial communities from Panama analyzed to predict greenhouse gas emissions - Panama Soil - Plot 6 (Hybrid Assembly) | ecosystem: Environmental > Terrestrial >... | reverse complement strand
AAAGCCAATGAGGTGACTTGAAACTTCCCGCCCACGTTCTGTTTCGCAAAGAGTTGTCGCTCATGGTCTGGAAGCCGCACGGAATTCTGGACCAGGCACTCGTGAATGAAATCGTCGCCTTTGTCGAGGCTGCCGAAGAAAGATCTCAAAAGCCATTCAACCGGTTCGCAGACTTATCGGCGCTCGACGCGGTCGATCTCAATTTCAGGTTCGTCTTTCACATCGCGCTCCACCGCCGCCTCGCCTTTGAGTCGCATCCGCCGGTCAAGACAGCGTTCTACGTGACGAGTCCCGCCACCACCCACTAGCCAAAATTGCACGCCATGTTGACTGACCATTCGCCATTGCATGTTTTGCTGTTTACTGAACGCGCCGCGGCCGCCAAATGGCTAGGCGTTCCAGTCGAAGCACTGAGGATGTAGGATATTTCTGCGCCTCTACAGTCCGCTCGAACCGTTCTTTACCAAGAAGGGGCGACCGAGCGAGATCGAATTAGTCAAGTAGATCGTCGTTTCGGTCGTGAGACGCGCAAGGTACGTCCTTCGGATTACCGCTCGCGTTAATGATTCAAGATAAGTATTGCCCTAAAGTCCTATAGACAGATAGAATCATCGGCAGCACACCATAGTGCTTATAGAAACGAAAGGACTTCAACCCATGAAAAAATATAGTTCAATCATTCACATCCTCAGTGTGGCGTGCGCTTGCCTGATCGTCGCCGGGTGCACGACTGGGCCTGGCGCTGCGACGGCGCCGCCGCCTAATTCAGGTCACGTTCTCATTTATCGGGTCGCGAATTTTGGGGAGAATCTGGGCCTTGTCGTGTCTGTTGATGGTAAGGACGTGGGAACCTTCTCCCAAAGCAGCAACTACAGTGGATACTTACCGGCAGGCCAGCACGTCATTACCGCCCGGCCTGATCCTAATCCCGCCGGAACCAGTCCGGCGCGAAAAACCCTGACCGTACAAGCCGGGCAGACCTACGTTTACACCGCCGCCTGGGCCGGAGGCGGAACGCGTTTGGTTTTGGTAAGAGGCCACTAATCAGAAAAGTTTATCTTGTCCGGGCACTGATTCTCGCAGTAGCATGCTTGGGTAGCCGTGCTCTGCCGGAAAATTGGCACCAGTTTACGGGCTAACAAATGACTCCAGCGAAAATGAACAGGGTGAACGTAATTCTGCTTGAGCAACGCTTGAATCGCCATCTTGGATGGACGGTGCGCGCTTTCGGGATCCTAATTGTCATCGTATTTCTCGCTGTGTTGTCGTCGGTAGCGTTCGGCGCTAATCCAGCGGAAGAGCTGGCTAAAACGGGGCATACAGGCGGCATAGATCCCAAAGGCAATTCCTGGGTGTCGATCCAGCAAAGCATCCAACAGTTCGCGGATCCAAAATTCATACTGCGACTTTTCCTGAGCCTTAGCCTGGCCGTGGGCTGTGCATGGGCAATTGCGTGGCATCCGCGGCGCGCGTCGCTGGTTGATCCGCTTGCCGACCTTGAGGAACGCAAGGCTCTTATCCTCCTTGGCGTAGTCGGCGCAGTGGTCGCTGAACTGAGCGGAACCAGCCAGACGCTCGCGTTTGTCATCTTTGGCATCGGCGCACTATTGCGATTTCGGACCCTGCTCGATAATCCGAAACTTACTGGCAAAGCAATAATGGTCGTGGTAGTCGGTCTCGCGTGCGGCATGGGATCGTGGGCGATGGCGGTATTCGTTACCGGCTTTAGTTGGGTACTCATCTTCTGGCTTGATTCGCACTCAAGCTGCCGGGTTAGAATCCGACTCGACGATAACGAGGATCCAAAGCCGGTCTTTGGGATGGTGCAATCGTTGCTCGTCGCCCACAAGTGTCGGCTCCAAAGTTCCTCGCTTTACGAGGACAAGGGACAGATGGTGTTTCTACTCTATATCCCGTCAGGAGTGGATCCCAGGCAACTGGAGGCAGAAGTGCGATCGAAGCTGAAAAGGAACCACGTCTCCAAGATCGCTGTGGACGTGATCTAACTAGCCTGATCCGCCTACAACGCGCACACCTAAGCCATCACTTCGATGCGCAGATGTTTCTTTTTTGCGATCTTTTTTGCTTGGACACTAACGTTCGTAGGGCATGGACAAGACGGACCAAAGAATTCTGTCGTACTGATTATTCGCCATGCAGAAGATGGCGGCCCGGGCGCTGCTCTCGCACCCCGCGGTGAGGAGCGGGCTGAGGCATATAAGAATTATTTCTTAAATTTTACTGTCGATTCCAAGCGGCTGCGCCCAGATGTCGTCTTTGCTGCTAAAGATTCAAAGAAAAGCCATCGGCCCCGTCTGACTGTAGAGCCGTTCGCGAAGGCAGAAAAATTACGAATCGACATGCGTTTTGGCAACGCTCAATCCGCCGATCTGGCAGCAGATTTGCGTGCAAACCAACAGGGAAAAATGATTCTCATCTGCTGGCGTCACCCGTACGTCCCGGACCTCCTTCGAGCGCTCGGAGCTAAGCCCGAGGACTTTTTGCCGCGTGGCAAATGGCCTGGTTCGGTTTACGATTGGGTGATCCTGCTCAGCTTCGATCAGAATGGCCGTTTGATTCCCGGGAACACGAGACGGATCAACGAACATTTGATGCCGGGTGACTCGCAGTAGCCACTTGTTATCGCTGTCCGCACGTTTGGCTATGAGAGAGTCAGCCATAGTAACAATGGCGCTACCGCAATGAATGGAGATTGGAGTTTATTGAGACTTCTGGTAAGCCGAGAAGCTGGTAAGCCGGAGGAAGTGGGAGAGAACAGTTACACATCTCAGTCGCGTTTTGAAGCGATTGAAATTATCGAGGCCCTGATCCTTGCGCTGGTCGCCGTGGCCACCGCTTGGAGCGGATACCAGGCCGCGCAATGGGCCGGAAAACGCGCGGAAGAGTACGCCAAGGCAAGCCGACTACGAGTCACAGCCGAAGGTCTCGCCACGCTGGCAGGACAGGAGCGAATCTATGACAGCGAAACTTTTAATAGCTGGCTCGCTGCCAAACTGAATGGCAAAGATAAAGAGGCTGACTTCTTTGAGCGGCGGTTTCGCGACGAGTATCGACCCGCATTTACGGCCTGGCTGAAGACCGATCCTTTCAACAACGTGCAAGCACCTCCAGGTCCGATCTTCATGCCCGATTACCACAATGCAAAGCAGCAGCAGTATTTTGGTTTGACTAAAAAAGCTACGGACGTAGCCGATCAAGGCACAAAGTCCGGCGAGATCGGTGACCAGTACGTACGTATCACGGTCCTGCTCGCCACCGTGCTTTTAATTACGGCTATCGGACAGCGTTTTCGCGTTAGGGTTGCGCGTATTTTATTCATGATTCTTGCCTGCCTGTTGCTTTGCTTGCCGCTTTGGCAATTGCTTATGCTGCCTCGGGCCTGACTGTCCCTGCGAAGCACTGGCAGTTTCCAAAGGACTTGTAATCTCAAAGATTGCTCGGGCATTGCCCAAAGGTTCTAAGACTAAAGTCCAATTGTTCGGCGACAGGCGCACGAGCAAGAATGGGCCTTAGATGGCATTACTTCGCGCAGGTCGAAGGGCGAATCGGCGGCGTGCGTTGTTCGAATGGCCGTCGATGGCAAATCAAAAACAAGGCAACCTGGAAGGAACCAAGAATCATGAAACAGGTGCGAGTCTCATTATACATGATCAGCGTCATGCCTCTGTTGGCATTGACGGTCGGCTGCGCCACAACGGCCAGCACGCAGAACAAAGAAACCATGCTCGTGGCCTCCGGCTTTAAGGTGATCACCCCCAAGACGGCTGCGCAGCAACAAAAGCTCCAGCAGCTTCCGCCGGGCCATACGGCCATGATTAACAAAAACGGGAGAACCTACTACATTTTCCCGGACGCGGCACATAACCAGGCCTATGTCGGTGGACCCCAGGAGTACCAGGCTTACCAACAGCTCCGCGCCGCAAATAACATTGCGAACGAGAATCTCGAGACCGCCGAAATGTACCAGGACGCAGCCATGCAGTGGGGTGCGTGGGGCGGGTGGGGCGCGGGCTGGGGGCCAATGGGACTGGGAGTAGGGGTCGGGCGGTTTAGAAGAGAATGATGGCTTAAGTTTTATGAGTCACCATTTAATTCAATCATCCCTCCACCCCAGTCAAAACGAAACAACAACAGTAAACGAAATGAAACGAAAGATAATCCATAACGGCTTGTCGTTGCTTATAGCTGCCGCCGCGTTTTTTAGCGCGGTCGCTCCGGCCCAGGCGCAAGACAAGAAACCCAATATCCTGTTCATCATGGGAGATGACATCGGCTGGATGCAGCCGAGATGCTATCACCGTGGCCTGATGGTGGGAGAAACGCCCAACATCGACCGCATCGCCAACGAAGGCGGTCTTTTCATGCACTATTACTCTGAGTCGAGCTGCACCGCCGGGCGCACGGCTTTCGTCACCGGGATGCAACCGTTCCGCGCAGGCATGCTGCTGCCGCAGTTACCCGGCGCGATTTCGTACCTGAGGCCGGGAACGCCATGCATCGGCCAGTTCCTGCTGGACCTCGGTTACACGACTGGCGAGTTCGGCAAGAACCATCTGGGCGACAATCCCGATTCACTGCCGACGGCTCACGGATTCCAGGAGTTCTGGGGCTACCTTTATCACCTTGACGCGATGCAACAAGTGAGCTTCCCCGACATCAATAAGAGCCCGACCGAGCAAGCCATCGTGCCGCCCTGCAAGGCGATCCCTATTGCGGGGATCCCGCCCGCCCCAGGCGAAGTTGACCCAAAGACCACCACGTGCATGACCGCACCGCGTCCGATCATCTGGATGAAATCCTCCGATGGCACGGCCAAGAACCAATCGGGCAAAGACGAAGGCCCCCTAACATTGGAGCGCTCCAAGACGGTGGATGAGGAAATCTCTTCGCACGTCATTGACTGGCTGGATCGCAACGATCCCAAGAAGACTGGCAAGCCCTTCTTCTGCTACTACAACCCGGCGCGTATGCATATCACCACCGTGCTGTCGGATAAGTATTTGAACATGGTGGGAACAAAGGGCGGCAAGGATTGGGGCATCAATGAAGCCGGGATGAAGCAGATGGATGACAATATCGGCTATGTCCTCAAGAAGCTGGAAGACATGGGCCAACTCGATAACACGATTGTCGTCTTCACTACCGACAACGGCGCGGAGACAATCACCTTCCCCGACGGTGGCGTGACCCCGTTCAAAGCCGGCAAGCTAACAACCTGGGAAGGCGGGATGCGCGCTCCGTGTGTTATTCGGTGGCCGGGCCATATCAAGCCGGGCACAATCTACGATCAGATGTTCGCCGCGCTGGACTGGGTGCCCACGTTAGTTGACATTGCCGGTGGGCCCAAGGGCGATGATCTGAACAAGCAGGTCATGGGCGGCAAATACAAGGGCATTCTTAAGACCAAGCTCGACGGTTTTGACCAGACTGACTACTTGGAAGGCAAGTCTAAGGACTCGGCGCGGGACCACTTCTTCTACTACATGGGAGCGGTGCCTTCGGCGGTGCGGTGGAAGAACTACAAGTTCTATTACACGATGCCTGGTGAAACCCCGTTGGGCGGTTTATTGCCTCCCACACCTTATAAGTGGACGCAGATCCAAAATATCCTGCGCGATCCATTTGAGCAGAACGTAGGGATGGATCAAAAGAGCTTGATGTCCATCCCGGGCGCGCTGGCCGGTCCCTTCTCAGCGTATCTCTATGACTGGAACATTTTGCCCATTGGCCAGATCTTGTGGCTGAAGGAACTCGAAACGTACAAGGAGTTCGCACCGCTACAGCAAGCGGCCAGTTATAACCTTGACCAAATCGTGCAGCAGTTAAAAGAATCTACGCACACGGGGAGCGATTAACCTGGAGACAGGCGCGTCCTGATGACTCTGCGGACGGCTCGCAAGGGCCGCCCGCTTGGCCGTAGCAAATAGATATAGCCGGTACGATCGGGGAAGAATCACGAGAACAAACCCAAGACCCAAATAACAAGAAACCCAAAATGAACAAAACTTAAGTCATAACTGCTTGTCGCTGCTTATGGTCGGAGCTGCGTGTTTCAGCGTGGTTGTTCCGGCTTATGCGCAAGATAAGAAACCCAACATCGTCATGGTCATGACGGACCACTCCGACTGGAGCGACTTCGATTGCTACGATTCCACAAGATAAAATAAAAGGTCATTATGAAGAAACTTCTGTTCGTGGTCATCCTCGGTCGGGTTTTGATGTATTCGGCAATTGCCCAGAACGGCCATGGCATTGCCGATTCCAGGTTTTCGTTCGATGTCTACGGCGATTCGCGGTCGATGATGTACCTCCCGTACAAAGCAGCTCAGGAAGCGGACGCCCGCAAACTGATGGTGGATATGTTTGACCTGGTGCTTCCAGAGAAGGTCGCGGCAGGTGTAGTCCAGAAGTATGTGAAGCTGATCTACGACCCATCCAATCATGAGTTAATGCAATTGGTTATGCCCTTTGAAAGCAGGAGCGAGGTGACCACGCTAACTCTTGACAAGGGTTGGGTCACTTCGGCCTCAGTCGAGGATGTAAAGCTGTTACCCGGTGTGCGCCGCACGATGTTTCGGTTGGAAGGTGGCCAGTGGGTCACCCGCGAGGTGGTAAGAGACATTAAGAGTAGAAACGCCAGGTTTTTGGTAAATACGGGCGATCTCGTGTGGTGGGGCAGGCAGGGTGATAAGCCGTCCGACAACCCATACTGGACGCTCGTCGATAAAGAGGTGTTAAATCAGTTACCCCCGCCGGATGAAGAGATGAAGAAGGCCGGTATGGACGGCCGTGTATTTCCCGCCGTGGGGAATCACGAAGTGTGGGCAGACTCCGATGTCGAGGGATTGTTGGCAGCATTCCCTTATCTGAAAAAGCTTGGCGTGTCGGATAAGCAACTGATTTATAAGTTCGATTTTCGAAGCGTGCGCTTCATTTTCCTATGGACGGGCCCATACGACTACCGCCAACCGTCTGGATGGGAAGCCACACAGCCTGTATACGAAGCGCAGATGGTGCAGCTAAAGAAGTGGTTGGAAGAAGCCAAGTCTAACGGGGTAAAGAAAGTCTTCATTAGTTTTCATGCTCCTGCGTTCTGCCGCGCCGGAATGGGTCCGATTCCCGAAGCACAAAATCCACACAAAACGATTGCGTCCTATGCAAAGGACCTCGACATCGTGGTATTTAACGGCCATGTGCACACCACTGAGGCTTTTCAAGTGGATGGCGTGAAGTACTTTGTTCTCGGCGGCGGTGGCGCAGAGCAAGACCCGATTCTCCCCGGTAGAACAACAATCAAGAACCTTCCGGCGGACTACCCTAAAGACTTGTATTGGAAAGGCGAGCCTCCCATGGAGGAGTATAACTATCTGCACGTAGATGTGACGCCCGGTCAGCCCACAAAGTTCACAATCAACCGATTCCGCCCTCAGTCGGCCGAGCCGTACGCTGCCGTCGAGGTCTTCAAATGAAGACGCACGGAACTTTGCCTTCCCGGTTCGTGCTTCCTCTGCCGAGCTTCGTCCTGCACCCATACATGGCCGTCATTATCGCCATTGTCCACGTTTACCTAAGTGTCGGTCATCTCTCGAAGCTGTTTGGAGGCGATGTGCAGTGGACACACTTGTGGAAGGGCTTTGACAGCTTAGGCGGTGCTTACGTGTTTGCGGCCCTCGCCACACGCGGGTTTGCCCGAGACAAGAATCAGCTCCCTTCGCTAAAAGCCGTGCTTAGCACAACGAACGATCCACAATCAATGGCTTTCGCGCTCACTTTCCCTCATTCCCGAAGAAATGGCCGTTACAACCAATAGCGAAGTGAAGGCAGCGATAACATGAGAACCAAACCAACAACTAACAAAACGGAAAACAACAAGCGCACAGCCCGGGCGATTAAACGGCAAGCCAGTAGGGCGATGCCTGATAGACCAAGGTCCTATTTTACGGACTCCAAACCAAGAGTAATGCTGATGACGTTTCCGGTGCAACGAAGACGAATCTCCCGCAATGGAGTAAACTTTATCAACCGGATGGAGAGTCTTGGGATCTATGCGAGGGCCAGGATAGTTTTGGAACAAGAGCAGTAACTCAAAATCAACCTAACCAGAACCGAAAGGAAAAGCATGAAACGTAAACTTAATATCAAGCTAGTCATAACATTATGCGCAGCGTTCGTCGCCGTCGCCGCGCAGGCGCAAGACAAGAAACCTAACATCCTCGTCATCATGGGTGATGACGTCGGTTGGTTCAACATTGGCGTCTACCATCAGGGCATAATGTCCGGCAAGACGCCGAATCTCGATAAGCTCGCCTCGCAAGGCGTGAGGTTCACTGACTACTACGCCGAAGCAAGTTGCACGGCCGGTCGAGCGAACTTCATCACTGGTGAGATTCCGCTACGGACGGGGCTAACGACCGTGGGCCAGGCCGGCGCCGATGTCGGCATTCCGATGGAGGCGTGCACACTTGCTACTGCCTTGAAGGCACAGGGCTACGCTACGGGCCAGTTTGGAAAGAATCACCTTGGCGACCTGAACAAGTTCCTGCCGACGCTGCATGGCTTCGACGAGTTCTTCGGTTACCTATACCACCTGGATGCGATGTCAGACCCGTACTGGTACTCGTTTCCAGTTGACCAGGACTTCTACAACAAATACGGCCCGCGCAGTCTCGTGCATTGCTATGCGACGGATACCGATGATGCCACGGTGATGCCGCGTTGGGGCAAAGTCGGCAAACAGAAGGTCGTGGATGAAGGGCCGCTGCCGCCGTTCAAGGATATGTCAAACGTGCAGAACATGCACGACATTCCGTTTCTGAAGGCGAAGCACGACATGACCACCTTTGACGAGGACCTGGTCAAGGCTTCATCTGACTTCATGGACAAGGCCAAGAAAGACAACAAACCGTTTTTCGTCTGGCACAACACGACTCGGATGCACGTCTGGACCTTTCTCTCCGACAAATACAAGGCGATGCAGAACAGCCAGACCAATTACGGTTTGGAGGAGGCCGGGATGGCGCAGATGGACGATAGCATCGGCGCACTCTTGAAACACCTCGACGACATCGGTGAGGCGGACAACACGATCGTCATATTCACCACAGACAATGGCGCGGAAGTGTTTACCTGGCCGGATGGCGGCATGACGCCGTTCAGAGCCACTAAAGGCACCATCTTCGAAGGCGGCTTCCGCGTGCCGTGCATCGCGCGCTGGCCGGGCCACATCAAGCCGAGCACAGTCGAGAATGGAATTTTTTCGGGCCTCGATTGGTTTCCAACGTTATGCGCAGCAGCTGGCAATGCGAACATCACGGATCAACTACTGAAGGGCGTCAAGCTCGGCGATCGAACTTACAAGAATCACCTCGACGGCTATAACCAGATGGACTTGCTGGAAGGCAAGGGACCGTCCGCGCGGCATGAGATATTTTATTTCGGTGGCGCGAATCTGGGCGCGGTTCGGCTTGATGACATCAAGTTCATCTTTTACCAGCAGCCCTGGGGTTGGCCCGGCGAAAAGACGACGACGGATATGCCCGTCCTGATTAACATCCGTCAGGATCCGTTTGAGAGGACACCGAACACTCGCGGCGAATCACCGAACACGGGCGCCTTTGGCTATGGGCAAGACTTCTTTGCTCGCGAGTTCTGGCGCTTTGTGATGGTCCAGCAATACGTCGCCAAACTTGCGGAGACAGCCGTCAATTACCCGCCAATGCAGAATCCGGCCTCGTTCAACCTAGATGCGGTCAAGAAACAGATCGAAGCGAAAATGAGGCAGCACGAAGGAGAGTAGTCGAACAGTTGTACGGCGGGCGGCTGACAAGGCCGTCCGCCTACATTCTTCCCGGAAAGGAGAGCGAGCGATTAAAAAGACAGTTGGGTTACGGGTGATTCAACGTGGAGGCATATGCGTATTAGATGAGCAGTCAGCCCGGGCTCGCACTGATATAGTCACGCTGTGGACAAGAGATCTAACTAACTCGTTCCAGGTATGAGTTCTTTGGTTATTGGCCTCATCAGTGCCGGGTGCATCTTTGGAGGCGCGTTGCTGGGCATGTGGCTCCACAAGGTTTTACCTGAACGTCATCTGGACACCGCGTCAAAGGACACGGTAAAGTTGGGGGCCGGATTGCTCGCCACCCTCGCAGCGCTGGTGTTGGGTTTACTGGTCAGTTCAGCCAAAGCTTCGTTTGACGCCATGAATACCGGGATCGCACAGGCCGGCGCAAAAATACTTCTAGTCGATCATATGCTCGCCGATTATGGGCCGGAAACGAAGGATGTCCGCGGGCAATTACGACGTATCGTTGAATCTTCCATTGAGAGAATTTGGCCGGAAAAAAAAGCCGGCGTGGGTGGGTTGCGTGCGATGGAATCGTTAGACGATGCAGGGAAGCTCTTTAAGGCTAAACTGCGCGAGCTTACTCCGACAACCGACTTTCAGAAATCGCGTCTCGCACAAGCCGTGCAGCTCAGTGACGATGTATTACAAACTCGCTTGCTTTT
>Ga0066388_100003157_pt1 | contig 10531 bp, 9 predicted proteins | sample PanSoiMetaGPlot6_FD_64539 | JGI IMG/M metagenome (GOLD analysis project Ga0066388, IMG submission 64539) | Tropical forest soil microbial communities from Panama analyzed to predict greenhouse gas emissions - Panama Soil - Plot 6 (Hybrid Assembly) | ecosystem: Environmental > Terrestrial > Soil... | reverse complement strand
GGTACCTCAATGCGCTGGAGTTCGCCCGCACCCGGGTGCAGGGCGCCGACCTGACTCGGGCCGCGGACAAGAACGCGCCCCGCGTGACGATCATCAACCACCCGGACGTGCGTCGGATGCTCATGATGCAGAAGGCGTACTCCGAGGGCATGCGCGCGCTCGTCCTGTACACGGCCACGCTGCAGGACACCCTGCAGGTGGCGGCGGCCGAGGGGCGGACCGACCCGGCCACGGCCGGCCTCAACGACCTGCTGCTGCCGCTGGTCAAGGGCGTCGGATCCGAACGGTCCTACGAGATGCTCACCCTGTCGCTGCAGACCCTCGGCGGCTCCGGGTTCCTCCAGGACTACCCGGTCGAGCAGTACATCAGGGACGCGAAGATCGACAGCCTGTACGAGGGGACGACCGGGATCCAGAGCATGGACCTGTTCTTCCGCAAGATCGTCAGGGACAACGGCGCGTCCTTCGGGGCGCTGCTCGGCAAGATCAGAGACTTCGCCGCGGCCGACGGCGGCAACGGCAGGCTCAAGGCCGAGCGGGCCGCCCTGGCCGAGGCGGCCGGGCACGCCGAGGCGATGGCCGGCGCCATGGCGGGCTACCTGATGGGTTCGGCCGGCCAGCCCGCCGAGATCTACAAGGCCGGGCTGAACACCGCCCGGCTGCTGATGGCGCTCGGCGACCTGGTCATCGGCTGGCTGCTCCTCGTCCACGCCGAGATCGCCCAGGGCAAGCTGGACGAAGGCGACGCCGACCGGGACTTCTACCTGGGCAAGGTGGGCGCGGCCCGGTTCTTCGCCGCGACCGTGCTGCCCCGGCTCGCCACCGAGCGCAGGCTCGTCGAGGAGACCACCCTCGACCTGATGGACCTGCCCGAGGGCGCCTTCTAACCCGAAAGCGCCCCCGGGAAGAGCCTCAGCTCCAGGCCAGCATCCGGACCGGATCGGAGAGCATCGCGCCGACGTCGCGCAGCACGGCCGAACCGAGCTCGCCGTCCACGATGCGGTGGTCGAAGGACAGCGACAAGGTGCACGCCTTGCGCACCGCCAGCTCCCCGTCGACCACCCACGGCGCGTCCTTGACCTGCCCGAACGCCAGGATGGCGGTCTCGCCGGGGGTGAGGATCGGGGTGCCGGCGTCCACCCCGAACACGCCCACGTTGGTGATCGTGATCGTGCCGCCGGCCAGGTCGGCCGGGGTGGCCTTGCCCGCCCGGGCGGTCTCGGTCAGCGTCTGCAGGCTGCGGGCCAGCTCGGCGAGGCTCTGCGCGTCCGCGTGCTTGACGTTCGGCACGATCAGGCCGCGGTCGGCGGCCACCGCGATGCCGAGGTTCACGTAGTGCCTGACCACGATCTCCTCGGCGGCGGCGTCCCAGGACGAGTTGATCAGCGGGTGCCTGGCCACCGCGACGATCAGCGCCCGGGCCACGAACAGCAGCGGCGACACCCGGACGTCCGCGAACTCGGGCAGCTCCCGGAGCCGGGCCGTGGCCGCCATCGTCTCGGTGACGTCGACCTGCAGGAACTCGGTGACGTGCGGCGCGGTGAAGGCGCTGGACACCATGGCCGCGGCCATGTGCTTGCGCACGCCGCGGACCGGGATCCGCTCCTCGCCGCCGGCCGCCGTACCCGCGGCGGCCGTCCGTGATCCGTTCCCCGAATATCCCGAACGGGCCGGGATGCCCGCCTCGGCCGCCCGTTGCACGTCGTCCCGGGTGATGGAACCGTCCGGGCCGCTGCCCGCCAGTTCGGCCAGGCTGATCCCGAGATCCTTGGCCAGCTTGCGCACCGGCGGCTTGGCCAGGGCCCGGGCCGCGGGCGCGGGGACCTCCGGTGCGGCGGGCACCTGCGGCGGCTCGGCCGCAATCTCCGGCGCGGTGGGGACCTCGGCCGTCTCGGGACGTCCGGCCGCGGCGGCCACGGCCGGCGGCGTCCGGCGCGCCCGGCGCGTGGTGGCGGACGCCTTGACGCCGTAGCCGACCAGCACGGAGTGCGCGCCCGCCTCGTCGGCCGGGACCTCGTCGGCCCGAGCCTTGTCGGCTGAGCCGCGGCCCGCCGGGGCGGCCTGCGTCGCCGTGCTCCGGGCGGGAGCCGGGGCGGATAGGCCGGCTCGTTCGGTATCTTCGGTTTTCCCCTGGTCCGTGACCTCGACCGCGATGATCGGGACGCCGACCTCTACGGTCTGGCCCTCCTCGGCCAGCAGCCTGGTCACCGTGCCGTCCCACGGGCAGGGCAGCTCGACCACCGCCTTGGCCGTCTCGATCTCCACGATGATCTGGCCGTCCTCGACCGCCTCTCCCGGCTTGACGTGCCAGGCGACGATGTCGGCCTCGGTCAGGCCCTCGCCCACGTCGGGAAGCTTGAACTCCCTGAGCATGATCGCTCTCGCCTCCCTCAGTACCCGAACGCCCGGTCGACCGCGTCCAGGATCCGGTCCAGGTCGGGCAGGTAGTGCTCCTCCAGCCGGGACGGCGGGTAGGGGGTGGCGAAGCCGCCGGCGCGCAGCACCGGCGCCTCCAGGTGGTAGAAGCACCGCTCGGTGACCCGGGCCGCGACCTCGGCCCCGAACCCGGCGAACACCGGCGCCTCGTGCGCGATCACGCAGCGGCCGGTCTTGCGCACCGACGCGGTGATCGTGTCCATGTCCAGCGGGGACAGCGAGCGCAGGTCGACGACCTCGACGCTGCGCCCGTCCTGGCGGGCGGCGGCCGCCGATTCCAGCGCGGTACGCACCAGCGGGCCGTAGCAGAGCAGGGTGACGTCGGAGCCCTCGAGGGTGACCCGGGCCCGGTCGAACGGCAGCGCGCCGTCCACCCCGGCCGCGGTGTCGACCTCGGCCTTGTCCCAGTAGCGCCGCTTCGGCTCGAAGAAGATCACCGGGTCGTCCGAGCTGATCGACTGCTGGATCATGGTGAACGCGTCGGCCGCGTCGCCGCAGGCCACCACCCGCAGGCCGGGCGTGTGCGCGAATAGCACCTCGGGCGACTCGCTGTGGTGCTCGACCGCGCCGATGCCGCCGCCGCACGGGATGCGGATCACCACCGGCAGGCTGACCTGCCCGCGGGACCGGTAGCGCATCTTGGCCAGCTGGCTGACGATCTGGTCGACGGCCGGGAACACGAAGCCGTCGAACTGGATCTCGCAGACCGGCCGGTAGCCGCGCAGGGCCAGGCCGATGGCCGTGCCCACGATGCCCGACTCGGCCAGCGGCGTGTCGATCACCCGGGCCTCGCCGAAGTCCTTCTGCAGGCCGTCGGTGACCCGGAAGACGCCGCCGAGCTTGCCCACGTCCTCGCCCATGATCAGGACCTTGGGGTCGTTCTCCAGCGCCTTGCGCAGTCCCTCGTTGAGCCCGCGGGACAAGGTGAGCCTACTCATCGCCCAGCTCCGTTCATCCCCGGCTCGAACGAGTCCAGGTAGGCCGTGTACTGCTCCCGCTCCTCGCGGAGGATGGCGGTGGGTTCGGCGTACACGTGGTCGAACAGGGACAGCGGCGGCGGGTCGGGCATGGTCCGACAGGCCTCGCGCACCCGGGCGCCGACCTGCTTGGCCTCCGCGTCCACCGCGGCGAAGAAGTCCGCCTCGGCCATTCCGCCCCGGACCAGGTAGGCCCGGACGCGCTCGATCGGGTCCTTGAGCTTCCACATCTCGAGCTCGCTGGCCAGCCGGTACCTGGTCGGGTCGTCGGTGGTGGTGTGCGCGCCCATGCGGTACGTGAACGCCTCGATCAGCGTGGGGCCCTGGCCTTCCCTGGCCGCCTGCATGGCCTTCTGCGTCACCGCGTAGCAGGCCAGCACGTCGTTGCCGTCGACCCGAAGCCCGGGGAAGCCGAACCCGCGGGCCCGCTGGTACAGCGGGATGCGGCTCTGCTTCTCCAGCGGCTCGGAGATGGCCCACTGGTTGTTCTGGCAGAAGAACACGACGGGCGCGTTGAACACCGACGCCCAGACGAAGGACTCGTTCACGTCGCCCTGGCTGGTGGCGCCGTCACCGAAGTACACGATGACCGCCTCGTCCGTCCCGTCCCGCTGGATGCCCATGGCGTAGCCGGTCGCGTGCAGGGTCTGGGCGCCGATCACGATCGTGTACAGGTGGAAGTTGTGTTCCTGCGGCGCCCAGCCGCCGTGGCTGACGCCCCGGTACAGCTCGAGCAGCTTGACCGGGTCGATGCCGCGGCACCAGGCCACGCCGTGCTCCCGGTAGGTGGGAAACACCATGTCGTCCGGGCCCAGCGCCCGGCCGGACCCGATCTGGGCGGCTTCCTGGCCGAGCAGCGAGGCCCAGATGCCGAGCTCGCCCTGGCGCTGCAGCGAGATCGCCACGGTGTCGATGGTGCGGACCAGGACCAGGTCCCGGTACATGTCCCTGATCTGGTCGGCAGACAGGTCGAGCGGGTAGTCGGGGTGCTCGATCCGCTCACCCTCCGGGGTGAGCAGCTGAATGAATTCGCCCGCCTGGTCTGGCGTGTCAGGGGCGGGCGGGTCGAGTGCTGATGCGGCGGTGGTCGCGGCGCCGGATTCGACGGTCACGTGCCACTCCTTTCCGGGCCGGAACTGGGATCACCAGGGCCGGCCTGACGGCTGAAGGTTCCCGGACTGCGCTGTCTCGGGCCGGTCGCGTACGCTGCGTGCCCGGTGGGGTGGCACGCGTCCGCGTTGCCCGTGGGACGCTCCTCACCTGACGATATATGCCCTGATCGCCCGGGAGGATACGTGACGCGGATGATCGTGGAAGTAATGCTGAAGCCGGAGATACACGATCCGCAGGGGGAGGCCATCACCGGCGCGTGCCATCGCCTGGGGTTCGGCCAGGTGCGCGGGGTCCGGCAGGGCAAGCGCTTCGAGGTGGAACTCGACGGCCCCGCCGACGAGGCGGCTGTGACGGCAATCACACAGCTGGCGCGCGACCTGCTATCGAACCCGGTCATCGAGGAGTTCACCGTGCGTGAGGGGTGAACTGACCGTTTGCACGTTCATACGAATTTTGCATATGCGGTTCCGGCCGCGTCAACGGGGAATCACTTCGACTGTGGGTGAGGGTGGTAGCAGCACGCGAGGGAAGCCGGTGACTGACGCGAAGTTCTGCCTGGTGTTTAGGTGCGAGACGCTCAGCGTTCCGGTCATGCGCCGCGTCCTCGGGGACACCCTGCGCGGGCTCGGCGTGGACGAGGAATCGGTCTACGACATCTTGCTCGCGGCCACCGAGGCATGCACCAACGTGCTTACCCACGGTGGCCGGCAGGTCGGGGGTTATGCGGTGGTCACCAGCCTGGGCGCGATCGGCTGCCAGGTCGAGGTGGCGGACGACGGAGTCGGCATGAACGGGTCGGGCCCGGGCTCGCGCGGCCCGGCCGAGGGCGAGCCGGATCCGTGGCAGATGCCGGTGGCGCAGCTGCCCGAGTCGGGCCGCGGCCTGGCCGTCATGCGGGCCTGCGTGGACAACGTCACGCTGGACAGCCGTCCCGGGCACGGCACGGTCGTGACCATGCGCAAGCGCATCCGCTGGCCCGAGGACGCCCCGCTCCGCGCGGCCAGCTAGTAGCCGGGCCCCGATAAACTTCCGGCGTGCGGATTGGGGTTGTTACTTTTCCTGGGTCGCTCGATGACCGGGACGCGGCGCGCGCGGTCCGGCTCGCCGGGGCCGAACCGGTCTCGCTCTGGCACGGCGACCGCGACCTGCGCGGCGTGGACGCGGTGATCCTGCCCGGCGGCTTCTCCTACGGAGACTACCTGCGCTGCGGCGCCATCGCCCGGTTCGCCCCGGTGATGAGCGAGCTGGTGCCGGCGGCCCGGTCCGGGCTGCCGGTGCTCGGCATCTGCAACGGGTTCCAGATCCTGTGCGAGGCGCACCTGCTGCCCGGCGCGCTGACCCGCAACGCCGGCCTGAAGTTCGTCACCCGGGACGTGCCGCTGCGGGTGGAGAACGCGCGGACCGCGTGGACCCGGGCCTACGCCGGCGGCGAGCAGATCGTGGTGCCGCTGAAGAGCGGCGAGGGCGCCTACGCGGCCGATCCGGCCACGCTGGCCGGCCTGGAGGCGTCCGGGCGGGTCGTGATCAGGTACGCGGGGGACAACCCGAACGGCTCGGCCGGCGCCATCGCGGGGGTGAGCAACGCCGAGGGCACCGTGGTCGGCCTGATGCCGCACCCCGAGCACGCGGTCGACCCGCTCACCGGGCCGTCAGCCGACGGCCTCGGCTTCTTCGCCTCCGTCATCGCCTCGGCGGTCGCGGCGTGACCGGTGCCGACACCGTGGCCCGGGCCGGGGCCACGCCGGACCAGCCGCAGCCGTTCGCCGAGCTGGGCCTGACCCGGGACGAGTACGACACGATCACGCGGGCCCTGGGCCGCCGCCCGACCAGCGCCGAGCTGGCCCTGTACTCGGTCATGTGGAGCGAGCACTGCTCCTACAAGTCGTCCAAGGTGCACCTGCGGCAGTTCGCGGCCAAGGCGCCGCCGTCCGCCGCGCTGCTGGCCGGCATCGGCCACAACGCCGGGGTGGTCGACATCGGCCAGGGCTACGCGGTCACCTTCAAGATCGAGTCGCACAACCACCCGTCCTACGTGGAGCCGCACCAGGGCGCGGCCACCGGCGTGGGCGGCATCGTCCGCGACATCCTGGCCATGGGCGCGCGGCCGGTCGCGGTGATGGACGCGCTCAGGTTCGGGCCCGCCGACGCCCCCGACACCGGCCGGGTGCTGCCCGGCGTGGTCAGCGGCATCTCCTTCTACGGCAACTGCCTGGGCCTGCCCAACATCGGCGGCGAGCTCGACTTCGACCCGAGCTACGCGGGGAACCCCCTGGTCAACGCGCTCTGCGTGGGGGTGATGCGGCACGATGAGCTGCAGGTCGCGGCGGCCACGGGGCCGGGCAACAAGGTGATCCTGTTCGGCTCCACGACCGGGCCGGACGGCGTGGGCGGGGCGTCGGTACTGGCCAGCGCGACGTTCGGCGACGCCGGGGAGTCCGCCAAGCGGCCCAGCGTGCAGGTGGGCGACCCGTTCACCGAGAAGCTGCTGGTCGAGTGCTGCCTGGAGCTGTTCGCGGGCGGCCTGGTCACCGGCATCCAGGACCTGGGCGCGGCCGGGGTGGCCTGCGCCACCACCGAGCTGGCCGCGGCGGGCACCGGCGGCATGCGGGTCCGGCTGGACCAGGTGCCGCTGCGGGACGCATCGCTCGGCCCGCCCGAGATCTTGATGAGCGAGTCGCAGGAACGCATGATGGCCGTGGTCGAACCCGGCCGGGTGGAGGAGTTCCTGGCCGTCTGCGCCAAGTGGGACGTCCGGGCGGCCGTGATCGGCGAGGTGACCGACACCGGCCGGCTGGTCATGACCTGGCACGGCGAGACGGTGGTGGACATCCCGCCCGCCTCGGCCGCGGACGGGCCGGTCTACCAGCGGCCCTTCGCCCGCCCGGCCGCGCAGGACGTGCTGGCCGCCGACGACCCGGCCGCGCTGCCCCGCCCGGCGGACGGCGCAGGGCTGCGCGCCGACCTGCTGGCCCTGGTCGGCTCGCCCGGCCTGGCCGACAAGAGCTGGGTCACCGACCAGTACGACCGGTACGTCCGCGGCAACACCGTGCTGGCCATGCCGGAGGACGCCGGCCTGGTCCGGGTGGACGAGGCGACCGAGCTCGGCATCGCGCTGGCCACCGACGGCAACGGCCGCTACGGCCGGCTCGATCCCTACCAGGGCACACAGCTGGCGCTGGCCGAGGCCTACCGGAACGTGGCCGCCACCGGGGCGCGCCCGCTGGCCGTCACGAACTGCCTGAACTTCGGCTCGCCCGAGGACCCCGCGGTGATGTGGCAGTTCGCCGAGGCGGTGCGCGGCCTGGCCGACGGCTGCGCCGCCCTCGGCGTGCCGGTGACCGGCGGGAACGTCAGCTTCTACAACCAGACGGGCACGACCGCCATCCACCCCACCCCGGTCGTCGGGGTGCTCGGCGTCCACGACGACGTGCGCCGCCGGGTCGGCGTCGGGTTCCCGGCCGGCCCGGCCAGCCTTATCGTGCTGGGCCGGACCGGGGCCGAGTTCGGCGGCTCGGCCTGGGCGCACGTGCGCCACGGTCACCTGGGCGGCCGCCCGCCGGTGCCCGACCTCGAGGCCGAACGGCGGCTGGCCGGCCTGCTCGTGGCGGCGGCCGCGGACGGGCTGCTGGCCGCCGCGCACGACCTGTCCGACGGCGGCCTGGCCGTGGCGCTGGCCGAATCCTGCCTGCGCGGCGGCGTCGGCTGCACCGTGCGGCTGCCGCCCGGCGACGACCCGTTCACCGCTTTGTTCAGCGAATCGGCCGGGCGCTGCCTGGTGGCCGTGCGGCCGGGCGCGGAAGCGGACTTCGGCAGGCTCCGCGACGAGCACGGCGTGCCCGGCCAGGCCATCGGCATCGTGGGCGGGGACAGCCTGGCCGTGGACGGCTGGTTCACGATCCCGCTGGCCGAGCTCGCCGCGGCGCACACCCGGACGCTGCCGGCGTTGTTCGGCCCCGTGCTGTCCGACTGAGCGGCCCGGCTGGACCCGATGCCCGCCCGGCGCCCTGACCCGCGCGGATCAGACCGCGTCGCGGCCGTGCTGCGCGCGCTGGACGCCGGGGCCGCCCCCGAGCCGGACGACCAGCGGGCCGCGGCCAGGTACCTGCTGTACACGCTGGCCGCCCGGCACCCGGGCCGGGTCCTGGAGGTGCGGATCCCGCCGGTGGCGGCGGTGCAGTGCCTGCCCGGCCCGGTGCACACCCGGGGCACCCCGCCCAACGTGGTCGAGACCGACCCGCTGACCTGGATCCGGCTGGCCGCCGGGCGGCTCGACTGGGCCGCCGCGATCGGCTCCGGTGCCGTCCACGCCAGCGGCCCGCGCGCCGATCTTGCTCCGTACCTGCCCCTGGTCTGAATAGACTGAAAAAGTGACACCCCCTGACGGTCGTCTGGTGGATGAAGTCGTCCCCGGGGAACGGCCGCCACGAGACGCGTGCGGCGTGTTCGGCGTGTGGGCGCCGGACGAAGACGTGGCCAAGCTCGCCTACTTCGGCCTGTATGCCCTGCAGCACCGCGGGCAGGAGTCGGCCGGCATCGCGGTCAGCGACGGCAGCCGGATCATGGTGCACAAGGAGATGGGCCTGGTCGCCCAGGTCTTCGACGAGCCCGCCCTGACCGCGCTGCGCGGGCACATCGCGGTAGGCCACTGCCGGTACTCGACCACCGGCGCCTCGGTCTGGGCCAACGCGCAGCCGACGTTCCGCTCCACCGGCCAGGTCAGCCTGGCCCTCGGCCACAACGGGAACCTGATCAACACCCGCGAGCTGGCCGGCCTGCTGGACGGCCCGGGGCCGGGCAGCGCCGGCATCGTGGCCACGTCGGACACCGACGTGCTCACGGCGCTGTTCGTCAGCGACAGCGCCACCCTCAGCCGCGCCGTGGCTGGTGTCCCCGGCACCAAGGCGGATATCCCCGGCTCGTTCGGTACTAATGACCTGGCTGGCGGCGGCCAGGACCGTCTGGTCGAGACCGCGGCGGCTACGGTCCTGCCGCTGGTCAAGGGCGCGTACTCGCTGGTCTTCATGGACGAGCAGACGCTGTACGCGGCCCGGGACCCGCACGGCTTCCGGCCGCTCGTGCTCGGCCGGCTGGACACCGGCTGGGTGGTCGCGAGCGAGACGGCTGCGCTGGACATCGTGGGGGCCAGGTTCGTCCGCGAGATCGCGCCCGGCGAGCTGGTCTGCATCGACGGTCGCGGGGTGCGGTCGCGGACGTTCGCGCCGGCGCAGCCGAGCGCGTGCCTGTTCGAGTACGTCTACCTGGCCCGGCCGGACACCACGATCTCCGGCCGGGGCGTGCACGCCACCCGGGTCGCGGTGGGCCGGCGCCTGGCCGCCGAGCACCCCGCGGACGCCGACCTGGTCATCCCGGTGCCCGAGTCGGGCACGCCCGCGGCCATCGGCTTCGCCGAGGCCAGCGGCATCCCGTTCGGCCAGGGGCTGGTCAAGAACTCCTACGTCGGCCGGACCTTCATCCAGCCCAGCCAGACCATCCGCGAGCGGGGCATCAAGCTCAAGCTGAACCCGCTCAGGGACGCGATCGCCGGGCGCCGGCTGGTGGTGGTCGACGACACGATCGTCCGGGGCACGACCCAGCGCGCGCTCGTGGCCATGCTCCGCGAGGCCGGCGCGCGCGAGGTGCACGTCCGGGTGGCGGCCCCGCCGGTACGCTGGCCGTGCTTCTACGGCATCGACTTCGCGACCCGCGCCGAATTGATCGCCGGGCACCGCTCTCCCGAGGAGATCTGCGCCTCGATCGGCGCCGACTCACTCGGCTACGTGTCGCTGGCCGGGCTCATCGAAGCGACGACGCTGCCGGAAGGCCGGCTATGCCGTGCCTGTTTCGACGGGCAGTACCCCGTCCCGGTCGCCGAGGACGACCGGGGTAAGCACGTACTCGACGGCCTGAGCGTCGGATCCTGATCGCGGTCAGCGCGGCCAGGCGTCCTCGGCGTCCTTCCAGCCGTACCGGGGAGATTCCTCGTCGTCGTCGTCTTCTTCGTCGTC
>Ga0066388_100003156_pt1 | contig 10533 bp, 10 predicted proteins | sample PanSoiMetaGPlot6_FD_64539 | JGI IMG/M metagenome (GOLD analysis project Ga0066388, IMG submission 64539) | Tropical forest soil microbial communities from Panama analyzed to predict greenhouse gas emissions - Panama Soil - Plot 6 (Hybrid Assembly) | ecosystem: Environmental > Terrestrial >... | reverse complement strand
TGGACTCGGATAAGGGTAGGTACGCCATCAGGTCGGAAAACGCTTCCTTCTGTTTGCGCAGCTCCTCGAATACTGGCTCTGAAAATGATGTATCCCCATCGCCGGTATTCCACGCACCGGCCGGCTGGTTGTTGGGCAGAATCAAATGCACCAGCTGTTCCGGATGAGGCAGCGGCAAGCTGCGCAGGAGTACCGTGTTCATGGCGCTGAACACCGCAGTGTTCGCCCCGATTCCCAGCGCGATCGTGAAAATCGCGATCACCGTGAACCCAGGATTCTTGCGAAGCATCCTCAAACCGAATCGCAGGTCGCTCCAGAACGTTTCCAGCCACGAGCCGCCCCGCTCTTCCCGGCACTCCTCCTTGAATTTCTCCGTGCTTCCAAACTCGATTCGCGCTCGCCGTTCTGCTTCTGCGTCACTCAGGCCAGAGGTTCTCAATACCTCCGCTCGCGCACGAATGTGCTGAGCCAGTTCCTCGTGGAGCTCGTAATCTGCGCGACTTCGTCCAAACAAATTCTCCCCGGCCGATTTCAAATAAGCCGCGAATCTCATTTCACGCTTCCTCCGGCTCCGCGCCCAGCACCGACGTCATGGCCGCAACCAGGCGTTTCCAGTCTTCCGCTTCCTGTCTGAGCCGTCTCTTGCCGGCGGCCGTCAATTCGTAGAACTTCGCGCGACGGTTGTTCTCCGAAGTGCCCCAACTGGCTTTCAATAGTCCTTGCCGCACGAGCCGGAACAGGGCAGGGTACAGTGCGCCCTGTTCCACGAGCAGCGCTTTCCCGGAAATCTGTTCGATGCGCAGCAGCACCCCATACCCGTGCAGCGGTCCCAGCGACACGGCCTTCAAAATCAGCAGATCCAAGGTGCCCGGCAGCAGTTGCGCTTGTTCCCCCATGCTCTCTCCTAAGAAACTTAGGCAACGCTACTCTTGCCCTCCTAAGTTGTCAAGGAGAGACTCTAGGAGCGTGGCGATTCATCGCCGCTTTTACCTTTCAAGCAGCCGCATTCTCGTCTGTCCTAGCAAAAATCGAACCTGTCATCCCTAGGAGCAGCGTTTGTGACGAAGGATCTCAACCTTGTGTCTTTCCCAGAACCAACAACTCGGTCAGCGACGGCGCCTTTTATCGTCGCGCAGTGAAGGGATCGAGGCACAAACTCAACCGCCTCCTCTTCACCGGAAGTGCGCAGGGCCTTCTCATGCTCCTCCCTTGCGTTCTGTCGGTCGGCCTTTCGCTTCATTCTCCCTGTCCTCTACGTCTTGCTCTGATCCCTCCGCGTTGATCTTCGTCTTCTGCTCCGAGCGCCCAGCGCCCCGCACTGCTTGCGTTCATCCCATGCGCATCGTACGATTTCTAGTTGTGTGTCTCGTAGTATTCCGTTCTAGCGGTCCTGGCCTGTAGTCGCTTCTCATTTTCGCGGGCTAGCTCTGAGAGAGGAGAGCCTCAGAATGAAATCGGTCGTCGTGGTCGGCGCGCAGTGGGGAGACGAAGGTAAGGGAAAGGTTGTTGATTACCTTTCCAATGGCTTTGATTACATCGCTCGCGTTGCCGGCGGACACAATGCCGGGCACACGGTCATCATTGGCAAGGATCGCTTCGTTCTCCAGCTTATCCCCTGCGGCATCCTTCGTCCCAAGCAACACGCCGTTATCGGAACTGGCGTAGTCGTCGATCCCGCTGCTCTCGTCGCTGAGATCGAAATGCTCGCCAAAGCAGGCGTCGACGTCACCGGCCGCCTGCACGTCAGCAATCGCGCCCATCTGATTTTTCCGTATCACCGTGAGCTCGATACGGCTGCGGAAGCTGCCCGCGGAGCCAACAAAATCGGAACCACTTCTCGCGGAATCGGCCCTGCCTACGAAGACAAAATGGCACGCCGTGGTCTGCGCGTCGGGGAACTCCTGCTGCCCGACCTGTTTCGCGAAAAAGCGGCTCGCGTCGTTGCCGAAAAGAATCGCATCGCCCAGGGTGCGTACGGAGCGCAAATCGACTTCTCTCATGAGGTGGAAGCTACCCTCAAACTCGGCGAAAAGATCAAAACCTACATCTGCGATACCGCTGAACTCGTAAATCGCGCCCTTGACGAAGGGAACTCCGTGCTGTTCGAAGGTGCCCAGGGGACGATGCTCGACATCGACCATGGCACCTACCCCTACGTCACCTCATCCAGCGCTACTTCGGGCGGCGCCGCCACGGGCATCGGCGTTCCACCAACGAAGATTCGAAATGTCCTCGGCGTTTCGAAGGCCTATACCACGCGTGTGGGTGGTGGACCTTTCCCGACAGAAATGCCCGACCTCGAAGCCAAGGAGGTTCGCGAGCGCGGCAAGGAATTTGGCGCCGTCACGGGTCGTCCGCGCCGCTGCGGCTGGCTCGATCTTGCTGAACTCCGCTACGCCAGGATGATCAACGGCATTGATTCGCTGGTCGTCACCAAACTCGACGTTTTCGACACGCAGCGTGAAATCAAAGTCGGCGTCGGCTACACGTACAAGGGCACCCCGGTGAACGAGATGCCCGCCACCGCCGAGGAATATGAGCACTTCACCCCTATTTATAAAACGCTCCCGGGCTGGTGCGACTCGACCTATGGCGTGAAAGAAGCCTCTAGACTCCCGAAAGCCGCGCTGGACTATCTCAATTTCGTCGCGGATTTCCTGAAAGTTGAAATCGGCATGATCTCCACCGGCCCCGAGCGCGATGCCACCATCATCCAGCCGGGCACCCTCCTCTCCCGCTGGCTGTAACCACAGTGCTGTTCGGGTGCCCCGCGGGCCGCCTTTGCATATGGGCTTCTTGCTACAATCCCACCCGAGGCTACATGCTGACCTTCTCCGAAGCCCGTAATTTGGTCATTGAAAAAGCGGAAATGGGTGCCCCACAGGCCGCCTCTGCGCGTGGGGTCGTTGCCCTCCCCATATCCGACGCCCTCGGCCATATCCTCGCCGAAGAAATCCGCACCGACCGCGAATATCCTCCGTTCAATCGTTCAACACGTGACGGTTACGCTGTCCACTCCGTGGAGGCCCCCGCCGGAGCCTCTCTTCGCTTGGTCGGCGAAATCAAGGCCGGAGACACCGTTCGCGAGCCGCTTGCACTTGGCACATGCGTCCAGATCATGACAGGCGCGGCCCTCCCCCCCGGCTCTGACGCCGTCGTCATGATCGAGTTCACCGGTCGTGACGGCGACATCGTCACATTCGAGCGTGTCACGCAAGCTGGGCAGAACTACGTGCCGCAGGGCAGCGAAGCTCACACTGGCGATGTGGCCCTCTCTCCCGGCCTCCGCCTCGGTTTTGCGGAACTGGCCGTCGCTGCGCAAGTGGGTCACTCCTCACCTCAGTGCTACACGAAGCCACGCGTCGCGATCCTTTCCACCGGCGACGAGGTCGTCGCAATCAACGAAACCCCGGGTCCGTTTCACATCCGCAACAGCAACAGCGTCTCTCTTGCCGCTCAAGTCCAGCTCGCCGGCGGCACCCCCGTCCCCCTCGGCAATGCCCTTGACCGCGTCGACGACCTCTCCGCCAAGATCGAGCTCGGCCTTCGCGCAGACATTCTGGTCCTCTCCGGAGGCGTCTCGATGGGGAAGTACGACCTCGTCGAATCGGTCCTCAAAGGTATGGGAGCTGAATTCTACTTCGACGCCGTGGCCATCCGCCCCGGCAAGCCCGCCGTTTTTGGCCGCTGCCGCAATACGCTCATATTCGGCCTGCCGGGGAACCCAGTCTCCACGATGGTCACGTTCCACCTCTTCGTCATTCCCGCCATCGATATTCTGGCTGGGGCTCCCCCCCGCCCCCTCCCCGTCCTGGAAGCGACCCTGGCCGAGCCCATCAAGGAAAAGCCGGGTCTCACGCACTTCCTGCCGGCGCGTCTGAGCTGGCCTGATTCAGGCCCCCAAGTTCATGTTCTCCGTTGGCAGGGTTCTGGCGACATCGCCGCCCTGACACAGTCCAACTGCTTTCTGGTTGTTCCTGCTGACCACCCCGACATCTCTGCCGGAGACAAGGTTTCCGTTCTGCCCCGTGCCGACGTCTTGTAGCATTGGCTTTAGCCCGTGCGCGCGAGTCTTCGAGGGCGGGTCTGTAGACCAGCGGTTTTCTTTGCCGAACGAGGTTCATTTGCCTAAATTTTCTCATTACTCCAAACGCGGCGAAGTTACGATGGTCGACGTCTCGTCCAAAGCCGTCACTACCCGCACCGCCGTGGCTCACGCGTTTGTCCGCATCCCCCCTCGCATCGTAAGGGCCGTCCGATCACTCAAAAACCCCAAAGGCAATCCTCTCGAGATCGCGCGCATCGCCGGTATCGCTGCGGCCAAGCGCACTTCAGAGTGGATACCTCTTTGTCATCCCCTCCCGATTACCCACGTTGATGTGACCCCGCGCCTATGCAAAGATGGGGTGGAAGTGCTCTCTCGGGTCACGGCGACCGCCCAGACCGGCGTGGAAATGGAAGCGCTGGTCGCCGCCACCTGTGCCGCGCTCACCGTCTACGATATGTGCAAGGCTCTCGACAAAGGCATCGAGATTATGGACGTGTATCTGCTGGAGAAAACCGGCGGCAAGAGCGGCGACTATAAACGCGCGCCGTCGAAATCACGGCAAGGTGCCGGCAAATGAGCGCCGCATCCGGCAAAACGGTCAAGCTGCTTGTCGCGGAAGACAATCCGATGGTCCGCGACCTGGTCTGCCGCGGGCTCGAACCAATCTGTGAGGTCGTCATTGCTCCTGATGGAGCCGATGCCCTCCTGAAAGTCATCGACGATCCGCCCGACGTCATCCTCTGCGACTACAACATGCCCGGGCTCAACGGCCGCCAGCTTTTTGAAAAGTTGCGGGGACGCGAAGCTACCCGTCACATCCCATTTCTCTTCATGGCCAGCCGTTCGGATATTGAAGAGCGCCTTCGCCCGCTGATCGACGGCGCGGAAGACTTCATCGCCAAGCCGTTCCTCGTCAAGGATCTCGTTCGTTCCGCAAAGAAAGTTGTCGATCGCCTGCATCTTGAAAAGCTTCAAAAACGCGCTTCCCGTCCCGGCGTGATTCAGGGCCGCCTCGAAGAGATGAGCATGATCGACCTCATGCAGTCACTCGAGATGGGGCAGAAGTCCTGCCGCCTGACTGTCCAGAAGGGTTCGGAACGTGCGGAGCTTTTTTTCGCGTCCGGGCAGTGCCGTGATGCCAAAATCGGCAATCTCAATGGCGACGATGCGGTCTTCAAGATCGTTCTTTGGACCGAGGGCGAATTCGAGATCGATTTCAACGCTGCCAACGCATCCAACGCCAATACCACTACGCGGAGCACCACCGGCCTGCTCATGGAAGCGATGCGCCTGATGGACGAAGCCAACCGCGATACCGTCGGCACGTAAAGTCTTAAGTTCTAAGTCTCATGAATCCTTGTCATCCCGACCGTAGAGCCGACGATTCCCGTGGGCTCGGAGCGGAGGGACCTGGCACGCATTCCACACCAGCGACCAGCCTTTGGACTTAGGTTTGACTTATAACTTAGAACCGATAACTTAGAACTCCCTCTATGCGCGTCGCCATTCTCACCATCAGCGATTCCGTTTCTCGCGGGGAACGTGAAGATCGTTCCGGGCCCGCCCTCGTCGAGCGTTGCCGCGAACTTGGCTGGCAAGTTACGTCCGCTCTTCGTTGTTCTGACGATCCGGCGTCCGTGCGCAGCCAGTTGCGCACCATATGCGACTCGGGCCACGCCGATCTTCTCCTGACCACCGGCGGCACTGGCCTTGGCCCTCGCGACAATACGCCAGAAACCACTCTCGACGTTGCCGACCGGACGATCCCCGGCATCGCCGAAGAAATTCGCCGCAAGGGTGTCGAGAAGACTCCCACCGCCGTTCTTTCCCGCGGAGTCGCCGTGATCCGCCAGCAGACTCTCATCATCAACCTTCCTGGCAGCCCTAAGGGGGCCATCGAGTCCCTTGACGTTGTCGCACACCTCCTGCCCCACGCCGTTGAAGTGCTTCGTGGTGCCAACCACGGCTGATTCCGTTTTCGACAGATGTAGAGTTAGGTAGAGTTAGCTGGCCTGCAACGGCGTCGCGACGGTTCGCGGTTCGTTTCCGGCAGCACCCTTGGCTTTCGTCATCTTGTAGTGCAGCCGCAAAATCGTCAGCCCCACGAATGTGATCGTGTGGTCTGTGCGCAACACGTCGTCTTCGTCCACGTAAACATGAAAAACCTCATGCAGGGTCTTAAAATTCCTGACCCGCCACGCGTCATTTCCCGATTCCAGCACGCGGTAGAATCCTGCGCGGCCAAACGCAGCGCCATCGGAGCGCAGTCCGAACGACCCATCGGCATGAGCCTCCGGCCGCAGATACACGCTGCTGCTTCCGTAGCAGGGAAATGTCACCTTTACGCAGGGGTTGTCCTCTCCAGGCAGAATTGTCGTCGAATACAGCCCCGCGTAGATCACTTTGCCGGTGGATCGAAAACGTCGCAGCCAGCCGGTGTACCTGAGTTCCTTCGCTGCCGGCTCGCAGAGCTGGGCAACCTCGCCGGTCATCCCCTTGGCCACTTCCAGCGAGGAGATCGGAAAGTTCAACTGGTCCATCTGCCGGCTGATAAATTCCACCAGCAGCCACAAAACAAATTTTCCGGCGAAGTACACTTCGCTCCACACTTCCAGGTGATACTGCGCCGTGTGTTCGTAGAAATGACGAATACTCGGATGGACTGCATCAGCTCGGAACCTCGGGCCATTCAGGGCCGAAAAATGGGGAACCAGCCCTGCATCCTCCGGCCAACTTAGTTCCAGCTTTTCCTCATTGGCGATTTGCTGATAGACGCCTGTGCCGATCTGTCCGCTCCTGCCGATCACGCAATCGAGCCACGGCGCCTCCGCTTTCGAAACCCTGCGGCCGGTCAGCCGCACGAGCCACTCAATGCATGTCTGAAGCGCGAATCCGAGGATGGAATAAATCACTGCGCGGAACGTGCCGCCTTCCGGCATTCCTGCGATCGATTCCGTCGCATTCGCCTTCGTGACTTGTGTCGGCGAGCTCATACTACTCCATTCTCTCATCCATCCACTGCGTCTCTTGCTGCACTGTGCCGCTTCATTCAACGGCTGCACCCTCAATTCGGAACAATGGGCAGCACAATCCTCGATTGGTGTTCCGCATCATGGTGAATCGTGATTCGCCCGCTCTTCATTTCGCTGGAGAGAATTTCTGACTGGCCCGTCTGGAGATTCCGCGAAAAATGCGGATAGAACGCACCGGAAATCTGCACCCGGATCCGGTGCCCTTTCAGAAACTCATTGCTGGTCAACATGCGGTTCAATTCCAGCTGATAAATCCTTCCCGGCTCCGGCAATTTAGGTTCAACCGTCTCCTCTCGGTAGCTCGCTCGCAGCACATCGAGCCCCGGGCTCATCAGGTTGAGGGCGGTCCCGTCCGGCGCTACGTCCAGGAGCCGTACCCATAAATCAAAGTCTTTCACGTCGGCCGACACGTGGATCTCCGCCTGCATCGGTCCGGTCACTTCGACATCTTCCTTTAGCGGTTCGGTATCGAATGTCAACACGTCTTGCCGCCCTACGAGTTTCCGATAGTCATGTGCTCCATATGCGTTGTAAGTGTCGGTTACGGGGTGTGCGGGGTCGCAGACGAATGTAGATTGTGTCGGGCTCTTGACCCTAGAGTCTTCGCTCAGTCGTCCCGCAGTCGAGCCGGGGGATTCTGCGTTTAAATACAGCGCCTTCTCCTTCGCACGCCTCAACGGCCACGCTTCCTCGTCGCGCCATTCATTCCGGCCCATCACGAAAATCCGCACTGGCTTTTCGCGATCTACGCCGTTGTCAATTCCGCGTACGTAGTGATCCATCCAACGCAAGATCAACCCGTCATAGTCGATGGCCGCGCTTTTTCCGAATTCGCGCTCGCCACTTTTGTGTGTGTCCTGTGCCCCGTGAGTCCACGGCCCGATCATCGTTTTCGTTCGCGGATCGGCATCGTTCCTTCTGGCCGCCAAGAGTCCATTGAAATTGGTCGTTGCTCCATCCGGCCCGTATGCCTCATCGTACCAGCCCGAAAAATTCAGTACCGCACAGTGCACCCGGCCATATTTATTCCGCAATTCCGCCCAATCCCACCAATCATCCGCCGGCGGGTGCGCTAGCCACGTGTAGTAGAACGGAGCGACTTCCTTCAGGTCCGGCAAGTCGCGTAGCGGAAGAAATCCTTCCATGCGTTCATGCTCACTTGTCCAGGACGCGCGTGCTTCTTTTCCAGTTTGCGGCCCCGCTAGACCCTTACGCTTTCTCGCGTCCGGCGCAATGTTCATCCAGATCCATTCGAGCCACGACCCGTCGAACAGCCCGCCGGAATAAAAGAAGTTTCTCGGCGTTGAGAATGTCATCGCCGGCGCCATGGCTTTTAAGTGCGGCGGGTCCTCCACCGCTGCCAACCATTGCACCGCACCCGGATACGACAGCCCGAACGTTCCGACGTTTCCATCCGACCACGATTGCCTTGCGGCCCATTCGATCGTGTCGTAGCCATCCTTCCCTTCATTCTGATATGGCTGGAATTCGCCCTCTGATGCATAACGTCCCCGCACATCCTGAATCACCACTGCATAACCGTGCTTCACCGCTGCATCAAAGGTCGTCCATTCTTTCGGCGCATTCTGCTTGCCGTAGGGTGTCCGGTACACCAGGGTAGGGAACTTGCCGCCTGTTTTCGGCAGCCAGACGTCCGCTCGCAAGACCGCACCATCTCTCATCGGCACAGCGACATCTCTGCTCCGTACGATCTCATCGGTCGTGCTGACCTGCGCCACCAGTTTCAATGCAATCTGCAGTGCCATCGCGGGCACACCGAGCGCTGCCAACACCAGTCCGACCCTTCGTCTGTTTCGCATGCCGCGCATTCTATCTGACTCTCGCCCGAAACGCTTGTTGACCCTCCCCAGCTTCCTCCGTAACAATGTTTCCACCATGACCACAAAACTCTCCGACAAGAAGTTGGCGGTCCTCGGCGCCGGCAAACTCGGCGGTATCCTTCTTCGCGCCTACCTTAAGCAGGGGCTCTTCAATCCAAAGAATGTAACGGCGACGGTCCGCCACGAAGAGAAAGCCGCCAACATTACAGTCGACCTCGGTATTAATGCGTCGACCAATAATCGCGTCGCTGTGAGGCACGCAGATATCGTCCTCTTGGCTGTAAAGCCTCAGGTCGTGGGTGACGTCCTCAAAGAAATCAAGCCATCGCTTACCGGGAAAACACTCCTGATTTCTGTCGCTGCGTCGGTGCCCACCAGCTATATTGAACAGCGTGTCGGCCCCAAAGTGCCCGTTGTTCGCGCCATGCCCAATACCTGTTCCGTCGTCGGTACCGGCATGACGGGCATCTGCCGCGGCTCCCACGCCTCTCCGGAACATCTCGAAATTGCCAAGGCTATGTTCACTGCGGTCGGCCGCACGGTCGTGGTCGACGAAAAAAATATGGACGCCGTCACCGGCCTCTCCGCCAGTGGTCCTGCGTTCGCTTACATCATCCTCGAATCCCTCGCTGAAGCCGGGGTCAAAGTCGGACTGCCGCGCGATATCGCCACGCTCCTCGCCGCGCAAACGTTGAAAGGCGCCTCGAGTGTCGTCCTCGAGACCGGCGACCACCCCGCGCTCCTCAAGGATTCCGTCACCACACCGGCCGGCTGCACGATCGACGGCATCCTCGAACTTGAGGAAGGGAAGCTCCGCGTTACTCTCATTAAAGCTGTAGTGAAAGCTACGCAACGCGCCGGCGAACTTCTCTTCGAAAAGTAAGGCTTCCGGTATAACTTGAAAATATTATCCTCGGACAGTTCAGGAGGTTTTCCAGGCATGCTCCGACTCCGGAAACCCATGTTCTTTTCGCTGGTTTCAGTCTCGCCGGTTTGCTTCTCGCTCAAACTCCTCCGCCTAAACCCACCGGTCCCAAGACTGCCGCATGGGTTGCCAACGAGAAAGCGGTCACCAAACTCGAACAGGACTGGTTCAAAATTCAGCTGGCCCACGAATGGGAGAAAATGCGTGAGCTCCTCGGCGAGGACTTCCAGCTCATCGAGTCCGACGGCTCGCTGGGCGACGCCGATTCCATGATCGCGGGTTACAAGGCGGAAGCGCCTTCGGTCGCCATGATCAGCATGACTCTGCTTGTCTCTCACGCTGTCGCCGACGATTGCGTCGTCGCCACTGGCCTCGACGACATCACCTTGAAAGACAAGAATGGCAAGCTGTCGCACCGCTACGAGCGCTTCACCGATGTGTGGGTTCATCGCAACAAAAACTGGGTCTGCGTCGCGGAACAGCTCACGTTAGCCAAGCGTTAGCACCGGTAGCCTAGCCTTAGCCTGTGCTCACGCAATTGCGTTCGAATCCTGCGGCTTAGACCGTCCCACTAAACTCAGAACTGTCATCCTGAGCGCAGCGAAGGATCTCAATGGCTCGCTTAGCCACTTGTTCTTTCGTGCGTTGGGTGCCCCACGGGCCGCTTTCGCACGTGGGAGATTTCGG
>Ga0066388_100003155_pt1 | contig 10534 bp, 4 predicted proteins | sample PanSoiMetaGPlot6_FD_64539 | JGI IMG/M metagenome (GOLD analysis project Ga0066388, IMG submission 64539) | Tropical forest soil microbial communities from Panama analyzed to predict greenhouse gas emissions - Panama Soil - Plot 6 (Hybrid Assembly) | ecosystem: Environmental > Terrestrial > Soil... | reverse complement strand
AGAAGAGCTGCGTCTGGATGATCCCCGTCCCCCCGCCGCTCCGCTTCGAGTTGGGGACGGCGGTGAGGGCGACCCCGTCGTAGGTGACGCTGGTGACGTTCGCGTCGGCGGTCGTCGTGTCCTCGACCGCCACGCCCACGACGAGCGCGCGATCGGCCCCGCCGCCGATGGTGTGCGACCAGGAGATGGAGGTCCTCCCCGTGGTCGTGGTGGCGGCCCGGCTCGCGGCGTCGAACGAGATCGCCGCCTCGACGGACGGCGCGGCGGCGAGCGCCGCGGTGACTCCGAGGAGCGCGGCCAGGCTCGCGGGGACGCGGGAGCGGAGGGAGGTTCGCGCGTTCAGTCTCATGGGATCGGACCTCAAGCGATCGGTGCCGGATCTCACCTTTGCCCGCGCGGCGGGGACGAGGCCCTCGTCGCAGGGCAACAGAACCGTGTCCTGACGGGCGCAGAGGTGACGCGAGTGTACCTTCCGCGCCCCGGTGAGCACGTAATGCTCACGGTGGGGACGCCGATCTGACTTTCGGCCTAGGTCCGGCTCTCCCGGTTGCGCCCGCCGGTTGTGACGTTCATCATCGACAACAATGCATCGGCGCGTCCCTCCCGGGCGGCGCGCGCGACGGGTCGCGATGCTCCTGCCGGGCGCCCTCCTCCCGCTCGCGCTCGCCGGCCAGGAGCCTCCGCCCGTCCCTTCGTTCCCGTCCCAGACCGCCGTCATCACCGTCGACGTCGTCGTCCTCGACGCGTCCGGCCAGCCGCTGCGCGGCCTGACCCGGGACGACTTCACGGTCTTCGACGATGGACGGCCCCAGACGATCGTCGGCTTCGAGGCGCGCGCGCTCGCGCCGCCCGGTCCGGACGAGGCCACCGCGGCCGTGCCCGAGCACGTCGTCACCAACGTGGGCGTCCCGGGAGGGTCCCCGCGCGTCCTCGCAATCCTCATCGACGACCTCGGGCTGAGCCCCATGGCCGCGGCCGAGGTCGGGCCGGCGCTCGCGCGCTGGATCCGCGAGCGCGCCCGGGCGACCGACGAGGTCACGCTCCTCACGTCGAGCGGAGACCTCTGGTGGAGCGACCAGGTGGGACGCGGCCGCGAGGACCTCCTCGCCGTGCTCGAGCGCCTCCGCGGCAAGGGCTCGCCACGGGCGACGACCGGCGAGTGGATGAGCCAGACCGAGGCCTACCACATCGCCACCGCCGACCAGCCGATGGAGGCCGAGATCGAAGGCGGAGGGCCCAACTCCCGAGGAGAGGCATCCTCGCTGCCCGCGGGGCCGCCGCAGCAGCAGGGACCGGGGGTGCAGGGACAGAGCCTGAACGACCTCGACCGGGTCTCCGCCCGCTGGCTTCAGTCGGGCGTCTGCCTCCCGTGCCTCAACTGCAACCCCCCGGACAGCGAGTGCAAGTCCCGGGCGCGCGCCGCCGCCTCCGAGATCTACCACGCCTGGGAGCGCCGGTCGCTGGCCGTGCTGCGGGCGCTCGGCCGCCTCTCGGGGGAGATGGCGGCGGTCTCCGGACGCAAGTCCGTGCTTCTCGTCTCCGAGGAGTTCCTGCGGGACACGGTCCACGAAGATCGTCTCCGGGTAGCGATCGACGCGGCCCAGCGCGCCAACACGGCGGTGTACTTCGCGGGCGCGCGCGGGCTGGCCGGGATGTCGCTGGCGGGGGCGGACGCGCGCGTGGCGCCCCGCGGCGGGGACATCGTTCCGATGGACATCGAGGAGACGCTCGTCGCGGTGGCCGGCGCCGAGCAGCTCGCCGAGTCGACGGGAGGCGTCGCGGTGACGACCTCCAACGAGCTGGCCACCGGCCTCGACCGGATGGCGACGGACGCCTCGGCGTACTACCTCCTCGGCTACCAGCCGGAGCAGGCCCCCGACGGGAAGTGGCACAAGCTCGAAGTGAAGGTCGCGCGGCCGCGTGTGACCGTGCGCGCCCGACGCGGCTACCGCGCGGGGCCGCCCGAGCGCCAGGAGACGCGTAGCGCGGCCGCCCCTGCCGGGGGAAAGCGCAATCCCACCAAGACGGCACCCGCGGGGCCCGCTCCCGAGCTGCTGGCCGGCGGCGACCGCGGCGCGGTCCCGTTGAGGATGGCCAGCTACCTCCAGGCCCCCGACGGAGCAGGCGCGGCCCGGATCCTCGTCGTGCTCGAGATCGACGGCGCGCGCGTCCACGTCGAGCGGGACGCGCTCGGCGCGAAGGCGAACCTCGGCCTCACGATCCTCGCGGTGGCCCGCGACCGGCCGAAGGTCCTGCCGCTCGACCAGACGCTCGACCTGAAGCTGGGCGAGAAGGACCTCGGGGGATGGTGGGCGCTCTTCCGGGAAGTCCGCCTTCCCCCGGGCGTCGCCCAGATCCGCGCGCTCGTGCGCGACACGGTGACGGGCGCGGTGGGGACGGTCTCCCAGAGGGTGGACGTCCCCGACGTCGATAAGCCCTACTTGTCGACTCCCATCCTCACCGACCGCACGCAGCCTCCCCTCGCCGCCGGGGAGCCGCCGCGGCTGGTCCCGACCGCGGTCCGGAGGTTCGCCCCGCAGGGTCAGCTCTTCTGCCAGTACGAGGTCTTCACGTTCGCCGGCCAGAACATGCCGGGAGTGCCGCGCGTCCAGGGCGGCTACACGCTGCGCTCCGCCGACGGACGCGTGATCGCAATCGTCCCCCCGACGCCCATCGGTACCGACGGCAGCCGGGTGGTGCGCCGGCTCGCCATCCCCATCGAAGGCCTCGCGCCCGGCGCGTACGAGCTGCTTCTCACCGTGGAGGACGCCCTCGCCAACCGCACGATGTCGGCGCGAGAGCCCTTCACGATCGCCCCGGACGCCGGGCCGGAACCCCGCCACCCCGGACAGTCGTAGGCGCACGGGCCCAGCCCGGTTCGAGGCGGTGCTGAGCTCCGGCGATGGAACGATCGCGTCATCCGGACTACACCGAGGACCAGATCCGCCGGGCGCTCCGTCGTCTCTGGCTGGGGGACGAGCTCACACGCCGTCGCCGCCTCTTCAACGTGATCGAGGACCGCACGGCGGTGAAGATCGACCTCATCATCCGGAAGGACCGCCCCCTCTCGCCCGGAAGTCGCTGCTGGAGCGGCACTAGCCAGCCGCCTCCGGAAAACGGGAGAAAACCCCCTTCTTGAACGCGCTTTCGGAAGGGGGCTTCAAGCGCAGTCGGCTGATTACGCTTTCAAAATTCTATGAGGAAAGCATTATTTTTCCTTGACAGCCGTTCGGCCGCTGCTAGGCTTTCGCTCCAGCCCCTGAGCCTGTTTCAGTAGTGCGTGGGCACCGATGTGCGCGTGCGCGGCATGGAGTGGGATCCTAGCGGGCGCAGCCCGGAGAGGGTAGGAGAAATGTTGAAGAGTCTACTGGGACGAGTGGCGGTGGCGATCCTCGTTCTGTCCTCGGCCTCGCTGGCCTGGGCCCAGATCGCAGGCAGCCTCCGCGGAACGGTCACCGACAAGACGGGCGCCGTCGTGCCAGGGGCCACGGTGACGCTGACGAGCGAGGCCACCAAGTTCAGCCGCAACGTGACCACGGACGCGAAGGGCGGCTACTTCTTCGCGAGCCTGGACCCGGGCACCTACACCATGAAGGTCGAGGTGTCGGGGTTCAAGAGCTACGAGTCCAAGAACGTCCGGGTCAGCGCCAACACCACCACCGGCGTGGACGTCGCGCTCGAGCTGGGCAGCCAGAGCGAGACGATCGAGGTCACCGCCGAGCGCAACATGATCCAGACCGAGACGGGCGCCCGCGAAGGCCTGATCACGCCCGACCAGATCGAGAACATCTCGATCATCGGCCGCAACCCGCTCGAGCTGCTGCGCACGCTGCCCGGCGTCGTGAGCCCCGAGCAGAGCAGCTTCGAGCGCAACGGCGCCTTCTCGGGCTTCGGCGGTCCCGACCAGGCCTTCAGCGTCAACGGCACGCGCCCGGCCAACCTGGGCATCACGCTCGACGGGGCCAACCTCCGTGACATCGGCAACAACAGCGGCATGATGAACGTGCCCAACAACGAGTTCGTGGCCGAGGTCAAGGTCCAGATGAGCAACTACGCGGCGGAGTTCGGCACCGCCGCCCTCAACGTGCAGGCCATCACCAAGAGCGGCAGCTCGGAGTTCCACGGCACCCTCTACGACTACCTCCGGAGCTACAAGACCGCCGCCAACGAGCGGGCCCGCAACTACGCCGACCAGCCTCGGCTCAATAGCAAATACCAGTACCCCGGCTTCAACCTCTCCGGCCCGATCCTCGTTCCCGGCACGGACTTCAACAAGAACCGGGACAAGGCCTTCTTCTTCTTCGGCTGGGAGTGGAACCGGCAGACGATCGCCGCCGACCCGCTGTTCGCGGTCGTGCCGACGGCGGGCATGCGGCAGGGGCTGTTCAACGACTACGGTGCCGGACAGCACCTCAACCTCCCGACGACGGTCAACATCCCGCGGAACTTCCCCGGCGCGGGGACCCCGGCCCCCAACAACGACCTGCGCCCCTACGCCGACCCGACCGGCCTGAAGTTCATGAACCTCTGGCCGCAGCCCAACTACAACGACCCCAACAACCGGTACAACTACATCGTCAACGCGCTGTTCGACGCCAACCGGACGCAGGGCGTCCTGCGCGTGGACTACAACATCACCGAGAACACCAAGGCCTACGTCCGCCTCGCGCGTGACCCCGAGGCGAGCGACAACCCGCGCGGCCTCTGGTGGCAGCCCGGCTTCGTGCCGATGCCCTCGCCGATCCACGCCACGTCGACCGGCCGGTCCGCGGTCGCCAACGTGACCTCGGTGCTCTCGCCCACCGTCACCAACGAGGTCCTCTTCACCTGGAGCCAGCTCAAGAACGACAACCGCTTCACCGACCCCTCGAAGATGCAGCTCGCGACCTACGGGATCAGCAACTTCGCCAACCCGTTCGGAGCGTCGCAGTACATCCCCGAGTTCGTGAACGAGTTCGACAGCTCCGAGAGCATGTGGTGGGCCCAGGACGTCGACAACATCTTCTCGTACAACGGCTTCATGCGCCTGGGCGACAACTTCACCAAGGTGAAGAACACCCACGCGTTCAAGGTCGGCGCGATGGCGGAGCGGCAGTACAAGAACCAGAACTTCCAGCACCAGAACAACGTCCAGCTCGTCTTCGCCCCCTGGGGCAACGGCTCCACCGGCAACGAGTTCGGCGACATTCTGGTGGGACGCCCGGCCCAGGCGGTCGTCGGCCAGCCCTCGGCCGTCGGGAACTTCGTGGCCTGGAACATCGAGGCCTACGCCCAGGACTCCTGGAAGGTCGCCAAGAACTTCACGCTGGAGTACGGGATCCGCTTCGGCAAGTGGTCGAACAACAACGAGACCAACGACCTCGGCGCGATCTTCGACCCCGCGCTGTACGATCCGACCAAGGGCGCCTTCCTCGACGCAGCCAAGCAGCAGGCCAACGGGCTCGCCTACGTGAAGACGGGCCAGGTGGACCGCAACCTGACCGACCCGCGGCCGCTGCTGTTCATGCCGCGCGTGAACTTCGCGTGGGACCTCTCCGGGAACGGCAACACCGTCGTCCGCGGCGGCGGCGGGATCTTCTTCAACCGCGAGCAGGGCAACGCCCAGTACAACATCATCAACCTGCCGCCCAACTCCTACGCGGCCACCCTCGACGCCGGCTCGCTGCAGAACTTTGCGGGAGGCCAGGGCCTGACCTACAACACGATCCGGCAAGTCGATCCGCTCAGCGCCGTCAGCGGGATCGACTACGGCACGATGAGCCTCACCCAGCTCGACTGGCCGCGGATGTACCAGACGAGCATCTCGGTCGCGAAGCGGATCCCGCTCCGCCATGTCCTCGAGGTGGGCTACGTCGGAACGTTCGGCCGCAAGCTGGCCGCCCAGTTCCAGACGAACTCGCTCCCCGACGGCGCGCTCACGAGCGGGACGCTGGGCAACGCCAACCTGGCCAATCCGCTGCACCGGGCGGCGCTCGACAGCTCCGCCTACAACTCCCGGCGTCCGTTCCCCAGCCTCCAGAGCGTGAACATCTTCGAGCCGGTCGGGACGTCCAACTACAACGCGCTGCAGGTCACCTTGAGCCGGCAGACCGGATCGTTCACCTACCTGGCGGCCTACACCTACTCCAAGCTGAAGGGGACGATCGGCAACGACTTCGCCCAGATCGACCCGATCGATCCGGCGCGCAGCTATGGGATCCTCCTCGCCGACCGGCCCCACAACCTGAACTTCTCGTGGACGTGGCGGCTGGGTGAGCCCGTCAAGGAAGGTGGATTCGGCAAGGCCGTGCTCAACGGCTGGAATCTGTCCGGCGTCTCGACCTACATCAGCGGCGAGCCGATCCACCTGGGCTTCTCGGGCGACCTCGGAACGGATTCGATGGAGCTGGCCTGGTACGGCACCAAGGACCACCTGCCCTACAGCCAGAACTTCAGCCAGGGCAGCATCGGAGCGATCACGCCCACCTACACCTGCGATCCGACCAAGGGCGGCAACAGCGTCGGGGACAAGGTCTTCGACCTGAGCTGCATCGGCATCCCGGCCTTCGGGCAGTCGGGACCGTTCGTCCCGCCCTACGAACTGCGCGGGCCGTCGCGGAACTTCCACGACATCACGATCTTCAAGGACTTCAAGCTGGGCGGCGCGCGGCGCCTGCAGTTCCGCACGGGCGTCTTCAACCTCTTCAACCAGGCCTTCCCCATCGCGACCAGCAACCCCGGGCCTGACATCGACACGAGGCTGGAGGCGAACTGCAACCACCGGGTGACCGGCGTGCCGAACGGCGCGGGCGGGACGGCCGACGTCTGCGACCCGACGGGGGGCTTCTCGTTCACCCAGAACACCATCGACAACTTCGGCAAGATCACCACCAAGCGCGGACACCGCGTGGTCGAGTTCGCCCTGCGGTTGTTCTTCTAGTGAGCTGGGGGGTGCTAGCGGCGCACCCCCCAGACCCCCCGCTCGCTGCGCGCGAGTGAATCGCGCTCCGCTCGCAGCAGTGGGTTGTTGCAAGGGGGGAAGGCCTCGCGGCCTTCCCCCCTGTTTTTTCGGGTCCGGGCGGCGCGGGCGGGACCGGGGCGCGCCGGGAGCTATAATCGTTGGTCGTCACGGGGCTGGCCGCTCTTCCATGAACCGGGTTCTGATGGCTGCCGGATGCGGCGTGCTCGTGGCCCTCCTGGCCTCCCCCGCCGCCTCCCAACAAGCCCCCGACGCCGACGCGCTCTTCGCCCGGGGCGCCCGGCTCCACCAGGCCGGCGACATCCTGGGCGCCATCGAGGCCTACCAGGCGGCCCTGGAGAAGGAGCCCGACCGCGTCGACGCCCGCTCCAACCTGGGCGCCGCCCTGGCCCGCCTGGGACGCTACGACGAGGCCATCGAGCAGTACCGGACGGTCCTGACCCACCAGCCCGACCAGTTCCAGGTGCGCCTGAACCTCGCGCTCGCCCTCTACAAGTCGGCGAGGATCGCGGAAGCGTCCTCCGAGCTGGAGAAGCTCGTGGCCCAGGACCGGTCTTCCCACCAGGCGGTCCTCCTCCTGGCCGACTGCCGCGCGCAGATGGGCAACGACGCCGGGGTCGTCTCCCTCCTCTCTCCCCGCGAGGAGGAGTTCAAGGACGATCAGCTCTACGCCTACCTCCTCGGCAACGCCCTCCTGCGGCGGAACGAGCTGCTCAAGGGGCAGTCCTACATCGACCGCCTGTTCCAGGGAGGAGAGACCGCCCAGGCGAGGCTCCTCATGGGGGTCGCCCACCTCCGCCGCGAGGACTACCGCGCCGCGGTCCCCGAGCTCCAGCGCGCCGCCGAGCTGGGTCCCGACCTGCCCGCCGCGCACGCGTTGCTCGGCCGCGCGCTCATGGGAATGGGACGCCGGGAAGAAGCGGCCCAGGCCTTCGCGCAAGAGCTCTCGAAGAACCCCAACGACTTCGACTCCAACCTCTACATGGGCCTCTTCCTCAAGGACGAGGGCAAGCTCGACGAGGCCTACGAGCACCTGAAGCGGGCCAGCCGCCTCCGCCCCGACGACCCCGGCGTGCTCTACATGCTGGGCGCCCTCCACCTGGCCGCCGGCCGGACCGAGGAAGCGCGCAAGGCGCTCGAGGTGGTGACGAAGCAGGTGCCGGACTACCGGCAGGCCCACGTCCTCCTCGCGACCGCCTACTACCGGGAGAAGAACAAGGAGGAAGGCGACCGGCACCAGGCCATCGCCGAGAAGCTCCGCGCCACCGAGCAGGCCAGGGAGCCGGGCGCCGCCGACGACCTCGGTCCCGCCTATCGAGGGGGCGCACCCGCCTCCGCGCCCTCGCCCGCTCCGCCCAAGGCCCCGGACCCGGCGGTGAAGCCGTGACGCTCGCCGCTCTCGCCGCTCTCGGCCTGCTGGGAGCCGCCCCGCCGCCCACGTTCGACGGCCTCGTGAAGCAGGCCACCGAGGCGCGGTCGGGAGGGCAGCTGGACGCGGCCGCCTCCTACTACCAGAAGGCCCTCGCCCTCAAGCCGTCGTGGATCGAGGGCCGGTGGGAGCTGGCGACGCTGCTCTACGACATGGACCGCCCCGCCGACGCGCGCGAGCACTTCCGCTACTTCGTCGCCGCCCGGCGGGACGACGGCCTCGCCTGGGCGATGACCGGGCTGTGCGACGTGCGACTCAAGGACTACGACACCGCGCTCGCCGACCTGAAGCAGGCCCACGCGCTGGGCATCTCGAGCCCGGAGATCCGGGGGGTCGCGGCCCTCCAGACGGCCCTCCTCGTCAACCGGGCGGGCGATCCGGAAGGCGCCTTCGAGATGCTGCGGCCGTTCGCGGCCCGGGGAAACGACTCTCCGCCCGTGATCGTCGCCTTCGGCCTGGCCATGCTTCGCCTCCGCACGATGCCGGAGGACGTCGCGCCCGAGAAGCGGGACATGGTCCAGCTCGCGGGACGAGGGGCGTACCACATGGCGCGTGGGCGCCGTACCGCGGTGGGGCGTCTCGCCCTCGAGGAGCTGGTCTCCCGCTATTCGGCCGAGCCCAACGTGCACTACGCGCTGGGCGCCTACCTGGCCGCCGACGATCCCGACGCCGCGATCGAGGAGTTCCGCAAGGAGCTGCGCGCCGCCCCCGACCACTTCCCGTCTCTCGTCTACGTCGCCTCGCTCCAGATCCGGCAGGGCAACGCGGCGGACGCCCTGCCGCTGGCCGAGCAGGCCGTGGGCCTCGCCCCCGAGCTGCCGGGAGCGCGGCTGACCCTCGGCCGCGCCCTGCTCGAGACCGGCAGCACGGAGCGGGCGGTGAAGGAGCTGGAGAAGGGGGCGTCGCTGGCGCCCGAGAGCGCCGAGATGCAGTTCGCCCTGGCCCGCGCGTACCAGCGCGCGGGACGGGGCGAGGACGCCACGCGGGCGCGCGAGATGTTCCTGAAGCTCGACCAGGCCGCCCGCGACCGGCAGGCCGAGCCGGAATCGAAGGACCAGGAGCCGAAGGCGCCGCCGGGAGGCTCCGACAAGCACGGAGGTTCGAACTAGCCATGCGGCACACGGGATACCGGCGCGCGTTCTCGATGGCCCTGGCGGCCGGCCTCACGATGGCGCCCGCCGGGCCCGCGGCCCCCCAGGAGCCTCCGGTCTTCGGCGTCCAGGCCTCCGCCGTCGTCGTGGACGTGATCGTCCGCGACAAGAAGGGCCATCTCGTCCGCGACCTCACGGAAGCGGACTTCGAGGTCTACGAGGACAACGTCAAGCAGACGCTCGGGTCCTTCCGCGTGGTCGACACCCAGCCGCCGCCCGAGGAAGCGCCCGCTCCCGCCTCGCCGGCCCCGGCGACCACCACCACGGGAGCCCCTGCCGCCGCCGCGCCGGCCCCCGCGCCCTCCGCCGCGCCGAGGAAGCCCGGAGGAGCGCCGTCGGTGATCGCGTTCGTGTTCGACCGGATGAGCGTCAACGCGCGCAAGCAGGCCGAGAAGGCCGCCCTCACCTACACCGACCGCGGCCACGTCCCCGGCGACCTCGCGGCGGTGTTCTCCATCGACCTCGCCCTCCGGACGATGCAGCCCTTCACCAACGACGTGCAGGCCATCCGCATCGGGCTGGAGCGCGCGGCTTCGCAGGCCAGCACCGCCTTCGCGTCGGACCGGGACGAGGCGCGGCAGCGGACCGACGCGGTGATCGCCGCGACCCAGACGCTCGGCTCGCTGGGCGTCGGCGGCGGCCAGGGGGCGGCGAACCAGGCCACCCAGCTCCAGGCCTCGCTCACCGCGGTGCAACAGGCGGTCGACCAGGCGCAGGTCGACATGCTGCGCGCGTTCGACGCCCTGGAGCGCGACCAGCAGGGCTTCGCCACCACCAACGGGCTCCTCGCCGTCGTGAACGGCCTCAAGCCCATCCCCGGACGCAAGACGGTCGTCTTCTTCTCCGAAGGGATCGCGATCCCCTCCAACGTCCAGGCCCAGTTCCGCTCGGTGATCGCCTCGGCCAACCGCGCCAACGTCAGCGTCTACGCCATCGACGCCGCCGGCCTCCGCACCGAGAGCGGGACCAAGGAAGCCCGCGACGAGATCGTCCAGG
>Ga0066388_100003154_pt1 | contig 10535 bp, 6 predicted proteins | sample PanSoiMetaGPlot6_FD_64539 | JGI IMG/M metagenome (GOLD analysis project Ga0066388, IMG submission 64539) | Tropical forest soil microbial communities from Panama analyzed to predict greenhouse gas emissions - Panama Soil - Plot 6 (Hybrid Assembly) | ecosystem: Environmental > Terrestrial > Soil... | reverse complement strand
TCGGCGTCGTGGCTGCTCGTGCTCGACCTTGGGCTGGGCGCGGTGTGGGTCGCGGCGGCGGCGAGGCAGCTCCTCTCCCTGGCCGCCGCCGGCGCCGGCCATGCCGTCTTCGAGACGCTCCTTCCCCCCGCCATCGCGGTCACGACGATCGGCCTGCTCCTCGCGTCCGCGGCCCAGCTCGCCTGCGGGCGCGCCGACGCCCGGCGCGGCCACGTCGCCCTCTCCGCGGTCGTGTGGAGCTTCGCCCTCCTCGCCCTCGCCGCTCTCACCCTGTGGCGGGGATGGGTCCTCGGGGTGACGCCCGCGGACGTCGGCGGCGCGCGCTATCCCTTGGTCGCGGCCCCCCGGGGCCACGCACTCTTCTTCGTGGGCGATGTCGGCCGCGGACGCGCGGGGTTCAGCCCGGCGTTCCTCATGGACGCCGCCAGCGGCGCCTACACCCGCGTGTCCGCGGCGCGCATGGGCCGGCCCGCGTTCGCCGGGGACGGCACCGCCGCCGTCTGGGTGGCGCCCGCCCGCCCGTGGTGGTGGTACGTCGCGCCGTTCTCGCCGGAGGCCGCCCTCGACGCGGGCGACGCCGAGGATGGGGCCGGCTCCCGCGGCACGCCCAGTCTCGCCGTCGCCCGCCTCGGTCCGGGGGCGCCCGCGATCGAGGAGCGCCGTCTCCTCCTTCCCGAGCCGGCAATGGCCGTCCTCGCCGCCGACGAGCACGGCTCCCGCGTAGTGGTGTCGGGCCCCTCGGCGGTCTTCCTGGTCGACACGGCCAGCGGGCGCCGCCTCGCCGCCCTGGCGCTCGGCGGCGTGATGGCCGCCGACTTCGTCACGGACGACGTCGTGCGCCTCTACCGGAAGGCGATGGGCGAAGGCGGCCGGGCGAGCCTCCAGGTGATGGACTGGAACCCGCAGGACGGCTCCCGCGTGGAGCGCGCGCACGTCATCGTCGAGGATACGAGGCTGGTGCTCCTCGCCCGCCGCCGGGACCTCGCGGTCGTCTCGGCGGGCGCGGGCGCCAAGGCCCTCGTCGCGGCGGACGGCTCGGTGCGCTGGCTCGCGGCGAGGGCCGCCGACTTCCCCGGCGCCGCCGCCGTGCTGTCGAGCGGCGACGTCGCGCTCAGCCTCGGCGAGGAGGTGCGGGTCGTCGCCCCCGACGGCCACACCGTCTCCCGGCTGCCCCTCGAGCCGCGCACCCGCGCCTTCGCCCTGCGCGAGCCGGCGCCGGGAGAGCTGGCCGCCGGCGTGTGGACGCTCTCGCTCGCCGGGCGGCGGACCGTGTTCGTCGAGGCGGCCACGGGCCGCGTCCTCCGCGAGGAGCCCGACCTCCTGCCCGCGGGACCGCGCGACGCCGAGTTCCTCTCCCCGCCGGATCCCGGCTCCCCGGCGTCGCGGCTCCTCACGGACCTGAAGGGCCGGGTCGTGGCGCTCGAGGCCGACGGGAGCAAGCGGGAGATCGTCGCTTCGCGTTGAGGCCGCGGGCGCCTACTCGCAGCGCAAGGCCTCGACGGGGTTGAGGGTCGCGGCCCGGCGGGCGGGCACCGCCGCCGAGGCGAGGGCAGCCAGCGCGAGCAGCGCGGTCGCGGCCGCGATCGTCGGGCCGTCGAGGGCGGTCACCCCGAAGAGCTGGCTCTCGACGAGCCGCCCGAGGGTCCACACGGCGGGCAGCGCGAGGGCGATGCCGCCGAGGACCATGACCGCGGTGTCGCGGACGACCAGCCACAGCGCGTCCCCGCGGGTGGCCCCCAGGGCCATGCGGATCCCGATCTCGCGCGTCCGCCGCGTCACGACGTACGCGGTGACGCCGTAGAGCCCGACCACGGCGAGGACCACCGCCAGGCTCGCGAACGCGGTCGCGAGGATGGCGAGCAGCCGCTCGTTGGCGAGCGACCGGTCGAGCTGGTCGTCCACCGTCCGCAGCTCGTCGACGGGCAGCGCGGGATCGAGCGCCCGCACGGCGCCCCGGATCGCCGCGAACGCCTGCGGGGAGCCCGCGCGCGTGCGCAGATAGAAGACGCCCGCGCGGAGGGTGCTCTCGTAGAACGGCACGAACACCGTGTCGTCGGTCTCGCGCAGCCCCCGGTAGCTGAACGTCGGCGCGACGCCGACGATCTCCATCTCCATCTTCGCGTCGGGCCGGTTGCCGAAGCCGAGCCGCGCCCCGATCGGGTCGCGCTCCCCGAAGTAGCGGCGGGCGAAGCTCTCGTTGACGATGGCGTGGCGGAACGCCTGCTCGGCGCCCGGCCGGACGTCCCGCTCGTCGAAGTCCCGGCCGGCGAGGAGCGGCTTGCCGAGGGTCGCGAAGTATCCGGGGCTGATCGCGTTGATGTGGGCCACCCGGTCCGTGACGAACCGCCGGTCCGACTGGATCGTGAACGGCGTGTTCCAGCTCCCGCCCCCGAGGAGCATCGCGGTCGAAGACGCGGCCTCGCGGACGTCCGGCGATGCCCGCAGCGCGGCCAGCAGGTCGCGCAGCAGGCGCTCGCTCTGCGGCTGGGTGTAGGCGCTCCGGGCGGGATCGACGACGAACGTGACGAGGTTCGTCGTGGCGAATCCCGGGCCGCGGGCCCGCAGGTTCGCGAGGGTGCGCACGAAGAGGCCCGCGCCGACGAGGAGGACGAGGGCGAGGGCGACCTGGCCGACCACGAGGGCCTTCCGGAGGCCGAGGCCCCCGGCGACACTCGTGGCCTCCTCCTTCAGCGTGAAGCCGGGCGCCACCCGGCTGGCCTGCCGGGCGGGCACGAGGCCGAAGAGGACGCCCGTCGAGAGCGCGACGGCGAGCGCGAAGGCGAACACCCGCGCGTCGATCCCGGGGTGGAGATCGACGGCGTCGGGCAGGAACGAGATGAGCGCCCCGCTGACCGCAGGGGCGAGCAGGAGGCCGGCCCCCGCCCCCGCCAGCGCGAGGAGCGCGCTCTGCACGAGCAGCCCCCGGACGATGCGGCCGCGCGACGCCCCGAGGGCCAGGCGGACGGCGGTGTCCCTCCGCTGGGCGAACGCGCGGGCCAGGCAGAGGTTGGCCACGTTCAGGCACGCGAGCATCAGGACGAGGACGGTCGCCGCGAGCAGGACGAGCAGCGGCCGCTCCAGCCGCTGCCGCAGGTCCGACCGCCCCTGGGCCGCGGGCAGCACGTCGAGCGTCGAGGCCAGGAACTTGCGGCGCTGCTCCTCGGTGACCTGGGGCCAGCCCTCCCGGCGCGTGTCCGCCTCGAGCATCGCCTTGAACCACGGCTGGAGCTGCGCCTGGGCCTGCGCCGCCGTGAGTCCCGGCTTCAGCCGCCCGAAGACGTGGAGCCATCGGCCGCGCCGGTCGTCGAGCCAGTCGAACGCCGGCGTGGCGCGCTTCTTCATCATCGTGGGGATCCACAGCGCCGGGACCTCTCCCCAGTCGACGCCGCGGAAACCGGCGGCGGTCACGCCGACGACCGTCATCGGGTAGCCGTTCACGAGGACCTTGCGCCCGACGGCGTCGGCGCGGCCGCCCAGGCGGTGGCGCCAGTAGTCGTAGGACAGGACGACCACCGGGTGCGCGTCGGGCTGCCGGTCGTCGGACTCCTCGAGCAGCCGCCCGGCCGCCGGTTGGACGCCCAGCACGCCGAAGTAGCTGCCGGAGACGACCTCCGCGTTCACCGGCTCCGGCGTGCCCTCGACCGAGAGATGCACCGACGTCGGGTGCCGGGCGAACATGCCGTCGAAGACCTGGTTCTCGGCCTTCAAGTCCCTGAACAGGGGATGCGAGATCAGGTTGCTGCTGCCCCAGCCGGTCCCCACGAAAAAGCCGTTCCAGCTCAGGAGCACGAGCCGCTCGGGTTCGCGGACGGGGAGCCGGCGGAAGAGGGCCTGGTCCACGAGGGAGAAGATCGCCGAGTTGGCCCCGACGCCCAGGCCGACCGACAGCACCGCCACCAAGGTGAACGCCCGGTCTCGGGCCAGACCCCGCAGGGCGTGCCGCGTGTCGGACCGCAACCCGTCGAGCATGGCTGGCCTCCCGCGTTTTGAGACGCTGGAGGCCGGGAAAGGGTTCGCCGGACCTAGAGATCGGACCGCTTTCCGCCGCCGCCGGACCAGCCTCCCGGCCCCCGGAGCAGGCCGAAGGACGACAGCACGCCCCCGATCAGCATGAGCATGAGGCCGACCGTCCATGTGCCGGGCTTCGCGGAGAGCGTGGCCAGCATCACAGAGAGCCCGATGCCGGTGGCCACCACCGTCAGCCCTCCCACCAGGAAGCCCCTTCGCTCCTGGCTCTCCCGCTGCGCCGCCTGCCGCGCCTCCTGCTCGCGAAGCATGTCCAGGACGTGCTTGGCGTTCTCGCCGGGCTGTTCGGCCAGGGTCTTCAGCAGGGCGAAACGGTCCCGGGACTTCCGGTCCTGGTGCTGGGTGCCGACCCAGACGGCCACGCTCAGGAACGCGAACACCGCCACCGCGAGGGTGGCCAGGAAGATGAAGAGCGCGAGGTTGTTCGGCGACATGTCCCCTCCTTGACTGCCCAATGTGACTCGTTCCGGCGAGCCGGGGTTGCGTTTTCTTCGCCTTGGCGCGGGCGCGAGAAAATGCAACCGGGGCCTCAGGGTTCGCGTCCAATGCGCGCAGAAAGGCCGGATGGACGAGGGGGATGTCGATGCCGCCGACGCGGCCCGCGTGCTCGCCGGAGACCCCGATGCCTTCGAAGGGATCGTCCGGCGCTGGCAGGCCCGCCTCGTCAACCTCGCCTGGCGCTTCTGCCGCGACCGGGCCGCCGCCGAGGACATGGCCCAGGAGGCCTTCGTGAAGGCCTTCCGGTCGCTGGGGACGTTCCGCGGCGAGGCAAGGTTCTCGACGTGGCTCACATCGATCGCGGTCAACACGTACCGCTCGCGGCTCCGCGCCGACGGCCCGCCGCTGCTGAGCCTCGACCTGGCCAAGGTCTTCGGGGCGGCGGCGAGCCCGCTCCAGGGTCTCCAGGAGCGTGACCAGGCGGAGGCAGTGCGCCGGGCGGTCCTCACGCTGCCCGCGCGTTACCGCGACGCGCTGATCGTCTATTATTTCCAGGAGCGTGACCTCGCGGAGTCGGCGCGGGCGCTCGGGATCGCCGAGGGCACGCTGAAGGCCCAGCTGCACCGCGGGCGGGAGCTGGTCCGGCGCCGCTGCGCCGCCCTCGCCCCGGCGGGCCGGAGCCGCGGCCGCGAGGAGGGGACGTGACGACGGACGAGATCGACGGCATCCTGTCCTCGGAGCCCGGCCTCGAGCCCTCCTCCGGCTTCGTCCGGGCGGTGATGGACGCCGTGCACGAGGACGCCGGCGCGCCCCCGCTCCCGTTCCCGTGGCGCCGCTTCGCGCTGGGTGTGGTGGCCTGCGGGGCGGTGGCCGTGGCCGGCACGATGGCGGGGCCGCAGCTATCCGCCGGCCTCGCCGCGCTCGCGCAGCCGCTGGCCCCCCTGGCGGCGGTAGCGCCGGAGCTGGGCTACGCGGCCATCGCCCTCGTGGTCAGCCTCGCCATCGCCCGCCTTCCCCGCCTGCTCGCCCGCGGCTGAGCCGGCCTACCGGCCGAACTTCTGCTTGCGGACGATCCCCGCGCCCTCGCGGACGACGACGAGCTGGTCGGCGGCGACGCCCGCGATCGTCTCGGTGGCGCCGCTCGGCCACCGGATCGTGAGGTCCGCCGCCGTCGCCGCGCCCAGGCCGAAGTGCAGGCGGCGGTCGCTCGCCGAGTAGAAGCTGGACTGCGCCGTCACCTCCTGGGCCTGCGCCCGGCCTCCGTAGCGGGCGACCACGCGCCCGCCGATCGCGCTGCGGTTCGACTGGACGCCCACGAGCAGCACCTTCAGCCAGTGGCCGCGGCCCGACACGTCGTTGCGCAGCAGCGACGGCGGCTCGTTCATGTTCATCACCAGGACGTCCACGTCGCCGTCGTTGTCGAAGTCCCCGAACGCGCAGCCGCGGCTCGCGTGGGCCGCCGCCACCCCGGGCCCCGCCTCGTCGATCAGCTCCTCGAACCGGCCGTCCCCGAGGTTGCGGAAGACGAGCCGGGGCGTCCGGTAGGGATAGGCGGGCAGCGTCCGCTCGACCTCCGGGTAGACGCTCCCCGTCACCACGAACAGGTCGGGGAAGCCGTCGTTGTCGAGGTCCACCATCCCCGCGCCCCAGCCGACGTACCGCGTCTCCACGCCCAGCCCGGCGCGGATCGTGACGTCGTTGAAGTAGCCCTTGCCGTCGTTGCGGTAGAGGACGTTGGTGTCGTCGGAGAAGTTCGTCTTGAAGATGTCGAGGTTCCCGTCGAGGTCGTAGTCGCCGACCGCGATGCCCATGCCGGCCTGCTCCAGCCCGTCCTCGCTCAAGGCCACCCCGCGCTCCAGACCTTCGGCGCGGAACGTGCCGTCGTGCTGGTTGCGGAAGAGCCAGCTCGGCGTGGAGTCGCACGCCACGTAGACGTCCGGCCAGCCGTCGTTGTCGTAGTCGGCGGCCACCGCGGTCATGGGATAGGACCCCGAGGCCGCGCCGACGCCGGACGCCTTGCTCACGTCCGTGAACGTCCCGTCGCCGTTGTTGTGGAAGAGCTGGACGTACCCGGTGGGCAGGCCGCGCGGCCCGCAGTTCACGGGCACCCCCTTCCACCGGCAGTCGGCGTTCTCGCCCGGCTTGGGCAGCTTCTCGAGCGTCGTGTCGACATACGTGGCGACGAACAGGTCCAGGCGGCCGTCGCGGTCGTAGTCGAGCCACGTGCAGCCGGAACCGTAACGCACGGCCGCGCCGCCCAGGCCGGCCTTCTCCGTCACGTCGGTGAAGGTGCCGTCGCCGTTGTTGTGGTAGAGCACGTTCTGCCCGTAGCCGGTGATGAACAGGTCGTCGAAGCCGTCGTTGTCGTAGTCCCCCACCGTGACCGCGGAGGCCCAGCCCGTCCGCGCCAGGCCCGCCTTCTCGGTCACGTCGGTGAGCGTGCCGTCGCGGTTGTTCCGGTAGAGACGGTTCGTCGTCCCCGGCGGCGCGCCCTCCAGCCGCGTGCCGTTCAGGACGAGCACGTCCAGCCAGCCGTCGTTGTCGTAGTCGAGGAAGGCCAGCCCGCAGCCGACCACCTCGACGATGTAGCGCTTGGCGTCGACGCCGCCGTAGACGATCGGATGCTTGAGCCCCGCGGCCTCCGCGACGTCCGTGAAGCGCGCGAGGAAGGGCCGGCCGGAAGGCTTGCCGCGCGGCTGCGGCCGCACGCCGCGCGAGCTCACGCCCTGCGCGAAGGCGCGGCCGGCGAGGCCCGCGGCGAGCAGCCCGAGCGCGTGGCGGCGGGTGATCATCGGGTGGGCTCCTCCGCCACCACCGTCTGCCCGGTGGCGACGTTCTCCAGCCGCTGGACCGCACCCGACGGCCAGCGGATCTCGACGAGCCGGGCCGCCGTGGCCGAGCCGAGGCCCACGTGGAGCCGCTTGTCGCTGGCCGAGAGGTACCCCTGGGCGGTGTTGACGGTGAAGTACTGGGCCTCGCCGCCGGCCGAGACCACCTTCACCCGGCAGCCGATGCCGTCGCGGTTCGAGGTCCGGCCCACCGTCCGGATCCCCAGCCAGTTCCCCCGGTTCCCGCCGTCGTTGCGGAGGACCACCGCGCGCTGGCCGACGTTGCTGACGACGACGTCCACGTCGCCATCGCCGTCGAGGTCGCCGAAGGCGGCCCCCCGCCCCGCCCAATCGCCCTGGAAGGCGTCGCCCGGCGAGACCCTGGTGAAGCGCCCGGCCACGTTCCGCAGGAGCAGCGGAGGCTGGAGGTATCGGAGGTTGGGAGCCGTCTTCTCGATCGTGTCCATCACGTGCCCCTGGGCGACGAAGATGTCCTTCCAGCCGTCGTTGTCGTAGTCGAGGAAGCCCGTGCTCCACCCCGCGAACGCCAGGGTGGCGGCGCCCACTCCCGAGCTGTTGGTGGCGTCCTGGAAGCTGCCGTCCCCGCCCTGGTGGAACAGCCGGTAGCGCTCGTTCGAGAGGTCGGTGACGATGACGTCCGCCCGGCCGTCGTTGTCGTAGTCGGCGAAGTCCACGCCCATGCCCGCGAAGGTCTTGCCGTCCTCGTTGAAGCCCACCCCCACGAGGAGGCCGACCTCCGTGAACGTCCCGTTCCCGTTGTTGTGGAAGAGCTGCGATTGCACGGAGTCGTTCGCCACGAAGACGTCCACGAACCCGTCCTGATCGTAGTCCGCGAACGCGACCCCGAGGGCCTTGCCCGGGGCGCCCGCGATGCCCGCCTTGGCGGAGACGTCGGTGAACGTGCCGTCGCCGTTGTTGTGGTAGAGGATGCTCGTCGTCGGCTCGTAGTTGTCGGGGTGGCAGTACGCGCGGTAGCCGGGCTTCTTCTCCCCGCAGTACCCGTTCGTCGCGAACGTCCACCCGACGTAGCGGGTGACGAAGAGGTCCAGCCGGCCGTCGTTGTCGTAGTCGAAGAAGCCTCCGCTGGCGCTCCACCCGGAGGCGGCGACCCCCGCCCTCTCGGTGACGTCGGTGAAGGTGCCGTCGCGGTTGTTGTGGTAGAGCGTGTTGCCTTCGTAGTTGGTCACGTAGAGGTCCTCGAAGCCGTCGTTGTCGTAGTCTCCCACCGCCACGCCCATGCCGTACCGGTTCTGCGGCATCCCGGTGAGGCCGGCCTTCTCGGTGACGTCGCTGAACGTGTGGTCGGCGTTCTGGTGGTAGAGCCGGTTCCAGAACCGGGGATCCGACTTGTCCGGGGCCTTTCCCGCCGGCATCGGGTCCTCGAGCCGGGCCCCGTTCGTGAAGAAGACGTCGAGGCGTCCGTCGTCGTCGTAGTCGAAGAGGGCCACGCCTCCCCCCATCGTCTCGATCAGGTACTTGTTCGACGTCGCGGAGTTCGCGTGCGCAAAGCCGACACCCAGGGCGCGGGCGACGTCGGTGAAGCGGACGTCGGGAGCGGACGGGGACGCCGCGAGCAGCAGGACCGCGCCGCCGGGGGCGGCCCAACGGGTTGCCCGGAGGCCCCGCGTCATCGTCATGGCGCGCTTCGCCGCAGCGGGCGCCGCTCCACGACCCCCTTCGCCTCCTGGATCACGAGGAGGTGATCGGCGGGCAGGTCCGGGAACGTCTCCTTGAGGCCGGACGGCCAGGACACCTCGACGGCGACGGACGCGGCAACGGGTCCCAGGCCGAAGTGGAGTCGCAGGTCGCTTTGCGAGTAGTAGCTCGAGCCGCTCATGACCTCGCGGACCTGGCTATGGTCGCCCCGGGTGACCCGGACCCGGGCGCCGATCGCCGACCGGTTCGACCTGGTCCCCACGCACTTGACGAGGACCGAGTGGCTGACGCTCCCGCCGTCGTTGCGCAGCAGCGTGGGCGGTCCGTCCAGGTTGTTCACGATCACGTCCACGTCGCCGTCGTTGTCGAAGTCGCCGAACGCGCACCCCCGGCCGAGGTTCTCCGCGAGGATCGCCGCTCCCGCCCGCGCGGAGACGTCCTCGAACTTCCCGTTCCCCAGGTTGCGGTACAGCACCTTCGGCTCGCGGTACTTGAGGTGGAGGTTCCGCTTCGCGATCTGGGAGTAGACGTGGCCGTTCACCACGAGGATGTCGGCCCAGCCGTCGTTGTCGAAGTCGAAGAAGTCGACGCCGAAGCCGAGGTACTTCCGGTTCACGCCGAGCCCGGCCCGCAGGCTCGCCTCCTCGAAGGCGCCGCCGTAGTTGCGGTACAGCGTCGTCACCTGCTCGGAGAAGTTCGTCCGGACGATGTCCAGCCGGCCGTCGCCGTCGAAGTCGCCCACGCCGACTCCCATCCCCGCGAGCGCGGCGCCCTCCCCGTCGAAGGCGCAGCCCGCGGGGACCGCGACCTCCCGGAACGTGCCGTCCCGGTTGTTGCGGTAGAGGAGGCTCGGCGCGGTGTCGCAGGCCACGTAGATGTCGGGCCAGCCGTCGCCGTCGAAGTCGGCGGCCGCCGCCCCCATGCCGTAGGAGCCCGTGGGCTGCCAGTTGCTCCCGACGAAGACCATCGAGGAGGGCCCGCGCGGGCGGCCGATCCCCGAGGCCTCCGAGACGTCGGCGAACGTGCCGTCGCCGTTGTTGCGATAGAGCGCGTTCGTGCCCCCCGCGAACCCGAGCGGCCCGCAGGGCACCGGGATGTCGTTGTACCGGCAGTAGGCGGCCTGCCCCGGCCGCGGCGCGGTGGCGGGGTCGAAGTTCAGGTAGCTGGCGACGAACAGGTCCAGGTGCCCGTCACGGTCGTAGTCGAGGAAGCAGCACCCGGCGCCCCAGCGATGGGGCGGGCCGGCGACCCCGGCCCTCTCGGAGACGTCCGTGAACGTGCCGTCGCCGTTGTTGTGGTACAGCACGGTCTTGCCCCAGTACGTGACGACGAGGTCGTCGTGGCCGTCGTTGTCGTAGTCGCCGACGCAGCAGCCCTGTCCCCAGCCGGAATGCGTGAGGCCGGCCTTCTCGGTCACGTCCGTGAACGTGCCGTCGCGGTTGTTGTGGAAGAGGTAGCTCCGCGGCCGGCGGTCGCGGACGGCCGGGTCGAGCGACGTCCCGTTGACGAGGAAGATGTCGAGCCAGCCGTCGTGGTCGTAGTCGAAGAACGCGGCGCCCCCTCCCA
>Ga0066388_100003153_pt1 | contig 10535 bp, 11 predicted proteins | sample PanSoiMetaGPlot6_FD_64539 | JGI IMG/M metagenome (GOLD analysis project Ga0066388, IMG submission 64539) | Tropical forest soil microbial communities from Panama analyzed to predict greenhouse gas emissions - Panama Soil - Plot 6 (Hybrid Assembly) | ecosystem: Environmental > Terrestrial >... | reverse complement strand
GCGGGCCTTCTGCCGGATGACGCCAATGCCCGGGCGCGCGCGATCACTTGGATGTTTGCCGCGGTCAACACGGTGGAGCCGCCGATCCTTGAACTTGGAACGGCCAGGCTCCTGGAGGGTGACAAGCCCTGGCGTGACGAGCGCTTGCCTTTGGTCGAGGAGCGCGTTCGCGACCGGCTGAAGCAGCTTTCCGCCCGCCTGGGCGAGGCCGACTGGCTCGATGGTGCGTTCAGTGCGGGCGATCTGATGATGGTGTCGGTGCTGCTCAGGCTGAAATTGTCGGGCATCCTGGACGAATACCCAAACCTGGCAGCCTATCTCGCCCGCGGTGAAACGCGGCCTGCCTACAAACGGGCTTTCGCCGCTCAATTGGCGGTTAACACCGGCAAGCCGCCGACCGGCTGATGAGGCCCGTCCTGGGCTCGAGGTCGTCATCCGAGTTTTTCGTTCAGTTTATGGGTTCGACCCTAGGTCGTGTGTTCAATTGTATCGAGCGATGCTGGGCTCACGTCTGTTTGCGGATGCGAACCGGAAATGTGCTGTCGGTTGGAGACTTACCGATTCTGACCCAACCCAGCCCTGTATTGGGAGGTATCGTTGCAATGCAACAACCCTCTCTGCCGCTGTGATTGCCCGTAGCGGAATTCGCGCTCAGGATTCTGACACCCTTAGCTGCGGCAATGGTGGCGCACGACGTACCAGGTCTCGTCCCGGGTAATCGCGACGGACGCAGGCCGCAAGCTCTCGGACGAAGAGTTCGGCATAAGGGGCGAAGAATCGGCGCGAGTCCCAGGCGGCGACGGTCCACCTGCCGATCGCGGCGCCGCGATGCACGACTGACGCAATCCGCACGCCAGCGCGCGGGATTCGCACTGACGAGGGGACAACGGTAATTCCGTGTCCGGTCCTCGTTAGGGCGATGATGGTCTGTGGGGCTGCGCTCTCCAAGACCACACGCGGCCGAACGTGCGCCATCAGGCAGGCTGCCTCAAACCATGCACGTGATGCAAAACCAGGACCGAGCAGCAAGAGCGGTTCACCCTCCAGGTCCGAAACTTCAAGCAAGGACCGTCGGCTCAAGCGGTGGCCCTGAGGCACGACGGCGAGAAGGCTCATTGGATAGAGTGGTCGGCCTTCGAAGCGGGCATCGCCGGCCGGCATGATGGCCACTTCGATCTCGCCACGATCAAGAACGTCCCCCAGCTCGGCCCCGCCGGCTTCCTTGAGGTCCACCTCAACGAGCGGATGCCGGCGCTCGTACTCGGTAAGAAAATCCGCCAGAAGAGTCTCTATCACCTGCGGCGTCGCGCCGATCCGCAGCAAGCCGGCCTGCCCAGCCTTCAAGGCGCGTGCTCGCTCGCTGAGCGTGCTCGCCTCTGTAAGCAGGCGGCGACTGTGTCGCAGGAGGTCTTCACCCCGTGACGTGAGCCGGACGCCGCGGCCCACCCGATCGAACAGCGCGATTCCCAACTCAAGCTCGAGGGTACTGATCTGCCGCGACAGGGCCGGCTGACTGACGTGCAAGCGCTCAGCTGCGCGAGCAAAGCCGCCGGCATCCACTATGGTTGCAAAGGCACGGAGACGGCGAAGGTTCATGCGCCCGAACGATAACGGAATTGCACCGATAGGCAATCAAGAATTGCATTAGACGCATGCACATAAGAACCTTACGCTCCCACCGTTAGGAAGCTCCCCTTGAAGCGGGGCGTGCCGAGACCTTCGCGCGGCGATGGGCAGGTGGCGTGCCGTCGGCAAGCAACGGCACTCTGAAGATAGACGAACGACCGTAAGGAGGACTTCATGAAAAGGCTTCTGATCTCGGTGGCCTTGATCGCACTGTCGGGTTCGAGCCTGGCCCAAGAGTCCGCGACCATGGTCAAACCCGATGCGCTGACTTGGAAAGACAATCCGGCCCTTCCGAAGGGTGGCCAAGTTGCGATTCTGGTGGGAAATCCCGCGAAAGCCGGCAGCGTGGTGGTCCAGCGCACCAAGCTTCCAGCCAACTATAAAGTTCCGCCGCACACGCATCCCTATGCGGAGATCATCACCGTGATCAGCGGTAGCGTCGGCTTTGGCATGGGCGAAAAGCTCGACACTACGAAGGGCGAGGTGGTCAAGGCGGGTGCCTTGCAGGCGATGCCGGCCAAGCACGCTCATTATCTTTGGACTGGAAACGAGGAGGCGATTATCCAGGTTCACTTCGTGGGGCCGGCAGCTATCGACTACGTCAACCCAGCCGACGATCCCCGCAGGAAGACGCAGTGAGCAATGCCAACTTTCCAAACCGCCGGTATCCATCAACCATCATGTCTGGAGGCGAGCTTACCTGCGATGGGACCACCGCTAGCCGACCAGGTCCGAAGTCAACGCGCGCGTCCGTGGGGGGAGTCCACTTCCGCAGCCGATGTAGACTGGTCACGAATTCGGCAGGCGGGTCGATGAGGCGGTGTTGCGCGACTTCGGTCCCACTCCTCACGATCACTGAACACTGCCTGTGAAGGTCGCCGGCCGTCATGTTCGATCTCGATCAACTCATCGATGACTGCCGTGCTGCGCTCGCGGCGGATCGCTGCCACAGATCGGTCCGGGAAGTTGTGGCCCGGGCAGTATCCGATCCCGCCGCAGTTCTGAGGACGCTGGGTGAACCGAGGCGCGCTCAGCTCCAGAAGCTCTATCACGCGCCCAGTCTCACCATCCTCAACGTCATCTGGGCGCCGACGATGACCATCATGCCGCACGACCATCGCATGTGGGCGGTGATCGGGCTCTACACTGGTCGAGAGGACAACATCTTCTGGCGGCGCATGAAGGGCGATCCACACGGCCGTGTCGAGGCCGTCGGCGCGCGCGCCCTTTGCAAGGGTGATGCCGAGCCGCTCGGACGCAGTGTTATTCATTCGGTGACCAACCCGATTCCACGGTTGACCGGCGCCATCCATGTCTACGGGGGAGATTTCTTCGCTGTGGATCGCAGCGAGTGGGACCCGGAGACATTGCGCGAGGAGCGTTTTAACGTCGACCGAGCGGCGCGCCGGTTTGAGGAGGCAAATACAGTCTTCCGCCCATGAGCTTGCCTGCTTCCTGCTTCCCAAATGAGGGTGAACCCTGCATACGACCTTTACTGCAGTTGCTCACGTCAAATCCTGGCACTTACTCTCCGGGCGGCGGCGATGCATCAATGTCGGCTTCCCGCGGTACATCGACCGTCACAGGGGCTGTGAGCACGCGGTCGTGTGGCTCGCAATTGAGTAAATGGCCTAGCCACTGGGCGGCGGCGAGGCCGAGCCAGGAGCGCTCTCAGCCGCCGGTCACCGACATGGGCCTACGGCTTGAAAACGCCTCCCGCCCCCGAGAACAGGTAGGCCAGGAACAGCACCACCATAGCCGCCCCGACGATCAAGAGCATACGATTGCGATCCATGTCCGCCGACTCCCAGGGCTCACCGCTCCACCAGCTCAGAACCTGTTCTTGCGCTCGCGGATCTCGGCGAAGATCTCCCACTCCGGGCGGCCCTCCAGCCCGAGGCGCTTCTGGATCGCGGCGATATGCGGGCGCAGGAACGGGTTGGTCTCCAGCTCGAGGCCGATGCTGGTCGGCAGCGTTGCCTTGCCGGCGGCGCGCATGGAGTCGACCTCCTTGGCGCGCTTCACCAGCGCGGCATTGTCAGGCTCGATGGTGAGGGCGAACTTGGCGTTGGCCTGGGTGTACTCATGCCCGCAGTAGACGGCCGTATCCTTGGGCAGCGCCATCAGCTTTTTGAGCGAGTTCCACATCATCTGCGGAGTGCCCTCGATGACGCGGCCGCAGCCGATGGCGAACAGCGTGTCGCCGCAGAACGCCACCTTCGCGGCGGGGATGAAGTAGTTGATCTGCCCTGCGGTATGGCCCGGCGTCTCCAGGACCTGCACCTGGTGCGAGCCGAGCTGGAAGGTATCGCCATCCCCGACCTTCTGGTCGATGCCCGGGACCCTGGCGGCCTCGCCGCGCGGCCCGATGATGGTACAGCCGGTCTCCGCCTTGAGGGCGGCATTGCCGCCGGTGTGGTCGCCGTGATGATGGGTGGTGAGAATGTGCGTGAGCGTCCAGCCCTTCTCCTTTAGTGCCGCCCTCACCTTGCCTGCCTCCGGGGCGTCGATCGAGGCTGTGACGCCGGCGGCAGCATCGTGGATCAGCACGCCATAATTGTCGGACAGGCAGGGAAACTGGTAGATTTCGAGTGTGGCCATGGGCTTTACTCTCGTGCATCTGCTTGGTTTCTAGCCGTCGCGCTCCACCCTAGCAGCCAATTTTTCGAATTCAATCGGCCCGCGGCCCCGGCGAGGTTGCCCCCTTAACCCCATGCAGCACGACGTTCTTGGACTTCGCAGCTTCTACAACCAGCCGCTCGGCGGCATCGTCCGGCGGCTCTTGACGCAGCGCATCCGCGCGCGCTGGCGCAACGCCCGCGGCTGCCAGCTGGTCGGCCTGGGCTTTGCCGTACCCTACATCGGCATGTTCCGCGAAGAGGCGAAGGGGCTTGCCGCGCTGATGCCTGCCCACCAGGGTGCGCTGGTGTGGCCGCAGACCGGCAACGTGCACTCCGTGCTGGTCGACGAGGTGATGCTGCCGCTGCCGGACGCCTCGGTCGATCTGTTGTTGTGCGTGCACTGCCTGGAGGTGGCGGAAAGCACCAGGCCCATGCTGCGCGAGATCTGGCGCGTGCTGGCGCCGGAGGGGCGGCTCTTGCTGATCGTGCCCAACCGGCGCGGGATCTGGGCGCGCCTCGATTCGACGCCGTTCGGCCACGGCCGCCCCTACAGCCGCGGCCAGCTCGAGCGGCTCCTGGGGGATTCTCTGTTCACGGCCTTGGAATGGACGAGCGCGCTCTACATGCCGCCCTTGAACCGGCAGTGGCTGGTGCGCTGGGCCACCGTATTCGAGCGTCTCGGCGCCAGGTTCTGGCCGGGCTTCGCCGGCGTCATCATCGTCGAGGCGCGCAAGGAGCTGATGGGCGCCGTTCCGAAAGGCGCGCGGAAACGGCCGAAGGAGAAGCTGGCGACGGCCCAGGGCGTGCTCAAGCGGGACGGATCGCGGGAGTGATCCACCGCCGTCGCCAGCGGAGCGGCCGATAGGTCAGGCCTTGGGCGTGCGACCGCCATCCTCCGTCCCCACCGCTGCTCCCAGGTCGGCGCCCGCGATGCCGAGCTCGGCACATCGAGCCGCCCAGGCTTCGCCCGCCATGCCGCCATTCCGCAACGCCGGCACCACACTGAACGGTGTCACGTCGTGCGCGCCGATGCGGATCGAGGTGTCCCTGCCGGGCGTGATGTCGAGCCGGCCGCCGCGCGCGATGAGCAACACGGCGAGCGCGCTTCCTGCGACGGCGTTGCCCAGTGTCACTGCCGCCACGTCATCCGGGGCCGGCTTTGAATGATGATCAATCAGCGTCTTGCCGAACGCCCTGAGGTCGGCGGCCACGCGGCTCAAAGATTCAGGCGTCACGCCCGCCAGACGTGGTGCATTCAACTGAGCGAGCTGCGTCCATTGCGGGATGTAGACGCGCGAGCCGACGTCGCCCCAGACGATGGACTTCATGTTGGCAACTTTGTCGGCGCCGACGAAATGCGCCAGCAACTGCCGCTCCAGAGCAGGCACGTCCTCCAGCAGCGAGACGGCAGGTGGGTCATCCGGCAGGGCCGCTCCTTCAGGCAGGCCAGCAAGCGCTTCAATGCGGTCCTTGAGCGGCGGATGCGTGTCATAGGGGTCGGCCCGGCCACTGGCCAGCTGCTCCTCCAGATGCTTGTTCATTGATTCGGCAATGGGCGTGGCTCTTACGAACTGGCCGAAACCGTCGGCCAGCGGCGGCAGGAAGCCCGCCGTGAACACCGGCCCGCACTCGTTGCGCCAGTAGAAGTCGAAGGCCGGTCCAAACTTGTGGACGCTGCGCAACCCATCCGCCAGCGGCTTGGCGCCCACCGTGCGCGCGGCCAGCTCGTCGGCAATGAACTCTTGCCGGCGAGAGACGGCATGCGTGGCGCGCAGGAACATCCTGCCATACCAGCGGAACGGCGCCTGCAGCAACGAGTCGTCGCCAAGCGAGCTGAGCGTGCGCCCGATGGCGCCGCGGGTCTTGTAGATCCACGGGCCGATCCTGGTGTCGCCGCCGTGGTAATGCCCGAACTCGTGTGCCAGCACCGCGCTGAACTGGGAGCGGGTCAGGATACGCATCAGTGGCAGCCCCAGTCCCATCACCCTGCGGCTGCCGAACCCCATGACACCGCCGCGCTGCGCCACCCAGGCGTTCACGTCCGGTACCACATAGACCTCGGCAGGCATGGCTTGGCGGGTTGCCCGCGCAACGCCTTCCAGGGTCTCGAACAGCTTCGGATGCCGCTCGCGCTTGAGCAGCGGGCCGGGCGCAACGAATCGGTCCGCCCGCGGCAGTACCGACCACAGGATGGCCAGGGCGCAGAGGATGCAGACAATGGCGATCTTTGGCGTGATCTGATGCGCGTAGACGACCTCGGCATAGGGCACCCAGAGCAGGCCGAAGGCGATGCCCAGCGCCAGCACGTAGAAGCCGACCATCAGCACCAGCGCAAGAACGGCCCTGCCGACGACGAACGAAGCTGTCATGGTCCGCGTCCCCTCTGCCCGGATTTACCGGTTCGCGCGACAGTTGAACCCAAGATTGCGGCGGCAGGCGCGCATCCCGCTCCGTCCGCTGATCGAAGCTGTGGGAACCGGGCCGGGAAAGCACATGTATACGGACGATCAGCTGCAATCCTGTCAGCGGCCCATAGGGGGCGCGAGGCCGCGGATTCCAACGGCGCGGGGAGAGGGCCGGGGTAAAGGGGGCGGCTACAATGTCGGCGCCGCGCCGGCGGCGTCGCTCAAGCCGCCCACTTGCGGGTGAGCATGAAGACAGCCTTTTCGCCGAGGAGGTTGTGGGCGGTCAGGGGCACCCAGGTGCCAAGCTTGCGGCCTGCCGCGTTGAAGGCGACGGCGCGCTCGACGTGGGCGTCCACCGCGCGGCACAGCTCGGCGAAGTCCTTGATGGTGCACAGGTGCACGTTTGGGGACACGAACCAGGCCTCGGGCAGGTTGTGCGTGACCGGCATCCGCCCCGACATCAGCAGGCGCCAGCGCACCTGCCAGTGCCCGAAGTTCGGGAACGAGACGATGGCGTGGCGGCCGATGCGCAGCAGCTGCTCCAGCACTTCCTTGGGCTGCAGGGTGGCCTGGATGGTGAGGCTCAAGACGGCGTAATCGAAGGCATCGTCGGGGTAGTCGGCGAGGTCGCAGTCGGCGTCGCCCTGGATGACGGAGAGGCCGCGCGCCACGCAGGCGTTGACGCGCTCGCGTGAGACCTCGATGCCGCGACCGTCGACCTCCTTGGTGTCGGCGAGGAGCTGCAGTAGCGAGCCGTCGCCGCAGCCCACGTCCAGCACGCGCGCGCCGTGCGCGACCAGCTCCGCGATCAGCAGGTGGTCGGCGCGGTAGACGGGCCGGGTGGCGGGGGCCAGCATCATTGGCCCCGAATGGGCATCAGGCCGCGCTTGCGCGCCGCCGCGTTGAGGAAGCCGCGGATGGTCGCGAACAGCTCCGGCTCGTCGAGCAGGAAGGCGTCGTGGCCCTTGTCGGACTCGATCTCCACGAAGCTGACGTTGGCGGCCACGGCGTTGAGCGCCTGCACGATCTCGCGGCTCTCGCGCGTGGGATAGAGCCAGTCCGAGGTGAAGGAGACCACGCAGAAGCGCGTCTTCGTGCCCTTGAAGGCGTTGGCCAGCACGTCGCCATGCTCGGCGGCGAGGTCGAAGTAGTCCATCGCCCGCGTGATGTAGAGATAGCTGTTGGCATCGAAGCGGTCCACGAAGGTGGAGCCCTGGTGCCGCAGGTAGCTTTCCACCTGGAAGTCGGCGTTGAAGGAGAAGGTCTTGGCGTCGAGGTCCTGCAGCGACCGGCCGAACTTGCGTTGCAGCGCCTCCTCCGACAGATACGTGATGTGCGCGGCCATGCGTGCCACGGCGAGGCCGTTGCGCGGCTCCTTGCCCAGTTCCAGGTAGCGGCCGCCGGCCCAGTTCGGGTCGGCCATGACTGCCTGCCGCCCCACTTCGTGGAAGGCGATATTCTGCGAGGAGTGCCAGGCCGCCGCCGCGATCGGCACTGCGGTGAACACCCGGTCCGTGTAGCGCGCCGCCCACTCCAGCACCTGCATGCCGCCCATGGAGCCGCCGATCACGCAGAACAGGGTGTCGATGCCGAGATGGTCGATGAGCGGCACCTGCGCTTCCACCATGTCGCCGATGGTGATGACGGGGAAGTCGAGGCCCCAGGGCATGCCGGTCCCAGGGTTGATGCTGGCGGGGCCGGTCGAGCCCATGCAGCCGCCGAGCACGTTGGGGCAGATCACGAAGAAGCGGTCGGTGTCGATCGGCTTGCCCGGGCCGACCATGGTCTCCCACCAGCCGGGCTTGCGGGTGACCGGGTGGGGGCTCGCCACGTACTGGTCGCCGGTCAGCGCGTGCGGGCACAGGATGGCGTTCGACTTGTCCGCGTTGAGCTCACCGTAGGTCTTGTAGGCGATGCGGTAGGGCGCGAGCTCCCGCTGCGAGGCGAGCCGCAGCGGCCGCGTCTCGGGCACGTCGATATAGTCGCTGCTCGGGTGCCTCGCTTCCAGCGAGCGGGCGCCCGCTCCCGCCAGGAAGTCCTGAACGTTTGCCGTGTTCATAAGAGCGTTTTAGCTAGGCCGTCGCCGCCGATTGTCAATGGGTTTTCTTGTCCGTTGCATTGGGCGGCGGCCCATTCCCCCCGACGTATTGCCGTGGAACAGGGTGCTCGCAGCGTAGGACACCACGACGCGACGCGTGTCGTCGAGTCGGCCGCCGGACTGGTGTATGCTGCGAGAGAAAGGAAACCTCATGTTCGACCAATTCACTCCCAAGGGCCGCGTCCTGGCAGCGGCGCTCGACTGCGCGGCGAAGAAGAGCTGGGCAGAGGTCACGCTCGCCAACATCGCCGACGCCGCGAAGCTGCCGCTGGCCGACCTGCGCAACGAGTTCGGTTCCAAGACCGACATCCTGGCGGCGCTGGTGCGCGCCGTCGATGACGAGGTCCTGAAGCGGGCGCCGAAGCCGGCCGAAGGCCAGCCCGCGCGCGATGCCCTGTTCGACATCATCATGGCGCGCTTCGACGCGCTGGGCCCGTACAGAAGCGCGCTGAAATCCATCCATGCATCGGGCCCCGCTGATCTCGCCCTCGCCCGCCCGCTGCTTTCCTCCATGCATTGGATGCTGGAGGCGGCCGGCATCGGCACCGACGGGGCGCGGGGAAGCCTGCGCGTCACGGGGCTCGCCACGATCTACGCCTCGGTGTTCCGCATCTGGCTGGAGGATGACGATCCGGGCCTCGCCCGCACCATGGCGGCACTCGACCGCCGGCTCAGGCGCGCCGAGCGCACGCTGCGTAATGTCGAGGACGTGGGTGCCGTCATTGGGCGCCTCCTCACCGATGCCCCCGGCCTGATGCGGAGCATCCTGCGTGGCGGAGGCCGCCGGGGAGGCGATACCGACGCCGGGTCGGGCCGGGAGGCCGGCAGCGTGTGAGGCGCCGGGGCGTGAGCCGGCTGACATCGAGGCAGAGACCATGGCAGATGTCGCGCCGGCGCCGCGCATCGTCTTCGACGATTTCCTGAAAGTCGACATCCGTGTCGGCACCGTGGTTGCTGCCGAGCCGTTGAGCGGGGCGCGCAAGCCGGCCATCCGGTTGGAGATCGACTTCGGGCCCGAGATCGGCGTGAAGAAGAGCTCGGCGCAGATCACCAGGCACTATGCGCCCGATGCCTTGATCGGGCGTCAGGTCGCCGCGGTGGTGAACTTCCCGCCGCGCCAGATCGGCAAGATGATGTCCGAGGTGCTGACGCTGGGCTTTCCCGATGCGAACGGCGAGGTGGTGTTGATCATGCCGGAGCGCCCGGTCCCCGACGGCGGCCGCCTGTATTAGGCGCCAGCCCCTGCCGCCTGCGGGGTCCACACATCCCTAAAGAGCGAACCGAACAAAAAGGATCTGCAATCTGCATCCAAAAACCTCCCGGTTCTTGGCCCGTCGAGGGGGCCCATCCTTCCAGATCGAGACTTCGCAATTAAACAAAAGCGCGACGCGAATTTTTTTGATAATCACGCAGACGAATTGTTGTGTCTGTTACCCGCTCTGTTTCTCTGAGGCGCGAGCCAATCGGCGTGGTTGCTCCGCCGCGCGATGGTCTACGCAGCGCTTCCTCGCCGGGCCAACGTTTTGGGCCGGTGCTCCCGTGTCCGCTTTCAGCGCCCTGTTGCGGGCCGACCGCACGGGCATGCGGAAATTTGACCCAAGGCAGCCCAAGCCTGCCTTCAAGAAGGCGCGGGTGCTTGCTCAGATTTGCGGGGCGTGGAGGGGAGCTTCGCTGAACAGTGGGACGGTTTGCGTTGCTTGCCTAGGCTTTGTTGACCTCCTTGTTCACGGCAGCGTACAGCTCGTCGCCAGCGTACGCTGAAGCCGCTGATTCGCGCGCGCAGTT
>Ga0066388_100003152_pt1 | contig 10536 bp, 11 predicted proteins | sample PanSoiMetaGPlot6_FD_64539 | JGI IMG/M metagenome (GOLD analysis project Ga0066388, IMG submission 64539) | Tropical forest soil microbial communities from Panama analyzed to predict greenhouse gas emissions - Panama Soil - Plot 6 (Hybrid Assembly) | ecosystem: Environmental > Terrestrial >... | reverse complement strand
TGCTCGTCGAGCACCTGCCGCGCGTGCTCGAGACGGAGCCGATCCCGCAGCACGGAGAGGCGACGTACGCGGAGAAGCTTTCGGTGGAGGAGTTCCATATCGACGGACTGCGCCCGGCGGATGAACTGGCACGGGTCGTCCGCGCCGGGAACCCGCGACCTGGTGCGTGGATGATCGTCGACGGCAAGCGCGTCAAGGTCTGGCGTGCCCGGACCGAGCCGGGTGACGGCCGGCCCGGCATGGTGCGCCCTCCGGGCGGGCTGGTCACGACGTCCGGCGTGCTCCGCCTCGACGAGGTGCAACCCGAGGGCAGACTGCAGATGTCGGGCGAGGCGTGGATGGCCGGCGCGCGGGGGCGCGCCCTCGAGGTGCAGCCGGTCCAAGGGTCGTGACCAGCCGGGATCTCGCCTTCGCGGCGCTTCTCCGCGTCGAACAGGACGGCGCCTACTCGAACCTCCTGTTGCCCAAGCTGCTGCGTGACTCCGGCCTCGACGAACGAGACCGCGCGTTCGCCACCGATCTCGTGTACGGGACGATTCGCCGGCAGCGAGCCCTCGATTACCTGATCGGAATGACCGCGGACAGGCCCGTCGACGCACTCGATCCGCCCACACGGGTCGCACTCAGGCTCGGGGCATACCAGCTGGTCCGCGCGATGCCTCCACACGCGGCGGTGGGGGAGACGGTCGCCGTCGCACCGCGCCGGGCGCGCTCCTATGTGAACGCGGTGCTGCGCGCGGTGGCGCGACTCGGCCCGACCTGGCCCTGGCCGGCGGGCGACGACGCCGGCGCGCTCGCAGTGCGGCTCTCGTATCCCGACTGGGTGGTGGACGAGCTCGTCGCCGGGTACGGCATGCCGGACGCACGCGTCTCGATGGAGATCTGCAACGAGCCTCCGCCTGTGGTGCTGCGCGTCAACCCGCGCCGCGCCGGTGTCGAGGAGGTCGTCGAGGAGCTTCGCGCCCGCGGCGCTGAGGTCACGGGGGGCCGGCTCGTCGACGGCGCGCTGCTCGTCCGCGGCATGGGTGACCCGGCGCGGGTACCGGCCGTGGCCGAAGGGCGCGCGACGCCGCAGGACGAGGCCAGTCAGGCGGTGACGGACGTGGTCGACCCCCACCCGGGCGACTTCGTCGTCGACGTCGCCGCCGCGCCGGGTGGGAAGGCGACGGCCATCGGCGAGCGGGTCGGCACCGGGCGCGTCGTCGCGTGCGACGTGCAGCCCGCCCGCATCCGCCTCGTCACCGTCGCGCGGGACCGCCTCGGGCTCGAGGATGTGTTCCCCGTCGTCGCCGACAGCCGGGCGCTGCCTCTGCGCGACGCGTCCGCCGACCGGGTTCTCGTCGACGCGCCGTGCAGCGGGCTGGGCGTGCTGCGACGCCGGGCCGAGCTGCGGTGGCGCGTCCGGCCCGAGGAGGTGCCGCGTCTGACCGAGCTGCAACGGCACCTGCTGCGGGCGGCGGCGCGGGCGGTGTGCCCGGGAGGCGTCGTCGTCTACTCGGTCTGCACCCTGACCCGCGCCGAGACCACGGAAGTCGACGCCTGGACCGAGCGCGAGCTGCCGGAGCTGGTCGCCGACCCGCCGCCGGGCCCGCCGTGGCGACGGTCGGGGCGGGGCGCGCTCCTCCTCCCGCAGGACGCGGGCACGGACGGGATGTACGTCCTCGTCTTGCGGCGCACATAGGGTGATGCCGTGACCGGGTCCAAGCTCGCGCCGTCGATCCTGTCGGCTGACTTCGCCCAACTCGCCGAGGAGGTCGAACGCGTCGCCGACGAGGCCGATCTCCTCCACGTCGACGTGATGGACGGGCACTTCGTGCCCAACCTGACGATCGGGCCGCCGGTGGTGAAGTCCTTGCGCAAACGGACCGACCTGAACCTCGACTGCCATCTCATGGTCGACAACCCCGGTGATCTCCTGGAGGACTTCGCCGACGCCGGTGCCGACGGGTGCACGGTGCACATCGAGCTCGGCGATCCCCGTCCGCTGTTCGCCCGGATGCGTGACCTCGGGATGGGGGTCGGCCTGACGCACAACCCGGAGACCCCGGTCGACGCAGTCCTGCCGTACCTCGAGGACATCGACGTCCTCCTCTTCATGAGCGTGCACCCCGGCTTCGGCGGGCAGGCGTTCATCCCCTCGGTGCTCGACAAGCTCACGACGGCGCGCCGGGTCGTCGACGAGCGCGGGCTGCGGGTCGAGCTCGAGATCGACGGCGGAATCAATCGGCAGACCGCGCCGCGCGCCGCCGCCGCCGGCGCCGACATCCTCGTAGCCGGCAGCGCGATCTTCCACGCCGACGACCCTGCCGCGGCGGCACGGCAGATTCGCGACGCGGCATGGCCCGATCAGCACTGACTCTCCGCGCCAAGGTGCTCACCGTGTCCGACGGCGTGGCCGACGGATCGCGCGAGGACCGCTCCGGGAGCGAGCTGGCGGCGCGGCTCCTCGACGCCGGATTCGACGTCGTCGACCATCGCGTGATTCCGGACGGGCGTGAGGGCGTCGCGGCGTCGTTGCGTGACCTGACCGCCGGCTTCGCCGGGCTCGTCGTCACCACCGGCGGGACCGGCTTCGGGCCCCGGGACGTCACCCCGGAGGGGACGCGCGCTGTGATCGATCGGGAGGCACCCGGTCTCGCCGAGGCGATGCGACGGGTCAGCGACGCCGGGGACCGGGCGTTCGGGATGTTGTCGCGGGGCGTGTGCGGGGCCGCCGGAGCGGCGCTCGTGTGCAACCTCCCGGGGTCGTCGAGCGGCGCCGTCGAGTGCCTCGAGGCGATTCTGCCCGCAGTCCCGCATGCCCTCGAGCTCCTCGCCGGCGAGCGGCCGCACTGACGAGCAGCCCGTTGACACGGAATTGAAACGCGTTACACTTTCATCCGGATAGAGTTGACCCGGTAGTCAAGAGACAACAGGAGAGCCCTCGGGGTTTGGGTGCAAGTCCCGACCGGCGGTAACCGCTGACGGCACGGCCGACTGCGGGAGCCCGCGAGCCCACGGCCGCCAGCCGTGCGGTTGATCCGGTGCGAAGCCGGGGCCGACGGTGAGAGTCCGGATGGGAGAGGGCGTCCGGCGGTGCGCCGCGCGCGGCGTGCCCGCCGCGCCGTTCCCGCGCCCGAGGTCCGCGAGATCGAGGTGCGCCGTGGACGGCACAGGGAGCGACCTGATGGCCCGGGCGGTGACCCTGGGCGAGCACGGTCGCCGGTCCGCGCCACCCAACCCCTGGGTCGGCTGCGTCGTCGTCGACGAGCGCGGCGAGATCGCCGGCGAGGGACGCCACCGCCGACCCGGCACGCCGCACGCCGAGGCCGAAGCATTGGCAGCGGCGGGGGAGCGGGCGCGCGGAGGGACCGCCTACGTCACCCTCGAGCCCTGCGCGCACCACGGACGCACTCCACCGTGCGCCGACGCGCTCGTCTCGGCCGGCGTGCGACGGGTCGTCGTCGCGCTCGAGGATCCCGACCAGCGGGTCGCCGGGCGGGGGCTCGCCCGGCTGCGAGCCGCCGGCGTCGACGTCGAGGTGGGGCCGGGCGCCGAGGCGGCCCGGCGGTCGCTGGCGCCCTACCTCCACCACCGTCGTACGGGACGCGCATGGTGCCTGATGAAGACGGCGATGACCCTCGACGCCCGTGTGGCCGCGGCCGACGGCTCGTCGCGATGGATCACCGGCATGGCGGCACGTGCCGACGCGCACGGCATCCGGGCCGACTCGCAGGCCGTCGTCGTCGGCGCCGGCACCGCGCTGGCCGATCACCCGTCGCTCACGGCACGCGACCTCGACGCGCCCGCCGATCGACAGCCCCTGCGGGTGCTCCTCGACGGGAGCGGGCGCGTGCCGGCGACGGGACCACTGTTCGACCCCGCACTCGCGCCCACGCTCGTGATCACCACCGAGGGTGCCCCCGCCGGCACGATCGACGCCTGGCGGGCGGCCGGCGCCAAGGTCGAGGCCGTTCCCGCCGCCCCGGGCGGGGTCGACCTCGCCGCCACCCTCGATCTCCTCGGCCGCCTCGACGTGCTCCAGGCCATGGTCGAGGGCGGTCCGACCCTGCACGGTGCTCTCCTCCAGGGGGGGCTGGTCGACCGGCTCGTGACCTACGTCGCGCCCAAGGTGCTCGGTCCGGGTGCCGTCCCCGCGTTCCCGGAGCCCGGTCCGGCCACGCTGGGCGACGCCGCCGGCTGGCAGCTGCTGTCCGCCACGACCCTCGGCGACGACGTGCGCCTCGAGTACGAGCCCGCGGGCCGCTGACATGTTCACCGGGATCATCGAGGAGCTGGGCCGGGTGCGCGCCATCGACCGGCGCGAAGGAGGCGCGCGGCTCGAGGTCACGGCGCGCACCGTGCTCGACGACGTACGAATGGGCGACTCGATCGCCGTGAACGGCTGCTGCCTCACGGTCGTCGACCACGGCGACGGATGGTGGGCCGCCGACGCCGTCATCGAGACGCTCGACCGCACCGCGCTCGGCGCGCTCGAGCGCGAGGAGCCGGTGAACCTCGAGCGCCCCCTGCGCCTCTCCGACCACCTCGGCGGCCACCTCGTGCAGGGCCACGTCGACGCCGTCGGTTCCGTGGCGAGTCGAACGCCCCTCGCCGACGGGTCGACGCGCTTCACGTTCGCGGCGCCCCCCGACCTGCTCCGCTACGTCGTCGAGAAGGGATCCGTCGCGGTGGACGGCATCAGCCTCACGGTCACCGCGCTCGGTGACGACACCTTCGACGTCGCGGTCATCCCGCACACCCTTGCCGTCACCACGTTGGGGCACAAGCGCGAGGGCGCAGCCGTCAACCTCGAGGCCGACCTGATCGCCAAGTACGTCGAGCGCCTGCTCCTACCCACATCCCGCGAAGGGACCTGACGATGCCGTTCACCACGATCGAGAACGCGATCGACGCCATCGCCCACGGTGAGGCCGTCGTCGTCGTCGACGACGCCAACCGGGAGAACGAGGGCGACCTGATCATCGCGGCGGAGAAGACCACGCCGGAGACCATGGCCTTCATGGTCCGCCACACCAGCGGCGTGATCTGCATGCCGCTCGAGGGCACCCGCCTCGACGAGCTCCAGCTGCCGATGATGGTCGCCGAGAACACCACCGCCTACCGCACCGCGTTCACGGTGTCGGTCGACGCCAAGCGGGGGACGACGACGGGCATCTCCGCCGCCGACCGCGCGACGACGGTGCACGCGCTCATCGACCCGGAGACCCGCCCCGACGACCTCGCCCGCCCCGGCCACATCTTCCCGTTGCGGTACCGGGAAGGCGGCGTCCTCAAGCGGGCCGGCCACACCGAAGCGGCCGTCGACCTCGCCCGGCTCGCCGGGCTCTCCCCCGCAGGCGTGCTCGCCGAGGTCGTGAACGACGACGGCACGATGTCCCGGTTGCCGGAGCTCGAGCGGTTCGCGGCCGGGCACGATCTGAAGCTCATCTCGATCGCCGACCTCATCCGGTACCGGCGTCAGCGCGAGAAGCTCGTTCGCCGTATCTCGGAGGCGCGCATCCCGACGAAGTACGGCGAGTTCACGGCGTATGTGTTCGAGTCGCTGCTCGACGGCACCGAGCACATGGCGTTCGTGCGCGGCGAGGTGGCGGGGAAGTCCGACGTGCTCGTGCGGGTCCACTCCGAGTGCCTGACCGGGGACGTGTTCGGGTCGATCAGGTGCGACTGTGGTCTGCAGCTCGACCTCGCGCTCGAACGCGTCGCCGAGGAGAACGAGGGCGTGATCGTCTATCTGCGCGGGCACGAGGGCCGCGGGATCGGGCTCGGGCACAAGTTGCGCGCCTACACGCTCCAGGACCAAGGGCGCGACACGGTCGAGGCCAACGTCGAGCTCGGCTTCCCGATCGACTCTCGCGAATACGGCATCGGGTCGCAGATCCTCGTCGACCTGGGGATCACCACGATGCGCGTCATGACGAACAACCCGGCCAAGTACGGAGGCCTCGAGGGATACGGCCTCGAGATCGTCGAGCGGGTGCCGCTGCGGTCCCGGCCGACCGACGAGAACATCGCGTACCTGCGCGCCAAGCAGGAGAAGATGGGCCACCTGCTGGAAATCGAGGACGAAGGATTGGGCCGCAGTTAGCCTCGTAGCTGCGCTTATGGGTGAGTACACCGAGCACGAAGGCAGCCTCGACGCTTCCGGCATGCGCATGGCGGTCGTCGCCAGCCGGTTCAACGACGACGTCACCAAGCTGCTCCTCGACGGCGCGCTCCGCGAGCTCGCCGACATGGGGCTCGACCCGGAATCGGTGCCGGTGGTGTGGGTGCCCGGTGCCTTCGAGATCCCGCTCGTCGCCAAGCGGCTGGCCGAGTCGGGGGAGCGCGACGCGGTGATCTGCGTCGGGGCCGTCATCCGCGGCGACACGCCGCACTTCGACTACGTGGCTGGCGAGTGCGCCGCCGGCATCGGCCGGGTCGCCCTCGACAGCGGCATCCCGGTGGCGTTCGGTGTGCTGACGACGGACGACCGCGACCAGGCCTTCGCCCGCGCCGGCGGCGTCGAGGGCAACAAGGGGGCCGAGGCGGCCGCCACCGCCGTCGAGATGGTCGACCTGCTCCGGCAGCTCGGGAAGGAGTGAGGGTGCTGCGCCTCGTCGTGCCCAAGGGATCGCTGGAGCAGGGAACCTTCCAGCTGTTCGAGGACGCCGACCTCGGCATCAGCCGGGGCTCGGACATCGAGTACCGGGCCTCGATCGACGACCCGCGCGTCGCCGACGTTCGGATCCTGCGACCGCAGGAGATCCCGCGCTACGTGGCGGACGGCCTGTTCGACGTGGGCGTGACAGGCCGCGACTGGGTCGAGGAGACCGGGGTCGACGTCGTGACCCTGACGGAGCTCCAGTACTCGAAGTCGAGCTCGCAGCCGATCCGGATCGTCCTCGCGGTGGCGGCGGACTCGCCGTGGGGCACCGTCGCCGATCTTCCGCCCGGCGTCCGGATCCACACGGAGTACACCGAGCTGACCCGGCGGTACTTCGAGAAGCACGGCGTCGACGCCGAAGTCACGCTGTCGTACGGCGCGACCGAGGCCAAGGTTCCCGAGATCGCCGACGCGGTGGTCGAGCTGACGGAGACGGGGCGAGCGCTCCGCGCCGCGGGCCTGAAGATCGTCGACACCATCCTCGTGTCGTCGACCGAGCTGATCGCCAACCCCGAGGCCTACGCCCATCCGGAGCGGCGGAAGGCGATGGAGCAGATCCGCACGCTCCTGAACGGTGCGCTCGAGGCGCGCGGTCGGGTGCTCGTGAAGCTCAACGTGGAGGAGGACCGACTCGACGGCGTGATCGCCCTGCTGCCGGCGCTGCGGTCGCCGACGGTGTCGAAGCTCGCCGGCAGCGGCGCCTACGCGCTCGAAGCCGTGGTGGCCAAGTCGGAGATCAACACGCTCATCCCCGCGCTCAAGGAACACGGCGCGACGGGGATCATCGAGCTGCCGATCGCCAAGATCGTCCATTGACGGAGCGACGGCAGGGCACGGTCCGCAGCTTCGACGAACGGCGCGGCCTCGGCGAGATCGCAACGGAGGACGGGAAGACGTTTCCGTTCCACTGCACCGCCGTCGCCGACGGGACCCGCCGGATCGCGCCCGGAACCCCCGTCGAGTTCGACGTGGTCGCCGGCCTGCCGGGCCGGTGGGAGGCGGCGACGATCGAGGTGCGATCCGGCTAGCGCCCGCGGTGGAACGGGCGGTTCCGTTCCGCGTTCGTCGCCGCGGACAGGTTGCAGGCGCTGTTCACGAGCGACACGTGGGTGAACGCCTGCGGGAAGTTGCCGAGCTGTCGGTCGGAGGCGGGGTCGTACTCCTCGGCGAGGAGTCCGACGTCGTTGGCGAGGCCGACCAGCTTCCCGAACACGGCTCGCGCTTCATCGACCCGACCCATGAGCGCGAGGTTGTCGGCCAGCCAGAACGTGCACGGCAGGAACACCCCCTCGCCCGGCGGGAGCCCGTCGACGTCCTCGTCGGTGCTGTATCGGGCAATGAAGCCCTCGGTGGACAGCCCGTTCTGGATCGCGGCCACGGTGCCCTGCATCCGTTCGTCGGTCGCGGGCAGGAACCCGACGAGCGGCATCATCAAGAGCGCGGCGTCGAGGCTCTTCGAGCCGTACGACTGCACGAACGTCTTGCGGTCGGCGTCGTAGGCCTTGGTGCAGACCTCGTCGTGGATCTCGTCCCGGATGCCCTTCCAGCGCGCGACTCGCTCCGCGTCGCCGTTCTCCTTGCTGTGCTCGAGCGTGCGGACGGCCCGGTCGAAGGCGACCCACGCCATGACCTTGGAGTGCGTGAAGTGCTGGCGGGGGCCCCGTACCTCCCAGATGCCTTCGTCGGGACGCTTCCAGGCGTCTTCCAGGAAGTCGAGCAAGGCGAGGAGGAGGTGGTACGTGTTGATTTCGCGCTCTGCGATCGAGCCGACGCGACTCTGATACAGCGCGTCGATCAGCTCGCCGTACACGTCCAGCTGGAACTGCTCTGACGCCGCGTTGCCGATCCGGACCGGGTGCGAGCCCTCGTAGCCGGGCAGCCACTTGACCTCCCACTCGGTGAGGCGGCGCTCCCCGGCCGGGCCGTACATGATCTGGAGGGCATCGGGCTCGCCGGCGACCGCCCGCAGGAGCCAGGCGCGCCAGGCCTTCGCCTCCTCTTCGTATCCGGCGTGGAGGAGCGCGAGGAGCGTGAACGTCGCGTCGCGGAGCCAGCAGAACCGGTAGTCCCAGTTGCGAACGCTGCCGATCCACTCGGGAAGCGACGATGTCGGCGCGGCGACGATCCCACCGGTCGGCGCGTACGTCAGCGCCTTGAGCGTGATCAGAGATCGCTGCACGATCTCGCTCCACTCGCCGTCGTAGCCGGTCTTCTTCGACCAGTCGTGCCACCAGGAGGTCGTGCGCGTGAGCGCCCACGTGGGGTTGATCTGGTGGGGGATGTCCTCGTGTGACGGGAACCACGCAAGCGTGAACGGGACCCGCTCACCGCGCCGGACCGTGAACTCGGCCACCGTCGAGTGTCCGACTCCTCGGGTCTCGACCGGCGTGCGGAGAACGAGCGCGTCCGGCCCGCCGATGGCCACGAGCGCGCCGTGGACATCGCGGACCCACGGGATGATCGAGCCGTAGTCGAACCGGATCGTGAGGTGCATCTTCATGGGGACGTGACCGTGCAGCCCCTCGACGATCCGGACCATGTCGACCGTCTTGTCCCGGATGGGCATGAAGTCGGTGATGCGGACCGAGCCTTCGGGCGTGTCGAACTCGGTCTCGAGCACGAGCGTGCCGTCGCGATAGCGACGGCGGGCTGCGCGCCCGCCGGCGGCGGGTGCGAGGAGCCAGTGTCCGTGGCTGTCGTCACCGAGAAGGGCGGCGAAGTGGGCCATGCTGTCGAAGCGCGGCGCGCACAGCCAGTCGACGGAGCCGTCGTCGCCGACGAGCGCAGCCGTTTGCGTGTCGCCGACCATTGCGTACTGCTCGATGCGCGACGGCAAACAGGCCCTCTCTGGTCGCAGTCGCAGGCTCCTGCTCCTGCGTCGACGGTCGGCAAAGCCGCCGTCGACGCGTGTGACGCTATCCGCTCTCGTTGCCCGCTTCGTGGTCGCCGGCGTCGGCGTCGGCACGCCGGCTGATCTCGACGAACGCGAGCTGCAGCTGCGCCAGCGCCTCCCGCAGCGGCTCCTGATGGCGGCCGAGTCGATCGCCGAGACCCTCGACGAGCGCGGCGACTCCGTCGATCGCGAGCTGGGCCTCGTCGAGGTCGGGCGGCATGCCTTCCTCGGGGGAGAGGTGCAAGAGCGCGAGCTCCCAGAGGCCGATGGCGTGGTTGGCGATGATGTCCGCCACCGGCGTGGCCGCAAGCTGCTCGCGCAGCTGACGCAGCTGTTCGCGGGCGGCCTCGTCGTCGGGACCGGCACCGGCGGCGGGCTCTGCTTGCTCCCGGTCGTCCGGTTCGTCGCCGCCTGGGGTCCACAGGGTGCTCACACTGATATCCTGGCCTCTTCACATCAGAGCTGGGAAGTGGGACCGGCGTCTGCCGCTTTCCCCACCCGGCCGACCTGCCCGGGGCCTCGGGTGGGGCCGAGCCCGGGTTCGTTGTCACGGCCGCCCCAGCGGTCGAGCGATGGCGGACTTCCCGAAGTCCGCCGTTTTCGCGTTCTCACGAGGTGATCACATAGCCACAGACGACGCCAGGATCAACGACCGCATCCGGGCACGCGAGGTGCTGCTCATCGGCGCCAGCGGTGAGCAACTCGGCGTGAAGCCCCTGCCGGAAGCGCTGGCCACGGCCCGCGAGGAAGAGCTCGACCTGGTCGAGGTCGCTCCGAACGCCAACCCGCCCGTGTGCCGGATCATGAACTACGGCCGGTACAAGTACGAGCAGGAGCAGCGCCGCAAGGAGTCGCGCAAGAAGGCGACGAACGTCGTGGTCAAGGAGATGAAGTTCCGGCCCAAGATCGACGAGCACGACTACGAGACGAAGATGAAGCACGTCGAGCGCTTCCTCGCCGAAGGCTCGAAGGTCAAGCTCACGATCATGTTCCGGGG
>Ga0066388_100003151_pt1 | contig 10537 bp, 9 predicted proteins | sample PanSoiMetaGPlot6_FD_64539 | JGI IMG/M metagenome (GOLD analysis project Ga0066388, IMG submission 64539) | Tropical forest soil microbial communities from Panama analyzed to predict greenhouse gas emissions - Panama Soil - Plot 6 (Hybrid Assembly) | ecosystem: Environmental > Terrestrial > Soil... | reverse complement strand
GGTGAGCTTGGCACCCTTCAGGCACGCCAGCGCGAGCGGGATCATCAGATGCGACGGCGCGATCCCTGTCCGGACCGCGATGATGACGGTCACCGGCAGCAGGGCGGCGACGGCCCCGTTCATGCCGATCAGCGCGCTGAAGATCGCGGCGACGACGCTGAGTGCGACCAGCAGCGTGGCCTCGTTGGCGCCGCTGAGACGCAGGAGGAGCTGGCCCGCCCAAGCGCCGACCCCGCTCGTCTCGACAGCCACCGCGATAGCGAGCAGCGCGGCGATCAGCAGCACCACTGGGTCACCGAAGCCGGTCAGAGTCTCCGGCATGGTGAGGACACCGGTGAAGTAGAGCGCCAGGGAGGCCCCGATCGCGACCACGACCGCAGGCACCGGGTTCCAGGCGAACAGCACCAGCGCCAAGCCAATGATCGACAGCGTGATCGCGATCTCGTTCACGGGATCCCCCGGACGCGCATCGAGTATTGCATGGCGCGCTCCTCTCTGCTCCGTGATGGTGCCTTTGCGACCTCCGGCTCAATAGCCCAGTGCGGCGCCGTCACCCCGCGGGTCTGCACCGCCTTCCAGGAAGCCCTGTTCGTGGTCGACGCGGATGGCGTGGGCATGACCCATGTTGTCGTTCCAGTCGGTGACCGGCTGCACCGGCTGTCCGCGCCGCTTCAGCTCCCGCACCACCTCATCGGAAATGCGGCCTTCCAGCGACATGTTGCGCGAGACCGTGCCCCAGGTGCGGCCCATCAGCCAGCGCGGCGCCTCGATCGCCTGCTGGACGTCGTAGCCGAAATCGATGATGCGGGTCGCCAGCGCGGCTTGCGATTGCGGCTGGCCTTCGCCGCCCATCGACCCGAACGCCAGGTACGGCTTCCCGTCGCGTTCGAGCAATGCGGGAATCAGTGTGTGGAAGGTCCGCTTCCCCGGCTGCAGATGATTCGGATGCTTTTCGTCGAGGGCGAAGAAGGCGCCGCGGTTCTGCAGGATGATGCCGGTGTCGCCGCCGACTACGGCGCTGCCGAAGTCGTGATAGATGGATGAAATCAGCGAAGCGACCATCCCGTCCTTGTCCGCCGTGCAGAAGTAGCAGGTGTCGCCGTCGGGCACGCGGCGCTCGTGCGGATGCTTGTAGGCGATGCCCGCCGGCACGTCGGCGATGTTCTGCGCCAGCTGCGGATCGATCAGGCGGCGACGCTCGTTGGCGTATTCCTTGCTGACGAGCTTCTGCACCGGAATGTCAACGAACTTCGGATCGGTCAGCCATTCCTCGCGGTCCGCAAAGGCGATCTTCACGGCTTCTGCCATGTGATGATAGTAGTCGGCCGTGCCGTCGCCCCACGCCTTCACGTCGTAGCCTTCGATCAGGTTGAGGATCTGCAGCGCGGTGAAGCCCTGCGTGTTGGGCGGCATCTCGTAGACCTTGTAGCCGCGGTAGGTGGACGTGATCGGCTCGACCCACTCGGCCTTGAAGGCCGCGAAGTCGTCTTCCCGCAACGGCGAATCGTGCTTCTGCAGCGGCGCGCACAGACTCTTGGCGATCGCGCCCTCGTAGTAGGCGGCGCGCGCGCCCTTGCTGGCGATGAGCTGGAACGAGCGCGCGAGGTCGCTCTGCACCAACCGCTCGCCTTCGCGCGGAACGCGGCCGCCCGGCAGGAAGATCGCCGCGGTCGCCGGATAGGCGGACAGGATCGGCACGTCGTGCACCGTCCAGTCCGTCAGCGAGCGGCTGACCGGCACCCCATCGCGCGCGTAGACGATCGCCGGGTCGAACAGATCGTGCCAGGGCAGCCGTCCGAAGCGCTCGTGCGCCATGCGCCAGCCGTCGAGCGCGCCCGGAACGGTCAGCACGCTCAACGGACCGCGCATCGGAATTGCGCCGTCCTTGGCGCGCTCCCGATAATGATCGAGCGTCGCGAGGCGCGCGGACGGGCCGCTTGCGTTGAGCCCATGCACGGCGCCGGTTCCGGGCTCGGCAATCAGCCAGAAGCCGTCGCCGCCCAGCCCCGCCATGTGCGGATAGGCGACGCACAGCACGGCATTCGCCGCGATGGCGGCGTCCACGGCGCTGCCTCCCCGCTGCAGCATCTGCACGCCGGCGGCGCTGGCGAGATAATGCGGCGTTGCGACGACGCCGTGCGGCGCGTGGGTGGGAGGACGGCCGGTGCGCGGTCCATTCGGGCATATCATGGGTCGTCTCCGTACTTTCGTGGTCGGAAAGAATTTCGACCGCGCCGCGGCTCGGCCCACTTTCGCAGGCGCGCGGTCGGACCTTTCGGGGCCCGGCCGCTATGACGTCCGTTCGTCGAACTCCATGCCGATGTCGGTCGGCTTGTCCTTGCTGTGGTCCATGAAGCGCGTCACGACAGGCAGCAGTCCGCCGGCGATGAGGCAAAGCAGCCCCAGCCACCACACGACCGCGGAACCGCCGGTCGCGCCGACGCTCACCAGCGGGAACGCAGCGAACAACAGCAGCAGCGCAACGGTTTCTGTGACCAGCTTGTCCATGTTTCCTCCTCACCGAATGAGAGCCAGGATGATCGTGCCGATGCCGGTCAGCACCGCAACGATGATCGTCCAGGGCATGGTCTGGCGCAGGACCGCGCCCTCCTGGCCTTTGATGCCGGCGACGCTGGTGCCGAGCACGACGTTGGCCGGGGCAATCGCGTTGCCATAGGCGCTGCCGCCGGCCTGCGCCGCGATGATCGTCTCCTTCGGCAGGCCGTGCAGCTCGGCGACCCCGCCCTGCACGCCGCCGAACAGGACGTTGGACGCCGTGCTGCTCGACGTCATGAAGGCGCCGAGAGCTCCGATGACGCTGGCGATGCCGGCATAGACGAGCGGCGGCGAGATGGCCGCGATGCCATGGGCGAGCGTCAGGGTCTGGCCGCTGTGATCGAGAATCCGGCTCGTCACCAGGAACGCGATGACCGGCACGGACGAGGGCACCCCGTCGACGAGCAGGCCGCGCCAGATGCTTTCGGGTTTGTGAAGCTTGGCCCAGGCGCCGAAGTAGCCGCCCGCGTTGTACACGATCCAGACGATCACGGCCGTGATCAGCAGCATCATGCCGGGATGCGTGAACACCCTGATGGGCGCATAGCGGGCGACGGCGGCATTCTGGATGCCGAAGCCGGTCTCCACGGCCGGGAATGGCAGTCCCACCGCGACTTGCGCCAGCGCTCTGTTGAGCGGCGGAATCAACAGGACGCTCAGCGTGACGGCGGTCAGGATGACGTAGGGCAGGCACGACATCGCCAGGCTCATGACGGGCGCCGCCTCCGCTTGCTCGCCCTTCGGCCTGTCGACCATCGCGGGCCGCTCGGTGATGCCCTGGATCGGCTCGCCGAATCGCGGCCATCGCGACAATGGGTAGAGCGCGAGGAGCGCCACGGCGGCGCCCAGGAAGGTCGACAGCTCGGGGCTGATGATCGCCGCCAACAGCTGGCCGACCCCCAGGATGGTGCCGAGGATCAGCACGAGCGGCCAGGCGTGACGGAGCGCCTGCCAGCGGCCGTACAGCCAGACCACCAGCACGCCGGCCCCGTAGGTCGGGATCAGCAGCAGCAGACAGGATTCGAAGGCGGCGCGTGGGATGTCCTTGAGATCGACGACCTGCAGCGTCGCCAGCCAGCCGACGCCCAGGGTGCCGAAGAACCTGGCCCACGCATGCGCGGCCACGCCCATGGCCACGGCGTAGACCGGCCGGACCCCGATGGCCATGAGCAGCGGCACGACCACGGCCACCGGTGCGCCGAAACCCGCAATGCCTTGCAGGAACGACGCGAAGACCCAGCACAGCGCCAGGATGATGAACAGTTCGTTGCGGCTGAAATGGGCGATCCCTTGGCGCAACGCGTCATAGGCGCCTGCCTGCTTGGTGACTTGATAGAGAAGCAACGCCGGCCAGATCACATACAGGATGAAGATGGCGTCCCACACGCCCTTCGCGCCCGCCACTGCCAGCGTGTCCCACGGCGTGCGGAAGGCGAGCAGCGCCACGAGAGCGGCGGCGAACATCGCCATCGGTCCCGCCTCGGGGGCGCGCCAGCGCAGCGGCACGAGGAATACGAGGAGCGCTATGATCGCCGCGGACGCCAGTATCCAATGGAAAAGGTCGACGGGGACTTGGGGTGCCATGGTTCACTCCCCTTTTAGGCTTTTGGCTTTTCCGACCGCCGGCGCCGTCATCGTTTTCGTCATTCCCACGTGAACGCGTGGCACCGGTAGCGCTTTGCGGCGGTCAGCTTGAGCAGCCCGACGCTGTGCGTGGCAGTGGCGTGCCGATCAAGACACGCGGAAATTCGAAGGTAGCGGTCTGCCTTGCCCGCAACGTTGCCGTTTCAACCATCGAGAAGCTAACGGACCAAAACGTCGGGCGTATACTGGACCGACGTCTAACGTCCTTGGACAAAAGTCCAACTCGACCGAGGGGGGCGCTCCGCTCCAAATGCTGGCGTCCACATTCAGTCGCCGCACGTTGGCAGAACCGCGTTGCGCGCGATCCACTGTTCAGCGATGGAGATGCCAAGATGAGCAGCCTGGTCGTACTGGGATTCGACGGAATGCATACTGCGGACGATGTGCTGAACAAGTTGCGCGCGCTGCAGCGAGAATATCTGATCGACCTCGAGGATTCCTGTGTGGTCGAGCGTGACAGGGCAGGCAAGGTCTATATCAAACAGGCCGTCAACCTGACGGCGATCGGCGCAGCGACCGGCGGGAGCCGCGGCGCACTGTGGGGCGCGCTCGTGGGTCTTCTCTTCCTCAATCCGCTGGCCGGAATGGCGATCGGGGCGATCACGGGCGCGGGCACCGGCGCGCTGGCGGGATCGCTCAGCGACTATGGCATCCCAGACGATTTCGTGAAGAAGCTCGGCGACACGATTCCCAACGAGTCGTCCGCGCTTTTCATTCTCTTCAAGAGCGTGAACGAGGACAAGGTCCTGCCCGAGCTCGAGGCGTACAAGCCGCGGATCCTCAAGACGTCGCTTTCCAATGTGGGCGAGGAGAAGCTCAGGGGCGCGCTCAGCAAGGCTGCGTGACGCCTTGGCGATTGGCCGGGGCGCGCATGACGCGACCCCCCGGCGATTACGGCCGCATCCTCCTGAGAGGGCGAGGAGTCATCGACAATGGGCGAAGTTCAAGACCTTGCAGTGCAAGTTCCTCGCGAAGTCAGCCAACACTGGGGATGGCTGCTCGCGTTCGGAATCGGACTGGTGATCCTGGGAATTGTCGCTGTTGGCCGCTCGGTGGCCACGACGGTGGTCTCCATGCTGTTCTTCGGATGGCTGCTGGCGATGGCGTCCGGTATCGAGATCGTCCAGGCCATCATGGTCGGCAGATGGGCTGGTTTCCTTCTGCATCTGTTGGCTGCGATCCTGTACGGAGTGGCCGCCTTCATACTGATAAGCAGGCCATTGAAGGGTGCCGAGGTGATCACCCTGTTCATGGGCGCCTTTTTCATGATCGGCGGCCTGTTCGAGCTGCTCGGCGCGCCGCTCGTCCAGCTGCCGGGGTGGGGATGGCACGCCGTCGACGGCGCCATCTCGCTCGTGCTGGGCCTGCTCATCCTGGCGCAATGGCCGGCCTCCGGGCTGTGGGTGGTCGGCCTGTTCGTGGGAATCAGGCTGATCACGTTCGGGGCCACATGGATCGCGATCGCGCTCAGCCTGCGCATGGGCTGAAAGTGCCGTGGAGGCGACGCGCAAAAGGGCCGTCTGGGCCGTCGCCTCACGGGCGAAATCTTCTCCATCCTCGCCGTCGGTGTCGGCGCACTCTTCTTCATGGCGTGCGCCGTCGGGCTGCTGCGCTTTCCCGATCCGCTGACCCGGCTGCACTCCCCTGTCCTTGCTGCCAGGATCCCTAGTCCTTCGCACTGCTTTCGATGATGTGCGTCTAGTGGAGCGGTTGTTTCGATCGTTTTAGCCTCGGTCTCGCCAGAACGGCGGTGGGCTTTCGCACTCTGCCACGACTTCGCTGGCGAAGGCGAGCTCCACGCTTTCCGTTCGGATGATCGTGGTGGCGGCAAATACCGCGTTCACGGTCTTCGCTGTCGATGGATCCCGTCGTCGCGCGGGATCCGCCCACGGTCCTTCGTGCTCAGATGGCAACAGGAGCCTCAAATGCCTACTACACATGCTTGCCGCGTCGTGCTCGTCACCGGCATCGCCATCGCATCGTCGCTCGCGACCGCGAACGCTCAGAGCGACAGAAACGCCACGATGCAACGGTGCATGGCCCAGGCTCGGGCGTCCACAGACATCAATCTTGGGGCCGTGCACAACCAAAGACGGCAGACCGCCATCTACCGGAACTGCATGCAACAGGCCGGCTTCCGGCCTTAGCCGGGCGAATTGGCGAGCTCGAATAACAGGCGCAGCCTCGCCGCCGCTTGAGATCGTCAATCGTTCTGTTCGGCGGCCGTGCGTGGCCAGCCTATTTCCCGCCCGGCCAGCGCTGATTGCGTCATCCTACGGGGTGACGAACGACGAAGGGGCTGGCGCATCAGGCACAACGGCGCCAGCCGGTCGGCATGCCGCATTGGAATACCTCGCCGTCAATCATAAAGCATTGAACGACAAGCGTTCCTCACCGAAAATACGGGGACGGTTGTGGGTGCCTGTTTCACGTGGGCGCGCTTCCGATCTCGAACGCGAACCTGCGCATCATCGGGCGACCGCACCACCGTAGCGCAATCGAGGTTGCATGCGGTGAGGCCGCACTCGCACGCGTGGCGCCTGCCGCACGTCTTAACGGGCGTGCTCCTGGCTTCGGCCGGCTACTATGCCGGCGGTCTCGTCGGGCTCCTGTGGCGCCTGATCGTCGTCTCGCTGCCTTTCTGTCTGCCGGCAATCGCAGCAAGTCCGGCGCGTATCCTCATCATCAATGCCTGGGACGACACAATGCCTGCGGCCGTGCGCGCAACGACGGCCATCAGAAATCGGCTTGCCGAGTCTTCGCTGAAGAATGCGGAGATATACTACGACACGCTCGACCTCAGCCGATTTCCGGCCAGAGATCATCAAGAGCGGATGGCGCACCTGCTGTCGGAGAAGTACGCCGAGAAGCGCCCCGACGTCATGATCGCGCTCGGTCGCGTGGCGCTCGAGTATCTCCTGGCACACCGTGAAAGCTTCGCGCCGGGAGTGCCCATCATCGTCTGCTACTGGGCGGGGACCACACCCGCGACAATCGCTTCGCTCAGCAACGTCACGGGGGTCTTCAGCGAATTCAATTGGTCAAAGACCTTCGACCTCGCCGCGCGCCTCCAACCGAAAGCTCGCGAGGTCGCCATCGTCTCAGGCGCTTCCGTCCCGGCCTGGGAAGAGGAGGCACGCAGCCAGCTGGCCCCGCATCTCGGGCCCTACAAGGTCCGCAACTTGGCGGGCCTGCCTTACGACACGCTTCTGGATGAGGTGGCTCGCCTCCCGCGCGATACGATCGTCCTGATCTTGCCGATATTCAAGGACGGCGACGGTGTGAGCCGTATCCCAGCCAGGGCGGCGGCTGATGTTGCGCGAGCTTCCAGCGCTCCGACCTATGCCCCAATCGATACATTCCTGGGTGCCGGCATCGTGGGCGGATACATGGACATGTTCGAGGCATCCGGCTCTGCCGCTGCCGAACTGGCGATCGAGGTGCTGGAACGGAAAGACGCGACAGCGCTTCCCCCTGCGGTCACCCCCCAACACGACTTCGTCGTAGACGCCCGGCAGCTGCAGCGATGGGGGTTGTCCCAAAACAGCCTTCCCACTGGGACCAAGCTGATGTTCAAGGAGCCGACGCTCTGGGAGCAATACCGGAATCTTGTGCTCATGACTGTCGGTGTATTCGCCTTGCTGGTCGCCTGCCTGTTCGCGTTGTCCCTTCAGGTGCTGAAAAGAAGACGCGCCGAAGCCACGCTGGAGGCGAGCGAGGAGAGGATGAAGTTCACGGCGGCCGCCACGGATACGGGCCTATGGCAATACGACGTCCCCAGCGGGCACTTCTGGGCGACCGAGCATTGCCGGTCGATGTTCGGCCTCGGGGCGGATTCACCGCTTGCGCCGGAAGCGCTCCTCGGCGCCATCCATCCCGACGATCGCGCGATGGCGATCGAGGCGATGCGAGGAACCGTGCATCCGGGAGAAGCAGCAGGGCGAAACGAATACCGCATCGTCCACCCTTCCGGTCAACGTCGCTGGTACCTTGCCACGGCCAGCACCGAGTTCGGCAAGAACGGCGAACCCGTCCGGGTGAGCGGCGTCTTCAGGGATATCACCGCACGCAAGAAGGCCGAACAGGAGGCCGTGCAGCTGGAAGACGCCTTGCGCGGAGCGCAGAGGGAGCTCGCACGCGCGAGCCGACAGACGACCGTAGGAGCCATGGCCGCCTCGATCGCGCACGAGATCAATCAGCCGCTCTCTGCGCTTGTCACGAACGGGGGTATCGGCCTGCTGTTGCTTGCCAAGCCGGATTCCGACCGCAACGAGCTGCGCGACGTGTTGAAGCGCATCATCGATGACGGTCATCGCGCCAGTCATATCATCGCAAGCATCCGGGCGATGTTCAGAAAGGATCACCGCGAAAGATCCGCGGTGGACGTCAACGATCTGGTTCGCGACGTCCTCGCACTCGTTCGCGGCGAGTTGGCAAGCCACGGGGTCTCGCTCCAGGTCGATTTGCGGCGTGAGCTTCCTCCGGTCACGGCCGACCGGGTGCAGCTGCAGCAGGTCCTTCTCAACCTGATCATGAATGCCGTCGAGGCGATGAGCTCGGTGGACAACGGCGAACGATCGTTGCTGCTGACGTCCGACCTTCATGGATCAAGCGACGTGGTGATCACGGTGGAGGATTCGGGGCCTGGAATCGATCCAGACCAGATGCACCGCGTTTTCGATGCCTTCTTCACCACCAAATCCCACGGAATGGGGCTGGGGCTCTCGATTTGCCAGTCGATCGTCGAATCTCACGGCGGCCGGCTCTGGACCTCCCATCGGATCCCCCACGGATCGGTCTTCCACGTTCAATTGCCAGGCGGAGGGTCAGGCGAATGAAAACTCCAGAGAGGCAAGAGCAGCCGGTCGTTGTCGTCATCGACGACGACGAATCCCTGCGCGACGCGCTCGGAAGACTGTTTCGCATGGTCGGCCTGCGCGCCGAGACCTTCGCGACGGCCGCCGACTTCTTCAAGAAGAAATTGCCGGACGTCCCGACCTGCCTGGTGCTCGATATCAGACTGCCGGGGATCAGCGGGCTCGAGCTCCAGGCCGAGCTCGCCAAGGCGGATATCAAGATTCCGATAATCTTCATGACGGGACACGGCGACATCCCCATGTCGGTGAAGGCCATGAAGGCGGGGGCCGTCGAGTTCCTGCCAAAGCCGTTTCGCGATCAGGACATGCTCGACGCCGTCCAGCTCGCGCTCGACCGGGATCGGACCAGGCGCCACGCCGAAGGGGCGAACCTGCAGTTGCGAAACAATTTCGAAGGCCTCACCGCGCGTGAGCGGGAGGTTATGACATTCGTCACGGCAGGCCTCATGAACAAGCAGATCGCCGGCCAATTGGGCCTGGCCGAGGGAACCGTGAAGCTTCATCGCGGCAATCTCATGCGGAAAATGAACGCGCGGTCAGTCGCCGAACTGGCCCGAATGGCGGAAGTCCTCGGAGTCACACGCCCAAAGTCTTGACAACCTAGACGTACGGATGGTGGCGTCTGCGGTCGTTCACGGTGTATTTCTGATCGCCGTCCTGCCGGGCAACCTTGTCGCATCGTGCACCGGTAACGAGAAGGCTGACTCATTTGCCGAAGATCGATGTTGCGGTCGTCGAGGACGATGCCTCGATGCGCGAAGCAACGCACCATCTCCTGCGGTTGCTTGGTTATGCCACGGCTTCGTTCGAGTCCGCGGAGGACTTTCTGACCTCGGGCTGCGTGCACGAAACGTCCTGTTTGATCACCGATGTGCACCTGCCCGGAATGAGCGGGGTGCAGCTCCAGAGTCGGCTGACTTCGGACGGCCATCGCATGCCGATCATCTTCATCACGGCTTTTCCCGACGAGGCGGTACGCGCCCGTGTGCTAAGTCGCGGCGCACTTTGTTATTTGTCCAAGCCGTTGGAGCAGCAGAGCTTGATCGCCTGGCTCGATCAGGCCCTCGAAGGGCGCCGGGCAGGACCTACCTGAGTGAAGTAGCCACTGCGGACAACACGATCCTGGCCCTGCGTCCAGGGTCCTAGCCCCTTCATACAGGGTGCGATGACGCGCGTGCAATGGAACGATCGAGTCGGTCGGCATAGCCTCTGTCCCGGCGGAAACAGCGGTGGACCTCGAGTTGGGTTGTGTTTGGCGTCGAGACGCGCGGCGGAGCTGCAGCCGGAACCCACTGCCGGCGCAAACGCGGCGTCTCCACGCCAATACAGGCAAGACAGGAGAGACCGATGCAAGCAATCGATCGTCGCAGGATGTTGCGAGATGTTCTGTGCGGTGGCGCCGTCGCAGCAGTGGCGCTGGCCTTGACCGCCGATGAGCTCAACTCCGCGCCGCTCGCACT
>Ga0066388_100003150_pt1 | contig 10538 bp, 8 predicted proteins | sample PanSoiMetaGPlot6_FD_64539 | JGI IMG/M metagenome (GOLD analysis project Ga0066388, IMG submission 64539) | Tropical forest soil microbial communities from Panama analyzed to predict greenhouse gas emissions - Panama Soil - Plot 6 (Hybrid Assembly) | ecosystem: Environmental > Terrestrial > Soil... | reverse complement strand
CTGGACGGACCGAAAACGACGGTTATTGTGAATGGCGTCAAGGTGACTGACTACACCGAAGGCGAGCCGGTTCCCGAGCGGAAATTCAAATTCGAACCGCAGCGGGGTACCCGTCCGAACGAAGGCTACATCGGACTGCAGAACCATAGTGACAACGACATTGTGTTTTTCAAAGAAGTTGCGGTGAAGATGCTTAAGAAGTGATCTCAGGGAGGATTCATGACAAGCAATTTCTCACGCCGTCAATTTCTTGCGATAGGCGCCGCGGCTGCGGGCGCCGGCCTGGCGGCGAAGACGATTTTTCTCGATCCGGATCCGCTTTATGCGATACCGCAGACCGTTCCCGGAGCAGAGAAGGTACGCTTCGGCATCATCGGAATTGGGATGCAAGGTTCGGGCTTGTTGCAGAATGCCATCCAGCTTCCAGGCGTCGAATGCATTGCCGCTTGCGATCTATATGACGGGCGGCACACCCTCGCGCGCGAGATCACTGACAATCCAAGCCTGCCCGTAACCCGCCGCTACCATGACCTGCTCGACAACAAGGAAATAGACTGTCTCATCGCCGCCGTCCCCGACCACTGGCACAAGCAGATCGTGGTGGACGCGTGCCATGCTGGCAAGGACATCTATTGCGAGAAACCGATGTCACACACCGCCGCCGAAGGTGTTGAGATGTACACGGCGGCGCAGAAGAACAATCGGATTGTGCAGATCGGCTCGCAGCGCGTGAGTTCGGTTCTCTGTGCGAAGGCGAAAGAAATGGTCGCGCAAGGAGCTCTGGGTGACCTGATGATGGTTGAAGGCTGGCTGGGTAGAAATGATCCGACCGGAGCATGGCAGTATCCACCGCCATTCGATCTTTCGCCACAGAACCTCGATTGGGACACGTGGCAAGGGAACGTCAGCCCCAAGATCAGCTTTGATCCCAACAAATTTGCACGCTGGCGGTGCTGGAAAGCGTATGGGACCGGTGTCGCAGGCGATCTGCTGGTCCACCTGGTGAGCGGAATGATGTTTGTGCTCGGGATCAATGAGCCGCCCAAACGCGCGATGGCGATGGGCGGGATTCTGCGCTGGAAAGATGGCCGCGATATGCCTGACGTTCACGCGGCGCTGTTCCAGTATGGACAAATTCCGGTTTACATGCGCCTAAACCTGGGAACCGAGATGCCGGAGACGTATCGATTCCAGGGATCAAAAGGGATTCTCGAGCTTACCGAATTCGGTCTTACTTATACTCCGCAGCCCGGAGTGGATACGGCGCCCAGCTATTACACAGGCAGTTTCCCAAAAGCAATGCGCGAGGAATACTTGAAGAAATGGCACGAAGAGCACGATCCCAAGCCTGGAAAGGAGCCTCTGTTTGAGGCGGTGACCTATAAAGGCAACGACTTCGATGATGTAAAGCCGCACCTGTGGAACTTCTTCCGCGCGGTAAAGACGCGGCAGCTGGTCGTGGAAGACGCCGTGTTTGGACACCATGCCGCGCTCGCCTGCCACATGGCGAATGAAGCATATTTCAGAAACAGCGCCGTCACCTGGGATGCAGGATCGAAAACGATCAAGAGTTAAAGGGGAGACAACTCGTCTTCCCTCTCTTCCTTGTGCTCGTGCATGAAACGCCGCTCCAGGTAGCGGCGTGCCAAATCGCGTCCGCCCAGGCCGAAGGCCAAGGCGAGCCCTAGCATCAGAGCTCCGAAGACGATCGTGAACGCCACCAGGATGGTGTGTTCGCCAATCCCAAGTTCCTCAAAGCCCACCGAAACGGCGAAAATGACGATGATGGTGCGCACGGTCGCAGCGATGAGACGCGGCGAAGGTAGATCGGCGTTAACCGCTGCCAGCAGTGCGGCGCGCGAGAAAAAGCTGGCTGCTAGAAGTCCAAAGAAGAACACGAATAAGGCCGCGAACAAGCGAGGCAGGAAGCCGAAGAAGCGGCCAATGTGCTCTTGCAGCCCCACAATTCCCAGCACGCTTACGCCGATTAGAATGAATCCGATCCACGCGACCCAGAAAACGAACCGGCTCAGCAATTCGGTGCTCGAGGGCAGGGCTACTTTCTTTAGAAACTGGCTGGCGCCGGCATCTTCCGAGAGCCGGTCAAACTTGGCCAGTTTAAGGATGCTGCGAAGCAGGTAGCGCAGAACGTAAGCAATGACCCACCCGATCAGAACGATGATCAGGGTGATCACGAGCCTGGGCAAAAACTGCGCAACGCTGCGCAGGATGTCCAGAGTTTCCTTCGTCATCTCGTTGAAAAATCTTTCCCACATGCAAACCTCACTTCCTGCCGTTCCACATGTCCAGCAAATATGGCTTGGAGCGTTCGAATGCGAGGCACAGGTCCTCGATGTTCGATTCGAGCGCTTCCGGCGCGTTGTCACGATTCTCAACCAAAAACGTATAAGTTCTGCCGCGATATAAGGGCGCGAGAGCCTGCACGATGTGGTCGCGGCTGATTACCGACTTGTGATAGGCAGCAGCAAACTCATAGACCGTGCGAGCCCAGAGTTCATCGTTGTAAAGCAACTCCCCCTCCGGTGATGATGCGATCTGCTGGACCTGCGACAAGGTGGCTGGCGTCAAGATCGACTTGAGCACCGGTTCCAGTTCCCCGACTCCGCGCGAAAACATGTCGTGGAGTCGCTTCCGATTGAAGCGCAACGGTTCGGGATCGACCTCATTTTCGGGGCCGATGGTTGTGACTGGTTCAGAGTGCGAGTTGTTACTCCAGATTGCAAACGTGGAATCGAGTGACCAGAAAAGTGTTCCCACGCTCCGGCGCATGGCGGCCACCAAATCCGCCGGGGCGCCCTCGGTTCGCGATTTGGGGCCAAGGTAGGTCTGCACAATTCGAAACTTTCCAGTGATGGCCGCAATGGTAAGATACATCTCCGCACCGGTACGAGCAGCCTCTTGCGACCATGAGTCGAGGCCAGCAACATGAGAGGCGAAGCGGCCTGAAAAGGCGAAGTCGCTGGGGTACGGTTCGCGAACCCGAGATGAATAAACTGCCCGGTTCATGGGGTAGAGCACATTGCGGATCAGCAGACCTTCGAATTTCTGTCGCCGATAAACAGGAGTGACCCAGTCGTTGCTCTCCCGCACCACGGGCTGTAGCAGGGTCTGGATCCATTCAGGTGTAATGCTGGTTGAATCAGGCGAAATCACCGCACAGGCACTGGCGCGGAGAAGATCACTTGCAGCCATGATGGTGTGCAGCGCGGTACCGCTTGAGGGGATACCGGCATAGCGAGTGCTGATGCAGTGCAGGGTCCGCAGCGCGTACATGTTGTCGGCATGCTGCATATCGCTAATTGAGGCCGCGCGAACCAGTTCCTGAGTGTTGTCTTTGGAGCCGCCATCTGCATTTATGATCGCCGCACGCTGCCGCGGGAAATACTTCAGCAGGCCGGTGCGAATGGCCTGTACGACCTGCCCGACCGTGCGCGCGTCGTTGTATGTGGGAACACCAACGAGGAGATCAACCTCGCCGACGTTCATCAACTCGCGAAGAAAATCATCGCTCAGGATGGTCTCTTCGGGCAAATAGCTCCTCCGCTATTGTTGTCCGGTCGCGCATCAGGCGCGAACCACGGCCGTCACTACCTTCCGCAGTTCAAATTTTTCTCAGCCGAAACCAATAAAACTGATATGGCCCCATGGTGAGCAAATATGGCAGATCGCCAATTCGCGGAAAGATGTTACGGCCGAACATCTCTATCAGAATATTGCCTTTGTAACGGCGCAGGTCAAGCTCAACTGCCTGCGCTGAGCTGGAGAGGTTGTTAACCACCAGGATTGCATCTTTGCCATATTGCCGAACATATGCGAGCACGCGATGGTTTGCGGGGTACAAAAACTCGATGCTGCCCCTTCCGAATACGGCCAGCGATTTGCGCACACGGATGATGCGCTTCATCCAGGAAAGCAATGAGTGATCGAACCGTTTTTGGGACTGCACGTTCACCGCTTGAAAGCCGTACACCGGGTTCAGCATAAGAGGCGAATAGAGCGATTCAGGATCGGCGCTTGAAAACCCGCCATTCCAACCGCCGTCCCATTGCATGGGTGTGCGCACTCCGTTACGGTCGCCCAGGTTGACGTTGTCCCCCATGCCGATTTCATCGCCGTAATAAACGATTGGCGTGCCCGGCAATGACATCAGCATGCCGTTCATCAACTCGATGCGGCGGCGGTCGTTATCGAGCAGGGGAGCCAGCCTACGACGGATGCCAAGGTTAAGCCGCATGCTGCGATCTTTGGCGTATTCGTCATACATGTAGTCGCGCTCGATGTCGGTGACCATCTCGAGCGTGAGCTCGTCGTGGTTGCGCAGGAACAGGCACCACTGGCAAATTTCCGGAATAGCCGGAGTCTGTTGCAGGATTTCTGTAATCGGCTTGCGATCTTCAAGCTTAAGCCCCATGAACATGCGCGGCATCAGGGGGAAGTTGAAAGCCATATGAAATTCGTTCCCGGTGCCGAAGTATGGGCCCAGGTCGGCGGGCCATTGATTGGCCTCAGCAAGCAGCATACGGCCGGGATACTCAGTGTCGAGACGGCGGCGGAGGTCCTGAATGATGACGTGCGTCTCCGGCAGATTCTCACAATTGGTTCCTTCCCGTTCGACCAGGTAAGGGACGGCATCAAGCCTGAATCCGTCTATTCCCATGTCCAGCCAAAACTTCATGACATTCCACATAGCTTCACGCACGGCCGGGTTGTCATAATTCAGATCGGGCTGATGGCTGAAAAAACGGTGCCAATAATATTGCTTGGAAACCGGGTCCCACGCCCAGTTGGAAAGCTCGGTATCGAGAAAGATGATTCGCGTGCCGCGATATTTGTTGTCAGTGTCACTCCACACGTACCAGTTACGTTTCGGATTGTCGCCTGAACTCCGTGACTCCTGAAACCACGGGTGCTGGTCTGAGGTGTGATTAAGGACCATCTCGATGATGACGCGAATTCCGCGTTGATGTGCCGCATCGAGAAAGCTTTTAAAGTCCTCCAGCGTGCCATAGCTGGGATGGACGGTTTGGTAATCGGCGATGTCGTACCCGTCGTCGCGCAAAGGCGAAGGGAAGAAAGGCATCAGCCAGATTGCGTTGATGCCGAGGTCCTGAAGATAATCGAGCTTCTGGGCCAAGCCGCGAAAATCACCTCTGCCGTCGCCACTGCTGTCGTAGAAGGCGCGAACATGCACCTGATAGATGACCGCGTCTTTGTACCAAAGCGCGTCCTGAGGCAGGGCCACGGCAATTTCTCCTGAATCTGCTTAGGCGGGAGTTGCTGACGAATTTTTCAATCTAACACAGGCGAGAGCATTGAAAGCAGCTAGGCCCGAAGTGATCTGAGGCAGGGAACCGTTTTTGCCACGAAATCCGATTGAAACAGTCGTATTCCCGCAATGCCGGCGGCTCCTGCCGCCATGCAGGAAGCGGCATTCTGCACCGTGACCCCGCCCAGCGCGAGCACGGGAATCCCGATCTGCGCAGATTCATGCAGCTCTTCCAGTCTGGTCCCGTCACGTTCGTTCTTGCCAAAAACTGGCCCAAACACGACGAAATCAGCGCCGCCATCCGCCGCTGCCCGCACCTCAGCCAGCCTATGGCACGAAACTGCAATAATCACGCGCTCAACCCCCGCACGCGAGGCAACCGCTCTAACATCAGCCGGAGCTAGGTCGCCGGAACGAAGATGTACGCCGTCGGCGCCGGCTGCGATGGCGCTATCAGTTCTCGAATTCACGAGTACTCGCGTTTTCGCGAGTTCCGTCGTTCCAAGGCCTGAAACTGCAGTTCCCAGTTGTCCGTTCTCTGCTCTCAGTTGCATGGTGCGGCGGGTCAGATCTTCCAGTTCGCGCGCGCAGAGGTCTTTTTCCCGGAGCTGAATGTAATCAACGCCGCAACGGATTGCTCCGGCTATGTTAGCCAGCAGTTTCTCGCGCCGCTCGGCTTCGCTGCCGGGAAATTGAGAACGGTCGGAAATATAGTAGAGCAGCAATTAGGGATTCGTTTTCGCAATTTCCGGTTCGACTTCTTCTTTGTGTTTTATCTTCTCGGGTTTCAAGTGAAATTCTGTCAGGCCTGCTCTCAGGTATTCGAAGCCTTCTTGCGGTGAATCGACGATTTTGAACAGGCTAAGGTCGCCGGCCGAAATCGTCCCGGTATCGACCAAGGCCTGAAAATTGAGGACGCGGTTCCAGTACTCACTGCCATAAATCACTACCAGAATTTTCTTTGCCAGTTTCTGAGTTTGGGCCAGGGTCAGAATCTCGAACAACTCATCGAGTGTCCCGAAGCCACCCGGAAAGATCACCAGCGCCTTGGCCAGGTATGCGAACCAGAACTTACGCATGAAGAAGTAATGAAACTCGAAATTTAAGGACGGCGTGATATATGGATTCGGGGACTGCTCGAAGGGAAGAGCGATGTTGAGCCCGATGGTTTTGCCTCCCGCTTCCTGTGCGCCGAGGTTGGCGGCTTCCATGATCCCCGGTCCGCCGCCAGTCGTGACGACAAATCGCCTGCGCCGCGCTGGAATTTGGATTGCCCACTGCGTCAGCAGGAATGCCATCTGGCGGGCGTCCTCGTAGTAGCGGGCCATGTCCACCGAAGCCAGCGCCCGCTGGTGTTCGGCTGCGTGATCCGGACCACTTTCCAGGGCGAGAAGATTCTTTTGAGCATCAAGTCGATTGCGAAAGCGGGCGGAACCAAAAAAGACCACGGTGTCCTGGATCTGCTCGCGGCGAAAGCGCGACAACGGTTCGGAGTACTCCGCCAGGATGCGAAGAATCCGGCCTTCCGGACTGTTCAGAAACCTTTCGTTTTCGTAAGCGAGCGGGGCTGACTTTAAGGGGTCGTTCATTGCTCCATACTTTCGATTAGTGAGCTTCGTGGTAATGGACTGCTTCCCAAAATCCAATCCAGATGTCCAGCACGCCCAGCCCCGTGCACAGGCCGCGCACAAAACCACTGGCCAATACGGCACGCAGCGCGGGAGACCCCAGCAGAAAATAGTTGTCGGTCCATTCCGGCCGCCAGGGAAGAATGACAAGCAGTACCCCTACCACAGCACACAGAAATACAAACAGCAGAACCAAAATGCGACGAAGCCAGACCTGCGCGCCGGACACGGGGCTCTGCACAGCGGTGGTCAGTGGCAACCCGGGCGCATGTTCCACCCGGGATTCAACCTGGGTCGCTGAAATGGGATTGATGGGAGACTCAGGACTCAAAAATCACTCCGCGCCGGCGGGGGGTGTGTCTCAAAGAAACGAGACCGTAGTTCAAGGCCCGAATGCCTGGGGGGACGCATTGGCCTATTTTACGACTTTAAAGCCTGAATGCGCTCCGCGACGTCGCGATAATCAATGTTGCTGCCGTAAACGTGCAGGAAGTGCGTGAGGGCTGCCGGCCGATTGCCTGCCGTTTCGTAAGCAGACGCCAGTTCGTAATTGAGTGCGGTGGTCGTATCTCCGTCAACGTTAGGCAGTCTCAAAGCATTCTCATACCAGCGTATCGCAGCGTCTGGGACGCCCTTGTCGAGGAAGCACTGGGCAAGCCAGGTGTAGGTTTGCATGAGGTGCGCAAATGGATGGCCGCGATCAGCCGCCTGGCAGACTTTTTGCAATTCGCTGATGGCTTCATCGAGAAGCCCCATCTCCCGGAATGCGACTCCAAGGTTGTAATGCGTTTCGGGATCTTCTTGTGCTGCGACCGTGTCTTCTTCGAGCTCCTGCTTGAGCTCGCCGAACATGTCGGCCAGATCGATCCCGGCGCTACCTGCAGCTGCTGTTTGAGGCGGATTGGCCATGGGCCGCGGTTTCGACGGCCCATATGTAAACGAAGGCGACGCCTTGGGTGCTTCTGGAATAGGCGCGGGAGCTACCGCAGCCCCAGAACCTTGGGCGCTCGCTGCAACTGCCGGTACTGCAGGCCAAGTTGGAGCTGCGGGAGGCGGGACGGGTTTCGGTTGGAGTACTCGGACTGGCGGAATTTCGTGTTGCGTGCCCGGAGCTTCGGGCATGAAGTCAGGCCCGAGCGACTCTTCCAGGTCGGAAACGAATTCGCCCAGCGTGTTTCCGTGAGCGGGTTGCTTTGCTTGCGCAACCACTTCGGGAACTGGCTCATTAGGAACGGCTGAATCTGTAACGAAGCCAGCGCCCAGCGAAGAGTCGAGATGCCCAACCAGATCCTTCAACTCGTCTTTCTGCGGAGTCGCCTCGCGTTTGGAGGGTACAGTGAATTCTGACTCTTCAACCGTAACTTCGGGCGCGGCATGCGAACTCGCGCCTGCAATCTCGCGTCGCAAAACGGAGAGTTGAGCATCACCCGGATTCAGTTGCTCCAGGCGCTTGAAGACGCTTCGGGCCTGATCCACCATGCCCTGGGAGAGATAGAAGCGAATCTCTTCCACGGCCTCCATGATTTGCTGCGATTTCTGCGCCTGCTGTGAGGGAGAGGGAAGCGTGGAAGCTGCGACCGTCTGTGCCTGAGAAGCCTCAACCGCGAAGTCGCTCTCCCACTCATCGGAGATGTCGACTTCTTCTTGCCCGGAATCTTGCGTCTCCGCCTGCACCGAGTGTCCAACCTCGGGCAGGGTTTCGGGGGCATGAAAGAAAGGAGCTTGAGGGGCTTTGAAAGCAGCGACGTCCGCTGACTTGGCCGGCACGACCTGTTCGCGCACCGCGCCAGATTCGGCAGCGCTCGTGGCACCCGATCGAGCTTCGTATTTGTCTGCCAACTCGCCGTAGCGCGTGGCATCGTCGGCGTTGCCTGCATCGTGATAAAGCTGCTGCAAGGTTCGGCAACAAACGGCGGCTTCTGCAAACCGGCTTGCTCTGGTGTGTAGAGCGGCCAGCCGCTGATTGAGCCGCAAATCTCTTGGTGCTTTGGGCAGTGCTGCCATTAGCGGCCCCAGGGCCTTCGCCGGCATGTTGTAGGAGATGAAAAGTTCCGCGTCGGTCAGTGCGGCGCGAACCGCCAATGCGACCTCATCGGGATAGCGCTGATCGATGAATGGTGCCGTGGCCTCGAGCTCGTCCACCAGCACAGCGCCTTCTTCGGCAGTAATCAGATTTGTGCTCGAAGTTTTTCCACCCAGGCGCGCCAGCACCTGCTCATAGTTTCGAGTATGCAACTGGTTCTGCGGCTCGACTTGGGTGAGCTTCAGGTAATAGTCGCGCGCCTTCTCCAGGCTTCCGGACTGAACCGCCGCGTGCGCCAGCAGCTCATAAATTTCTGTGACGTGACTCTTATCGCCAGCTTTTTGGGTGAGCTCTAGCAGCGTCTCCAGTGCGTTTACATCTTCGCGAACGTGGCCTATCAGGGCATGCAACGTGTCGATAACTCTTCCCGCATCGTGGGCCAGCAGGCGCTCGAAATTTTCCTGATAAATGCGCAGGACTTCTTGGAACTGTCCGGCGCTCATCAGACCCTCGGAGTAACTTGAGAGCGCGGTGACATCGCTGTGCACGGTGATGAGCTTCGTCGCCAGACCGCCCGCTTCCGCCATTCGGCCGCTTTGCTGATAGGCCTGCATGAGCGCTTTCAGGCCCTCGGGATGGCTATCCAGGTCTGCCACCCCTTCCAGGTTCTTGATCGCTTCGGGAATGTTGCCGGTCTCAAATGCGGTGCGCCCGCGCATGAGTAGGGCGTAGCTGTTGTGCGGATCAAGCTTGAGCATCCGCTGCAGAATTTCTTCTGCGGCAGCCAGCTGGCCTTTAGCCCGCAAATTATCGGCAGCCGTCGTGAAGATCTGCCAGGCTTCGTTCTTCTTGTTCAGACGGATGTAGACCTCGGCCAGGCGCATGCGCATCGCCACATTTTCCGGGTCCATCTCGAGCGTCTTCTGGAAGATCCGCACCGCTTCTTCCAGCTGACCCGATCGCAGAAATTCTTCGGCTACCTGCAGGTACTGGGCGCGCGCATCATTAAAAAGACCTTGCTGGGTGTAGAGCTCCGCCAGGCGCAGGACGTGCTCCAGCGAAGGCTTCAGCTTGGTGAGCTTTTTGTACATCGCGATCGCCTTGACCGTAAAACCTTGCGTCGCGTACGCATCGCCTACGCTCTTGAAGCATGTGGCCGCCTTGTCTGCTTGACCTAGGCGGGCATAGAGATCGCCCACCGTGTTTGAGACCGTGAGATCTTTGGGGTCAGCCTTCAGAACCTTTTCGTATTCAGCGATGGCGTTCTGCAGCTTGCCCTGCTGAACAAATTTTTCGGCTGAGCTGAGAGCCTTCTGTTTGTTGAAGCCAAAGCCAAACGCCATAGCAATGCCGACTCCGGGTCCGGTTTTGCTGCGAAATCATTGCAGCAGTGTCCGATCATGATTACTTGCGGTACAGGTCCGCGAGGTGGTCTTTCGGACAAGGCTCATTGTAAGGCGCGACCCGCGGAATCGTATGGTTACTAAGGGTTACCGGAAGGGAGTGTACGACCGAGTTACTTTCGGAAAGCTCTCAGGCTGGCTGATGGCTCCGCATCCCATCTAAGAGGAGATACACAACCGGTCCCAGTAAGATCGCC
>Ga0066388_100003149_pt1 | contig 10542 bp, 7 predicted proteins | sample PanSoiMetaGPlot6_FD_64539 | JGI IMG/M metagenome (GOLD analysis project Ga0066388, IMG submission 64539) | Tropical forest soil microbial communities from Panama analyzed to predict greenhouse gas emissions - Panama Soil - Plot 6 (Hybrid Assembly) | ecosystem: Environmental > Terrestrial > Soil... | reverse complement strand
AATGGTTGGCGGGTTACGCCGACGGAGAACTGAGCAGCCCTGCGCGCGAAGCTGTCGAGGCGTGGCTGCGCACCGACCCTGAGGCGCGGCGCGAGCTGGCCAACCAGCAGCGGCTCGGCCCGGGCAACGTGGAACTATGGCAGAGGATGCGTCCCCCCGGCCCATCCGACGCGGCCTGGGCCACGGCGCTGGCGCGGATCGAGCAAGGGGAGCGCTCACCGGCGCGGGTTGAACTGAACCGTGAGCCGTCGTCGCTGCGCTGGTGGCTGGCCGGTGTCTTGGCGGCGTCCACGGCCGTAGCGGCTTCGCTCTTTGCCGTCGTCGTCTTGAGCCGCAAGCCGGTCCCAAACCAAGGGCGGCCCGTCGCCCCCGAGGTCGTCGAAGAGGATGGCGATCCCGTATTTCGCGTCGCCGCGGCGGACGATGTCGTGCTGATCACCCTGCCGGAAGCGGTCTATCCGCGGCTGGTCGTCGGTGAGCACCCGATCGGCACGGAGGTTGCCCGCGTTGCGACGTTTGAGGATGTCGATATCCGCGCGATCTCACCCGACGCGCGCGGCGAATTTCCCGGCTTCAACATGACTCCGCACGGCGCTGCGTTCCCGATGGTCTGGCCGTCCGGCGAAGAGCGCTAAGCGATCGGCCCCCCACGGGCGATCGGGATGCAGGAAGCTTGGTTTCCTGGATCGAGAACTGCCATGTCACCCGCCAGTCGCATCCATGTGTGCCGCTTTGCTTGCGCCCTCGGCGCTCTGCTGCTGCAGGCCCTGCCGGCGCGCGCCGAGAACGTCCAGGTGACTGTTCTGGCGGTGCTGGCATCCGACAAAGATAACGTGGTCGCCGAGAAGATATCCGAGATCGCCGACGCCGTTCGCAGCAAGCATAAGCAACTCACTCACTTTACTCTGCACAAGACCAGCCAGGAGTCAGTCGCTCTGGGGAAGAGCGTGACCATCAAACTCGTCGATAAGGTGACCATGGAGGTGCAAGTCAACGAGAAGCCTGACTCGGAGGGGCGGATTACGCTGACCATCAAGCCGCCGGAGATGGGTGAGCTAACGTATGCCTGCGGCTGCGGTAAGTACTTCCCCGTCATCACGGACTACTACACCGCGAACAAGGAGCGGCTCATTATTGCCGTGATGGCCAAGCCGTGCTTCAAGGGGAAGGACAAGAAGAGATGACCCCGCAGCGCCAGCAAAGATCGCGCTGCCCCTTGTTGCCGCTGCGGGCTCACCTCAATTGTCTCAATTCGCCTGAACTCCCAGTGCATCTTCGCCGGTGATTTCTTTGGTGCGCCGATTGTAGATGATCTTCGCCGCTCGGAACGGCCGCGGATTCTGCCCTTGTCCCTCCAGCTTGAATAGCACCGCGGGGTTCTCTCGATCGCCCTGGAAGATCACGGTGTCTTTCTCCTCCTCATACTTCACCTGGGCCGCGGTGCCGGTGTACTCCTCGGAATCGAACTTAACATTGCCGCGGGCCGTCAGGTTCTGATAGTTGCGTTGCTTGCCGCCGGGGGCAGACCCAGCACGCATGAACACTTCCAGGGACTCATCGCAGCGCAACCGCATGAAGCCGGCGGGCGGCTTGTTGACGTCAAACTTCACGTCGGGCGAGTCGGCGGGCAAGTGCATCAGGTCGATGTGCCCCCAGAACGTGGCGATCTGCAGCTTGTTATTGGCCCGCAGCCGGTCGCTGTACTTGATAATCGTTAACTTCATCTCCTGCTCATCCGCCTTTGGCGGTGGCTCTTTCCCCTTGGGGCCCTTCGGATCGGGCTGCTCGGCGAGCGGGTCTTTCGAGCCCTGCTGGAGGATTCGCACGACCCCCGGAGCGCCCGCGACGAGCTGACCATGCTCGTTATCCAAATCGAGTTCCGGCGCTTCGAGTGTCTGGGCGCGGACGAGTTTATTGCCTTCGCGTAGCTCATCGGCATAAGTGACCGGCGGCAATGTCTTGAGCCGCTCGGGGGACGCATCGCGCGGCACGCGATCGCAAACCACTTCCTTGACCTTGGGTGACCCGTCGTCTTTCGGGTCCTTCGCCTTCGCAAGGTCATTCGGGCTCTTGGCAGCAAGCGGATCCTTAGGCTTCTCCGCCTGCTTGAGCCAGACCACGCGGTCCAGCGTGACCTGCATTGTCTCGCAGAGTACACGGGAGTTCTCCTGCTCGGCCTGCACGCCCCCTTCGAAGCGGGCCCAGCAGTCGCTGCCGCGAAACTCCATCCCATCTTTCCACAAGACGGTGATGTAGCTCGGCTGTGCGAGTTTCTCTCCTTGCAGGGTGGAGCTGGCGAGCATGCGCATGCTTCCCGCGCCCTTCACACGAGCGACGTTGTCCCGCTGGTCGATGCTGATGTCCTCGGCGATGAGCGACACCTTGTCGAAGTGGACTTCGCCCGGCGTCTTTTCCGCGGCGCCGTTGACAACGAGCACGTTCCCTTCGAGGTAGTGCTCCAGATCGACGGTATGGCCGGCGATGTCCACACCGCGTTCGCCTTCGTTGGCAGGGTCCTGGTGGACTGCGACGCGTTCTTCGCAGTGGGCGCGCTCGAGTTCGTTCTTGCCGTTGGTGACCGTGACCCAGGTCTCGATGCGACGGGCGATGATCTGAATCGGTGGCTTACATTTCTCCGGCTCGGCCGGCTTGTCTTTCGGCTTGGGGAGCGCCATCGGCGACGGACCGGAAACAGGCGCGGGTGGTCCCATCGGGCCGGGCGCCGTCGGTGATGTAGGCACATTCGGCGCGGAGATCGTTGCCGATGGCGGTGGCGCGGGGCGTGGCGTAACTTCACGGAACCAGACCTTCAGATAGTCCGCCTGCCGCACGTCGAGTTCCGGTGAGTGCGCGACCACTTGCCCGGTCGCCTCGAGGCGCTGCGGCCGAGCCCGGCTTTCAGAGGTGCTGTGTGCCGCGGCGGTCGAAGCCTTCGCGGTGGCATCTTTCACCTCAACCTTCCTATCGGAGCCGGGCAGGAGCCAGACTCGTAGCTGCCGGGCCTGCAAGTGCTGTTCGCCGGCCAGGTCAGCGAAGCGGGCACCGCCCGTTAGAGTCAGCACATCGAGATCGCGCCCCTGCTCTCTGACGCGCGAGAAGACGAGCCAATCCTGCCATGTGGCTTGGCGCGTGAACGCCTGCTTCTTGGTTTCCGCGTCGACCTGACTGAGGTCGATTTGCCCCGGTCCCTTGACCCGCGCCTGCTGCGAGGCACGGTCCTCCGTGCCGATGAGAATCATTTCCTGGGCTTGGATCTGGTTCCCCTCCTTGACGGCGATGAGCGGCGCGCCTTTGAGGATCGTCTCTTTCGAGCGGGCGTCATGGACCAGGTCGTTGCCCCAAGCATGGAGGTCTTCCGCGTCGGAGCTGACGACGATGGTCTTGCCCCAAGCGTGAACGGTTTCAATGTCCATCTCGCCGTCGTCTTTTTTCTTGGCGGGCTTGCCGGGCGTCGTCGCGGGCGCGGGCGCAGCATCGGGCTGTTCTGCGGGCTTACGACGGCGGAATTGCACGTCGAGGTAATCGCAGGTCAGCATGTCGCGCCCTTTGTCGCGCGTCAGACGCGTCACCTGGACGTAATTGGGGATGGAGGGATCTCCCTGTGGCGCCAGCGCGAAATGCCCCTGGTCGGCGCTGGCGTCGTAGACGAATGGCCCATCGGTGTGGATCTGCAGCAGTGACTTCTCGGAAGGTGGAGTGGGCGTAGCCGGCGGCTGGGGGTGCGGCTTCTCCTTGGGCGCGCTGCCGCTGGGAAATCCCGAACTGCCATCGACCCACAAGTTCATGGTAACGTTGCTGTTGAGCACGACTCGATCGACGCCGCTAATCGTTGCCTGGTTTTTCGGCTTCTTGGCAACCGGCTTTTTCTGTTCGGGCTGCTTCGCAACATCCTTCTTGGCCCCGGATTTCTCGTCCTCCTTCACCAGGTAGACCTTCATGCCCGAGGCAGTCGCAGTCGGGAGTTGCGGCGCCTTGTCGGCTGAACCGGGCTTGGGCGTATTCTGATGGTCGATCACTTCAACGACGGCATCGGTGTAAACGTGTGGCTCGCCCGGCTTGGGCGTGTCGCGGTAGAAGACCGGGCCGGGAGTGCGCATGCTGAGATCGTCGCCGGGGTCAGTCGAGGCGCGGTTGTTGTGGAAATGAACGTGGCCGACGCGGCGGAGCGAATCGGGCCAGAGCAATTCGGGGTCGGAACGGAGCTCGACCGCGACAATCTTGCGCCCCTCCATGTCGCTCGCCTTGCTGACCGGCTGATCGAACTCGACGAAGGCGCGATCGCAGTGCATGGTCGTGATTTCCGGCACGCCGTCCGGACCACGCGCTTTGCCGAAGATTGCAATGCTGCACGGCCAGAACTGGGCGCGTCCGTCAGGCTCCTTCAGGTTGTAGTCGCCATAGACGAGCAATACCCCCTTCGAGCGGTTATCGATCTTGAACTTGTAAAACAACTCGTCGCAGTTCGGGCCGAAGGCTTCCTGCAGTCGCTGCTCCATTGGGTTGCCGGCATTCGCCTTGGGCGGTTCATAGGCATCGCCCGGCTCGCGGATCTCCGCGAATGCGGGTGGCAAGGGAGGCAGCCCATCGACCCCGCCGAGCAGGTGCGCATAGACGGTATAGGCGCCGGTGCAGAAGAGCAGACCGGTGACGAGCAGCACGATACGACGCGGCGTCCACACGGCTTTTCCCTTTCGGAATGTGCCGAACCGACAGCCCTAGAGCCTCTCCGCGTGATAGCGCTCCACCACGCCCTGCCAGAGCCTCTGCCCCTTCAGTAGCAACTCAACCACTTCGCGAACCGCTCCGCGACCGCCCGGTGCGCGCGTCACGAAGTGAGCCGCCTGCTTCACTTCTTCCGCGGCGTCGGCCACTGCTCCCGCCAGGCCGACATTTCGCAAGAGGGGCAAGTCCGGGAGATCGTCGCCGACGGCACATGTTTGCTCTGGCCGGCATCCCGTTCCAGCCAGGACCGCGCGCAACGCCGGCAGCTTGGCATCCGCACCCTGAATCAGATGATCAATCCCCAGCTCTGCGGTCCGCCGCGCGACGGCTGGCGATGAGCGACCGGAAATCACGCCCACGCGCTTGCCTGCCTGCCGCCACCATTTGATGGCCGATCCATCACGCACGTGGAATGCCTTGATCTCCCACAAGTCAGCGGCGTAGACGACGCTCCCATCCGTCAAGACGCCATCCACGTCGAGTATCAGCAATTCGATGGCGGCCACGCGGGCGGCAAGCTCTTGCTGGAGCAATTCAGGCATCAAGCCATCCGTACTGTCACGACTTATGCCGCGATTCGATCGGTCCGCGGCTCATCCACTTCGCGGCGTGCCTCCGCGGGCAATAGGCCGATCACGTCAGTAATATCCAGCAGCCCCACAGGTCGCCGCTCTTCGTCGATGACTGGCACTTCCGAAATCTTCCGCCCGGCAAAGATCGCTACGGCTTCTTCCATGCGCGCCTCGGGACGGATGGTGATCGGCGAGCGAGTCATCACCTCCCCGATGGGGCGGTCGAGGGCATCGTCCGCGCGGCGTTCGAAGAGACGCGCCAAGTCGCTGTCAGTAAAGAGGCCCACGAGCCGGCCGTCGTCGTCGAGCAACATAATGGCTCCGGTCCGGCGCCCCTGGTGGCGCGAACGGGCGAAGATGGCGCGGACCGACTCCACGGCGCGGGCGACACGCAGGTCCGCGCCTTTGCGCATGCATGCCGACACAGTTGCGAGTTTGCGTCCGAGGCTTCCGGCTGGATGGACGCGGGCAAAGTCCAGGGCTGTGAAGCCGCGCATCTGGCTGAGCACAAAAGCGATGGCATCACCCAGCGCCATCATCACTGTGGTGCTCGTGCTGGGCGCCAAAAGCAATGGGCATGCTTCATCAACAGGGCCGTAGACGATAGCTGCATCGGCCGAGCGCGCAAGCGTGCCGCGGGCATTACCCGTGATCGCCAGGAGGGCGCTGGTGAACTCTCGCAATGGGCCAATGAGCCGAATGACTTCTTCACTCTCGCCGCTGTGCGACAACACAAGGGCAGCGTCATCGGGATGCACCATGCCGAGATCGCCGTGCAAAGCGCGGGTGGCTTCGAGCAAATAAGCGCGCGTGCCGGTTGAGTTGAGCGTGCCGACGATCTTCTGAGCCACATCTGCCGATTTGCCGACACCACTGACTGCCAGGCGCCCGGCGCAGTTTGCGATGCAGTCGACGACGCGCTGGAAGGCGCCATCGAGCCGTTCGGCGACCGCAGCCAAGGCGGCCGACTCGGCGCGGAGAATGTCCCGCGCTTGTGCCAAGCGCGAGGCGCGCTGTGGTTCGAGGACCTGGTTACTCACACCCGCCTCATACCGGGCGGCTCGCAGGAATGAGCCGGCTTCGGGATAGAATCCGTTCTGGCCGCTGACTATAGCTCGCCAGCCGCAAAACGCAACGGCAGGGGGCATTGGCCCCACACGGGACACCGGAGATTGCGGCTTACCCATTCTCCGCCGACTGGAAATGGGGGAAAAGAGGCAGACAGGATGAAGACGGCAGAATGAGTTGACAGCAACCGCCATTTCTGGCATATTAAGATCCGCAGGACTGGAACGCACGCACTCCGGTCCTGCACGACCTCTTTTCATATAGCCTTGCCGGGTCAATCGGTCCGGCAAGGCGTCTTTTTTGCGCCATGTCGATTCCGTGCGAGGTGCAGGGGCATCGCGGGGCCCGCGGATTGCGGCCAGAGAATACCCTTCCCTCGTTCGAAGTGGCTCTCGATCATTGCGTCACGTCGATCGAGACGGACTTGGTCCAAACTGCCGACGGCGTCATCGTCCTCTTCCATGATTTCGAGATCAGTGGCCGTCTCTGTCGGAGCCCCAATTCAGCGGCACTCGATCTGAGCCGCGACCTCCCCGTTCGCGAGCTGACTTTGGCGGAGCTGCGTTTCTGGATTGCCGACCCCAATCCCGACCCAACTCGGTTCCCCACACAACAACACGACGTCACACGCTTCTCGTCCTGGTTCGCCGAGCAACGTGGAATGCACGCCTACGCGGTGCCGACGCTCGCGGACTTAATTGCCTTTGTCGAGGCGTACGCCGGTGAGCCAGGGCAACGGCATGGCAAGAGCGACGCCCAACGTCTGAGTGCTGGCACGCTGATCTTCGACCTGGAAGTGAAGCGGCTCCCGTTCGACCAAACCGAGGAGGAGAACCATGCAATGGAAGCGGTATTGCTGGACATACTACGAGGGACGGGCACCATCGCGCGGTCGCGGGTGCGCAGCTTCGACCACGCGACGGTTCAACGCTTGGCTGATGCCGAGCCACGTCTGACGGGCGGTGTTCTTGTAGCGGGCACAGCCCCCGTTCATCCTGCCCGGCTCGTCATCGACGCCGGGGCTTCGCTCTACTGCCCCGATCACCGGTTCCTGACCGAGCAGCAGGTGCGGGAGGTGCATGAGTCATCCATCCGCATCATTCCGTGGACGGTTAATGATCCCAAGGACTGGAAGCGCCTGCTCACCTGGGAAGTGGACGGAATCACCACGGATTACCCGGACCGCCTGGCCGCCTATCTCCAATCCCGGCCGGGGCAATTTGCCTGATCGGAACGATCGACAATTTCGTCAAAGTCGGCTAATCCCCCTGTCGATGAGTGACATATCGAGTCACTCAGAGGGATTGCCATGCCTCAAATCAACGTGGCGGATTATCGGTTCCCCGGCGGCTGGACGCAGGGAACCGATGTGGAGTGGCGCGCCCGCACCTATTGCGCGCACCTGGAGACGGGCGGCATCCTCTTCTTTCCGGGCGTTCCCTTTCACTTGCCTGAACCCCACCGCCAGAGCTTGCTTGCCAAGCGGCAGAGCGGGCTGCGCTTTCACAAGAATATCTCCTACCGCCCCCTGGGCGATGAACTGCGCGGCTTCGCGTCCGACCAGGCCGGCGACGAAGACGAACTCAAGAGCGTCATGCGCGCCTACTCGGCGTCGGTGACGGGCTTCGTCCGCAACTTCCTCCTCCCTTACGATGGCCAGTTCACGCTCGACTATGCGAGCTATCGGCCTCTTGAGGAGGCGGGGCGGGATCTCAGCCTGCACAAACGCAACGACCTCTTGCACGTGGATGCATTCCCTTCGCGGCCGACCGCGGGGGGGCGCATCTTCCGCGTCTTTACGAACATCAACCCGAGCCGGTCGCGCTCGTGGCTCACTTCGGAGGGATTTGGCCGCCTTGCGGAGCGCTACGCCCGCGCTGCGGGCCTCGACCGGATTGCCCGGCGCTGCGCGTCACTCCCCTATGCCATTTCGTCGCGGCTCGGAGCCATTGTGCGCCGGCTCGCCGGAGGGAAGGGCTCGCGCCGGACCGGGTATGATCGATTCATGCTCCATTTTCACGACTGGCTCAAAGAGAACGACCAGTTCCAGCGCGGCTGCCCGAAGGATGCGCATGAGTTCCCGCCGGGCTCGACGTGGCTGGTCTACACCGATTATGTGCCGCACGCGGTACTGTCGGGTCAATTCGCGCTGGAGCAGACCTTCATCATTTCGCTGGGCGCCATGGTCGTGCCCGAGCAAGCGCCGATTCGTGTGCTGGAACGCTTGAGCGGCCGTAGGATGGCGGCATAGCCACTCGAAGGCGAACCGGCGGCGTCAGCCGCCGGGTGGTCATGTCAGCGGCGCGGCTTATGAAGACCAGTCGGCGGCTGACGCCGCCGGCTCGCCAAAGGACAAAGCCCGCCGGGTCTCCTCCGGCGGGCTTGCGCGCAGCTGACATCGACGGTTTGATTAGCCCTGCATCTCGGCCAGAGCCAGATAAAGGCTCGCAAGGTGATGCCACGGCTCGCTGTCTTTCAGGTTCGCTACGGCTTTCCGCAAGTTCTCGCGGGCTTGTGCCGGCTTGTTCATGAAGAGCGCCGCCATTCCTCGATTAAGTAGGACCGCGCTATTCTCGGGCAGACCTGCCCAGAGCTGGGCGGCCTGCTGACGCTCCCCCCGCTCCCACAGCAAAGCAGCTTCTTCATTCGTAAGTGCTGCTTGCCATTCCGCTGGAGTGCATCCCCGCAAGCCGCTCAAAGCCGCAGCAGCGGCGTCATAATCGCCCGCGGCCCGCAACAGCGCGCACCCGATCAATGCCTGCGGGAACGTCCCCTTCCGGATGTGTTGATTGGCCCAGTTCCGCAGCCCGATGGATGCAGCAGCTGCCTCCGTCTCCGCGGATTGAAGTTTCGAGAGATCCTTCGTTTGTAGGAGTGGATTCAGGTCACGGACCTGCTGCGGGAAGTTGCACAGCGCGAAGGGCAGTGAATGGCTTAGCCCACGGCGGACTATCAGCGACGCCCATTCAACCGGCTGACTGATGTCCATGGGGGCCGAGACGACGAAGGTCTTCAGAACCGCAAGCCCTTCCTGCCAAGACTGACGAGGCTCCGTCCGCAAGGCGACAGCGACCTCGTGGGGCTCTACCTCGCTGATGGCGACAGCCGCCAGCGCGTCGGCTGTGTCGGTGCGCGCCAGCAAGCGGACAGTCAGTTCGGCGATCGAGGGCGGGACGAACTTGCCGCTCTCAGGATTGGTGCGGGTCACTCGGACAGCTCCAATAATGGAGTTGGCGTTCTCTATTCCTGTTCGTCGGTTAAACGCACGATACACCGACGCTTGCGCTGCGCCAAAGAAAAACCGCTTGCCCTGCGGCAAGCGGCTTGGTGGGTTTCGTCCCCGCAGCTTGGTCTGCCACTTTTTGCTCCAGCAGGAATGCCGCACGCGGGAACGAGCGCCCGAAGCTAGCCCCTCACTCTCTCGCGAGATGAGCAAACGACGATTCAATATCCGTAAGTTCTATTGGGATAATTATTTAAGACGCTGCGTCGTTTGCGCATCCGATGAGCAAACGACGCGGTCTGAGCAAACGACTTTGGGGCGTGTATCCTCAAGATCCCATCAGACAGGCAGCACATGACGTCGAAGACCCAAGTCTTTATTCTTTCTTATCTTCCTTCTCTTTCGGCTGCTCTTTGCCGTCTTGCTTGGGTGTAGCACTCGGCGCCAAGTCCGGCTGGTAGTTGAGAAGTTCCTGTCCCGTCCGCTGTCGAGTTGCCTGTAGAATTCCCTCGATGGCCTGGAATCGGGAACGGAGGTTCAGATCCTCGGCATTCCTGGCCTGGTCGCCGATGAATTGCACCTGCATCGCCCCAAGCAGATTACCGTGCTTCTGCAAATGACGAATGAGGGCATCGGCTGCCTTGATGCGCAGCTCCGCGGGCCGATTGCCCCCGAGCGCGACGTTGGCCAGTTCCTGCTGGGCTTCCTTGGTGGGGATGTAAACGGCCGCCTCGACTGCTTGAGGGGCAAGGTCGTTGGAGTGGAGAGCACCACGAATGGCATCGCCCGCAGGCTTGACATCGTAGCCAGGCACTTCGCCGGTTGCCATTCGGCGCAGCCAGGTGATGCCGAGGAGCGCATCGGCGCGCCGCTCCGCTTCGTTGCGTGGCGCACTGGCGGGATCGGCGAGAACCCCGGCGAGCTCGGTTCGCAGGGCAGCTTCGGTGAATATGTCGG
>Ga0066388_100003148_pt1 | contig 10543 bp, 10 predicted proteins | sample PanSoiMetaGPlot6_FD_64539 | JGI IMG/M metagenome (GOLD analysis project Ga0066388, IMG submission 64539) | Tropical forest soil microbial communities from Panama analyzed to predict greenhouse gas emissions - Panama Soil - Plot 6 (Hybrid Assembly) | ecosystem: Environmental > Terrestrial >... | reverse complement strand
TTGCGCGCGGGGCGCGGGAGCTGATCAGCGGATGAAGCCGCTGGCCGGCCAGCGGATCCTCGTGACCCGCCGGGAGGAGCAGGCCGGCTCGCTCGTGCAGGGCCTGACCGCCCGGGGGGCGGTCGTCACCGTCGTCCCTCTCATCGCGCAGGCGCCGCCCGCGGACAGCGGTCCCCTCGACGCCGTGCTGGGCCGGCTCGACCGCTACGACTGGATCGCGTTCACGAGCGCCAACGCGGTGACGGCGGTGGCCGATCGGCTGGCCGACCTCGGGGCCGCGCTCCCCGTGGGCGTCCGGCTGGCCGCCGTCGGCCCGTCCACCAGCGGGGAGATCGCCACCCGCTTCCCGGGACGGAAGCCGGACCTCGAGCCGTCGTCGAGGTATCAGGCCGAAGGGCTCGCCGAGGCGTTCCGCGCGCACGCCCTCGACGGCCGTCGGGTGCTGCTTCCCGCATCCGACCGCGCGCGCGACACGCTGGCGCGAGAGCTCCGCGGTCAGGGGGCGGAGGTGGACACCGTCGTCGCGTACCGCACGGTGCCGCCGTCCGGGGCGCGCGAAGGGCTGGAGCGCGCCCGGGCGGAGGGGCTGGATCTCGTCACGCTGGCTTCGCCCTCCGCGGTCGAGGGCCTCGTCGCGGCACTCGGCCCGCGCGCGCGGACGCTCGCGGTGGCGGTGATCGGCCCCGTCACCGAGCAGGCCGCGCGCGCCGCGGGGCTGGACGTGCGCGTGGTCGCCTCGCCGGCGACCGCCGAGGGGCTGATCGCCGCGGCGGAGCGCTTCCTGGCGGGAGCTCCGCCCGCGCGCTGAGCCGGCGGGGGGCGGCCCTTCCGGACCGCCGTCCCCGCCTCGAGCCGCGCGACGAGACTAGTTGAAGGTCACCGTGTGGTAGTGGCCGGTGCCTCCGGACCGCGAGCAGTCGTTCGAGACCTTCTGCCCGTTGCGGATCTGCATCACTTGGTCCGCCGTCAGCTCCACGACGTGGTTGTGGCTGGCGGTGCCCTGGATGTTCAGGCTGACGGCGCCGCCGTCGAGCTGCTGGGCGCTCGTCACGACCGCGACGTGGCCGTGGTTGGAGGTGATGTCCCCCGTCTTGTCGGCCGGGGGAGGAGTGGGCGCGGTGGGCGAGCTGCCACACGCGCTGCTGCTGATCGTGATCGTCACGCCGCCGAGCATGGCCAAGAGAGAGCCAAGTACGAAATCGCGTCGGTCAACGCTCGGGTTCAGAATCGAATCGTTCTTCATCGGCACCTCTGCGGCTGCGGACGGAGCAATCGGCGTACCACGAGTACCCGCGGGGACTTACGGTTCTCGGTGGTCGCGCCGCGAGCCCCTCTCACGCGACCGTAAGTGCCGCGGCGCTTGCGTCCCGGGTCGATTGTGTTCCCGCGCACAGGGGTGTGGTCTCGTCCGCGGGCGGCCGCGCGTCCGGTCGCGTGGACACGGTGGACGGGGGGGCGCGACGTTACGAACCTACCCGGGCGCGCCGCAGGCGTCGACGAGGCGGTTTGACAGCCCGGTCATAACTCGCCTAACATCTGATCTTTAGTCCTGGGCGCGGGGAGCTCACGAGCGCCTCGCCACGCGGACCATCCCAAAGCCTGGAGGTTTCGTAGGACACATGCCGGAGACTGAGAAGACGGAGCGCACCCTCGCCCCCATCGGGTCGAAGGCCACGACGGCGGCTCGCAACGAGGAGCCGGAGAACGGGGAGGGAGCGGCTCTCGACCCGGAGGCGTACGAGCGCCTGCTCGACATGTACGACGTCAGCTTCAAGAACTTCGCCGAAGGCGAGGTGGTGAAGGGCGTCGTGCTGCAGGTGTCCGAATCGGAGGTCATCGTCGACGTCGGCTACAAGTCGGAGGGGATCATCCCTCTCGACGAGTTCCGCGACGAGACCGGCAAGATCAACATCAAGCCCGGCGATACGGTGGACGTGCTCCTGGAGAAGACGGAGGACAAGGAAGGCTACGTCGTCCTCTCCAAGGAGAAGGCCGAGAAGATGAAGGTCTGGGACGACGTCGAGCGCGCCTACCAGGAGCGCCGCGTCGTGACCGGCCGCGTGATCGAGCGGGTCAAGGGCGGCCTCGCCGTCGACATCGGCGTGCGGGCCTTCCTGCCCGGCTCGCAAGTCGACCTTCGCCCGGTGCGCAACCTGGACAGCCTCAAGGGCCAGGAGCTGCGCATGCGGGTCATCAAGGTCAACAAGAAGCGCGGCAACATCGTCCTCTCCCGCAAGGCCGTCCTCGAGGAGGAGAACGCCGAGAAGAAGCGCGACACGCTCGGGAACCTCGAAGAGGGCAAGGTCCTCATGGGCACGGTGAAGAACATCACCGAGTACGGCGCCTTCGTCGACCTCGGCGGCATCGACGGCCTCCTCCACATCACCGACATGTCGTGGGGCCGCATCAACCACCCGAGCGAGGTCCTGAACGTCGGGGAGGAGATCAAGGTCCAGGTCCTGAAGTTCGACCGCGAGAGCGAGCGGGTGAGCCTGGGCTACAAGCAGCTCAAGGCCGACCCCTGGACGACGGCCACCATCAAGTACCCCACGGGGAGCCGGGTGAAGGGCAAGGTCGTGAGCCTCACCGACTACGGCGCGTTCGTGGAGCTCGAGCAGGGCGTGGAAGGGCTCATCCACGTCTCCGAGATGAGCTGGTCGAAGAAGGTCAAGCACCCCTCCAAGATCCTGACGGTCGGCCAGGAGGTCGAGTGCGTCGTCCTCGGCATCGACCAGGAGGCGCACCGGATCAGCCTCGGCCTCAAGCAGATCGAGTCCAACCCCTGGCAGGAGCTGGCCGACAAGTACCCGGTCGGCTCGAAGCTGCGGGGCAAGGTCCGGAACCTCACCGAGTTCGGGGCGTTCGTGGAGGTCGAGGAGGGCATCGACGGCCTCATCCACATCTCCGACCTCAGCTGGACCAAGCGGGTCAAGCACCCCTCCGAGGTGCTCAAGAAGGGCGACACCGTCGAGGCGGTCGTGCTCAACATCGACGCCGAGAACCAGCGGCTGTCCCTCGGCCTCAAGCAGCTGGCCACCGACATGTGGGACGAGTTCTTCGCCCACCACAAGGTCGGCGACATCGTGGAGGGCAAGATCGCCCGGCTGACCAACTTCGGCGCCTTCGTGGAGCTGGCGGAGGGCATCGAGGGCCTCGTCCACGTCTCGGAGCTCGACGAGAAGCGCGTCGACAAGCCGGAGGAGCACTTCAAGGTCGGCGACACCTTCGCCATGAAGATCATCAAGATCAACGAGGGCGAGAAGAAGATCGGCCTCAGCATCAAGGCGGTGAAGCAGGACGAGTACCAGAAAGACCTCGAGAGCTACCGCGAGTCGGCCGGCTCCGACCGCTCCACGCTCGGCGACGCCATCCGGGCCGCTCGGGAGCGGGACGCCCGCCGGGACGGAGCGAAGGACTCGCCGGAGGATGAGGAGTAAGGGGTGACGAAGGCGGAGCTGGTGGAGACCGTCTCCCGATCCTCCGACCTGACCCGCAAGCACTCCGAGGTGATCGTCGACGCCGTCTTCTCCTCGATCATCGACGCGCTCCAGCGCGGCGACAAGATCGAGCTCCGCGGCTTCGGCAGCTTCCGCGTCCGGCGGCGGGGCAGCCGCACCGGGCGCAACCCCAAGACCGGCGCCGGGGTGGTGGTTCCTCCAAAGAAGGTCCCGCACTTCAAGCCGGGAAAGGAACTGCGGGAGCTGATCAACCGGCGCTGACCCGATGTGGTCGGCCTCTCTCTACCTGAAGGACTCCACCTCGGCCCGCTTCGTGGCGGGGGGGCTGGCCGAGGCGGAGCTGCTCCTCGGCTCCCCGCTGCCTCCCCTCCCGCCCCCCGATCGCGAGGGGGGCCGCAACGTCTTCGCCGTACGCTTCCATCCCCAGCTCCGCACCCTGCAGATGCGCTTCCTGCAGGGCCTGCTCGCCCAGATCGGGGCCGAGGGCGCCGTCCCCCCGGGGCGCGACACCCTGCCCCGGGACCAGGCGGACTACGAGGAGGCCCTGGAGCGGCTCCTCCAGTCCGTGCGCGCCTCCGACCGCCGGCTGGGCCTGCTGAACCTCTGCTGGCTCGCCCTCACCCGCGACGTGGCCGAGTCGCTGCGGGAGCTGGAAGCGAAGAACCCGACGATCAAGAAGGGCAAGTACTCGCTCCACCCGCTGCTGTCGTCCTTCTACAAGCGCGTCAACCAGGCCGCCCGCCGCATGGTGGACCGCAGCGGCCCCGGCAAGTCCGCGTTCCTGGCGGGCACCCGCGAGAACACCGCGCTCGTGGACGCCCTGCTCGACGACGGCTTCGCGTTCACCGAGCTCAGCATCTCCGACGTCGACTTCAACCTCTTCCTCGCCGCCAACAAGCGCTACCGCCTCTCCGCCGACGTCTTCTTCGAGTTGTACTCGATCCTCCAGCGGGAGACGGAGCGGCGGCTGCGGGAGGGGGACCGCGGCCTCCTCTCGCGCATCGCCCGCCACCTCCCCGACCTGCCCAAGGACCACTGGCAGACCCCGGCGGGAGCGGTGAAGGTGATGATGAACAGCCACGTGCTGCCCTACCTGCTGGCCGACGCGTGGACCACCGGCACCCGGCTGATGTCCTCCGCCCGCATCAAGGCCGAGACCGAGAAGCGCAAGCCCGCGGAGATCGTGGACGCGTTCCTGGACCTCGTCTCGGGGGTGAAGCGGTTCGAAATCGTCGCCCACCTGCGCGACCAGGTCGCGCTCCACGGTCCTTTCGGAACCTCCCTCGAGGACCGGGTGAGCCGGGGGCTCCGGCTCTACGAGTTCGGCGACTCGGCGGCGGTGATCAACAGCGCGGTCAACGCCTCCGTGCTGTTCCTCGACCTGCGCGGCTTCACCAAGACCTCGGAGGGCCACATCTCCGAGCGCGACCTGACCCGGGAGCTCTACGCCGTGTTCGACGAGTTCGTGCCCCACGTGCGCCGCTTCGGCGGGACGGTCGACAAGTTCCTCGGCGACGGCATCATGGTCACCTACGGCACCGACCACCTCGACCCCCTGAACCCCCTGAACGCGCTGCGCACGGCCATCCTCTGCCAGGAGACGCTGCAGCGGCTGCGCGCGGAGGGGAAGACGTACTTCAAGATGGGGATCGCCATCCACTACGGCCGGGTGTACATCGCGCGCTTCATCGCCGACGAGGAGGCCGTCCAGACGACCGTCATCGGGCGCAACGTCAACCTGGCCGGGCGGCTGTCCTCCGGCTCCAAGCGTTCGGGGGACGAGGACGACGACCACGGCGGGGGCGGCGGCACCTCCGGCCGCGACAGCGGGCTGTCCGTGCTCATCGACGCGACGGGGGCGCTCGTCAACGAGGGCATCGCCATCAGCCGCGACACCCTGGTCCAGCTCGAGAGCCAGCTCCCGCTCGTCCACGTGGAGAAGGGCGGGAAGGGCGTGATGGAGTACTTCGACGAGCCGATCTCCAAGCGCATCCAGCTCAGCTACGCGGGGGACGCCAAGTTCAAGGGGGTCGGCTCGAGCTTTCCCGTCTACGCGGTGTCGTTCGAGGGCTGATGGAAGTCCTCTGGGCCCCCTGGAGGAGGAGCTACGTGACCGCGGGCGCCAAGCTGCCGGGCTGCGTGCTGTGCCGGGCCCTCGCCGGGGCCGACGGCGAGGACAGCCTCGTCGTGCACGTGGGCGAGCACGACTTCGTCATGATGAACCGCTATCCCTACAACGCGGGCCACGTCCTCGTCTCGCCCCGCCGGCACGTGGCGACGCTCGGCGAGGCCACCCCCGAGGAGCTGTCGGAGATGATGACCCTCGCCAGGCGGCTGGAAGACGTCTTCCGGGAGGTCTACAAACCGGACGGGATGAACATCGGGATGAACCTCGGCCGTCCGGCGGGCGCCGGGGTGGAGGGCCACCTCCACCTGCACGTCGTCCCGCGCTGGAGCGGTGACACCAACTTCATGGGCGTCGTCGGCGAGGTCCGCGTGATTCCCGAGGATCCCCGCGAGGCCTGCGCCCGCCTCCGCCCCTACTTCACGAAATGATGCGCGCGGCCTCGGCGCTGCTGCTGGCCGGCGCGCCCCTGGCCGCGATGGCCGCCCCCCCCGACCCGGCTCCGCCGTCGGCGGCGCCCGTCGCCACCAGCCTGACCGTCTTCGCGGGCACCGCCGGCGGCCTGTGGCGGTCGCGAGACTTCGGGGGGAGCTGGGAAGCGGTGACGGCTCCCCAGGGCGAGCTCGCCCCCACGGGAGCCGTGCTCGCCATCCAGGCCCTGGGCCCCCGGGTGTACGTGGGCGCGGGGCGCAGCCTGTACGTCTCGGACGACTTCGGCGAGACGTGGGCGGCCCTCCCGGTGCCGGGGCGCGTCCTCACGGTGCTGTCGTCGCGCTACCCGCAGTCGGACCCCACCCTCCTCGTCGGCACCACCGAGGGCCTGCTCCGCTCCCCGGACGCCGGGCGCAGCTTCAGCCCTCCGATGCTTCCGGGCACCGCGGTGATCCGGCTCGAGTGGCCGGGCCCCGCCATGGTCGCGGCCACCGGCGACGGCGTGATCGTGTCGATGAACGCGGGCACGACGTTCTCGGCCCCGGGGGCCGGGCTGCCGCGGGTCGAGTTCCTCTCCCTCGCCCTTTCGTCCTTCTTCTCGGTCGATCCGGTGATGTTCGCGGGGACGAGCCGCGTGGGCCTCTTCCGTTCCTCGGACGGCGGCGCGACCTGGATGCTGGCCGGCCTGGCCGGCCAGCGCGTGAGCGACCTCGTGTGGCTGGGCCCGTTCCTCTACGCGGCGACGGACGCCGGCTTGCAGCGCTCCGAGGACCTGGGCCGCACGTGGCGGACGCTTTCCGAGGGCCTGGAGGGCCGTCCGCTCCACCGGATCCTGTTCCCCCTCGCCCCCGGCTCGGGGGCCGAGATCCTCGCGGCCGCGGACGAGGGCGTCTACCATTCCACCGACGGCGGCGAGCACTGGCGGCCGGCCGGCCTTCCGGGGCAGCCGGTCCTCAGCCTGGGCACCTTCCCTCCGGTCGTGCCCGCCCCGAAAGGCAAGAGGAAGCGATGAGGTTCGCGAAGGCTCACGGCCTGGGAAACGACTTCGTCCTCGTGGAGAGGGCCCACTGTCCGGCCAATGCCGCGCCGTGGGCGCGGCGCCTGTGCGACCGCCACGAGGGAGTCGGCGGCGACGGCGTCCTCGTGTACGCGGTCGAGGGCGGGAGCGTCCGCATGCGGCTCATCAACGCCGACGGCAGCGACGCCGAGATCTCCGGCAACGGGGTGCGGTGCCTGGCCGCGTGGGCGGTGAGCCGCGGGCTGGTGCCCGCTCGCCACGTCGTGGAGACCACCCCGGGCTCCCGGCCCGTGCGGGTCGAGCCGCTGGGGGGCGGGCGCTACCGCGTCGCCACCGACCTCGGGCCGGCCATCCTCGCCAGCGGGGCCATCCCCGTCGAACTCGATCCGCCGCGCGAGCGCGTGGTGGATCATCCGCTGCAGACGGCGGGGGAGACGGTGCGGGTGACGCCGACGTCGCTCGGGAACCCCCACTGCACCGTCTTCCTGGACGCGACGCCGGACGACGCGCGCCTGGCGCGGCTGGGCCCGGCGCTCGAAGCGCATCCGTTCTTCCCCCGACGTACGAACGTCGAGCTCGTGCACGTGGTCTCGCGGCAGGAGATCCGGGCCCGGTTCTGGGAGCGCGGCGTCGGTCCCACCCGCGCCTCGGGCACCGGCGCGGCGGCCGCCGCGGTGGCCGCCATCATCAAGGGCGCCGTCGACCGGAAGGTCCGCGTCGTGTGCGACGGGGGACCCCTGGAGGTGGAGTGGCCGGAGGGAAGCCACGTCCACCAGGTCGGGGAGGTCGAGGTGCTGTTCGAAGGGCAGTGGCTGACCGACCCCCCGGGAACGCGCGCCTGACGCACCCGGGCGCCTAGCCGGTTTCGTCCTTGACGGCTCTTGGTCCATTTGATATAGCTATAGTGAGCTAACCAATGAGAGCTATTACCGACCGCGGCAGCCTTTGGGAGCTGGCCGTCCTCTGCCTCCTGCGCGAGGAGGCCATGCACCCGTACCGGATGCAGCAGCTCCTCAAGGAGCGCCACAAGGACGAAGTGCTGGCCTTGAAGCGCGGCTCGCTCTACCACGCCATCAACCGCCTGGTGCGGTCCGGACTGATCGAGCCGGTCACGGTGGGGCGGGAGGGGCGCCGGCCGGAGCGCACGACGTACCGGCTGGCTCCGGCGGGCGGCCGGGAGCTGGTGCGCTGGCTGCGGGAGCGGATCGCGACGCCGCAGCGGGAGCCCCCGGAGTTCATGGCGTCCCTGAGCTTCCTCGTGTACCTCTCCCCTCGGGACGCGGCCGCCCGGCTGGAGGCGCGCGTGACCGTGCTCGAGACGCAGATCGCCGGACTCGGCCTGGCCCTGGAGCGTCTGCGTACCTTCCTCGACCGCGTCAACCTGATCGAGAGCGAGTACCAGCGCGCGATGTACGAGGCCGAGCTCCAGTGGGTCCGCAAGGTGGTCGCCGACCTGCGCTCCGGCCGGTTCACCTGGGACCTGGAAAAGATCCTCAAGGCGGTCCGGGCCGCGTCCCGGACGCCGCCCGCCAAGGAGAGAGGTCGATGAGGCCACGGAACGCCGCCCCGATCATGACGTTGCTCGTGCTCTCGCCGCTCATCGGCGAGGTCTTGAGCGGGGCCACCCGGCTCAGCTTCATCTTCGTCCTCGTGCCGGAGATCATGGTGTGGGGCTGTGGCACCCTCATCATCCGCGACGTCGTGCGGCGGTGGCGGGGCGGCGGGCCGAGCGCGCTGCTGCTGGGGCTCGGCCTGGCGATCGCCGAGGAGTTCATCATCCAGCAGACCTCGCTCGCGCCCCTGCCATGGCTGGACCCCGCCGCCGCCTACGGCCGGGTGGCCGGCGTGAACTGGCCCTACTTCCTGTTCATGCTGGGGTACGAGTCGGTCTGGATCGTCCTCGTGCCCATCCTGGTGACGGAGCTGATCTTCCCCTCGCGCCGCCAGGAGCCCTGGCTGCGCCCGCGCGGCCTGGCCGTCGCGAGCGCGGTGTTCGTCGTCGGCTCCTTCATCGCCTGGTTCCTCTGGACCCAGCAGGCGCGGCCCAACGTCTTCCACGTCCCGGTCTACAACCCGCCGCTCGTGACCGTGCTGATCGGCGCCCTGGCGATCGTGCTTCTCGCGGGGGCGGCCTACGCCGTCCGGGGATCCGGGCGAGCCCCGACGGCGAGGGTGCCCCCCCGGCCATGGCTGGTCATGGTCGCCGCCCTCGTCCTCGGGTTCCCGTGGTACCTGCTGATGTTCGTGGTGTTCGCGCCGCGAATGGAACTCGCGCTGGCCGTTCCCGTGGCGGCGTCCGTCCTCTGGGGAGGGGCGGCCTTCTTCGTGCTCCAGCGCTGGTCGCAGGCGGCGGGATGGAGCGACCGCCATCGATGGGCCCTGTCGTTCGGCGCGCTGCTCGTGTGCATGCTCGCGGGCTTCCTGGGGGCCAGCGCCTGGTCGCGTGCGGACACGGTGGCCAAGGGAGTCCTGAACGTCGCGGCGGTGGCCGGCATGATCTGCCTGCGCCGCCGCATGTAGAATGGGAAACCATGGCCCCGGCTCAACGCGGCGACCCCGGCCCCGAGTTCCTCCGCAGCGCGCACGCCCGCCTCGAGCAGCTGAAGGCGCTCGGCGACCGCGCCCTGGAGCGCCTCGACGAGTCCGAGATGGCGCAGCGCCTGGACCCGGAGTCGAACAGCGTCGCCGTGCTCGTCCAGCACATCTCGGGCAACATGCGCTCGCGCTGGACCGACTTCCTGACCACGGACGGGGAGAAGCCGGACCGCAACCGGGACGGCGAGTTCGAGGCCTCGCCGGGAGCCACCCGCGCCCAGCTCCTGCACCGGTGGGAGGACGGCTGGCGGTGCCTCTTCGCCGCCCTCGACGCCCTGACGCCGGAGGACCTCTCCCGCACGGTGCGCATCCGCGGCGAGGCCCTCACCGTCGTGGACGCGATCAACCGCCAGCTCGTCCACTACGGGCAGCACGTGGGCCAGCTGATCCTGCTGGCCAAGCACTTCAAGTGGCAGACGTGGATCTCGCTCAGCATTCCGCGCAAGGGAGGACCTCGATGAAGAGATGGGCTGCCGTCACCGGCCTGCTGTCGGTTCTCGCCGCTTCGACGCCGCTTTTCGCGCATCCTCACTTCAACAAGACGGTCACCGCCAAGCTGCCGAGCGGCGTCGAGGTCACGATCGTCTACAACACGACCCCCGCGAACGAGCTGCGCGCCAAGGAGGTCAAGGTGGGGGCGTTCGTGACCCCCCGCCGGCCGACCCTGAAGCTCTCCGCCGACATGAAGGCGGGGGCCGTCACGATCCCCGCGGGCCAGTACACGATCGGCGTCGTCAAGAACAGCGAGACCGACTGGACGATGGCCCTCTACCCCGGGGAGGTGGCGCGGGGGGCGGACCCCGACATGTCGAAGCTCGTCAAGCTCGACTCGGTCTACTCGTCCTCGGCCGGCACGGCCGAACACATGCTCATCGACATCACGCCCGGCCACGGGAAGTTCGAGGGCAAGGCCGT
>Ga0066388_100003147_pt1 | contig 10543 bp, 11 predicted proteins | sample PanSoiMetaGPlot6_FD_64539 | JGI IMG/M metagenome (GOLD analysis project Ga0066388, IMG submission 64539) | Tropical forest soil microbial communities from Panama analyzed to predict greenhouse gas emissions - Panama Soil - Plot 6 (Hybrid Assembly) | ecosystem: Environmental > Terrestrial >... | reverse complement strand
AGATGCTGCGCGAGGGTGTTGCTGGTGTCGGTGTTAAAGAGCCGGTGGAATTGCCGGCTACCGAGACCGCTCCCGCGCCAGTTGCCGCCATTCTTCCCACCGCCGGTACCCCGCTTATCACAATTCCGCTTGACGGCGTTCAGGCGCCTGTCGCGGAGCCAGTGGCTGTTTCGACAGAGCCGGCGATCAACAAGGCCTCTTTGCGCACCACTGTCCTGCCCATTGTCTCCATCGACATCGAACGCCTAATGAAGGCCAGTTTTTCCATTTCGGAATTTGGCTTCCTGGCGCTCAAGAACCCGATGCTCGATGAAACGATTCGACACATCTTGCTCAAGGCCGAGGGCGGCTCCAGCGTTGACGATGTGGTGAACGAAGCAAACAAGCATCCGGCTGCCGTGCTCAGCACTTACCGATATTGCTTGGAAAGGGGCTACATCAACAATCCCGATTCGGTGTTGCCGTTGACAGCCGATCTGTTGCTCGGGCGCACTGAGATCGAGCAGTACCTGGTGCAGCGGCGGAGAATTACCGGCGAGCAGCTTCGTGATCTGGTGATGCAGGCGCGCACGCTGGGCGTCAAGCTTCCGGAAATGTTGGTTAAGAGCGGATTCCTGGCGCAGGAGGATCTGGACGCCGTCGTTGCCCAGCACAAGCGGTTTTCTCAGCACTGAGCGCGCCCGCTCTCAATTTGGTATATTCATCGGTTGCAAACAGTTACCGATGTCAGGAGTCCTCATGACCCACAAGTACAACCCGCGCGAAAAGCGCCAGCGCCGTAAAGCGAAAGTTCAACGCAAGAAAGCAAAAGTCAGACAGGCGATTGTCAACTCCCGCGAGCGCAAGAGCTAAGGCTTGGCCACAGCAGGTACCCCGACCAAAAGAATCATGTCCGGCATGCGCCCCACCGGGCGCCTGCACATCGGGCATTATTTTGGTGCCCTGGTCAACTGGCTTGCCTTTCAGGAAAAGTACGAGTCCTACTTTTCGATCGTCGACTGGCATGCCCTGACCACGAAGTATCAGTCCAGTCGAGAGATTCAAGCAAATATCTGGGAGATTGCCCTCGATTGGTTATCGGCCGGCATCGATGCGGAGAAGTCCACTATCTACGTGCAGTCAGCGGTTCCGGAGATAGCGGAGCTGCACTTGTTGCTATCGATGATTACCCCGCAAAACTGGGTGGAGCGAGAGCCGACCCTGAAGGACATGGTGCGCATGCTGGCTGCCAATGAGGAGGAAGCCCGGGACAAGGCAACTTACGGGTTGCTCGGCTATCCGGTTCTCATGACCGCCGATATTCTGGCCTTCAAGGGCGAGCTTGTGCCGGTGGGCAAAGACCAGGAATCGCATCTGGAATTTGCTCGCGACATCGCTCGCCGGTTCAACAGCATATTCGGCGAGACCTATTTCCCGGAACCTAAGCCGGAGTTTACGGCAGTTCCGCTCTTGAAGGGCGTAGACGGGCAGAAGATGGGCAAATCGTATGGCAACGACATAAAAATTGCCGACACCGAGGAAGATACCATCAAGAAAATGAGCAAGGCGGTGACCGACCGCACGCGCATTGCCAAGTCCGATCCCGGCCATACCGATCTGTGCGAAGTGCCCTGGCCGATGTATTTGATCTTCGCTTCCGACATGCGGGATAAGGTCAAGAACGAATGCGAATCCGCTGTCATAGGCTGTGTCGACTGCAAGAAACGCCTGGGCGGCATCGTCAACGACTTCATGCGGCCGATGCGGGAGCGTAGAAATGAGCTTTCCCGGGATCCGGACCGCGTGAGGTCTTTGCTCGCCTACGGCAATGCCAAGGCCAGGAAGGTTGCACAGCAGACGCTTTCGGATGTCCGCCAGATCATGGGACTGGTCCAATGGCCCTAGTGGAGGTTCAGCGAGAGACCGTGGCCGTCGAGTCACCAGTGGTGATGCGCTTGCGACAAGTTCAGCGGTTGCTTCTGGTTTTGTACGCTGTCAGTCTGCCGCTTTCGCTGACGCTTTCGTGGATACTATTCGTGGTCGGTCTTGTGGTCTCCGCACTGCACCTGGTCATCGGTCACAAACCTCTTTCCGCTGCTGCGCTGAAGGAGCGCTTGCGGTTGCCTCCACTGTCCGAGCCGATTGCGATTTTTGCAACGGCGGTGACGATATCAGGTGGGGTAGCTGGTGGCGTCAGCGAGGCTCTGGCATCTTTTTGGACTCTCAAGACACTGCTCGTGTACTTCTGGGCGTCTTATGTCGTCTCCACCGACCGGCAGGCAGTGCCGCAATCGATCGGTGCGCTATTGTTGTGCGCCGGCATAAGTGGCCTGTGGGCGATGGTCCAGCAGCTCACCGGCTTCCATCCCTTTGGCTATCCGTATCTACAGGGCACGGGGTTTCTCGGTGGGCCGATGCCGTTTGCCGGACAAATGCAGTTATTCAGCTTGCTCAGCCTCGGTCTTTTGCTCGGCAATGGATTCAACAAACTTTCGCAACCGCTTTCCCGCTGGCCGGTCTTCGCGACAATCGTGATCGCCAACTGCCTCGGGGTGTTCTTTGCCAGCGAGCGTAGCGCCTGGCTGGGCGTAGCCGTGGGAGCCGTGGCCATGGCTTACCTGATTTCCTGGCGAACTATGCTCAAGTGCTGTGCGGTGCTCGCGCTCATCGGTTTCCTTTCCTGGGCGACGGTGCCAGTCGTGAAGCAGCGCCTGGAGCCTTTGGCCAACTGGCATCGTGATGTAGGCGTTACGGTCCGCCTGAAAATATGGAGAGAATCACTCCAACACTGGCGCGATCATCGACTCACCGGCGTCGGCATTCGCCGATATCCTCACTTCAATGTGCCCGAGGCCATCGTGCCGGGACACTCAATCGATCTTAACCATGCGCACAGTAATTACATTCACATCCTCACAACCACGGGGCTGGCTGGGCTGACGGCGTACTGCTTGTTGTGGATCTCCGCGCTTGCCCTGATCGTCCGAGCGTATCGAGGTTGCACTTCCTTTTTTGATCGGGCCCTGGCGCTCGGGATTTTCGGCGGTACGGTGGCACTGCTCGTCTCGGGCATTTTTGAATACAATTTTGGCGCCAGCCAGGTGCGGCTCGCGCAGTGGTACCTGCTTGCTCTCTTGCCAACGATCTCGCCGAAGCGATCTGCCGGCGAACAATTGTGATCAAGAGATGCTAATCGCCGGTATCCGATGCTGCCGCTTTGCCATTTGCCCCAGACAATGTCGGATCAACAAGCTTCTCGGCGTCTATTCCGGCGCAGATCTGCAGCCTGACGCCTCGGAGACGGGGCCTGAAATCCGCACCTAGAGCGAGGCGACGAATTCATCCAGCGTGGGATGATTCTCGAACAGTTGGCGGTCGAGGATGTGGTTTGCTAAGGTGCCATACATCTGATCTGCTTTTGATTTGAATGCCGCATCGAGTGGCTCAGGTTCGCTGCCCAACTCGCTTGAGCAAATACTCCTCCAGTCGTGGCTTCCGGCTTCCCAGGCCTGGCGTTTGGCCTGCCCGACGGCCGCTGCCCAGTCGCTACCAGCGTAGGCGTGCTTGAGCAGTCCGTCACCAAGCTCGGTGCCCCCGCGAAACAGGCGCAGCCTGTCCGGTCCGATCGTGTCTGCCAGTCTTAGCCCGTCCGCTCCAACGATGTACTCGAGCTTGCCTTCCCACAGCTCCAGCCCGAGAGCCGAAAACATTGAATGCAGTGCCAGAGCGATGTTGTATGAAATCTCGATTGCCTCCTCAAATATTCCCGGTGTCAATCCGGAAATTGAAAGAGCCTCCTGAATACTTAAAAGTCTACGGATCGACTCGCCGCTGGAATAAAACTCGAGTACCGGTCGCTCGAACAGCCGGCCGATTACTGCCGGCATCTCCAATCCCAGTCCTCGTGAATAGACATGATCCGTAAGCAGCCGTTGCGATGGCGGGTCATCTTTCGGTATGCCAAAACGAAAAACAAACTCCAGAGGCAGGTGCCGCCGTTTTTCATTCGTGTCAGGCAGAGGATAAAAATAGACGGGACGACCAGCCAGCCCGGTGGCGGTCGGCAAGAGATAGCGGCTACGCACAATATCCAGCAGCACGCGGCCGCCGGCGCTGGCGGCTGCACGCATGGTGACCGGCCTGCCCTCCTCGCCTGCCAGCCCGCGGTAGTGTGTGGCCAGGCCGTGCTCATTCAATACATGGCAAAAAATCAGGTGATTCCAGCGTCTCTCCAGCCAGTCCGATCTTAGTGGCTTCAGTGCCGGTGATACAGCGGTTTGTTGCCAGATCTCCGGATTCTCCAGACGCTCGAAGATGTGGGCGGCAATGACCGACAGCGCGCTGGCCCGGTTGGCGATGCGGTCCGGCATCGCACCCCAGTCAAAAAGGCTGTACCGGTCGTTGAGCTCCAGCCACAAACGGTCTTCGCGACCACCACTGCCGAGAATCCGGCGATCGGACTGCTCATAGATGATGTCCTTGTCGTCGATCAAACTCTCACCTTGACCCAACCACCCGACTGAAATCGCCAGGCTGTGAGGAGACCCATCAATATTACAGAAACAGTCATGGATATCCAGGCTCCGTCCGGCCCCAAACCCAAACGCAGGGACAGCAGCCAGGCCAGCGGCAACCTGACGATCCAGTTGGAGAAGATGCTTATCCACATGGGAGCGCGCGTGTCCCCCGCTCCCTGCAGTGCTCCCCCGAGGACCATGCCCACGGCCAGGAACGGCTCGGCGAGGGCATTGATTCGCAAATAGGCAGCGGTATAGCTGATCGTTTGCGGGTCTCGGCTCATGAAATGAGCAAACGGCTCTGCAAATACAAAGATCAAGACAGCCAGCACAATCATCATTGCCACACCAATCCAGGTCACGTGCCAACCTGCCGTAAACGCCCTGTCCACCTGGCGTGCTCCCAGGTTCTGACCGACGATCGACGAAACGGCCAGGCTAAGGGCCATGAGTGGCATGAAAACCAGTCCTTCGACGCGCATGCCGATCGTCCACGAGGCGAGCCCCTCAGTCGGGTGCTGGCAACGCGAGAGTATAAAGAACAGCACGAAAACTGCCCCCGCCCAGCTCAGACGTTGAAATGCCGAGGGAATGCCGACGTTGACGACCCGGCTCATGGCGGCAAATGCCGGTGGCCAGATGTGACGCAGACTCTCTTTCAGCGGTGAGCAATGCAATCGCCAGAGGGCGATGGTGCTGCCCATGGTGCTGCCGACGACTGCTGATAAAGCTATGCCCTTTATGCCAAGACCCGGGATCGGCCAGTTTCCGACCACTGTGAGATAGTCTCCGGTTATAGTGACGGCCGTGGTCGCCAGCACCACGGCTAGCGGTGTCTTCGCGTCGCCGATCGCGCGAAAGGCTGCATTGACGATCGACAAGACGCTGAATGGCATGAGGTATATCGAAAAAATGCTCAGGTAGAGCTGTGCCTGCTCGATCACCTGCGCAGACGAGCTGAAAACAGGTAGTACAAGTCTAGCGGTGCACAGTGCCAGGAGCGCCAGCGCGAGTCCCATGATCAGCGAAAGAGCCAGTGACTGTGATGTGGCGATAATCGAGTCGGCAGTTTCACCGGCTCCGAACGACCTGGACACTACTGCCGTGGTGCCGATGCTCACTGACATGATAAAAATCATGAACAGAAAGATGATTTGTTCGGATAGTCCGACGGCGGCCTGGGCGGCCGAGCCGATAAAGCCTGCCACTTGTATATCGACCATGCCCATGATCGAGCCACTGATGGTTGTCAAAAGCAAGGGCCAGGACATGATCCAAATGGCCCTCCAAAGGCTGCCGCTCACCAGCGGTGCTTTGGACGCCTGCCATTTTGGCTTGTCCGAGGTTTCCAGCTCCATGCCAGCCTGCTTGCCTTACACTTGCTGGGAGGATCGTTTGCTATCAACCGTTATGGTACCGTGATATCTCGACTTCATCTGCGGAGACAGCGCAAATGAGCCAGCCAGGTCAATGCCCGATCTGTGCGCTTGGGCGAGGCGGAGAGGACACGGCTTCGCAGGTAATCTACGAGGACGACTTCTGGGTTGTCCGACATTCTAAAGAGACAAACATACTTGGCTATGTGGTTCTCGCCTCGCGCAGGCATTTTCTCGACCTGTCGGAGGCGACCGACGCCGAGACCGGCAGTTACGGCAAGGTCCTCGGCACCACAATGCGAGCCGTCCGGCGAGTAACTTCCTGCCAGCGCGTATATACGTTCAGCCTCGGCGAGGCAGTTCCACATTTCCACGTGCACATCATTCCGCGCACTGCTTCATTGCCGCGTGCCTATCGCGGGAGAGGCATCATGTCTTATCCGGTTGTTCCGCCGGCAGATCCGGCGCTTTTGGCTGAGACTTCCGACCGCCTGCGGCGGGTAATTGCCAGATACCACTCCTGATGCGGGGCACTGGGCAGACCACAATCGCAGTTGGCGACCGCTCTGGCCGTGTGCTCAGGCGCCGGCCGCGATCGCTGCTCGCACCTTCTGACCGAAGTGGTCGGTTAAGCGCTTGAGTGTGGGCGAGATATCGTCGGCAGAAATGACCGCATCGATTAGATAGAGACCATCGCTTTCAGCTGCTGACTTGAGCGCGGCCTGGAATTCTGCTTGCGTCTCGGCTCTGGAGCCTTGCCCGCCGACGGCCCTGGCGATGGCTGCGTAGTCCCAGCGCGCCAGGTCATAATAGTCACGATTTTGATCGATGAACTTCAGCATCGCATAAGTTGCGTTGTTGAAGACGATCACAATTGGATTCAGCCCGAGCCTGACTGCTGTGCTGATCTCCATGCCGGTCATCTGAAAGCCGCCGTCTCCCACGAGAATAATCGGCCGGCGCGATTTGTCGGCCAGTGCAGCGCCAATCCCGCCCGGCACCCCGAATCCCATACTGGAGTAGTAGCCGGGAGCTATGAAGATATCGGTCTTCAAACTCAATCCCGCATACAGGCAGTCGCCCACATCCGAGACAACCGAGTAGCGCTCGCTCAGCAGGTGATTGAGGTCGTCGATCATGCCGGCAACGGTGAGTTGCTTGACGTTGGCTCCCCTGCCGAACTCTTCCGGAGCAATAGAAGGAATGGCGTATCTCTTCGTCGGTTTGAGCTTGCTGGTTGTGCGTTCGAGTACATCCTTGACCAGACTTGCCAGATCGACGCCCGCGTAACTATGATGGCCGACGGAGATCTCACGGGCGGTTGCCTGAATCAGCCTGTCCGCAGGCAGCTTGGCTGTGTAGCCGGCAGTCTCCATCTCGGTCAAAACTGTCCCCAGGCAGAACACCAGGTCCGAAGACTCGACGTACTCGCGCACGTTTGGATTGCCAAACTGTCCGAAGTAATTGCCGATGAAGTTGGGGTGCGTCTCCGGGAATGAAGCCTTGCCCAAAATCGAGGTGACGACCGGAAGATTGAGGGCTTCCGCCAGAGCGATCACTTGATCCTTTATGCCGAAACGCCGGACCTCCACTCCCGGGAAAAGCACCGGGCGCTCCGCCGCTTCGAGCCGCATAAGGATTTCTGCGACCGCTTCGGCAAGCGCCGGCGACGGTCCTTCCAGCGACGAAGGTGCCCGCTCGCTCACTTCGATTTCACAGTTGACCATGTCGCGCGGGATTTCCAGATACCCGGGGCGGCACTGCTTGACGGTGTTGTCGAAAACGCGGTCGATGTCTTCTTGAGCCGTGGCCGGATTGGTAACCAGCGCCTGGGACCCCGTGACTTCGCGGTAGACGTTGAGCTGGGTGTCGAACGATTTCACGCAGTGGTGAAGGTAGGGTTTCTGACTGCGAAAGCGCGTCTCGGGGCTGCCGCTGATCACCAGGACCGGCGACTCCTCGGCATAAGCCAGCCCGACCGGATTGACCATATTCAAGCCGCCTGCTCCATAGGTAACCATGGCAACGCCCAACCCCTTCAGTCTCGCGTAGGCATCGGCAGCGAAGCCCACGGACGGTTCGTGAGTCATCACAACGGTTTTCAGCCGGCTGCGCTCCTGGGCAGCGTAATGCGGAAGTACGAAATCACCGGGAATTCCGAAGGTGTACTCGACACCGGCATCCTTGATCCGCTTGAAGACGTAGTCAGCGAGCTTAGTCTTAGCCATGACATCCACCTGCTCTAAATTGTTTCCTGGCATTTTAGCGCATGAACAGCGGACTTTCCCCAGAGGGGCCTGCTGTTGGTGTCTGCTGCCATGCCGCCGGCGCCTGACTGCCACTTGGGCTCGGAGATATAATTAGCCGCACAGAGATGGGTTGGCGGTTGACATGGCCAAGAAGCGGGAACTATCAGCCTCGGGCGAGAGAAGCCTGACGTTTACGCGTGCTCGTTGGAAGCATTACTCGCGTTATTTTGGCGCTTTCGTGCTCCTGATGCTCAACATCTCCCTGGTGATGAGCACCATACAGATCCACATGACACAACCCTGGCCGGATATAGACAGGGAGCTCCTCAGCTTTGCCTTCGTGCTGTTCTTCGATGTGACCGTGCTGATGCCGATTATCCTCGAGGTCGATCGCATAGTGGTCACACCAGACAAGATTGTCTTCAAGACGCTGTTCTGGACCAGCAAGGTGCCATGGTCCGAGATCAAGTCTTTCAAGAATCCCCTGGTGTTGACCTTTGCCATAGTGCAGACGCCCCGCTGCTTCTACCTGATCAACAAGAAGGACATAAGACCGCTGGACGAACTTCTGGAAACAATCCAGTTCAAGCTGGCCAAGGCGAGAGAATAGAAGCTATATACTTTCCGTCGGCAACAGGAGTATTTATTCAATAGATGAGCAAGGGAAAGATTCGAGTTTTGATAGGCAAGCCGGGGCTGGATGGGCATGACCGCGGCGCAAAAGTAGTGGCGCGCGCTCTCCGGGACGCCGGCATGGAGGTCGTCTACACCGGACTGCACAGGTCGCCGGAGGAAATCGTCGAGACGGCCATTCAGGAAGACGTAGACGCCATTGGGCTGAGTGTTCTCTCCGGCGCCCACATGACGGTTTTTCCAAGGGTCCTCCAGCTCCTGTCCGAGCGGGGAGCCGGCGATATAGTACTCTTCGGCGGCGGCATCATTCCTGAAGAGGACCGCCAAGCCCTCTTGAAACTGGGGGTGAAAGACATATTTGTGCCGGGCAACGCTACCCAGCAGACCATCGAGTTTTTGAAGAAACTCGTCCAGGAAAAAAAGTATGAGGCCGTCTAGATAAAATTTATTTGTTGGTTGGCTAATTTCGCGGGAAACTGGGTATAGATACTCAGACGCGAGAGGGAGATTAAACCCCGGGAATCCGCATTAAATTTATGTCGGAATCTCTTGACCTCCATGTTATACTTCTCGTCTAATGGTGACAGAGCCCCTATTTTTCGGAGCAACCCGGTGGTCGACAAATTCGATAATCAGCCAGAACAGCCCGATCGGCTTGAGGAAGAAAAGGCGGCAACAAAGCTCAGCAATGACGCCTGGGACTCTGACGTACGGTCCTTCGGGGATGGGATGCTCGAGGCTTTCCGGATTGTCTCTGATTCTGTCTGGAACCACCAGGTAAAGCCAAAAGTCGCCGAGCTGTTCAGCCAGGTCGAAAGCCGCATTGCTGCTCGTAGAGCCAGCCAAGATGTGTTCACCCGCCTGTCGCAAGAAGATAAGGCAATGGAAGACGCCTACGCACACCTGGTGTAGGTTTCCGAAAATTCAAACCAATCGGCCTGCGCGATTAGCGCCGGCTTTTTTGTTTCCGGCCGGTTGACCGTCCGCGCTCGGGGTTCGCCTGGCACAGCCTCAGTGACCAATAGTGTGAGCGCGCCCTGCAGCGGGCTCGAGCCCGAAACCCGCCTGCTGATTGCTATTGCGCCAACTGGCGGCGGTTGCCCAAAGAGCCTGTGCCCGCTATCCTGTTGGTAAAATGAGGAAGGCTAGTGGCGGTGCGTTGGCGCGCGCTTTACTAAGAACCGAGGCTTAAATGTCCTCCAAGCCAGTACAATACCGCAAAGGCGACGTCGTTCTGGTGTCGTTTCCCTACACCACCGATGATGGTCAGACGCAGACCAAGCGAAGACCGGCGGTGCTCATCTCCAACGACTATAACAACGCCCGGCTCGACGATGTTCTGCTGGTTCCGCTGACCAGCAACACCTCGCGCGCTGCCAGAGAGCCTACGCAGGTGGTGATTGCCATGAACACACCGGAGGGTCAAGCAGCCGGACTGCGCCTCGACAGCGTCATCGACTGCACCGTGATCGCTACCATTCCTAAGACCTTACTGGTCAACAAGATCGGTGCCTTCCCTCAAGAAGTGATGGAGCGCGTAGACCAGTGTCTGATGATCGCCATGGCGATCGGGCGCCCGGTCGGCGAACCGAAAGACCCGCTGGTAAACCCGCCGGGCACCGGACAGGGCACGCAAGCCCAGAGCACGTAGCGAAATGCGCTGTTAACTGCTCAGGTTATCCGGCTCCGAAAGCGGCTTCTGCGGCGGGGCGCTGTCGGCGCCCAGCTTGTAACGCAGGAAGAGCAGGTAGATCCAGGGGCTGACCAGGACCAGACAGAGGATGATCGC